>Ga0207933_1001015_pt1 | contig 23538 bp, 35 predicted proteins | sample NGESurdeep092012_4_FD_184488 | JGI IMG/M metagenome (GOLD analysis project Ga0207933, IMG submission 184488) | Arctic peat soil microbial communities from Barrow, Alaska - NGEE Surface sample F53-3 deep-092012 (SPAdes) | ecosystem: Environmental > Terrestrial > Soil > Wetlands > Peat ...
AACCGAGTATCACGCACGACGAGGTGTCCGTCGAATCAGAAAGGAGAAGGACCTGGCGTTCGCGTTCCTGCGACACACCGGCCTTTACTTATGACCAGACTGTCACTGTATTACGCGAGTCTCAGTAGGTGAAAGAACTGGTTACTCAGTCTCGAAGTCTGCTTGGTAACTGCGATTCCCGACATGGCCTTGGGCCAACCGGCGTAGTAAGCAAGATGCAAGATGAGTTCCTTGATCTCAGCCTCGGTGACCCCATTATCGAGAGCCCATTGCAAGTGAAACGGGAGTTGCTAAGCGTTTCCACCGACAACGAGAGCCGCGAGTGTTTTGGGACTCCAATCACGCTTTGCTAAATCGTCCCGTTCCCATATGTCCCCGAACAAGACGCCGTCCGTTACTTCGACAAGCTTTGGTGCGAAGCTTCCGAGCATCTGGGCATCTGGGCGATGCCGGAAGGCTGATTGGATTCAGACATATCGGTCTCCTTAGGTTAAACGTCGGGCTGCTGGTTGTATTCGTCGTCATTACAAGTTCACCCCACGTGCTTTCATCTCCTGACTCAGGAGCCTCCCAGATCGCTAGGTGCGTCATGAAGTGGTTTCGTGTCGCGCCATGCCAGTGCCACTCGCCAGGTGGTGTGTAGATCGTGTCGCCAGGTCGCATGACAACGATTTCACCACCACTGGACTTCGCACCCAGTATGAAACGACATCCGCCCTTTCAAGATGGCGGCGGTGGTGTGAATCCTGATAAGTATGGAAAGCCGCCACCAAACGAGGGAGGCTTTTCTCCGAGTTGCCGTTTGGTGAGCACTCTTAAAATCCGAACCTTGAGCTCTGGTCCTCGTGCGTGCCCCAGTCGGTCAGTGAGGTTAACTCGCTCGTGTGTCCCGTCCCACCCACTGTGCCGGGCACTCAATCTAGAAGAGACGATTGATGGCGTACGATTGGCCTCCGACTCGTGGTGCGATTAAGGAGAATCTTGGGTATGGAGGTATCGGTTGGTCCGGAGGTGGTATCCATGCACTTCGACGACGAGGTTGTCGTCTGTGAGCACTCGGGTGAGATGTCGAGTACGGAAGAGCATGGTTACTTCGCGGCCGACACCCGTCTTGTCTCGGGTTACCGCCTGAAGCTTGGGGGCATCCGCCCGACTCTGCTCAACGGGGCGGCGCCCTGGCATCACTCGGCGCGCTTTGAGTTCACCAATCCCGCCCTCGACGGTCGCGACGGCTGCGACATCCCAGAACGCTGTCTCCATCTACGCCTTGATCGCAGCGTCGGGCCAGCGGTCCATGAGGACTACGACCTCACCAATCAGAGCCACGACGATGTGACGCTCGACCTCGAAGTGAGCATCGAGTCCGATTTTGCCGACCTCTTCGACGTAAAGGCCCATCGGTGCATCAGGCGAGGTTCTATCCACAGCTTTTGGGACGAGGCCAAAGGGCAGCTCACTACCCGCTACAAGAACGGCTCGTTCGAGCGTTCACTTGTGATCGAAGCAAGAAACAACGACTCTCTGCCCGAGTTCGCCAATGGGGGCTTGCTCTTTCGGATCGAGCTGGCCCCGGCCGCCACTTGGCACTGCTGTCTGTGGTGGATGCCGGTGATCGACGGTACGCAGCGTCAGGTGACCCGTCCTTGTCATCAGCTCCACGAGATTGGTTTGGAACATGAGGTCGCCCGACGGGACTGGGTCGACCAGGCGACGACCTTTGAGACCTCCAATCCGGAGGTAACCGTAGCGCTGCGCCAAGCCATCAATGACCTTTCTGGCCTGCGGCTGCACCACCATGATGAGCTCGCGGCCGCTGATCAAGACACGGACGATCTTGAGGCTTGGGTGCCGGCGGCTGGCATCCCGTGGTTCGTTACCTTGTTTGGTCGTGACGCACTGACCGTTTCGTTGCAGACGCTCGCCCTGTCCCCGCGCTTCGCGCTCGGCAGCCTGCGCGCTCTGGCGGCCCTCCAGGCCGATACTTACGACGACGACCGGGACATGCAACCGGGCAAGATCGAACACGAGGTGCGTCATGGAGAACTCGCCGCGCTCCACCTCATCCCGCACACCCCCTATTACGGCGACCATGACGCCACCACCCTCTACGTGCTAGTGGCGGCCCAGGCCTGGCGCTGGCACGGGGACCGCTCCGCACTCGAGGCCGTGCGGCCCCATGTCGAGCGGGCCCTCGCCTGGATCGATCGCGACGGCGACTTCGACGGCGACGGATTGCAGGAGTACATGACCCGCTCGCCCAACGGCTACTACAACCAGGGCTGGAAAGACTCAGGGGACGCCATCGTCATGAGCGATGGGTCACTCGCCAAGCTCCCGATCGCCCTTTGTGAGCACCAAGGACTCGTCGTGGCGGCGAAGCGCGCCTGGGCCGAAGTTGCCGGGGACGTTTTCGGCGATCGGTCCCTCGCGAAACGCCTTCGTGCGGAAGCTGACCGGCTCGCCGGGTCGATCGAAGAGCGGTTCTGGTGGGAAGAGGAAGGCACTTACTACCTCGGACTCGACGGTGATAAGCGCCCGATTGACTCAGTGTCCTCCAACCCGGGTCATCTCTTGTGGCAAAAAACTGTCGATCCCGAGCGGGCCGCTCGGGTAGTGGGCCGGTTGATGGCAACGGACATGTGGAGCGGATGGGGCATTCGCACCTTGTCGACCGACCACGTCGCCTACGACCCATTCTCCTATCAACGCGGCTCGGTGTGGCCGCACGATAACGCCATTGCCGCGGCAGGATTTCGGGCGTACGGGTTCGATGAAGAAGCAGCCACGGTGGCAGCTGGCATATTCGACGCCACCTCGAGATTCGCCTCGCAGCGCTTGCCTGAGCTTTTCGCCGGGCTTACCCGAGATGCCGGGGCCTTCCCCGTCCAATACCTCGGAGCCAACGTCCCTCAGGCGTGGTCGTCCGGTGCGCTCGTCCACTTGGCCACCACTCTCCTCGGCCTCGATGCGGACGCTCGGGGCAAGGTACTGCGCCTCCGTCCCGCCCTTCCCGAGTGGATGTCGGCGGTGACCCTGCGCCAGCTCCAAGTCGGCGCCGCCTCGGTCGACTTCGCCGTGTCGCGTCGGCCCGATGGTAGCCACACGCTCGAAATGCTCACTAGTCACGAGGGCCTCGCGGTGGAGCTCGTCAAGTGAACGAGGCCGTGATCGATTCCCAGACCAGGCCAAGGAAAGGGCCACCAAAAAGTTGCACCCAAAGTTATGGAGCAGTGCGAAGAGGAAAGTCTCTCGATGATTTTCAACGATCGCCGCAGTCCTGGTTACCTGCGAGGCTGCTCGACACCGCGCGTCGTAACCTGAGCGGCAACCGAGCCTGCCCTGGCGCCGAGCCGAGGTCCGAGTGCGCGTCAGCAATCGATCTGTGCCGCGCGGGCATGAATCCCGACGCCAGGGCGCAGGAGTCCTGACCAGTGCGTATCGCGATCATCGCCCCGCCATGGCTTCCGGTCCCGCCGCGCGCCTATGGGGGCACCGAGGTCGTCCTCGACACACTCGCCCGTGGTCTCGAGCGAGCCGGTCACGAGGTCCTGCTTTTCGCGAGCGGCAATAGCACCTGTCCGGTTCCCCTCGCCTGGCACTTTGACGAGGCGGTCGGTCTCGGACGGCCGGACGGCGCTCTTGTCGAGTTCCGCCACGTTATCGCCGCCTATGAGCGAATACGCGACTTCGACATCGTGCACGACCACACGCTCGCCGGCCCGGTCTATGCCGCCGGCTTTTCCGACCGCGCCGTCGTGACGACGAACCACGGACCCTTTGGGGAAGGGCTCGACGAGCTCTATCGGGCCATTTGCGAAAAGGTGTCAGTGATCGCCATCTCCCACGCCCAGGCCGCTGCGGCGCTAGGCATCCGTCTCGGCGGCGTGATCCATCACGGGGTGGACACCGAAGAGTTCCCGGTGGGTTCCGGAAAAGGCGGCTACGCCCTGTTCCTGGGTCGGATGGTGGCGGCCAAAGGAGTTCACGTGGCCGCCCAGGTTGCGCTCGCCGCCGGGGTGCCACTGATCATCGCCGCCAAGTGCTCTGAACCCGCCGAGAAGTCCTACTTCGAGCAACAAGTCGAGCCATTGCTGGGTCAAGGGGTCGAGTTCGTCGGCGAAGTCGACCAGGCGGGCAAGCGTGAGCTCCTCGGCGGGGCCACTTGTCTGCTGAATCCGATTGTCTGGCCGGAGCCGTTCGGGATGGTGATGCTCGAAGCGCTCGCCTGCGGTACGCCGGTCGTCGCCACGCATCGCGGGGCCGCACCCGAGTTGGTCGAAGACGGCGTCACCGGGTTCCTCGCCGACGATCTTCCCGGCCTCGTCGACGCACTAAAGAAGGTGAGCGGTCTCGACCGGACACGCTGTCGCGAGGTTGCCACGGAGCGCTTCTCCCTGGCGCGCATGATCGATCGACACCTCGCCGTCTATGAGAGCGCCATCGATGAGGCTGCGACCCGGCGACTGGGGTACAGGCAATAAGGAAGGCACGAAGGCCGCTGCCAAACGTGGCGTAGTTCACGGCGGATTGCGTCTGGCCGAGCCTCACGTGGCTCCTCGATTGAGCGAAGTTCCCCGCGGGAAGGTTTCTGCGATCACGACTGCGCACGATCACCCCCGTTACATTGGCCTTCAATCGGGTATTAGCGAACCGCGACCAGCTCCGAGCTACCGACTGACCCGGTCGACGCTTCTGCCACCGTCGAGACGGCTGACGCTCATTTGTCCAACCTGAGGCACCGATCCAGTAGGGACGGCGGTCGCGGTCGCCGTGGTCCTCGGCGTGGCGTATACCATCATTCACGAAGAGCGCCTCCACGATGACAACGCTCATCCCACTTGGAGCGAGCTACGGACGAGTGAAGTTCACTCGTCAGCGATGTATCCGCCCACGTGGCCGGACCTCGTTTCGTCAGTCATAGTTTCACGCCACGGCGGCGCAGCCAAGTCGCCCACACCAAGTAGAGCGTTCCGGCGACGACGCACCAGGCCAGGAGGGCGAGAGTCAGGGCGACGAGCACGTTCAGGCGTCCGATGGTCATGGCAGCCACGACGCCGAACCCGACCAGCCCGAAGGCGCCAGCGACGGTCCCTTGTAGGTCATGGAACAAATGCTGCCCGCCGTCTTCTTTGGCGATGAGCGTGAGCGTGGCGGGAAGAATGGCCGGGAAGGCTAACAGTATGCCGCCGACTTTCGCGCCGAGCGTCGATCCTACGATGCCGGCAGCCACCGAGATGGTCGCGCCAAATATGAAGCGAATTAGAAGGTCCTGCCAGTGCGTCTGGCGGAGTTGGGCGATGTCGAGGGCGACGAGCGGATTTTCTCTCGAGGTAACTTTCTTCGAGTCTCCTCGGGGCGCTGCCTCCGAGCGGCGAGACTTCCCATCTCGGTCCTTTGATAAGGGTGTCATCTCAGCACCACCACGTAGCCGATCGCTGCCGTGACGAACCAGAACCCGGCGATGCACGACGCAGTGCGAAGTGCCGAGAGTCGTCGCAGGAGCGGAAGACCGAGCACCGCAGCGACGATCATTGCCACGGCTCCCACAATCATCGATCGAGCGTCCTGATGAGTCTCGAAGACGTCAACCGAGTAGGCGGTAATGAGTAGGTTCGCAATAGCTACCGACGGAGCGGCCGAGAAGAGTCCGGCGAACCGTTTCGGCTTGACCACCGAGCCAACTAGGGCGAACGCGACAACAAACGTGCCCCCCACGAGCCCTCTCAAGACGAACTGGATGAGGGTGCTCAGGCTGGGTGCTCCCTTCGACTGACGAATCCTGCATCTACTTTCGGTGCAGAGTCTGAAACTGCGTCCGTCCGTGCTGTCACAAGGTGCAGTTGCGACACCGTTTACTGAACTTGCGTAGCGTAAGAAGACTATCGCGAGTGTGCGACTTGAGTGCGTGGGCGGAGCAGGTCCATCGTTCGTTGCGCTTCGTCATTTGGAGCGGGTCCGTCGGTTGCTGCCGCCATGGACTGCTCTATTTCGTCTGGAAGACGGGACGCGTAATGTGCGTAGGAGACTTCAGAGTGCATGAGGTTGCCGAAGTCGGCGCGTCGAATCCGACAACCGGTCAGGCGAATGTGGTCCTCGTCACGTGCGACACAATGTCATCCGCACGCGGAACGCCCGGCTGGCTGACGTCCACTCATTTTTCGGGTTCGCCGCGCTGAGACATCCCGCGCACGCGTCCCTCATACAAAAAGTTCTGGCGATCCCCACCAAACGCGGTAGTCGAACTGATGTCTCGTTCCTCGACAGAGAAAAGATAGCTGCACTTCTGGCCGCACCAAATCAGGCCCGATGGATTGATCGTCGTGACTACGCCTTGCTCGTCACCGCCATCCAGACCGGACTGCGAGTATCGGAACTCGCGGGACTTCGTCGTGAGGACGTCACTCTGGAAAGAGGCGCGCACGTTCGTTGCCTCGGAAAGGGTCGAAAGGCGCGTTGTACTCCGCTCGGTGCCAACACCATTGTCGTAATGCGGAGGGGGATGTTCCCTACGAGTCGAAGGCGGCCACTTAGCCGCGATGCAATAGCGCTGGTCGTGGCGAGGCACACCGAGGCCGCTCTACGGACATGTCCGTCGCTCAAGCACAAGACGGTGTATCCGCACGTACTTCGACACACGACTGCCATGACCCTGTCGCAGAGCGGCAAGGACATCTCAATCATTGCAATGTGGCTCGGCCACGAATCAATTGAGACATCCCAGATCTACATCCATGCCGATCTCTCGATTAAAGAGCGAGCGTTAGCGCGCAACGCGCCGTTACAAGCCACGCCAGTTCGCTACGTTGCAACCGACCGGCTCGTTGCCTTTCTCGAAGCGATCTGATTATGCCGATTTTTATTTCCGGGCCTCCAACTATTTGCCGGTCTTTGACACGACTCCTCGGCATAATCACGAACTCGGCATAATCCCCGGAATCCGCACGCGATGGCGACCCCCAATTACACGACCACGTCGTGGTGTTGAACCGGGTGCAGGCGAAGAGCGACGGCGCCTGGCGCACCCTCGACAGTCGAGGACTATTTGCCTCGGCGGTGATGCTCTCGGAGATGCACCAGGGGGTCCTCTCAGACCTCCTGACCGCAGAACTCGGATCGGACTGGGACGCGCGTGTTCGACGTTCCAGCGTGGTCGAAAAGTGGGAAGTAGCCGGCGTGTCGGCAAGACTCATGGACGAGACTAATCGAACCGTATGAGTGCAAATCGGTGCGGCAGGTCTTGACCCCTTGATCCTCGCAGGAACGACAATGGTCGTTACGACCAAAGAACCAAGTACCTAGACCGAGCGCGGTGGAGGTTACCGCGAGGAGTTCCGACGAGATTCGGACGGCCCTCAACTCATCGGCACGAGAGGCGCCAGTTGAGCGGTAGTGGGTTCACTGCAGCAGAACCATGACTCGGTCAGTCTGGTTCGCTGCCCAAGTGGCCCCCTCGAACGAGACCCCAGGACGGGACGGGGTCGAAAAGTCGACGCCTGAGCACGGATCAACGCGTCAATTTCCGCAAACGTCAGAGCACCGTTTTGTTCAATACGGGCTTCGACCACAGCGGCCAATTCTCTTTGCAACTGGTCGACGGCTTCACTGGGATGCAACCACGTCCATCCCAGACGATCCACGTCATATGAACCTAGATACGGTGTCATTTCGGATCGGTCGAGCAGTAACGACCCCTCGGGCAATAACAAGCGCACCGTGTACTGCACCGGATCCACGTTCGCCACGAGGTCGTGGGCAATGACGAAGTCGAGAAGGTCGACCAGACCATCGATCGTCGTCCAAGGGGTGAAAGGCAACCACGATGGACGCACCTCAATGCCGTATTCACGCAACAAGATCACCGCCCGGGACGCGTCGGCCACCGTATGACCCTTGTCGAGGTAATTGAGAATCACGTCACTCACCGATTCGAATGCCGAAACAATAAAGCAACAGCCCGCTTCTGCGAATTCGCTCCAGACGTCGGGGTGACGAAGGACGTGTTCAACTTTGACGGTGCAGTCAAATGTAAGCCCCGGATGGCGTTGGTGGATAGCCTGAACCACCCGACGCGAGTGCTGGGGAGCATTAAGAAAGTCGGCGTCCGCAAACGTCACGTGACGAACACCGGCCGCCACTAACTGATCGACGTCGGCCACCACCGTGGCCTCATCGACCGGACGTACTCGACCGTCGTAGACGACGGGCACAGGACAGTGTCGACACCGATGCGAGCAGCCCCGACTCGCTTCGACGGATCCAACCAAGCGCTCCTCACCGTCAATCGCCAAGCGCGTGTACCGATCGAGGGTGGGTACCAGGTGACGCGCGGGTAAGAGTGCCCTACCGCGAGCCAGTTGGATGGGCGGACCCGCCTCCTTTCCGTCGACCCACGCCACCAATCCCGATTCATACTCGCCGGCAATTACCGCATCAGCGAACGACTTAACCGTAAGGTCACGACTCACCGTGGCGTAAAGACCAAAGAAACAAAGTGGGAGTTCAGGCCGCCGGACTCGGACTAACTCGGCCACTTGCAACGCCAGACGCATGGCGGTGTGCATTGGCACCGAGAACGCCACGCGCTCGGCCCAATCAACGTCGCCCAATCTAATCTGGTCAACCGCCGCGTCCACGCACCGGACCTCGTGACCAGCCGCCACCAAAGCGGCGGCCGACTTTGCTAGTCCTAGTGGCTGGTTCCCCAACTCGTAGGTGGACATCAGAAGCACCCGCACTAGAGCGAGGTTAGCGGTGCCCGTCGAGTCTCAACGCAGTTGAACGTCCAGACACAATTCAGCTCGCCTCAACGTTTTCTCAACGTCGCGTGCCGTCGCGCCGCGTGCAAAAATGAATCCCAAGTAGCGATCGCCCTCGGGAAGGGGGATCACCTCGCGGCCTGGTGGAATGCTGATTTCGACACCCACCACACCGTCAACGGCTCGCGCTCGGCTCTGGCCCGACACTCGATGCAGCACCCCGGCCGAGCGAATCGGGAGCATCATTACACCCGACGCTTGCGACTCACGGGTCAGGCCATCAAGTCCCATTGCGAGGGCGTGACGAATGATAATTTCCTCGAGACTCACTCCGACGCCAAAAGAGAGCGAACGCGAACAAAGACCACCAATCGATCGGGCGGCTACTTCAAGTACCGTTACCACGCCAGTCGGGCCAATACGCAATTCCGCGTGCACCGGCCCTTCTTGAAGCCCCAACGCGTCAGCCGCGCGAGCGGTGTTGTTCTCAACGTCGGCGAGGATAGAAATTTCGTGTCGCGAGGGTGTCACGTAGATGGTCTCTTCAAAATACGGGCCGTCCATGGGATCAGGCTTGTCAAATACCGCCAACACCTTTAAGCGTCCGTGGATGAGCAGGGCTTCGACGGCAACTTCGGCGCCCGTCACGAATTGCTCAACGACCAGTGGTTCGGGGCAGTCCCCGAGGATTGCCCGTATTCGAGCCCCGGCCCTACGGGCCTGCTCAACGTTATCGACGCGAATGACGCCCTGGCTAGCTGATCGTGACACGGGCTTTATCACACACGGGTAACCGATTTCGGCGCAGGTCTGTGTCGCGTCCACCCCCGGAGGAAGAGTTCGAAATGCGGGCTGGGCTATGGCGGCCGCGGCCAGACGTTCTCGCATGACGGCTTTATTTCTGGTGCCCGCTACCGCGGTGGGCGAATTATGTCGAAAGCCCAGGCGTTCGGCCGCTCGAGCGGCCACCTCAATACCCTGATCATCGACTCCCAGCACAGCGTCGAGCGGTGTTCGACTATGGAGCGCCACGATCGTCGTTAGCGCCGCGTCAGGCGACGCTAACGGCACAACCACGGCCCGGTCGCCCATCGCTTTAGCCATCGCCTGGCGGTGTTCGGATCCGACGACCACGTCCACTCCCAATCTCGTCGCTGCGGCTATGAAATCAGTGGCCCGATAAGTAGCGGTCGGTAATAACAAGAGGATCCGAGGGATTGCCCTATGGTACCCGCGTCACCAAGTGAAGATCCGTAGAGTCCTCATAGAATGCTGCTCACCATCGAGTACCGAGGTAGAAACGTGACTCCAGACAACACAGCCGACGACGTGCATGTCCTGCGTACGAGCGACGAAGCCAGAGCGATGGTGGTTGGCTTGAGAGCTGGCGAAGACGATGCGGCTTCACTAGCGCTGTGGATTGAAGTGACCGGTTCGAGTGGGGATGCTTACACCTACGACATTTACTTCCAGCGGGTCGCCGAGGCGCAACCCACAGATTGGTCCGACCAACAAGGTGAACTGATCATCGTGGTACCCGCCGAGAGTATCGCCAAATTGAGCGGAGCTGTCCTCGACGTCAACACCGACGGTGGCGAGTCGGGGATGATCATTGTCAATCCCAACCAACCGCCTCGTATGGCGAGTCCGGCCATGGCCGGACCACCGGCTGATCTCAGCGGTGACGTGGCCCAGCGAATCCTGCAGGTCCTCGAACAGCAGATCAATCCGTCCATAGCCGCTCACGGCGGTCGCGCCGACCTGGTGGCGGTGGAGGATGAATCAGCCTTTCTTCGACTAAGCGGGGGTTGCGCGGGATGCGGAATGGCGGCAGTGACGTTAAGTCAGGGTATCGAAGTTGCATTGCGCGAATCGGTTCCCGAAATCACGCGCGTGATTGACGTCACCGATCACGCGTCGGGAGACAACCCGTACTACGAGGCCGCCAAGAAGTAACGCCGAGCGTGCGTGAAAGTGCGACATTGAACACGTAGGGAACCATCAGGATTCCGATCACCCTGGATCGCTTTGTGCCGTTTACTACTATCGTGTCATTCGTCGGCGATGTTCACGTCATCTCGAAGTGAATGGGCTAGGTGCGGCGACGCAACGTAGCGCGGTCGTAGATAGAACGTTTAGATTCCCCTAGTTCAGATATACGCCCTGAGGTCCTCCCGCCGACGCAGTGACGTTGCGCTTACAACTGAGTAAAACCAGCGGATTCGTGGCTGGCCAGTACTGCCACGTGCGTCTAGACCTCGCCGGTCGACCCGAGCCGATTCAGCGGTCCTACTCGGTAGCCTCCGCCCCCCAACCCGATCCTTTTGTCATCGACTTAGGGATCAAGGAAACGCCCGGCGGCTTAATCTCTCCCCGCTTAGTGCGCGAATTCGGACTCGGGTCTCGACTCGAGGTCCGAGTCCCCACTGGTCGCTTCACGTGGACCGGCGATGACCGTGAGCCCGTGTTACTGGCGGGCACAGCGAGTGGCGTCGTATCACTGATGTCCATGATCCGCTTCGCGGCGACGAGTTGATTAGAGATTCCCGTGACCTTGGTGTGCTCGTCTATCACCTACGGCCATGCTTATTACCGCGAGGAGCTGGCCTTATGGGTGACCCAACACTGCTGGCTGCGCGTCGTGCACAGTGCCACCCGCGATCCGCACGAAAGAGACGAAGCTCTACCATCGACGCATCGACGCATCGACGCATCGACGCATCGACGCGACAATGCTCAGCGAAGTTCTCAACGGAACAATTCCCGCCTCACGCATACCTGTGCAGTCCTCCGGCCATGGTCGCAACCGCAGCCGCAGCACTCAACGAATTCGGTATCAACCCAGAACGGGTTTATTCCGACAAGTACGACTGACTTACCATTACTGACCACCATTGATCGCTCGTCGGGTTGGCGGGTCATGCCGAGTTCCTGATTGTTCTGATCATTGAGGGGACGGCCAGCAGTCAGACGAGAACCTGGTTGCGCCAGAGTCGCCCTACGGTGTCTTCTTGCCGGCCTCCGGCTGAACGAGATTCCCATGGCCACTAACTTCTTGGCCACTTTTCGATCGTCGGCAGGTAGGTCATTCTACATATGCCTTAGAATCGCCGCCGATGAGTCATTGACATCTCCGTCGCGTCATCTCAGCACAGCAATTCAACCTCAAACTCCGTCAGCAGGCCGCGCTCCAGAGGATTAGTTGGTTACTCGGTTGCGCAGCCGTGAGACCGCGAGCCGGGGTTCGCTGATGCCATGATGGTCCCCGCAGCTCGGACGGCTACGGAACTTCGCAAGTCACACGCCAACGGAGTTGGTCCGCAATGACCGAGGTTCTACCCTCCGCACCTCGATGCTCCCGTCGACGACCCTCGCTTCATAGACCGGTTGGGGCTGGGTCGCCGGACCTCGTCGAATTTCTCCGGACTCGAGGTCGAACACGCTGCCATGCCAAGGACATGTGATGCACGCCCGGTCTACCTCGCCCTCTGAGAGGGGCGCACCCCGGTGCGTACAGCGATTGGCGAGGACGTGAACTCTTCCTTCCTGCTCAAGAACCAACAGGCTCACACCCGCAGCGGACACCGCATGTGGAGCTCCATCCTTTACCAATGTCTCGTCACACACGGGCTGCCACTCCTGTGGGCCCGTCTGGAAGGCGTTCGTGTCGGTCCCGACTCCAAGGCCATAGGCGAGATGGCCGCCGAGATACCCGGCGACGCCCATGAGTACGCCTCCAGCCAAGGCCAACAACGTACCCGCACCGCCCAACTTACGTCGCCGGATCCACGATCCGCCATACAGTGCCAAGGCTGCCAGATTGAGGCCGGCGTGGACAGCGCCCACCCGCTGCTCGGCCCCGCTGGTATCCGACCAGTCCGACACGCCGGCTAGTGCCGTCGGCACGGCGCTCAGCACACCGAGCCCGACCAATCGACGTGCCGCAGCAGTGTTATCACCCGGGGTAACGTCGAGCACCGATGCGCCCATCCACGAACCGATCGGAATGGCGACCAGCAACGGATGCAACGGGTGCCCAAGCCAGGTCCCGCTCAGCGCATCCTTCACGGCTCCGTTGTGAATGAGCTTGATCGCCACGTTGTGGATTGGACCGCCGACGTCGTCAACTGACTTTGACCGCTCGATCGCCTCGGTGATGCGGTGAATAAGCGCCATCGTCGTACCGTACCAGGTGGGTACGCGCTCTAACCGAGTCCGCCGAGTTCCAGTCCCGACGTCAGCCATGTTGCTGCTTCGGTCGGATTCGTTGTGAGCCATGCCAGGCGCCACAGCTCATTCAGGCGACCTCGTCATCGTCGTCGAACTCCTCGGTGCGCTCCTGGCGTCAGCCGTTGCTGAATCGCCGCCGAGGACCGACCCCAGAGCACTCGACAAGGCGGTCACCGAGGGCGAGGGACGTTCTGGCTACTTTTACGGCACGATACCGATGTATCTGGCGGACAAGCCGCAGACGATCCTCGCCATCGAGATGAACGGCGAACCCCTCCCCATCGAAGACGGCGCCCCGGTGCGCCTACGGATCGAGAGCCAGCTGGGCTACAAGATGGTCAAGTGGGTTAGGGCTATCGAGTTCGTCGCCGACATCAACGCCATAGGCCAGGGCCAGGGCGGATGGCGTGAGGACCAACAGTACTACGCCAACGCGGCGGGGATCTGAGGAACATCATGGGCGAACCGACCAGCACCACGGGTATCGACTCCAGCGCGACCCCCGCCACGGTCGGCCGCGGGTGGTTATCGTGGGGGCCGGCTTCGCCGGCTTGGCGGCGGCGAAGGCCCTCGCTGACCGCCCCTGGCATCGGGCCCGCGTGCGGGTCACCGTGGGCGACAAGTCCCAGACCGAAGGCAACTATCGAGGATGAGCCAATGACCGCGCGTCGAACGCAGCACGCCCTGGCCAGAGCGGACCAGCCATGATCACAGGTCAACCAGAGTGGATCGAGACGTTCTCTCCCCGCGTACTGCGCGAGTACGCCCTGTTGGCCGATGGTGAGCGCGGGATTTTGATTGGCCCTCGGGGCGACTTCGCGTGGATGTGCGCTCAACGGGCGCTGGCCGCTTTTCACGCCGGCAGCGCTCGCGCAAGGCTTCGAATCGGTGAACAGTCTTCCCTTGCGACTGCGCCGCCGTACGATCGGTGCGCTCAATCTCTTTCGCACGCTGTAAGGTCCGATGGACGACGATGACGTCGCCGCCGCACAAGGTCTCGCTGACGTTGCGACCATCGCCATACTTCAAAATCGTGCGTCGCTCGACGCCGATACACTCATCGAGCGACTCGACAACGCCCTCAACAGCCGCATCATCATTGAACAAGCGAAGGGCATAATCGCCGAGGCGACACACTGCGATATGGATCAAACGTTCAACCGATTCCGTGCTCACTCGTGTAACCACAACGAGGGTCTCACCGGCTTAGCAACGGCTATCATGGCGGGTTCGCTGCGCACGGGTGATCTCGACAGCTTGAAGTAATACTTGTATGCATCGCCATTCACCGCGCGCACTCGAATCCGTTACCGATAGCGTAATCGGCCTTTTGTGCCGGCTCGAGTCCGAGTTCGTACTTTGCAACAAAGCAGGTTGTTCCAGTTGTCCGCCCAAAAACGTGGGATTCGCCACATCACTTAAATGGCTCTTCGCACTTGAGCGGAGTCTAACGATATGGTCGTGGTATCGACAAAGGACTCTAGAAAATCGGAAACTCTGATCGTCGTCAGTTCGAAAGACCTCTTCCGAAGCGACCATTTGGGGTTCTCGCCCGCGAGACGATCCGTCACTCAAATCTTCGGTCAAGGCTCGCCACGGAGGGCGCTTTAGTCGCGAGCCTCCTGCGAACACGATGGATCTCACCGGTGGGGGCCGGAGCCGACCGTCGTCGCGAGAGGGATTTCCTACCCAGCACCACGGCTCTAAATCGACCGTCGATATCCGTAGAACTCGTGGTCTTGGTTATAGCCTCGGTAACCGTCGCCGATGTCAGCGAAATCTTCAACGAACTCCACACCCTTGATCCAATTCACCTGCTTAAAGCCGAGCTAGGTCTCGCTGCGTAACGACAAAGGAGCCCCGTGTCCAAAGGACAGCGGCACTCCGAAGGGCTACGGTTCGACGTCGTCTTCGTCACCCATTGCGTTGGTGACGCGCTCGTCTTCGTCACCCATTGCGTTGGTAACGCGCTCGTCTTCGCCACCCATTGCGTTGGTGACGCGCTCGTCTTCGCCACCCATTCCGTTGGTGACGCACTCGTCTTCGCCACCCATTGCGTTGGTGACGCGCTCGTCTTCGCCACCCATTGCGTTGGTGACGCGCTCGTCTTCGCCACCCATCACGTCGGGAGCATCACCACTCGGTTGCGCTGAGGATTCCTGTTCCTTGTTCATATATCTCCTTTACCTTTCGATTCGCTAGGACCCTGTCACGGCACGTCGCAAAGATGACGGCACTGCGATCACCTTTCACAACGAACAAAATTCAAAAAGATGGAATTTTCAAACTGAGTCTTCACTGTACCTCCGTCGACAAGCCCGGAAAGCCGTCCTCAAGCGACGCAAGGACGTGAACTCCTCCGGCAGGCTATGAGATCATCAAACGGTCTAATGACCGCAGCCCACGCCGACGGAGACCGCACCGGATGCATTGGTGGCACGCATGTCGTGAGGAGTGTCTCCTACGACGTAGAACTGTTCCACACCGAGCGATCCGTGCAGGCGGACCGCTTTGACGATGGCGATTTCGGTCAACTCAGTCCGGTCGCGCGAGTCCGAACCGTAGGTGCCGAAGATGAAAAACCGATTGAGGTTGACCGGAACAAGTTTGGTCCGCGCCGCGCCCTCCATCGCGCCAGAGACCAAACCCAGCGTGATCCCAGATGCTTGGAGACGAGTGAGCAGTCTCTCGGCCCCCGGGAGCAGTCGATACCCTTTCGACGCACCGATGTCTGCGGCCAGGTGCAACGGATACTCGGCGTACAAGTGCGAGAGTTCATCATCGCTCGGATCACGGTGGAGCACATCGTTGAACATCGCTCGGACCTCTTGCGGGTCGGTCTCGCCCGCCGAACTGTGCTCACCAATGGCGGCCGCGAAACCATACAAGGTGCTAAACGCGGTTGTCCAACTCCTCATCACCGAACCGCCCGTGTGCAAGAGCGTCTCGTCGACGTCGAACAGCACGACGACGGGCTGCCGATTCTGGCGGTTATGCCGAGTTCGTGATTATGCCGAGGACTGGGTCAGAGGTCAGTAAACAGGCGGAGATCGGGAAAAATAGATCGGCACAATCAGAGCGCTTCAAGAAAGGCGGCGAGCCCAACGCGCCGATAAGACCACCATCACCAAGTTGTTGCGCGTGAGTTGGGAGGCGGTCGCCAAGACCGTCATCGACGACGTGGCTGACGTGCTCGACGAGCGTCGCTTCGAGGGACTGACTCGCCTCGGGGTCGACGAGGTCTCCTATAGAAAGGGTCGTCGCCACTTGACCGTCGTGGCCGACCACGACCGCGAGGGTCGGATCGTCTGGGTCCAGGCGGGCAAGAGTGCCGCCACCCTTGGCGCCTTCTTCGACGAGATGGGGGCCGAGGGAGTCGCCGAGCTCCAAGCAATCAGCCTCGATATGGGCAGGGCCTTCGAGATGGCAACGAACGAGAAGACGCCCAGCGTTCGTCAGCACGTCGATCCACACCTCCTACAACCATCGTCCAAGCCCTACATGTCATGATCCACCACGGGCATGACCGAAGTCCATCCAATGCTCGCGCAACGAGCACGAAATCGTCACCGGAACTCATTGGGTGGATCGACGCCAGACCGCCCGGGAACAATGGGATGCATCGTGACTCCGTCACACCACACGTCGAGACTTTCACTATTTGGAGTGAGGACAATTGCGTAGGTCCCCTACGGCATGCACGTGAATACCGTTCAGCAATGCCTTCGACAACGCCCAGCGCAAGGCGCCCAGCGAACCGGGCGAACCGTCCACGCCACCATGATCCGCGGTACCAGTTGGCTTGGGCTCATCGAAGACTTGTGGTTGCCTCATGGTCATGGCACTCATTTCTATGCCGTAATGCGGCGGCAACTCGTTGATGGCTCGAGGTCGGCTTTAGCCATTCGTTCCGGCTCGTGGCCTCAGTGACGGAGCATCTCGGCGAGTACCTCGACCTCGCTGGTCTCGAGCTGTTTCGTCACAGTAAGCAGGATCAGCGTACGGTCCTACGCCACTTCTCGCAAGTAGGCCAGCGCGTCCAATCGCTCTGGTTGTTTCAGCTCGGCGTGGTAACGGCGAGTGAACTCCTTGAACCGTGCCGGGTCGTGACCGTACCACGTGCGAAGTGCCGTCGATGATCCGATCTGCTTGCGCCGATCATCGAGGTCGGCCTCTGCCTTGCTCGGGCCCCGGGCCAGATGTGCTTGACCAGCACTCAGAGACCGTCGCCCCCGACGCGCTCGTCGTACGCGCGGGTCCTCATGCGCCTCCTTTTACGCCGTTTTCAGTAGAAGAGAGTCGGGTCAACGCGGCTAATGAGGTCGTCTCCGACCAGATAGCGTCGCAGGTTCTCGCTGAACAGGGCCACGATCCGCTCGTTCTCGTGCACCGACAGCGCTGCCGTGTGCGGACTGACCAATACGTTAGGAAGAGCCCAGAGTGGGCTCTCTCGGGGTAGCGGCTCGGTCGAAAAGACATCCAAGACGGCACCGGCCAGCCGGCCACCTGCGAGCGCCTCTACCAGCGCCTCCTCGTCGACGACGCCGCCGCGCCCCACGTTGACCAGAATGGCGTCGTTACGCATGCGGCTCATGGCCTGGGCGTCGATCATGCCCCGAGTCTCCTCGGTGAGGGGAAGGGTGAGCACCAAAGCGTGGGCGAGCGGAAGCACGTCAGCCAAAAAACGCGACGGGCGAACCTCATCCACGTCGGGGACATCGGCCCGGCTGCTTCGGTTGACGGCGATGACGTGCATACCAAGCGCCTTGGCCAGCCTGGCCACCTCGGCGCCGATCGACCCGAGGCCCACGACGAGCACGGTACGGTCGGCGAGTTCGCCCATCGGGTAGTGGTCCCACGAGCGATCCTTGGCGTCAGCCAAGAGACGGGCAGGTCTTGGTCAACGCCAGCAAGCCGAAAAGGGCAAACTCGGCCAGCGGACCGACATGCACACCGCTGGCACTAGTGATGATCACCCGGATCAACTCCTCTTTAGTTTGCCCAGCGGCACCAACCTGCTCACCGGCGCCGCTGGCGGTCCCTTGGACCCAGCGCAGACTGGCAAAGATGGGTTCGAGGTGCCTGACAACGTCAGTCTCGCCGCCGATCATGAGGCAGTAGCCACGTTCAATCCCCCACACGCCGCCACTCGTCCCGCAGTCGATCAAGTGCACACCCTGCGAGAAGAGCGTCGCGGCTCTGGTCATATCGTCTCGGTAGTAGGAGTTGCCACCGTCGATGATGATGTCGCCTCGTTCGAGGTGGTTCGCGAGATCCTCGATCGTCTTTTCCGTAACCTCGCCCGCGGGCACCATGACCCACACGACACGCGGCGGTGACAGCTTCTCGATGAGATCGGCCACCGACATCGCGCCGAGGGCGCCCTCCTTCGCGAGTTGCTTCACGGGTCCTTCGTTCACATCGAAGACGACGCAACCATGGCCGTCACGCATGAGGCGACGAACGATGTTCGCTCCCATACGACCTAGTCCTACGACGCCCAGTTGCATCGGTTGATTAGCGGTCATCAGTGTCTCTCTTCTATTTGGGCGGTCTTCTCGACTTCGTTCGAACTACTGCGACCACCTGACGTACACCGCCTCATCACGACGTGCCGGGGGCGGGATCGGGCAGCCACGGCAGCTGCCACGAGGGGTGACCTCGCACGAGCTCATCGGATCGGGCCGGTCCCCACGACCCACGGGCGTAAGGTTCAAGGGCGGGAGGGTGGTCGAGCAGCGGCTGAAGAATCCGCCACGTTTCTTCGACGACGTCCTCGCGGGTGAACAGCGAGTGGTCACCAGCGAAAGCGTCGTGGAACAAGCGCTCGTACCCACCGGGAGGCTTGCCGAGTTCGGCCTCAAAGGAAAGGTCCAAGTGAACGTCCGTTGACGCCTTACCGTCGGGTCCCTTGGACAACATGACGAGCCGCAGTCCCGGGTCGGGGCCGACACGAATGATCAGTTGATTGGCGTCAGGGTGCTGGGGGGTGTTCAAAAAGGCCAAGTGCGGTGGCCGCTTAAAGACGACCCGTACTTCTGCTGCCTCGACGGCCAACTCCTTACCCGTCCGCAGAAAGAACGGCACGCCGGACCAACGCCAGTTCTCCACCTCGAGACGTAAAGAAACGTACGTCTCAGTCGTTGAACCCTTCTTGACACCGGGGACATCGAGGTATCCTTCGTACTGACCGCGCGCGCAGCTCGCCGGGTCGCCGTCGGCCATCGCGCGAAAGACATCAACCTTCTTGTCCCACAGGGCCATGTGTCCGGGGGCGACCGGTGCCTCCATCGCGAGCACCGCGACAATCTGCATGAGGTGGTTCTGGACCACGTCGCGAAGCGCACCGACGGGATCGTAGAACGAGCCGCGGTCGTCGACGCCAAAATTCTCTGCCAGGGTCACGTACACCCCCGCCACGTGGTTCCGATTCCACACCGGTTCAAACAGTGTGTTCGCAAAGCGCAGCGACAAGACGTCATTCACGGGCTGTTTACCCAGAAAGTGATCGACGCGCAGGATCTGGTCCTCGTCGAGGACCTCGTGCAGTTCGTCATTGAGAGCCTGCGCTGACGCGAGATCGCTACCAAAGGGCTTCTCGATCATCACCGTGGCACCACGAACGAGGTCGTGGCGACCGAGGGCAACGACGATGGGCGCGAACAGCGGGGGTGGTGTCTCCAAGTAGTACAGCGCTCGCGAGCTCGACGTGAGTTCGGTGGCCAGCTTTTTGTACGTAGCGTCGGCGGTAAAGTCACCCTGCACGTAGTTGAGTCGCCTCGCCAGTCGATCGAACGCGTTCTCGTCGACGGATTCGCCAGTGTCGTCCAACGCCGTTCGAACGGCCGCGCGCAACCTGTCGACGGACCACGGCTCTATCGCAACACCAACGATTGGACAATCCAACAGTCCGTCGAGCTCCAAGCGGTACAACGCCTGGAACGTCATTTTCTTGGCCAGATCTCCCGTGATGCCAAAGATGACCAGGGCGTCCAACGCATTTGGCGAACTCTTCTTCACGTCAGTCGCTCCGCCTGCTCCCCGTCACCGGTTTTCGGTTTCTCGGGGCATCCCCCGTCAGATTGTCGTCGTCGACAGGAGCCGGGGGGCAGACTCCTGTCGACGAACGGCTTCGTGCGCCCAAATGTCGGACGACCAACTCACGCCGTAAAAGGGCGTTTCTTCCTTCACCGATTGTTTTGAGGTGGCTCGGCATTGAGCCTGCTCCCTCTAGCACCGAGGCAAATGACATGTTGGCTTCAAGAATCGACGCGCTCGCTCGAATACTCGCGCCCAACACGCCCGTCGGGTCATCGACCGAATGAGACATTCCGTCGGACGTCATCGGACGCTCCAGTATCGCGCCCGCGGTACCCATGAACCAACGGACGTCAATGCGCGTCGCGCTCGCTGCACCAACATCAATGTTTGTGGCGAGGAGCGGGCTTGAAGAACAAACGCCGTTGCTCCTATGGTTTGTAGGGAATACGGCGATTCGATCATTGATGGCGCGCACTCACGAAGAGGAGTCTTCGACGCCATCGAATTCACGGTCTCAACATCGAATGCCATCGTACGGTCAACGATCAGCGGATCTTCTGTCACGCGATGGCGGCACCCCGTAACTTGGGGGCTTACGACGCTACCTCGGGACAACGCGACGCGCACCCGTGCTTCACTCGATCCACCCATTTCGCATCCTTATCCCATCGCGACCGGCGAGTTCCGGGTACGCAAGAGGCAAGGTCTGGACGTCTTCGTTTCGAAGCGTAAGAGGTTCGATGCGATATGTCAATGGTTTCACAGACTCTTCATCGCGGACGGCGTGGCTGCGCATTGGTCAGCAGAGAATGTGAAAATCAGGTTCTAGGTCCGACGAAGCGAGACGTGCCTCGCGCTTCGCCACTCGGGTGGCGACATCGATGCGGCGCTCGACTGCTCAGCGGAGTTGCACGTGAACGCGCTGTCGCAACCGGTGGAGTTTTCTGAAAGGCGAATAACATGCTTCACACGTCGCGCTTCCGAGTTTCGTCGGTAGTCTTCGCGATCGTGCGCGAGGAATGAGAGGTTGCCCATGGCAGAGTCCGGTAAGAAAATCCGACGACGCACCGGACGTACCACTGTCTTTACGTCTTCGGTCGCAAAGTGCATCTTCGCGTCGCTGGCGACGCCTCGTCGTGAAACGGCGCACCCCCATCTCCCGCGACGAGACATCGTTGGATCTGCTCGAACGCGAGAATGCACTTCTAGTCGGCCTCTTCGATCTAATTGACGAATGTCGAGGGTCGTCGGTTGATGATCGATACGACCACGGCAATCTCGCCAAGCAAGTCATTCAACATCTGGCCATTCGCCAATCCAGTCTGATGAACGTCGGCGCCGTCATTTCGCCATTTTTGTCTCTTCATTTAATCGGCGAACGAATGATAGAAGGCGGTACAGATCGACGACACGCGTATGACGAAGTCGGTGACTTGGCCCGAGACGTTGAAGTCATGAACTTGAATCACGGGCAAGATTTTGATGGTCCCCCTTATCGACCTAATCGGCGCGGTGAAACCCGAAGTGGACTGGGAACTCGCCGAAGCCATCCCGCTCATTCGCCGGTCGTTAAGCGAGGTCGACACGGCGAACTTATTTTGCAGTGCCCGTTACGCCACGCGACACGCGCCCACGAGGCTCAGTGTCAAAGGACCCCGGTGGTACGAGCGTGTTCCGTTGATCTCTCGTGTGGTGACCGTGTACGACCACTTCACGGATTATCCAGCAAGCAATCCCGAAAAGCCTCGTTCCTAGTTCGCCCGCCCGCTCTCCTCGAAACCGCATCTGCCGAATCGTAATTGCGGTGCAATCTCGAGACATTATCTCTGCTCCGCGCTGCTCAACGAGTGGACTTCTCGCGCCATCATCTGCCGCACGGAGATCATCGCGACGTGGCTCGGTAGAGCGGATCACGGAATCGAACTAACATCTTCAACTCCTCCTCGATGATCGCCGACTTGGACGAGCCAGGATTCCTCGCGCCGACGTTCGCCACGAAGTGCCATCGAAAGTCACATTCCGATCAATGCGCCATCACAAGTCCCACGCCTGATGAGAAGCGCGGCCAGACATTGACATATCGCATTGAACGTCTTACGCTGAAAGCGAAGAAGCCCAGACCCAGCTTCCTTCCTCAACGATTTTCTCCTTGAAGGATGCTGAAAGCAGTTGGCGACAACAGAGTCCGAGTTGATCAGTACTCTCATACCCGCGAGACGACCGACTTCGCTAGTCTCCATTTCACACTCGCATGGTGATCGCCCTGGGTGTCGCGTGGATCCTCGACGGGCTCGAGATCACGATCGCGGGCGACGTGGCTGACATTCTCGAGAAGAAAAACACGCTCGATGTGTCGGCCCGAACAGTCGGCGACATTGCGTCGGCCCTAGGTGTCGCAGCCGAAGAAAAGTCTCTGGAAGATATTGCGACGCCACTTTCCGTCGTCGGCAATATGAGTGTCGGAGGGATTATGACCGGGGTGCGCCCCGCTTCGCCGTGTCGGGCCGCACGGATCCGTCTACCCGCAACGCAAGTAACGATGAACGTGTGATGGTGGTTCGGATGATCTCTGACGACAACCAAAGGGCTGCGAACCTGAAGACGCTAGTTCGAATTTCTTCGGTACGAGTTCTCTCGTGATTCAACATCCGGCCTTTACCGTCGAGCCGTGGTACCTTCGTGAAACAGAATTGGACCTCGACGTCCTGGCCCAGAGCGAGTCGCTGTTCGCGCTCTCCAACGGACATATTGGCTGGCGCGGTAACCTCGATGAAGGTGACCCGTACGGTTTGTCAGGCTCTTATCTGAACGGCGTGCACGAACTTCGACCGCTGCCCTACGCCGAAGCCGGTTACGGCTATCCCGAGCGAGATCAGGTCATGATTAACGTCACCGACGGAAAGGTGATTCGCCTCGTGGTCGACGACGAACCATTCGACATTCGCTACGGCGAGTTACACAATCACGAACGCGTCTTGGATTTTCGCGCCGGAGTTCTCCAACGTCGCGCCGAGTGGTCGTCGCCGTCTGGTCGAAGGGTGCGGGTAACCACGACTCGCCTGGTATCGCTGGTCCAGCGTTCCGTGGCTGCGGTCAGGTACGAGGTCGAAGCGATCGACTCTCCAGTGGGTATCGTGGTCCAGTCCGAGTTGGTCACGAACGAACCGGCACCGCCCGCGAGCGGTGATCCACGCGCCTCGGCGGTCTTAGAACACCCGTGGCGAGCGGTGGATTACGCCAGCGAGGGGACTCGATGTGAATTGGTACATCGCACCGTGCGTAGCGAACTCACGATGGCGGTCGCGATGGATCACGTCGTCGACGGACCACCCTCCATGGAAGTTCTCGCTGAAAGCTCCGAGGACCTCGGTCGCGTAACGATCACGGTCGCCCTCGAGCCAGGACAGCGTCTGACGCTGGTCAAGTACGTGACGTACGGCTGGTCGGCCCAGCGATCGAAGGAGGCCCTCCGCGATCAAGTTGACGCCGCCCTCGTCGTCGCCTCACGCAC
>Ga0207933_1001017_pt1 | contig 23511 bp, 27 predicted proteins | sample NGESurdeep092012_4_FD_184488 | JGI IMG/M metagenome (GOLD analysis project Ga0207933, IMG submission 184488) | Arctic peat soil microbial communities from Barrow, Alaska - NGEE Surface sample F53-3 deep-092012 (SPAdes) | ecosystem: Environmental > Terrestrial > Soil > Wetlands > Peat ...
CGCCCGACGAGGTCTACTATGAATCACGCATCAACCAGCGAGTCGCCTGAACCCGTTGCTAACAACCTGCTCACTTCTTAAAAAGGCCCTCAGGTTGTCCAAAGGATGGGGTCCACTTCACATGTCAACGTTCAAAATTAGGTTAGCGAGAACTTTTTCAGTACTCCGTTCCGTCTCTCGAGTCCCTTCACGCACTTGGCATCGTTCGCCCTTATGCCGCCGTATTGAGTTTTCCAACGGTGCCAGGCCATCTCGAGTTGTCGACAGACCTCGGCCAAAATCTCGCCCTAGCTGAGCAGTTGATCGCCCTCGGCGAGTTTTCTGATCACCTGTTCGGGATGCTTATTCGGCTCATCGGATTTCAGCGGGGAGCCATAGGGCTGAAGTGTCTCGACAACTGAAGCGACGAAGGTGCTTCAGTTGTAATTGTGAGAAAACAAACCAAAAACACCTTCGTCCTGTCTGACCCTAGCGAGATTTTCGAGGCCTTAGTGGGCCTGAAGGATGTTCGCGTGCTGCACTACGAACGCTCGGGACCTGACGTCAGCCTCGTGATCGAACAGATTCTTAACGAGGTCACGTGTCCGAGTTGTGCGCACCGAGCCCGGGTGAAAGAGCGGCCGGTCGTCTCCTATGTCGATCTCCCCGTTTACGGCGCCCCGATACGACTCTCGTGGAAGAAACACCGAATGTGTTGCGTCAACGAAGCCTGCGGGCAGGCAAGTTGGGTCCTTCGCGACCACCGGATCGCCGCGAAGAACTGCCTGCTCACCACCAGAGCGGCCAAGTGGGCGACGCTCCAAGTCGGCACGGGACGCACCGTCAAGGAGGTCGCGGGCGAACTTTCCTGTGACTGGCATACCGTCAACGACGCCGTGACCACCTACGGCACGGCACTGCTCGAGGCGGACAAGCGTCGCCCGAATCAAACCACGGCGCTCGGCCTCGATGAGACGAGTTTCGTGCGACTGGGCGGCCACCACACCCGTTACGTCACGACCGTCTCGGACGTGAGCAACCACCAGATCATCGACATCTTGCCCACGCGCAGTTACGTGGACGTGGCCGGTTTCATTGGCGAACAACCCGAAGCCTGGCGCCATCGCATCACCTACGGGGCCCTCGACATGTCGGCCACCTACGCCGCTGTTTACAACGTGATGCTCCCCCGAGCCGCGCAGGTCGTGGACCGCTTTCACGTCATTGCGTTGGCGAATCGCTGTCTGGACAGCGTTCGACGCCGAGTCCAGAACGAACAGTTGGGACACCGGGGCCGACGAGACGATCCTCTTTATCGAATCAGGCGAGCGTTGCTCGTTGGCGAAGAGAAACTGAGCGAGGGGCAGGCCACGCGGCTCAACTCGCTCTTAGCCCTGGGCGACCCGCACGCCGAAGTCGCTCTCGCTTATCGGGTGAAGGAGCGGCTGCGCGACTTCTATCGGTGCTGGAACGCGGAGGAGGCTCGAGCGATGCTCGAAGACTTACTGACCCACTGCCTAAAGAAAGCCATGCCGCCCGAGATCAAAAAGCTCGGACGAACCCTGAAGCAGTGGTTTGACAAGATCTGCAACTATCACCTCGCCCGCATCACCAACGCGCCCACCGAGGCATTGAACAACCTCATCAAGCGCATCAAACGCGTCGGCTTTGGCTTTCGCAACTTCGAGAACTACCGAATCAGAGCCTTGCTCTACGCCGGCAAACCGAACTGGCGAGTGCTCGGCTCGATCGTGGTTCGATGAGACTCACCCCGTCAGAATCCGATGAGCCGGTTACTTTGCAGTCCCAACGGGATTCGAACCCGTGCCTCCACCTTGAGAGGGTGAGAACGTTTCATATTAGCAGCAAGTAAAAGTACTGGTCACACGCTATTTCTGCCACTCAGTATTTGGGTTTGTTTTGGTATGGGCGTACGTGGGCGCGTAGCCATCGCTTTTCTTACCGTATGGGCCATGATGTAGACCGTTCTAGGAGGTCTCAATGAGGCGCAGGATTGCCGTCATTATCGCCAGCGTTGCACTCTGTCTCGGTGGCCTCGTTGTCACCCAGGCGGGCGCTGCGACGAAAACAGTGAGCGCCTCGGGTGGCTCAGTGAGTTTCACGTCCACGGTGAGGAACGCCACGACCTGTGCTTGGTCATCGAGTCCGAAGATTGCGGGATTCGCAAAGACCGTGAAGTGCAAGACCGGCGCTATCGCTCGCTCGGCCAGATTCACGGCTAATACATCGTCCACGGCGAAGTCGTACGCGGTCACATTGATCGTGCGTGGCAAGACCACGATCGTCGATCACTGGAAGGTCACTCAGGCTGGGGGGACCACGACCACGACAACAACGGTTCCAACGCCCGCACCGATCAATCTCTCTGGTACCGGGCAGACGGCAACGAGCTCATTCTCAGTTGAAAGTGGTCTCGCAGTGTTCCAAGCAAGTTGTTCTGCTTGCCAGGAAAATTTCATCGTTGAGATTGACAAAGCGGATGGCTCGCTTGTTGACATTCCCATCAATGTGATTGGCTCTTATAGCGGTTCAATCGCAGAGGGATTGCCTTCCGGTCAGTACGTCCTTAGTGTGACGGCTGATCAGGGAGTCCCTTGGACAGTTCAAATTACCCTGCCGCGTGGTGTCTCTGGCGTGGCTCTGCCAGCCACATTGACCGGACAAGGGCAAGAGGTCGTCGGACCTGTTGCCGGTGGTTCAAGCCTTCGGATTCAAGCGACAAATACTACGACGCAAGGCGGAAACTTTATCGTTGAAATCCTTGGCGCCAACGGTTCATTGCAAGGTCTTCCAATTAACGAAATCGGCTCCTACAGTGGATCAGTCATCGCGAACTTTCTTAGTGGTGGGCCGTACTATCTGGAAATAAATTCTGACGGAGCATGGTCGATCACGGCAAGTTCCGGCTGACGTTTCTCCCATCATCGTGAGACAGTTTCAGGGCTTTGTCGTCAAGACTTTGGCCAAACTTCGGACTCAGTAAGTAAGCCTGCAGAGTTACGTTTAGATGGACCGTAGAAACAACGAGGGAGGAAGTTTCCATGAAACGCGCAATCGGAGTAGCCGTAGCGGTCGCACTGTCAATGGGAATTATGACCAGCACCAGCGCCTCTACTCCCAAACTCTCGAGCGAACTGTTGAGCGTTAGCCAGATGCCGATCGGATGGAGCGTCTACCACCAACCAGCGAGCAGCGGAACGGGTTGTCTCGCAAACATCTTGGAGCCGAAGGGCATCAAGCCGACTTCAAAAGCACAGGTCGCTTTTAAGGACAACGGACACTCATCCTTGCTCGACGAGGCTGTCGCGACCTACTCGAACGCTACGACCACCTACAAGAAGATCGTTGCCACGCTCAGCGCCTGCAAGCGAGTGAGCAGGACGAGCGGCGGTATAAAGGCAACCGGCACCGTCGGACAGATGAGTTTCCCGCACTATGGGAATGCGAGCGCGGCATTCTCAGTAAGCATCGTCGCTCAAGGCACGGCCATTGGCGACGATCTTCTGATTGTCCGCAAGGGGAACGTCATTATGGGGATTGAAGAGGCCGACGGTCCAACAGTTGACGTGAGTCAGTTTCAAAGCTTCATCGTCAAGGCGTTGGCCAAAGTCAAGTAGCGCCTCTAGTCCGACCCTCGTGACTCTCGATCAATGGGAATCACCGTCGCGAGCTTGGCCGATTCAACCATTAAGAATTAAGAAGTCTCTGCTTCTGAACGAGAAACTCCTCATCCGTCAAGACTCCCGAGTCCCGTAGAGCGACTAACGTGGTCAACTGATCGGCGACGTCTAACTGAGTAGCAACTGTACTGCCGGTCGCAGATGATTGATTCCCATGAGCCAACTTCACCGCGTCGTCAATCATTCCCTTGACCTTTTCCCCGTCTTCTTTAGGAACTCCCACCAAGCGGATTACATGCCCACCCGAAGACTCAACGATGATGTTTGTGAAAATCATTCCTTTTTCGATTGCAACCTTCAGAGATCAGTGGCGATGACCAGCGGGTCCGTGTGGCGTGCGGGCGTTGCAAGAGAGAGCGTCAGGTCAAACTAGAGACGCTCAGACGTGCGGCTCACATGGCTTGGAAGAATCAATGGCCGCGACTGACGTTTGATGACGGCGGCACACTCGTGAAGTTCGATGACCAATGGCTGAGGTAATCACGAGCGCAAGAGAGGCACAATCAGTCGGGCGCTCCGTGGGCGTTAGTGGGCGCGTAAAGCCGGTCAAGATTGGAGAGTGACGGTAACTCAAAGTCACGTGAGAATCCGTGCAATCACTGCGGTTACTACGAAAATCCTTTGCAGTCCCAACGGGATTCGAACCCGTGCCTCCACCTTGAGAGGGTGATGTCCTAGGCCACTAGACGATGGGACCATGAAAAACCAACGTCACCGTTGACTCATTCGCTCGGGGGCAAGGACTCGAACCCTGAATAACTGGACCAGAACCAGTTGTGTTGCCAATTACACCACCCCCGAAGGGCTCGGCAATCTTATCTGAGTCGCGTTCTTAGTTGCCAGACGGCACGTGGATCTTTGGCACGTGGACTTTTGGCACGTGGATCTTGCTCGCCGTGGTCGTCCACGAGCTCAGTCGACCGAAGCCCACGACACGTCCAACCCCCACCGCGAAGGTCTCTTTCAGGTAGTAGCGCCACAGTTGGTGCTTGATGGTCGGCGAGTTTCGAACCGGCGAGGGGTAGGGCGTCAAGCCCTGGGACGAGGCGATCGCCATGGCCCGGAACTCGTGGAAGGGATCCGTCACGGTGATGACGGTCTTGATGTGGTGTTTCTTCAACTTCTTCAGCACCGTCTGCACGTTCTGCCAGGTGTCATTGCCGGCGCCCTCCACCACGTGGGTCGGCGACACGCCGTGGTTCTCCAGATACGTGGCCGAGACGCCCGCTTCGGTGTAGACGTCGCCGGGCAGATTGCCACCGGTCACCACGATCCAGGGAGCGCGGCCCGCGCGGTACAGGGTGAGCGCCTCGTTGAGGCGGGCCTTCAGCTCGGGCGACGCCTTGCCGTTGTCTTCGGTGGTGCCAAAGACGAGGATGGCCTGCGCCGAGGCGGTCGTGTGCTCGTGGCCGCGCCACCAGATCTGCACGAAGGTCACGGCGAAGTAGAGCACGAGCACCGTCATGACCAGGCTGAAGAGACGCAGCACCAACTTGATGGGTCCAAAGATCACGCGCGTGCCAACGCGGCGCGCAGGCGCTGGACGGACTTCGCGCGACCCAGAAGTTCGAGGGACTCGAAGAGCGGTGGTCCGACGAGTGTCCCGGTCACGGCGCAACGGATCGGCGCCTGCGCCTTTCGAAGGGCGAGGCCCAGTTCTTCGCCCGCGCCGACAACCGCCTCGTGCAGGCTCGCGGCGTCCCACGACACCATGAGTTCGAAGCGCCGTAGGGCGCCACGAAGGAGGTCGCGACCCAACGGGTCGTTGACGATGACCTTCGTGAAACTCGCTTCGTCGATGGCGGGTGCGTCGAGGAAGAAGAAGGCCACCATCGAGGGAACCTCACCGAACGTCGCGACGCGTTCTTGGACCAACGGGGCGACTCGCGCGTAGAGGTACTTGTCGAACTGGCGTTCGTCCCATGGAGGCTCGCGGTCACTGGGCCGCCACGCGCTCGACCAGGGCGCCACCCACGGCGCGCTACGCGCGACGAAGTCATCGAGCGAGAGCGCGCGCAGGTACTCACCGTTCAGGTGGGTCAACTTCTTCACGTCGAAGAAGGCCGGCGAGTGCGACACGTCGCTCAGGCGGAACTGCTCGATGAGGGTGGCGAGCGGCACAATCTCCTCGTCGCCGCGTGGACTCCAACCCAACAGCGCCAAGTAGTTCACGAAGGCCTCGGCGAGATAGCCCTGGTCACGGTAGGACTCGGTGGCGACGGGGTCCTTTCGCTTCGAGAGCTTCTTGCGCTGTTCGTTCACGAGGAGGGGCAGGTGCGCGTAGCGCGCAAGGGGTACCTCGTCACCGGTCGCCTCGTTCAACGCGGCCCAGAGCATCATCTGTTTGGGTGCGTTGGCCAGGTGCTCCTCGCCGCGGATGACGTGGGTGATGCGATCGTGGCGGTCGTCGGTCACGTTCGCGAGCGCGTAGAGCACGGCGCCCGAGGACTTCACGACAATGAAGTCGTCGATCAGGGCGTTGACGAACTCAACGTCGCCGCGGATGAGGTCGCGCACGATCGTGACACCCTCACGAGGTGTTCGAAACCGCAGGGCCGTCGTGGGACCACGTTCGAGGCCCCGCTCGCGACAGAACCCGTCGTAGCCGGGCGTGGCGCCCGGCCCCTTTCGCGCTTCGAGTTCATCGAAGGTGCAGTCGCAGTAGTAGAGGTAGCCGCTGCGGCGAAGGAGTTGGGCGGCGCTGTCGTGCGCCGCGGCGTTGTCACTCTGGCGAAACGGACCCTCGTCGATGGTGAGGCCCAACCACGCCATCGCCGAGTAGATGCCCTCGACCCACTCTTCGCGATTGCGCTCGGCGTCGGTGTCTTCGATGCGCAAGATGAAGACGCCTTCGGGGTCTTGGCGTGCGACGAACCAGTTGAAGAGAGCCGAGCGCGCGGATCCCACGTGGAAGTAACCCGTGGGCGACGGCGCGAATCGCACCCGAGGCCCGCTCACCGCCTACTCCTCAATGGAGATGGCGCCGTTGGGACAGCCCGCGACGGCCTGGCGGAGACGTTCGTCGAACTCGGGTCCGGGATTCTCGTTCACGACGTAGAGAAAGCCGTCGTCGCGTACTTCAAAGATCTCGGGCGCGATACCCATGCAGACCGCGTTGGACGTACAGAGATCAAAGTCAACCGTTACCTTCACGTGCCCTCCTTCTCACTCATCGTAGTTGAGAGGCTCCGTCACGGCTCCCGGTTTCTTCGTCGTGCCTATGCTCGTTCGTGACAAAGGACGGTTATGCAACAGCGCTCGCTCAGTTCCCTACGAGTCTCAGAAGTGGGTCTCGGCTGTAACAACTTCGGCACTCGACTCGACCAGGACGGCGCGACCAGCGTCGTTGACGCCGCCCTCGACGCGGGGGTCAACTTCTTCGACACGGCCGACACCTACGGCGCGACGAACTCCGAGGTCTTCCTCGGTCGGGCCCTCGGCGCGCGCCGCCGTGACGTCGTCATCGCCACGAAGTTCGGCATGCCCATCGACGACACGCACGTGGGCGCGAGTCCCGACTACGTGCGCGCGGCCTGTGAGGACTCGCTTCGACGACTCGGCACGGACTACATCGACCTCTACCAGTTGCACTACCCCGACGACACGGTCCCGATCGCCGACACGCTCGGTGCGTTGCAGGAACTGGTGGCCGCGGGCAAGGTGCGCGAGATTGGCTGCTCGAACTTCAACGTGGATCAACTCGAAGAGGCGAAGACGGGCGCCGGTGACGGACCGGCGTTCGTGTCGGTCCAGAACCAGTACTCGCTGCTCGATCGCAGCCCCGAAAAAGACGGGGTCCTCGAGGCCTGCGAGGAACTCGGACTCGGCCTATTGCCCTTCTACCCACTCGCGAACGGACTGCTGACCGGTAAGGTCCGCCCGGGCGAGCCCCTGCCGGAGGGTACGCGCCTCGCGCTCATGTCGCCTGAGCGCAGCGCGCACTGGCTGAGCGACGAGTTCCAACAGCGCGTCGCGACGCTGCTCACCTACGCCGAGAGCATCGACGTGCCCATACTCTCGCTCGCCTTCTCGTGGCTGCTCAGCCACGACCGCGTCTCGTCGGTGATCGCCGGGGCGAGTACACCCGAACAGATCCGCGCGAACGTGGCCGCCGTCAGGGTGCTGGACGACGCGCAACGTCAAGAGCTCGACCGCCTGAGCGCGTAGCGAAACTGGCTAGGAGGCCTTCACGACGGCGACGACCTTGGTCAACGTGTCCTTGGCGTCGCCAAAGACCAGGAGCGTCTTGGGGTTGTAGAGCAGTTCGTTGTCGATGCCCGCGAAACCCGGGCGCATCGAACGCTTCAAGAAGATGACGTTCTCGGCGAGGTCGGCGTGAATGATCGGCATGCCGTAAATCGGCGACGAGGGGTCGTTGGTCGCCGCCGGGTTCACGGTGTCGTTGGCCCCTACGACGAGCGCCACGTCGGCCGTCGCCAGCTCCGAGTTCGCCTCGTCCATCTCCAGGAGGTCCTCATAGGGCACGTTCGCCTCCGCGAGTAGGACGTTCATGTGTCCGGGCATACGCCCGGCCACGGGGTGAATGGCGTAGAAGACTTCGACGCCCTTACCCTCCAGTTCTTCGGCGAGTTCACGCAGCACGTGCTGGGCCTGGGCGACGGCGAGTCCGTAGCCGGGGATGATGACGACCTTGCTCGCGTAGCCGAGCAGCACGCCGATGTCCTCGGGCGAACCCGAACGAACGCTGCGTCCTTCGACGCCACTGGCGCCGGTGGCCGTGATGTTCGATCCAAAGGCCGAGAACAAGACGTTCGAAAGACTGCGACCCATGGCCTTACTCATAAGACGCGTGAGCAAGATGCCCGAGGCGCCGACCAACGTACCGGCCACGATCAACAGGTTCGAGCCGAGCGTGAAGCCCGACGCCGCCACCGCGAGACCGGTGAAGGAGTTGAGGAGCGAAATCAATACTGGCACGTCCGCGCCGCCAATGGGCAAGACGAAGGCGACGCCGAGGATGAAGGCGACGATCAAGAGGACCCACAGGAGCAGCGTCGAACCCTGCACCAGGATCGTCACGATCAGGGCGAGCGCCACGACCCCCACGATGGCGTTGATGATCTGTTGGCCCGGGTAGGTGACCGGACGCCCGGTCATGAGCTCTTGCAGCTTCGCGAACGCGATCGCCGAGCCCGAGAACGACACTGTGCCGATCAGGACGCCCAGCAGCACCTCCAAGGTCACGTAGGTCGCCGGGTTGGTGGACTTGATGTGGACGAACTCGGTGATCGACACCAACGACGCGGCGCCACCCCCGACCCCGTTGAAGATCGCCACCAACTGTGGCATGGCGGTCATCTCGACGAAGCGCGCCGTGGGCACGGCGACGATGGTGCCGATCAACATGGCCAGCAAGATGAGGCCCACGTGGTGCAACGCGTGGCCGTCGACGAACTTGAAGAACGTCGCCACGATCGCCACCAACATGCCAAAGGCCGCCACGGCGTTGCCGAGACGAGCGCGTTTGGGACTACCGAGCCCCTTCAGCGCCACCAGGAACGTGGTCGCGGAGAAGAGGTAGAGAAGGTCAATCAGGGTCCCACGACTCATTGAGTGACCTCGTCGGACTTCGCCTTGGGCTTGGGCTTGCGACCCTTGAACATTTCGAGCATCCGGTCGGTGACGACGAAGCCACCCACGACGTTGAGCGTCGCGAGGATGACCGCCAGGAAGCCCAACACCTCTTCGAGGTTCGTAGTCGCCGAGCCGAGGATGAGCATCGAGCCGACGAGGATGACGCCGTGGATGGCGTTCGATCCACTCATCAGGGGCGTGTGCAAGATGCTCGGCACTTTGGCGATGATCTCGGTACCGACGAAGGCGCTCAGCACGAGGACGGTGGCGTACTGCAACAAGACGTTGCTCATGGGGTGTCCTTGACTGCTGGCGTGATGGCCACTTGGGCCACGCCGAGGGCTTCGGCGGTGGGCGCGTGATTGACGTCGCCATTTCTCGCGACGGTGACGCCGATGACGACCTCGTCGTTCCAGTCGGGGTTCAGCTCGCCCTTCGAACCAAAGAGACCGAGCAGTTTGAGCACGTTGTTCGAATAGAGGAAGCTCGCGTGGGTGCCCATCTCGGAGGGCGGATTCGCGAGCCCCACGACGCGAACGCCGCGGTGCTCGACGACCTCGCCGACCTTCGTGAGTTCGCAGTTCCCGCCACCGTCGGCGGCCATGTCGATGATGAGCGACCCTTCGGCCATGGCTTCGACCATCGCGGTCGTCACCAGGATCGGGGACTTTCGCCCGGGCACCGCGGCGGTCGTGATCACGACGTCGGAACCCGCGACTTCACTGAGCAGTGCCGCTTGTTGTTGTTGGCGCTCGTCGTCGGTCAACTCACGCGCGTAGCCGCCAGCCGCGTCGGCCGTGACGCCGAGTTGGACGAAGGTCGCGCCCGCGGACTCGGCCTCTTCCTTCGCCGCCGAACGGACGTCGTAGGCGCGCACCCTCGCGCCGAGCCGCTTCGCCGTGGCGATCGACTGCAGTCCGGCGACACCCACGCCCATCACGAGGACCTTCGCCGGACGAATCGTGCCGGCCGCGGTCGTCAACAACGGAAAGAAACGGTCCAGGTACGTGGCGCCCGCCAACGCCGCGCGGTACCCCGAGACGGTGGCCTGTGAGGAGAGTGCGTCCATGTACTGCGCGCGAGAGATTCGTGGCAGGAGGTCGAAAGAGAGAACGGTGACCCGGCGGTCGTTCAGGGCCTTGACGACGTCGAGCTGCAAGAGGGGCGAAAGGAACGAGAGGTGCAGCGAACCTTCGGGGAGTCGCGAGACCTCGTCGACGGTGGGGGCGTTCACGCGCAAGTTCACGTCACCCGCGGCGGCGGCGACGATCGTGGCGCCACTGGCGACGTAGCTCTCGTCGCTGAAGTGCGCGCGTTCGCCGGCGTCGTGTTCGACCTCCAGCTGCCAGCCGTCGGCCACGAGTGACTTGACCGCGTCGGGCGTCAGCGCGACACGGGTCTCACCGGGGCGCGACTCTTTAAAGAGCGCAATTTTCACTCCATTGTTCTACCAGCCTGGCTCTCGCCGCTCGACCGGGTTAGCTAGGCGTTGAACAAAATTCGATGACCTCGTGGCCAAGTTCACGAGGCGCTTCGAGTGGCAACCAGTGACCGTGGCGTTCGAAGCGCACGTAGGTGAACCCCTTCGCGCAGTACGACGCCGAGTCGGTCATCTGTCGTTCACTCAACGCGAAGTCGCCGCTCGACCACAGACCGAGCACTGGCACACCAATGGGCGGCAACGCCGGGGGCGGCGCGATGAACGCGTCGGGCGCCAGGTTCGCGCGGTACCACAGGAGGTGCGTCGTCATCTGACCGTCGCGTTCGAGCTCTCGGATGACGTCCTCGGCGCGGGGATGACCGAGCCACTGGCGCATCACCTCGTAGTCGTCCTTTCGGAGGAACGCTTCGCCGAGACCCTCCACGTAGAAGAGCAGCGTGTACCAACTCTTCACCTGTTGCTCGAGACCGGCCGAACGAAACGCCGCGGGATGGCCCACTGAGACGACGACGAGTCGTGCCACGAGATCGGGCCGGTACGCCGCAACCGTCCAGGCGAGACTCGCGCCCCAGTCGTGGCCGACGACGGTGACCTTCTCATCGCCCAGTGCCGCCACGATGCTCGCGACGTCACCGACGAGGTTGCGCATCTTGTAGCTCACCACGTCGTTCGCTTGTCGCTCTGGCCGCACCCACGAAGATCGGGCACCGCGACGCGAAAGCCGGCGTCGACCAACCCGGGCACGACCTCTTCCCACAGCGTCGAGGTGTCCGGCCAGCCGTGCAACAAGAGCACCGTGGGGCCCTCGCCGCGGAGCTTGACGTGCAGTCGTACGTCGCCGTTGTGCACCGTGAAGGTCTCCATCGTCGAGACCGTACACCCGCGAAGTAGAACGTCACCATGGAAACTTTTGTCACCAACGTCGCGTCCCCTGTCGGCCCGTGGGGCGTCGCGGGAACGGCCGAAGCCGTCACGGCCATCTACCTCCCCCACCAACGCCATCGCGCGTCGAAGGGAACGCCGCCGCGAGCGGTGGCGCGCGCCGCCGCACAGCTCGAGGAGTACTTCAAGGGCGTGCGCCGGGAGTTCGACGTCCCGTTGGCGCCCGTCAGTGCGACTGACTTTCAGCGCGCCGTATGGAGCGCCCTCGCGGCCATTCCCTTCGGGGAGGTTCGCACCTACGGCGACGTCGCGCTGAGTGTCGATCGTCCGCGCGCGTCACGAGCCGTCGGCAACGCCAATCACGCGAATCCCTGGCCCGTCGTCGTGCCCTGTCACCGCGTGGTGTCGTCGACGGGACTCGGAGGTTACGGCGGGGGCGACGAGGTCAAGCGTTTCCTCCTCGACCTCGAGGGCGTGCACTACAAGTCTTGACTCTTCGGGGTGAGAGGGATTTTGTGAAGCGGCGTCGTGGCGAGATGATCACGCGTGAACTGCGTCGTGAGCAACGCGTGCGCCGCTCGCTGCGCGACCCAGAGCAGCGCAAGGGCCGAGGGCACTTCGACTACGAGGGCCAGGATGAGGCTCTCGGTGAAACCACCGTGGCCCGCGGTCGTGACGTCAAACCACGCGTCGAGCAACAACAGCGTCGCCGACGCGATCGAGAAAAGGATCAAGACCGCGCGTCGGCGCCACGCGGCCCACGCCGCGCCGACGAGCATGAGGATCTCGGCGACGTCGAGTCCCACCCACGCGAGGTCCCAGTGGTGCGCCACGTAGTGACGAGGCAGCCGCCACCCGAGATAGACCGTCCACAACACCTCTATGGCCGCGCCCGTGATGAGCGTCGTCAAGAGTCGATCGCGCAACGTGCCCAGCGCGGGTCGGTGAGCCACGCGACTACCGAGTGACGCGAACCGGGTTGCTGAGTGCCTCGAACATCGCGCGCGTACCGGCGGCGAGTGCCTCGCGTTCGGGGTCACTCAGTACGTCGAAGCACTTCTCCATCGCCGCGCAGGTCAACGCCTCGGCGTGCCGTTTCTTTCCGGTGAGCTCGTCAGTGACGTCGGGCGCCTCGTTGGCCTGGTAGCCGTGCAAGGTGAAGTCGTTCGGATCTTGGAGGAAGCACGCGGCGACGGGCGCCAAAGCGACCTCGTTGACGGCGTGGATGTGCACCCCGCCACGTAGTTCTCGAAGGAAGATCGCGCCCAAGTACGCCGCGTGCACCGGATCGGCCGGCGCGGCGTACTGCTTGTAGCCATCCACCAGCGGACAGACACCACGGGGCTCGGCGTCGACGACCTTGCGCGCGGCCGAGGCGAAGTGCGCGAGCACCGTCAGGTCGATCCCGCCGAAGGTCCGATCGGCGAACGCGTACGCCGCCCGCACGTAGTCGGCGGCGACGTCGATGGGATCGGCCTTGGCTTTCGCCCGGGTCCAGAGAAAATCGATCATCGACGGATTGAAGAAGGTGAAGGCATCGACGACGGTTGTCGTGTCGACGTCGCCCAGCACGCCGGCGCGACCCAGACCGTAAAATTCGTAGACGTTGAGCCCGTGTTCCTTCGCGCACTCGCCCGTCAAGGGATCGAAGTAGAAGCTCATGCCGAGTGTCTGAATGGGGTCGGCCGTGAGGGTGGCCAGCTCGTCGGCGTTCATATCGATGACTTTAACGGCCCCTCGGCGACGGGGCACCTAGTGGATGAGGCGCTGTCCGTCACTGCGAACTCGCAGTTCGATCATCGAGCCACTCGCCACTTTGGCGAACCGAGCCGACCCGCCGTGACGGAGGACGATCTCGGTGACGATCGCGAGCCCGAGTCCGGTACCGCCGGACTGTCGACTCCGCGCCGAGTCGGCGCGCGTGAAGCGTTCGAAGAATCGCGCGCTCTCATCGACGTCGATACCCTCGCCGTCGTCACACACGACGACGACCGCTTCGTCGCCGTCGAAGCGCGCTTCGAAACGCAGTTCATGCTGGGCGTAGCGCATGGCGTTGTCGACGACGTTGCGGATCATCCTCTTTAACATCGCCGGATCACCGACGACGCGCGTGGGTTGGACCGCGGACGTGTCCACCAGCAGCTCGCTCATCGAGCGAACGCGCGTCGCCTCCTCGTACAGAAGATCGTCGAAATCGACGTCCTCTCGTTCGGTGAGGGTGTGAACCTCGTCGTGACGAGCCAGCCAGAAGAGATCGCCGATGATGCCGTCGAGTCGACGGCCTTCGCGCATGATGACGTCGGCGACGTCGGTCCAGTTGGCGTTGGCCGGATCGCTGGTGGCTCGTTCGGTCGTGGCGAGCAACGTCGTGAGGGGGCTACGCAGCTCGTGACTGGCGTTGGAGACGAACTCTTGTTGGAACTTCGACGCCGACTCGAGCCGTTCCAACATGGCGTTCACCGTTCGCGCCATCCGCGCGATCTCGTCGTCGCCGCCGGTGACGGGCACTCGTTCGCTCAGGTCCTCAACGGCGATGGCGTCGACGCGGCGGCGAATGGACTCGACGGGCGCGAGCGCGAGACCGATGCCGAGCCAGATCAGGGCGCCCGACATCAACAGCAACAACGGAAAGGAGATCAACAGACTGAACAAGAGCACGCGAACGCTGTGCTCGATGGCACCGCCGTACACGAAGCCAAAGATCAGGGCCGGTCCACGATGCGTCGTGATCGTCGATACCTCGCCCGAACTCAACTCTGAGAGGATCGGTGCGGTATCCGCGTCACGGATGAACCGAAACGTGAGACCACTGGGCACCAACGCGTCGGTGACGGGTCGCGCCAACACCGGCGCGTTCTCGATTGCCGAACTGGCCGCCCAGACCTGGGTCACGCTCGGGTTGGTGACCTGCACCACCACGTCACCAACGGTGGAGAGGACGATCATCCGCTTCGAGGAGTCGTTCGTCTTGGCGAGACGTTGCTGGGTCTGTTCAATGACCGAGTCGATCTGATTCGTCGCCTGATTGAGGAGCGATCGGTGTACCAGGTTGACGAGCGCGACCCCGGTGAAGGTCAAGATGACGGTGATCGCGAGAACGAAGATGAGCGTGAGTCGGGCCCGGATCGAAAGTTGACGGCGCTCGGCCATCACACGTCACGTGCGCTGTAGCCAACACCTCGCACCGTGTGGATGATCGACGGCTCGCTCGCGACGTCGATCTTTCGCCGCAGGTAGCCCACGTAGACCTCGACGATGTTCGGGTCGCCGTCGAAGTCACTGCCCCACACCGCGCTCAGGATCTCCAGCTTGGTGTGCGTGACCTTCGAGCGACTCATGAAGAACTCCAGTAGGGAGAACTCGCGCGGCGTCAACGTCACGCCGCGGCCGTGCGACGTGACGCGCCGGGTCAACGGGTCGAGCGAGACCGTGCCGAGGGTGAGCATCTGGGGACGGCCGCGATCTTGGCGTCGCAGCAACGCGTGCAATCGCGCCATGAAGACCGCGCGCTCAAAGGGTTTTCGTAAGAAATCGTCGGCCCCGACGTCCAAGCCTTCGACCTCGTCCCAATCCCCCTCTTTGGCGGTCAGCATCAACAGTGGCGTTTGCAGACCAGCCGCGCGGAGGTCTTGGCAGACTCGAAAGCCGCTGCGCCGCGGCAACATGATGTCGAGCACGATGACGTCAAACACCCCGTGCAACGCCTCTTCGAAGCCCGTCTCACCGTCGTGACGCTGCACGACGACAAAGCCCTCGTCCACCAAGAGCCCCTCCACGGCGCTCGCCAAGTCGTAGTCGTCCTCGATGACGAGGACACGGAGGGGTTCATCGCTCATTGCAGGTAGAGGTTACCGTTGGCTCCTTCGACAATCTTCAACTTCTTCAGTCCGTGCGGCGCTGGTCCCACGATGACGTCTCCGGTACTCACCTGGAACTGCGACCCGTGACAGGGACAGACGATGACCTCGGCCGTGTTCGCGTAACCAACGGTGCAGCCCGTGTGCGGACAGACCGCGTCGTAGGCGACGAACGCACCCGTCACGGTGTGGATCACGATGCCGGGATCACCATTCGAGGGAATCGTGAAGCTCGCGGCTTCGTTCTTCGGCACCTGGCTCGCCGAGCCGAGCAACTGCCCTTTGGTCGCCGGCTCAGTCGTCGTCGTCGGGCCCGTCGCGTTGGGCGCCGTCGTGGACGTTGAAGTGTTCGGCGCCGTCGTGGACGTCGACGGCACAGTCGTCGTGGTGGTCGGAGAGAGTTGGCGCGCCTGCTTCGGTGACGCCGCGCCGCCAATCAATCGACCCGTGACGGCGGTCGCGGCGCCTACTATCACGACCGAGGTGCCGACCGCGGCGACCAACGCGCTACCAAGGACGATGGCGCGACGATCCGCGGAGTGCTCGGCGGCGGGAAGCTTCGGCGACGGTGACGTGTCCAACAGCACCGGACAGGCTGACGCGTCACAGGGCAAGCCCTTGCGCGCCGTGCAGTTGCCCTTTTGGTAGTGCCCACAGAGACGCTGCACTTGAGCGAAGGCGATGGGCACGAGTACGGGAGAGGGCAACGCGTTCTCTTTGGCGACACGACTGGCGATCCACGCGTCCAGCGAGAGCTGGGTCCCTCCGCCCGCCAAGATGAACGGGATCCACGCGAAGAAGAAGACGATGTCCGCACCCGTGAAGTACGGCGACGCGTGAAAGCTCACCGTCAAGAGGAGCGTCAGTGACAGGAGTAAACCGCCGAGAGCGGCCACGCGGGTGAAGAGTCCGAGCAGCGTGCCGAGCCCGACGGCTATTTCGCCCACCGCGATGAGTACGCCGAGCAGCGTCGCGACGCCTTGGAGATGGGTCAGGATCGCGTGCAGCGGACTCGTGTGCGCCGACGCAATGAGCTGCGCCTGAATGGAGATCGGACTCTTCGCGTTGAAGAAGTTGGGATTGGCCAACTTCTGCAGTCCGGCGTAGGTAAAGGTGCCACCGAGAAAGAGTCGTAGCGGCAGCAGCGACCACGCGCTGAGCGACCACGCCCCGACGGGACGGCGAAGGAGTGCCGAACGCAGCGAACGATCGTGCCCGTTGGCACGTGGTGGTTGTGGCACCTTCCCATGGTGGCACAGCGGTTTCATCAACTGTATGGCGCCAAGCCACTCTTATCCAAGATTTATCCACCACAATGGAGAGATGCTCAACGCGTCCATCGCTACGTTCCTGACCGACAAACTGCAACACGTCTCGTCGGGCGTCGTCTACTTGCTGGTCGCGCTGCTCGTCTTCGGTGAGGCCGCGCTCTTCATCGGCTTCGTGTTGCCCGGCGAGACCGCCGTGATCTTGGCCGGCGTCGTCGCGAGTCAGGGCAAGGTCAACGTGATCACCGTCGCCGTCCTGGTGGTCGTGGCGGCGATCGTGGGCGACTCGTTGGGCTACGAGATCGGAAAACACTGGGGGCATCGTCTCATCGAGCTCCCGATACTGCACAAGCGACACGCCGCGATGGAGCGCGCCTTGGAGGGGCTCCGTCGTCGTGGCGCGACGTACGTGTTCGTCGGACGATTCACGGCCTTTTTGCGCGCGGTGATGCCCGGGCTCGCCGGCATGAGTCGCCTGCCGTATCGTCGCTTCCTCACCGCCAACGCGGCGGGGGCGCTCTTGTGGGGCGTCGGGTACACGTTGCTCGGCTACTTCGCCGGTAGCGCACTCGGCTCAATCGAGAAGTACTCCGGATGGGCGGGCATCGCGGTTCTCGTCGTGGTGATCGGCCTGATCGTGACCCTGCACTACCGCAAGAAGCGCCGCGAGGCCGACGTCGAGACAACCTGGGCGCGAGAACACCCCGACGACTCAGCGCAAGACGCCGAGTAGCTCCTCGGGCGCGTTCACGCGCCACTCGTTCCCGTGCAACGCGAGCAGTCCCGCGCCCACGCTCGTCGGGCCACTTCCGCGCAGCAGCGAGCGCACGTAGACCTCGTCGACGTCGTCGACGTCGAACGACCGCAGCGCTTCGTCAAGGTCTTCGGGCGCGACGTCGAGCGACGTCACCGCACTCGAGCGCACCAGACGAGGCCCGACGATCTCGTCGGCGCCGAGAGCGCGTACGAGTCCTTCAATCTGGGCGTGGGCGAATCCAGCGTCCCGGAGGGCACTTTTTCGCCACGGAGGCGCCGTGCCGGCGAGAAAGCCCCGGGTGACGAGTTCGTCAGGCTGCGCGAACGCAATGAGGCCCGTCACGTCGTCCGCGAACGTCTCGACCAACCGTCTCGCGTGCGCGAGCACGTGCGGCACAACCCAGGGCAAGAGCCACGCCTCCTGACCGAGCCACGAGGGCCAGACGGCGTCCACGAGCGCGATCGTGACGTCGAGTCCGAGCGAGCGAGCGTACCGCACGACGTCGCGGTAACGGCGAAGCGCGACCTCGTCGTACAGGCCCTGGCGTGGTTCGACGCGCGCCCACTCAACGCTGAGGCGCAGGCCGACGAACCCGAGCGCGGGCACGAAGTCGAGCACGCGCTCGTAGTGGCGCCAGAGGTCGTCCGCCGCGCCCGGTCCCGTGTGCCGGCCGAGCCCGATGGTCGGCGCGTAACACGTCGCCGGCTCGCCGGCTCGGTCGAAGCCACCCTCCACCGCGTAACCCTCGAGCGTTACGAAGAGTCGAGCGCGCGAAGTCACGGGGCCAGTTTCGCACGCACGGCGTCAACGAGGGTCAACTAGCGTTTCGAACGACGCCCGCGAGGGCCCGTTGAAGGAGACCCACATGGCCGACGAAATACTGCGCGAACGACGTGGACACGTCGAACTCCTCACGATCAATCGACCCGAAGCGCGCAACGCCATCAACCTCGCGACGGCTCTCGCACTCAGTGACGCGCTCGACGACTGCGAAACGGACGATGACGTCTGGGTCGTCGTCCTGACGGGTGCCGGCGACAAGGCCTTCTCCGCGGGCATGGACTTGAAGGGCTTCGCCGCGGGCGAGTTCCCCATCACCGACAAGGGTTTCGGCGGCCTCACCAAGCGTGACTTCACCAAGCCCTTGATCGCGGCGGCGAACGGATCGGCGCTCGCGGGCGGCTTCGAGATGATGCTCAGTTGTGACATGGTCATCGCCGCGGAACACGCGATGTTCGGCATCCCCGAAGCGTCGCGCGGACTCGTCGCCGGCGCGGGTGGGCTGATTCGCCTCCCGAAGCGCGTCCCGATCGCCGTCGCTTTCGAGATGGCCCTCACGGCCGATCCCATCGACGCCGCGCGCGCGTACGAACTCGGTCTCGTCAATCACGTCGTGCACGGCGACGTCGTGCTCGACGTCGCCATCGCCCTCGCTGAACGCATCGCGAGAAACGCGCCCTTGGCGGTGCGAACGTCCAAGGACGTCATGCGCCGAGCCGGCGAACTCAGCGAAGCCGAGGCGTGGGTGGTGAGCGACAGGGCCTTCGCGATGATCGGCCTGAGCACCGACGCGATGGAGGGCGCGGTGGCGTTCGCCGAAAAGCGCGACCCGAACTGGCAGGGAAAGTAGGTGAATCTCGTCGCGACGCACCACGCGCACCTCGCCAGCGCGTGGACCATCGTTCGTCTCAGTTTGCACGTGCTCGGCGCGTGCGTGTGGGTCGGCGGCCAGTTGGTGCTCGCCGGACTCGTCGTCACGCTTCGCGGCATCTCCTACGACGCCCCCGGCAAGGTGGCCCGGGCCTTCGCGAGATTTACGTGGCCGGCCTACGGTCTCTTGATCGTGACCGGCATCTGGAACGTCGTCGCGATGGGTTCGTCCGCCACGACGAATTGGCACGTCGTCTTTGGCGTCAAGATGTTCTGCGTGATCGTCGCGGGACTCGGCGCGTTCTTGCACACGAAGGTGGCGTCACCGAGAGCCAAGGGCGTCTACGCCGGTGTGGGCATGATCGGCACGATCGCCGCGTTGGTGCTGGGGGTCGCGCTCGCCGGTTAGTGCAGGTGGTACACCAACGCCGAGGTCACCGCCGCGGACGCCACGACGACCGGGAACGGCGCCTTCGCGAAGAGCGCGGCGAGCGCCACCGCGAGACCGGCCAGCCGATGGTCGAGCACGACGTGGGTCTTGGTGACGAGTCCTTCGGCGACGACGAGCGCGCTGAGTAGCGAGATCGGCACGAGCGCGTTCACGCGTTGCAGCCGTGGATGAGCGAGCCAGCCTTCGGGGATGTAGTAGCCGAGCAACTTGACGCCAAAGCTCAGCACGCTCGTCGCGCCGAGCACGACCCACGCCGTCTCGCTACTCATCGCTCGCGCCATCCGTACACGACCGCGACGAGCACGCTCGCGATGATTGGCAGACCCGCGGGTAACCAGGGCGTGACGAGGAGCGCGAAGGCCATGGATGAAACCGCGACGACGCGCAGGAACGTTGTCGTGAGTCGTGGCCAGAGCAGTCCTAGGAACGCGGCGGGCACCGCCGCGTCGAGTCCCCATGACGCCGGATTACCGAGCGCCTTCGCGCCGAGCGCGCCGAGGAGCGTGAAGAGGTTCCAGAAAAGATAGACGCCCAAGCCGGTCAGCCAGAAGCCCCGTCGCATCGCGTGCGTGCCTCGAGGCGTCTGGGCGAGCGCCACGCCCGTCGACTCGTCGATCGTGAGGTGCGCCGCCGCCACGCGACGCAAACCCTTCACCCGCACCAGGGGTACCATCTGGAGTCCGTACAAGGCGTTACGCGTGCCGAGCATGGTGGCCGCGGCAATGGCACTCGCCGCGCCCCCGCCCGCTGCCATCACACCGACCGCCGCGAACTGACTGGCCCCAGTGAAGGTGAGGAGGGAGAAAAGACAGGTTTGAAGGACCGAGAACCCCGCGGCAATCCCCGCGGCCCCAAAGGCAATGCCGTAGGTGCCCACGGTGAAGGCGACGCTCAAGGCGTCGCGAAACGTCTCACGGGGCGCGATCGTCATCCGTTCATTCTTGCCGAGCCTGATGAGAGGCTGCGGCGACGAGGCCCAGCCCCTCCTGAAGCGAACTACTGTTGGTTTTACGCACGTCAAAGGAGTCAACCGTGTTCTTAGGTGACATTTTTAGTCCGGATATTTTGATTGCGGCCATCATCGTCGCCGTACTCATCTTTGGCGGCTCGGCTATCCCAAAGTTGGCCAAGAGCTTGGGCTCGGCGAAGACCGAGTTCGAAAAGGGTCTGAAGGAAGGCAAGGACTCCGGCGTCACCAAGGCTGCCGACGCCACCGAGACAAAGACGCCCGAGACCGACAAGTAGTCCCCGAGCGGACGGGTGATTTGCTTCGCGCCCCAAAGTGCTCGCGACGAACGTCGACCGAGCCAAGGAACCTTAAAAAATGAGTAAGGTTTTCCACGTGGAACCACCCGCCCTGTCCCCACAGGGAGTCTCCGACCGGTCACGCCGCTGGCGCCGCGTGCGACGTATTGTTGCACTCCCCGTTGCCGCGCTCGCCCTGGCTGGTTGCACCGTGCCGACCTTCGGTGCCGCACCCGGCGCGACCACCAGCTCGAGGTCGACCTACCGCCTCTGGCAGGGATTTTCTATCGGCGCCGTCATCGTCGGCGGACTAACCCTCGTGCTCATCCTCTGGGCCGTCTTCGCCTACCGCCGTAAGAGCGACCGCATTCCCAAACAGAGTCAGTACCACATCCCCCTCGAGATGACGTACACGATCATTCCGATCCTCATCGTGTTGGGCCTCTTTGCCGCCACCATGGTCGTCGAGAACAAAGAGGTCGCGAACCCCAAGACCACCGTCACCATCAACGTCAACGCCTTTCAGTGGGGTTGGAAGTTCACCTACCCGGGCCAGAACGTTGTCGTGGTCGGACAGACCACGCAAGATCCGATCATGGTGATGCCCGTGGACACCAACGTGCACATCAATCTGACGTCGTCGGATGTCATCCACGGTTTCTACGTGCACGCCTTCAACTTCTCGCGCTACGCCCTGCCCGGGGTGTTGAACCAGTTCACCCTCCGCGCCGTGAACACGGGCACCTACGACGGGCAGTGCACCCAACTCTGCGGTCTGTACCACTCGCTCATGGTCTTTCGCGTGAAGGTGGTCAGCCAGTCGCAGTACACCGCGTGGCTCACCGGTAACGCCAACGTGAGCGCCGCGCTGGCCGCGCAGGCCGCGACCAAGCAACAGACCTCGTCGATCGTACCGACGAAGCCCGCGAAGAGCGAAGGGAACAACTGATGACTGACGTTCTTGATCCCCCCGTCGTCGCCGCGCACGACGACCACGACGACGAACACGAAGAGCACCACGGTCCCACGGGCATCTTGAAGTGGATGACGACCACCGACCACAAGGTCATCGGTATGTCCTACACCGTCACCGCCGTCATCATGATGGTGATCGGTGGCGCGCTGGCCGAGATCATCCGCGCGCAACTCACGACGCCCAACAACTCGCTCGTCTCATTCGCCCAGTTCAACGAACTGTTCACGATGCACGGTTCGGTGATGATCTACCTCTTCGTTGGTCCCTTCGCCTTCGGCGCTCTGGCCAACATCATCGTGCCGATCCAGATCGGCGCGCCGGACATGGCCTTTCCCCGTCTGAACGCGCTGAGCTACTGGCTCTACCTGACCGGTTCGATCACCATGCTGTCGGGCTTCTTCGTCGCCGGCGGCGCGGCCAACTTCGGGTGGGTCGCCTACGCGCCGCTGTCGAACTCGATTAATACTCCCGGCGCCGGCGCGGACCTATGGATCGGCGGTCTGCTCTTGACGGGCTTCTCCGCGATCTTCACCGGCGTCAACCTCTGCGCGACGATCTTCTACCTGCGCGCTCCCGGCATGACGATGTTCCGCATGCCGATCTTCACGTGGAACCTCTTGGTGACGGCGATCTTGATCCTCCTCGCCTTCCCGGTCTTGACGGCCGGGCTCATCATGCTCTACTGCGACCGCCACTTCGGTACGCACATCTTCACGGTCCCGGGTGGTGGGGTGCCCGTCTTGTGGCAGCATATTTTCTGGTTCTGGGGTCATCCGGAGGTCTATATCTTGGCGCTGCCGTTCTTCGGCATGGTCACCGAGATCATCGCCGTGTTCTCGCGCAAGCCCGTCTTTGGCTACAAGGGCATGGTCTTCGCCACCCTCTCGATTGGCGCGCTCTCGCTCGGCGTGTGGGCGCACCACATGTTCACCACCGGCGTCGTGTTGTTGCCCTTCTTCTCGATCATGAGTCTCTTGATCGCGGTCCCCACGGGTATCAAGATGTTCAACTGGATCGGCACCATGTGGCGAGGGGAGGTCTGGTTCTCCACCGCCATGTTGATGGCGGTGGGCTTTCTCATCACGTTCCTCATCGGCGGTCTGACCGGCATCTACCTCGCGAGTCCGCCGCTCGACTTCTTCACGCACGACACCTACTTCGTGGTCGCGCACTTCCACTCGATCGTCATGGCGCTCGTCATGGGCGCGATGGGCGGTCTCTACTACTGGGGTCCGAAAATCACCGGGTACCTCTTGAACGAGACCATCGGCAAGATTCAGTTCTGGTTCTTGTTCATCGGCACACAGGTCTTCACGCTACCGATGTACTTACTAGGACTGCGCGGCATGCCCCGACGCATCCCCGTCTACCCCTTGCACCCGTCGTGGCAGTTCTTGAACCAGCTCTCGACGGTGGGCGCCGTCTTGGTGGGCGTCTCCACGGTCGCCTTCATGGTGAACATCGTCTACAGCTGGAAGAAGTACCCCGCCGGCGATAACCCCTGGGACGGTCACACGCTCGAGTGGTTCACCACGTCGCCGCCCCCGCACCACAATTTCTATCGCCTACCCCAGATTCGCTCCGAGCGTCCGACCTGGGACTACAACCACCCGGGCCACACGGCGGCCGAACACGGACACCACGCCGATCACCACCCCGAACACCACGACGAGGTGCCCGTCGTATGAGGACCGAAGCGAAGGTTCTCT
>Ga0207933_1001018_pt1 | contig 23502 bp, 20 predicted proteins | sample NGESurdeep092012_4_FD_184488 | JGI IMG/M metagenome (GOLD analysis project Ga0207933, IMG submission 184488) | Arctic peat soil microbial communities from Barrow, Alaska - NGEE Surface sample F53-3 deep-092012 (SPAdes) | ecosystem: Environmental > Terrestrial > Soil > Wetlands > Peat ...
ATTTTCAACAGGAAGACGGCGGTGAACAGCAGTCCGAGCAAAGAGATGGCAGCCGCCCAGTTCACCAGTGGGAAGACGCCTTTAAAGATCAGGAACTCGCCGGGAAAGCCGTTCAGCCCGGGCAGGCCAAGGGAAGAAAAGATGGCGATGCCCATCAAGCCGCACAATACCGGAGTCACCTTGCGCAATCCGCCGAAGTCGTTCAGGCCATGCAGGCCGCCGCTGCGCCGTTCCAGCAGCGCCACAAACCAGAACAGGGCGGACGCGGTGAGAGCGTGGTTGAACATCTGCAGAAAGACGCCGTTGAGCGCCGCAGCTTTGCCATCGGCCATGGGCAGCGCCGTCCACTTGACCGCCACAAGAATGCCGAGCACGCAGTAGCCCAGGTGATTGATCGAGGAGTAAGCGAACATGCGCTTCAAATCGTCCTGGGCCCAAGCTGCGAAGGCAGAAAGAACGATGCTGGCCACGGCCAGCCACAACAGCGGCGTGAGCACCTGCCTCATCTGCAACGGAAAGATGGGCAGCAGGATCCGCAACAGTCCATAGAGGCCCATCTTCGACATCGCGCCGGTCAGCAGGATGGTGACGCCGGAGGGAGCCTCGGCATAGGTCGAGGGCAGCCAAGTATGGAAGGGCACGATAGGAACCTTGACGGCGAAGCCGAGAAACACGCCCCAGAAGATCCACCATGAGATAGCGCCGGGCGGCCAGTGCAGCCAATTCAGGCGGCCCGTGAAGGAGGAAATCGGATGCCCGCTCGCCACCAAGTTGGCCAGATCGATGAAGTCGAAGCGTCCGGTGGCGAGATAGATTGCCAAAAAGGCGAGCATGAGCGCGATGCTGCCCACCATGGTGTAGAGGAAGAACTGCATCGCTGCCGGCGCGCGCTTAGAACCGCCCCACAGCCGCACCAGGAAGTAAGCGGGGATCAGGCTCAATTCCCAATAGAAGAACCAGTGAATGAAGTTCAGCGCAGTAAAGGTTCCGAAGAGCCCGGTCTCCAGCATCAGCACTAAGGCGAAGTAGAGCCGGGGAGTTTCCCGCATGTGCCATGAGGCAGCGATCGAGATCAGCACCACGATCGCGGAAATCATGAGTAACAGCAGGCCCAGCCCATCGATTCCTAAGTGGTAGTCAACTCCCAGCGATGGAATCCAGGCGTGCCGCTCCTGAAATTGCATGCCGCCCAGCCCGGGATGAAACTCCGCCCAGAGAAAGAGCGTAATGGCCAGAGCCGCCAAAGCGGAGAGGAGCGCCAGCATGCGCGACGCGGCGCCTTTGGCGCCGGCGAGCAGCACCAGACACGCGCCGGCCAAGGGCACGGCGGTGAGCAGCGAAAGCCAAGGAAATCCGTTCATCCCTTGTGCCCCCAGAATGCGAACAGCGCCAAGGCCACCAGCGCGATGCCCAGCACGCGCAGGTAATTCTGCACCTGGCCATTCTGCAGGCGGGAGAAGAGGCGGCCGCCGCCCACCATTCCCCGGCAACTCTCGTCAAAGCCGGCATTCACAACATAAGAATCCACAGAAGAGTCCATGTGCGCCACGGCGATCACCAGCCAGCGCACGGCCTGGACGACTCCGTTCCACACCCAGCGGTCCATCCAGTCGCAGAAGCGCGCCATGGTGCGGGATAGAGCGAGAAAGGTTGCGTCGTAAAACTCGTCCACATAGAGGCGGTGGCTGAGCGCGTGAAAGATGCGCGGCTCGATACGCTCCAGCGGATCAGGAGCGGCGGCGTCCTGGCTGGGATTGCGCCCATAAAGCCACCAGCCCAGCAGCAGGCCGGCAAATACGATGGCGGTGGAGAGTCCCATCAACGGCAGAACGCCGTTGTGCAGGAATTGCGCAAACTGCGGCGCCACGCGCTCGCCGCGAAGGAAGCTCTGAAACCATGGCCAACCGGGTGTGCCGAGAAAGCCGAGGAAGGCCGCGAAGAACGCCAGGATGATCAGCGGCACGGTCATCACCGCGGGGCTCTCGTGCGGAGTCGCCCGCGCACCGAAGTGATCCTCACACACTTCGCCTTGAGACAGAGGCGCATGAGCGGTTTGGTGTTGCGCGGACTCGAACGCGACCACATCGTGGAGCGAGGCCGCGGTTCCGGAGAGGGCCGCGACCGGCTCCCTGCGCCGCCCGAAGAAGACGTAGCAAACCTGGCGGGTCATGTAAAAGGCGGTCAGCAGAGCGCCCGCCGCCCCCAAGGCATAGGGAACTTGGGAGACATTCCATGCATGGGCGGAATGCAGAATCTCATCCTTGCTCCAGAAGCCGGAAAAGAGCGGCACGCCGCAGAGCGCCAGCGTGGCCACCGCATAGGTGGCGAAAGTGATGGGCATGAGCTTGCGCAAGCCGCCCATATTGCGAATGTCCTGCTCCTCCGCGCACCCGTGGATGACCGAGCCGGCGCCGAGAAAGAGGAGCGCCTTAAAGAAGGCGTGGGTGATGAGGTGGAAGAAACCGACTGCGACGCCACCAACGCCAAGCCCCATCATCATGTAGCCAAGCTGGGAGACCGTGGAGTAAGCCAGGATGCGCTTGATGTCATTCTGCGCGATGGCGATGGCGGCAGCGAAGAATGCGGTGATGGCTCCTACCCATGTCACCACCTCCAGCGCCGTTGCGTGCCCACCGGCGGCTGAGATCGACATGAGCGGATAGACGCGGGCGATGAGAAAGACTCCGGCGGCCACCATGGTGGCGGCGTGAATCAAGGCGCTGACCGGCGTCGGCCCTTCCATCGCATCGGGCAGCCAAACATGCAGCGGGACTTGCCCGGACTTCCCTATCGCGCCGCAAAAGATCAGCAGCGCAATGCCGGTCGAGGCGGCCATGCCGACGCCCGTTGCCTGCGCGGCCAGCATGGATAGAGCCGAGTGTTCCAGGCAGCCGGCTCCGTGGTCGTAGAAGAGAAGCGTTCCCGTCCGGCCATAGAGCCAGACCATTCCCAGAAAGAGGCCCAGATCGCCAATGCGCGTGGTGATGAACGCCTTGGTTCCCGCGGCGGAGGCCTCCGGCTTGTGGTACCAGAAGCCGATCAGCAGGTAAGAGGTGAGGCCCACCACCTCCCAGCACATGAACAGCAGCAGCAGACTGTTGGCGATGACGACGCCGAGCATAGCCGCAGCGAATAGGGAGAGGAAGCAGAAGAAGCGGGTGAAGTTTTCATCGTGAGCCATGTAGCCCACGCTGTAGATGAAGATCAGCAGACCGACCAGAGTCACCATCACCAGCATGATGGCGGTGAGCGGATCGAGCAGCCAGCCTAGGCTCAGCCATTCTCCGCCGAACTGCAGCCATGGGAAGTTGACAATCTGCCGTGCCGGCTCATGGAGAGCTTGGGCTAGCGCCGCCACGGCGAGCAAGAACGAAACGCCCATGGGAATAATCGCCAGCCAGAGAGCGAATCTCCGCTGCCGCTGCTTGAGCAGCGAGCCCACGCCCGCGGCAATGAGCGGGAGCACGGGGATCAGCCACAGGTTGCGAACGATCCACGCTATGTGTAGGGCCACGTTGGGGGCCATGCTTTCGGCCATGCTCTGGCTTGCCTATCCCTTCATCGAGTCCAGTTGGTTCACATCGGTCGTTTTAGCGTGCCGATAAATGGCAATGATGAGCGCCAAGCCCACCGCCGCCTCCGCAGCGGCGACGGCGATAGAGAAAATTGCGAACAGAATTCCGGTCAGCACCTCCGGATGAGGGCCATAGCGCCAGAAGGCGATAAAGTTCAGGTTAGCGGCGTTGAGCATCAGCTCAATGCCGATCAGCACGAGGATAGCGCTGCGGCGGCTAAGTGCGCCGCCCAGGCCGGCGGCGAAGAGGAAGGCAGAGACCAGCAGGTAGCCTTGCAAGGGAGTCATCGCGCGCTCTGCTTCTCCTCCAGGGCCAAGATCACGGCTCCAATCAGCGCCGCGGTAAGCATAAGGGCCATCACTTCCAGCGGCAAAACGAAGCGCTGCATCAGCGCGTCGCCAATCCGCCGCATCTCGTCCGGCGGCAGCGCCGACGGGGTCGAAGAGGAGACCGCGCCGAAGGAAACCACCGCCCAAGCCAAAATGGCGAAGACTGCAGCGGCTACCACTATGCCCGCAATGGGCGAGCCGGAAATCCCCTCCGGCAGCAGCTCGGGGCGGCTGCGGGTGAGCAGAATGGCAAAGACAATCAGGATCGCCACCGCTCCCACGTAAACCAGAATCTGCGCCAACCCTACGAATTCCGCACCCAACAGCAGATAGATCGCAGCCAATCCGGCCAAGGCCGCGGCCAGCGCCAGCGCGCAATGCACCAGGTTACGCAGAGCTAAAGCAGCCACTGCTCCAACCAGGGTCAACGCCACGAGAATGAAAAAGGGCACGGTCATCGCCGGTGCGCTGCGGAGTCAAGAGTGACGCCGGTCTGCTCCTCCTCGATTCGTGGCCCGGCTTGCCGGTGCATCTATACCCACTTCGGCTCCTCAACTAACCTCATCATTCTGCAAACCTGTAGTGCCTTTTCGCAAGCTTTCCTCTGTGCATCAGATTCCGGCCAAGCACGATGTAGAGCCCGGCGATCGGCAGTGCGCAGATGCCCCAACGCAGCGCGCCGGAAGGAAGAAACCGCCAGACGCCAGCCGAGAAGATCACCAGCAGGGCCATGGGCAGCATGAACTTCCAGGCGAAGCCCATCAACTGGTTCATGCGCAGCCGGGGCAGCGTGCCACGAATCCAAATAAAGCCGGCGATTAGCACGAACAGCTTCAGGAAAAACCAAAACCATGAAGGGAGCCAGGTGAGGAAGGAGAGCGGCGCGGTCCATCCGCCCAGGAAGAGCGTGATGCCCAAGCCGCTGATCGCAAACATCCCCAGATACTCGGCCAGGAAGAAAAGCGCGAACTTGAAGCCGGAGTATTCCGTGTAATAGCCGGCGATGATCTCCGACTCACCTTCGGGCAGATCGAAGGGGGACCGGTTGGACTCCGCAGTAGCGGCAATCATGAAGAGGATGAATCCCGCGATGCCCCACGGCGTCAGCACATACCAGTGCGGCCAGATGCCGGTGTAGCCCGACTGGCGCTCAACGATGACCGAAGTGGAAAGCGAGCCGGCGGTCATGATGACGGCGATCGCGGAGAGAATCAGCGGCACTTCGTAACTGATCATCTGCGCGATGGCCCGCATGGCGCCCAGCATCGAATACTTGTTCCGGCTGGACCAGCCCGCCATGAAGATTGCAATTTCGGCCACTGCGCCGACAGCAAAGAAGTAGAGAACGCCGGCGTCCAGATGGACGGCCACCATGTTTCTTCCGATAGGGAGTACCGCATAGCCGAGAAAAGCGGCAACCACCAGCACGACAGGAGCAAGGAAGTGCAGCAGCTTGTCGGCCGCGTGGGGAACAATATCTTCTTTCGTCAGCGACTTCACTGCATCGGCCAGCGGCTGCAAAAAGCCATAGGGACCAACCCGGTTGGGTCCATAGCGGTTCTGCATCCGGCCCAGCCCCTTGCGCTCAAGCACGGTGGTAACGGCAAACAGAGCTGGAAAGACGATCAGGATCGGGATAACCGTCAGCAGCACAGAAAATGCAGGCCGGGCTCCGGCTGGGGAGTGAAGCAACAGCCATTGCTTGATGAAGACAAAAATCTGGTCGATCAGCTGCGTCATCGGGCGGCGGGAACCTCATCGGCGGCTTGCACGGGCGCCGGGGCTGAGGATGAAGCGGCAGCAGAACCGCCGTTGGAATTTCCGGTGGGCTTCGACGGGGGCTTGGCCGCCGCCTTGGCTTTTTCTTCGGCCAGCCGGGCGTCCACCTCGGAAGCCTCGGTGGGATGGATCTGGTGGTAATACTCATTGGGCCGGGCGAGACGGTCCTTCTTCCACATTAGCGCTTCGAAGCGGTCGCTGGTGCTGAGCTCAAACTCGGTATCCATCTTGATGGCTTCAAAGGGGCAGACCTCAACGCAAATCTGACAGCTCATGCAGACGGAAACATCGATGTCGAAGACGTCAGGAAAGAACTGCTGTTTGCCAACGAAATCGGGCTTCTTGTCTTTGCTCTTCTCAATGAAGATGCACTGCGGAGGGCATTCCTTCTCGCAAATTCTGCAGGCTACGCAGCGCAGGCCCTTCTCGGGGTCTTCCCCGTCGTAGACGAGAAAAGGAAAATTCCGCGACGCCTCAGGCAGCGGACGGCGTTCCTCGGGGAACTGAACCGTCGTTAGCCGCTGTTCCTGAAAGTAGCTGCCGAAGAAGTTTCTCGCCGTCTCCGCCAGACCTTTTACTATGCCTTCACCAAGCATGCCTTATCCCGTTGGCCCTTCTTTGTCACGATACACCTGCGGAAAATCCGCCTTAGACCTCGCCATGCACCCTCCGAGGTTGGAGAAGAGCGGCTTTCTTTGAGGGAAACCCCGCGTAAATCGCATCCCATTTCGGCACAACTACTAGGAGAACTGCTCTAGCGATCGACCTCTCCCAGCACAATATCTATACTGCCCAGGATCACCACCACATCGGCAACACTGCGGCCCAGGCACATGTCCTCCAGAACCGTGAGATTTATCAAGCTGGGCGGACGCACCCGGTAGCGATAGGGAATCGGCGAACCGTCGCTGATCAAATAGAATCCCAACTCGCCCTTGGGAGCCTCGATTCTTCCATACGCCTCGCCCGCCTTGGGACGCAGGCCCCGCAGCCGCGCTTTGGGATCCATGATCGGTCCTTCGGGAAGCGCGCGCAGCGCCTGGTCGAGAATCTTGACCGACTCATGCATCTCCAGAATGCGCATCATGTAGCGGTCGAAAACATCACCGTGCTCCCCTAGCGGCACGCGGAAGGAGAAGCGATCGTAGATTCCATACTTGTCGACCTTGCGGAGGTCATAGTTGACGCCGCTGGCGCGTAGCATGGGACCGGTGACGCCGGCATTCACCGCCAACTGCGGGGATAGCACGCCCACCCCCTGCGTACGGGCCACGAGGATCTCGTTCTCCGTCAAAAGCTTTTCAAACTCGCCGAGGAAGCGCGGAAAAACATCCAGCACCTCGCGCGCCTGCTGCGCCCAGCCCGGCGGCAGATCCACGCGCACTCCGCCGAAGCGCATGTAGTTGCACATCATGCGCGAACCGGTGAGCGACTCGAAGAGATCCAGGATCTTCTCCCGCTCGCGAAAGGCATACATCAACGGCGTACCGCTGGATCCCATGTCCTGCATCAGAAAGCCGACCAGGCTGACATGGTTCTGGAGCCTCGTCAGTTCGGCGGTGATCACCCGGATATATTCCGCGCGCTCGGGAGGAACCAGGCCGGCCAGCTTTTCCACCGTCAGTGCGTAGGCCCAGTTGTTGGTCATCGAGCAGAGATAATCCAGGCGGTCGGTGTATGGAATGGAACCTAGATAACTCGTCTTCTCGCCGATCTGCTCGTGATTGCGGTGCAGGTAGCCGAAGACGGGCTTCAGGCGCATCACGCGCTCGCCGTCCAGCAAGACGTTCATGCGGAAGACACCGTGCGTTGACGGATGATGCGGACCCATGGAAATTTCCAGCAGGCGCCCGCCTGCTTCGCCACCGAGCTCGCGAACGGTTTCAGCGAGTCCCGCGGCCGTCTGGTCCGCCTTTTGATCTTGCAGGCTTGCGCCGGGTGTGGTCGTCGAGGCCATCGCTACCCTTCTTCTCCAGTGCCCGGGTTGGCAGACTGGGCGGGCGCCGGCGGTTTGCCATGGAATTGCGGCATGGGGTCATCCTCCGGCGGCGGCACATAATCCTTGCGCATCGGATGGTCGACGAACCCTTCCCACATCAGCAGCCGCCTCAAGTCGGGATGACCCACGAAGACAATGCCATAGAGGTCAAAGATTTCCCGCTCCTGAAACTCAGCGCTGCGCCACACGGGGGTCAGCGACGGCAGCTGTACATCGTCGGTTCGGTTTCCGGTTCGCATGCGCACAATCACAGGACCGAGCTTCTTCTCCATTGAATAGAGGTGATACACCGCCTCCAAATAACCCGAATCGCCAGGGGCGGCGGGACTCCCAGCCGGGGCCGGCCAATCCACGCCGGTGACATTGGAGCAGTAATCCAGCTTTAGCTCGGAGTGGCTGCGCAGAAACTCCGCGGAGGCCCGGGCATGCGCCGGATCGATGCGCAAAGAGTGCTGCGCAGAGGGGTTGCCGTTGATCACCAGCTCCACCTGGCAACCTTGAACGCCGGCTTCAAGGAGCGCTTTCACCTGTTCAGCGCTGTCCGGTTCGGGCGGCGCAGCCACAAGCGGAGCCGCCGCAGCTTTGACCTCTCCGGTTTTGGCTTCCGGTTCCGTCATGCGTGAAGCTCCCTCATCCTTGGATCACTCGCAGCGGATTCCACACCTCTTCGTTCTGCGGGGGCTCCAGGCCATGTTCTCCCTCTTTGGGAACCACGAACTCGCTGGGTGCGTCCTCGCGCAGATGGCGGGGACGATCCTCCCCGGTGAGCGATTGCGCCGCGATCTTCTTCTGCAGCATCATGAAGGCATCGATCAGCGCTTCGGGCCTCGGCGGGCAGCCAGGAATGTGCACATCGACGGGAATGTAGCGATCGATTCCCCGCAGCACGTTGTATCCATCGCGGAACGGTCCACCTGAGATGGCGCAAGCTCCCATGGCAATCACGTATTTCGGCTCCGGCATCTGGTTGTAGAGACGCACAATTTGGGGAGCCATCTTCTTGGTCACCGTTCCGGACACGATGATCAGGTCAGCTTGCCGCGGAGAGGCGCGGAAGACCTCAGCTCCAAAACGAGCGAGATCATAGCGGGCCATTGTGGTGGCGATCATCTCAATGGCGCAGCACGCGAGTCCAAAGGTGAGAGGCCAGACTGAGTTTTTGCGGCCCCAGTTGTACAGCTCTTCAAACGTGGTCGTAAATATACCGTTCTTGCTCAGCTCGGCTTTCAGGCCCTGAAGTTCCTCATCCATTTCATCGCCCATTTCCACCTGGCGCCCGCCACACCGGTCAGGTCCAGTTCAAAATTCCCTTTTGGCACGCCCACACTAGCCCTTCCACCAACAAAACGAGGAAGAGGAGCATGGCCAAACATGCCCCAGCCGTCAGTCCGGAAAACGCCACCGCAAACGGCAGCAGGAAAATGGCCTCGACATCGAAAATCAGAAAGACGATCGCGTATAGATAATAAGATGCGTTGAACTGGATCCAGGCGTCTCCGGGCGACTCCAGTCCACATTCGTAGGCCGCATTTTTCTGCGGCCCCGGCTTCTGAGGCGAAAATTTGCGGGACCAGAGCGCGGCCAGCCCTAGGGGGGCGAGGGCAAAGCCGATCGCGCCAGCCAGCAGCACCACCACCGTTAACCAAGGACTTTCAGGCACCCACATCCACATTTCCGTCCTGTTCAATAGACGTTTCGCCGAACCTTTTATCGTCGCACATCCGATTGAGAAACAGAACAGCGCGGGAATCCCCCGAAGCGTGCAATGTTCCTCGCGCCAAACACCCTCGGGGCGTTGCGGCGGCCACAGAGATGGGCTGCAATAGCGTCTCTGCGGCGAGGAGCTGCCGGAGATGGAGAAATTCCAGCAGCCGAAGGGTTATGGAGGGGTGGTGGCGGAGTAGCAGATAGCGCCGAAGCCACAGGGAGCGCCACTGCCGGGAGCGTGGCTCACGTTGATCACCGCTGCTGCGGTTCCGGGATTGGAAGTGACGCCGGCGTGCTGGGTGTTGACGTGAAGGTCCACGCCCAGTCCGTCCAATTGGATGGAGGCGGTGACGGTATCGGTATCGGTACGAATCACGTTCATGTATGGCTGGTCGGACGGCAGTACATAGACCTGCGCGTAAGGGGTGCTATACACCGAGGAGATAGCGATCGGGTGTCCAGTCACCGGGATAGTGGCCTCCACCTGATAGGTAGTGAGGTTAACCACGCTCACCGTTCCGTCCAACTGGTTGGCAACATAGACGCGGCTGCCATCCCGCAAGATGGTGAGCGCGTCCGGGCCGCGGCCGACCGGGACGGTCACGGTTTGGCCGAAGAGCTTGGAGTCGTTGCCGTAGACGTCCACGGTGGTATTGATGATGCTGATGGTGTCGGAGTCGTAATTCGCCGTCACCAACTCGCTGGACGGCTGGTAGTAATCGGCATAGACGGGACCGGCATTGAAGGGTAGCGGCCCGGTGTATCCCGCCGGAGGAGGCAGGGTAAGCGTGCCGGTCGCGGGATCCATATTGGGCAGACCGGGCGTATTGTCCAGTTGGTTGGTCTGGCTGTTGATGACCGTCACCGTGCCGCTGCCGCGATTGAGAATAAACGTGCGCAGGTTGTCGGTGGAAGAGATGCCATAGACGGGGCAGATGCCGACGGGAAGCGTTCCGGAGATGGTGACGGTACTCAGCTCGATCGCAGCGACCTCGCCCGGCGTCGTCACCTGCGCAGGGCTATTACAATCCCCGAAAGCAACGCTGTTGGAGCCGTTGTCTTGCGAGATAGCATAAATGCGCTGAGCATCGTAGTTGCCCGCAAAGGAGACCGGACTGGCCGCCAACGGCAGTTCCTGATTCAGCTGATAGAGGCCGCCGGCATTTCTAAGCACGGCCGCGGCCGGCTGCTGCGCCGTGGGCAGATCGACGAACAGGTTACTCGTGGTAGCGATCATGTTGTAGGGCTGAGGCTGTCGCCCCGGCTGAGCCAACAGCGTGCTCTGCGCCACCTTGTTGGTCATCAATGTGGTCGAGGGGTCGTAGGAGTTCACCGTCCCGTCCGCATTTACGTTGATCACCGGACTGCCGGCGAGGCTCATGGCGGCCGCCAAGGGGCCATTGCCCAGGGTCGCCTGGGTCAGCAGCGTATCGCCGGAGCCATCGAAGACATTGCCTAGACCGGGCACGTTCGGACCAGTCGAAGTGGTCACGACGACAAAGGTTTCCGGCTGCGAGGTGGGTCCGGTGGGATTCACCGGGGTGACCACGGGACGATATTGGTCGCCGCAGCCAGCCAGGGCCAGCGAAACGGCAAGCCCGGAGGCCAACGCAAGAATCCATCGGTGGCTCGTTCCGCGGCCGCGGGCTGGACCTTCCATGAGCCGATTCTGGGTGGCCGGGTCTTTCTCCTCAGCCCCCCAGCAGTGATCTAATGCGACACCCGTTTTCAGGGACCCTGCAATCCTGCGCACTCGTGAAGACCTCACTGCGTTTTGTCCTCCGGCATTGCAGCACGGACGGCCTGCACAATCCCTTCGGAGAAACGGACTGGGATAGGAAAGCTTGCAGCATGAGCGCAACCAGCTACCCGTGCTGTCATGATGAAAGCGGCGATCATAGAAGAAGATAGGGCATTTCCACTTTTGACAGAAAGACGATTGTAAACGGGATGGCACATTCAGCGATACGGCGAGGGCAAAATCGGCCATTGCTTTCCGAGCGCCGGAACCCGCCCGAACTGCAGTGGCAATCGCGGCTTCTGTCAGCCAGCGTTCTTACGCTATGTGGCGTGGCCGCCGTCTGGTGGATCATCCACAACTGGAGCGGCGCCAGTGAAGAAGCGCTGCTGATCAGCGCGGCATTCGCCGTGGCAGCCTGGGCGGCGCGCGCCGGAACGCGGAGGGCCGCGCTGGCCGGTGGTCTGCTGGCGGCAACCATGCTGTTGGCCAGCGCGGATGGCACGCATTGGCTGCGGTCGGCTCTTCCTGCCCTGCTCACTATGATTCTGCTCACCTACTTCGCTACGCGCTTTGGCCGCAGAAGCAAATTCGAGTTGGGCGCCGCGGAGAGCCGGAGAGGGCGCAATGCGGCACAAGTCACAGCCAATCTGGGCGTTGCCGGCCTGACCGGCGCAGGGGCGCTGACGGTCCGGCTGGCCAATCCACGCCTTCTCGCGGCATCCCCTCTGGCAGCCATGACCAGCCACGGTTCACCCCGCTGGGCCGCTCTGTGTGCTGCGATGCTGGCGGCGGCGCTGGCCGAGGCGGCCGCCGATACGCTATCGAGCGAAATCGGACAGGTCTTGGGCGGAAGCCCATCGCTGATCACCACGCGATCACGCGTGGCTCCCGGCACGGATGGCGGCATGAGCATTCCGGGCACCCTGGCCGGAACGACGGGTGCGATCATAGTGGTGCTGGTAGCCGCTCCCACTCTGCGGCTTAGCCTCCGCGCTGCGGCAGCTTGCGCGGCGGGAGCAATCGCCGGGATGTTCTTCGATTCCCTGCTGGGCGCGACCGCGGAGCGAAGAGGCCTGCTAAACAACGATGCAGTGAACTTCGTATCGACGCTGGCGGCGGCGTTGTTGGCCGCCTTGCTCCTGCTGCTCTAATGAGCAGGCCTGTCCGCGGCATTTTTTGTGCCGGCCCCGTTCATCGGCAACTGTTCTACGGCCGGCAGCGATCCGAAAATCGGCCTACGGCTGTGCTACATTCGGGAAGGACACCCGCCTACGGAGAGATGGCCGAGTGGCTTAAGGCGCACGCTTGGAAAGCGTGTATACCGCAAGGTATCCAGGGTTCGAATCCCTGTCTCTCCGCCACACCCCCCCGGAACATAGACAATCGACAGGACATTGGGTGAGTGTGGCGCCGCGTGGCGTCGAGGTTCAGCGTGTGGCAGGCGAACGGACCCCACTCATTCGGCGATTTGCGGGCGGCAGATGAAACCTCGCCAGCTATGCGGGACGGGACGCCTTCTTCGATTTGCGGCTCAAGAGAAAAAATAGCAGCGAAAGCGCGAGGATAGAGCCTACCGCCGCCAGACCCAGAACCCGCAATATGGAGACCGTATATGCGCCGGTGCTCGAGTCGTAGCTACAGCAATAGAGCAGGACGAGGTCGCCGAGCGAGCCGATGTGATGATTCCCCGCGGTAAGCAGCGCCAGACGCACATCGCGCGGCTGATAGGTCACTCCGGAAAGGTACTTCGACATCCGCCCCTCCGGCGTCGCGAACATGATGACGCTCGAGTGCGCATACTGATCCATCTTGCCGTCCGGCCCGGGAACCAGTACATAGTGGAAGCCGGCAGCCTGCGCCATGCTGGAACTCGCCGCCCCGGCGCCGGTCAGGAAGTGTACATGCGACGCCGCACCCGGATCACCCAGCCATCCTAAAAAGCGCTGCTTCTCGGTCATGGCATCGGCAGGGGTGTCCTGAGGGTCGATGCTCGCGACAACAATGTCATACTGCTTGCCCGCCGTGTAGCCGGTATGGCGCAATGCGGTTGCCATTCCATTCAACACTTGCGGACAGAGCAGACGGCAGCGGAAGTAGACCATAGCAAAGACAACGGGACGCTTGCCGAAGTATTGGCCCAGCGTAACGTGGGCACCGGTGGAATCGAGAAACTGCGCGTCGAGCGGGAGTTGTTGGTCGAGGTTCTGGCTGATACCGGCATGCTTCAAAAAACCGGGAGCCGGCTTGGAGATTGTTCCCAGCGGCTGCGCCTGCTGCGCCTGAGCCTGGAACACGGCGGGTCCAGCAGCCAGGCAGAATGCGAAAGCGAAGAAGACGAGGGGAGAAAGGATGTGCAGCAAGGGCCGCCTGGACATGGCACCAGCTTACTCCTCGATGCCAACCCCGCTCCAGAAGCGGTTTCCCCGATTCGCATTGATTTTGAACCACCCCAGGCGGGGCAACCGGAGCGCATTCATTGCCACTGAATTCCTTCGGGTGGTAGCCTTTGTAGAGAATTACCAGCAGCAGAGCCGCCTCCGGCACAACCGTAACCGTCCCCTTTGGAGAGATCCCCATCCATGCAGACCAGCTACAACGGCCTTTCCTTGCCCCAAGATGGTGAAGCGATTCAGTACGCCAACGGCGTATTTCATGTGCCCGATCATCCTATTGTGCCCTTCATCGAAGGCGACGGAACCGGGCGCGATATCTGGCGCGCAGCGCAGCGCGTCTTCGACGCTGCGGTAGAAAAAGCCTACGGCGGCAAGCGTGCCGTGAAGTGGTATGAGATTTACGCGGGAGAGAAGGCCTTTCGCCGCTTCAATACCTGGCTGCCTGAAGATTCCGTCTCCGCCGCGCGGAATTTGCGCGTCTCGATCAAGGGTCCACTCACCACGCCCGTGGGGGGCGGCATCCGCTCCCTAAACGTAGCGTTGCGGCAGATTCTCGATCTTTACGCCTGCGTGCGGCCTGTGAAGTACTACCAGGGCGTGCCCAGCCCGGTGAAGCATCCTGAAAGGCTGGACGTGGTGATCTTCCGCGAGAACACTGAAGACGTATACGCCGGCATCGAATTCAAAGAAGGCTCGCCCGAGGCGCGCAAGCTCATCAGCTTTTTGAATGACGACATGCTGAAGGGCAGCAAGAAGAAGGTACGCGAGGACTCCGGCGTCGGCATCAAGCCGATCTCGATCACCGGAACCAAGCGGCTGGTGCGCAAGGCGATCCAGTATGCACTGGAAAATGGGCGCAAATCCGTCACCCTGGTGCACAAGGGAAACATACAGAAGTTCACCGAGGGAGCCTTCCGCGAATGGGGCTATGAAGTGGCCACTCAGGAGTTCCGCCAACAGGCGGTCACGGAGCGGGAGAGCTGGATTCTCGGCAACCTTGAAGCCAACCCCGCACTCACGATCGAGGCCAATGCCGCGCTGATCGAGCCGGGCCTGGAATTTGCTTCCGAGGACTTTCGCAAGCAGATTTATGCGGAGGTCAAGCAGGTAATCGATTCCATCGGCGCCACACATGGCAAGAGCCAGTGGAAGAACAAGCTGCTGTTGAACGACCGGATCGCCGATTCGATCTTCCAGCAGGTCATCATCCGCCCGGAGGAGTACAGCGTGCTGGCCACTCCAAATCTCAACGGCGATTACATTTCCGATGCGTGCGCGGCGCAGGTGGGCGGCCTGGGCATCGCGCCTGGAGCCAATATTGGCGACGGCTACGCCGTCTTTGAAGCCACCCACGGAACGGCGCCCAAATATGCGGATAAGGACGTCATCAATCCCGGCTCAGTCATTCTTTCCGGTGTCATGATGTTCGATTTTTTGGGATGGCCGGAAGCCGCCAGGCTTATCGAAAGTTCGATGGAAAAGACCATCCGGCAGAAGCGCGTCACCTACGATTTCGAACGCCAGATGCAGGACGCAACCAAGGTTTCCACCAGTGAGTTCGCCGCCTCCATGATCAGGTCGATGGACTGATGATCCGGCGATGGGGCGACCCCAAGATCGACAACTACAAGGAGAGCTATGCGGAATAAAGTGACGATCGTAGGAGCGGGAAATGTGGGCGCCACCACGGCCCATTGGATCGCGGCTAAGGAACTTGCCGACATTGTGTTGATCGACGTGGTCGAGGGAGTACCCCAGGGCAAGGGCCTGGATCTGTTGGAAGCGATGCCGGTGGAGAAGCGCGACGTTCACGTTATCGGCACCAATGATTATGCCGACACCGCCAATTCCGACGTTGTGGTCATCACCGCGGGCATTCCGCGCAAGCCGGGCATGAGCCGCGACGACCTGCTGCAGACCAACTACAAGATCATGTCGGATGTCGTGAGCAAGGTGGTAGCGAATTCGCCGAAGGCGATTTTGATCATCGTCTCCAATCCGCTAGACGCCATGGCGCAGGCCGCCTACAAGCTTGCCAAGTTCAGCCGCGAGCGCGTGATCGGCATGGCGGGGGTGCTGGATTCGGCGCGTTTCCGCACTTTCATCGCCCAAGAGCTGAAGGTCTCGGTCGAAAATGTCACCGCCTTTGTGCTCGGAGGTCACGGCGACACGATGGTGCCGCTGGCCCGCTATTCCACCGTAGCCGGCATTCCCATCACCGAACTGATGGACGCGGCCACCATCGAGCGGCTGGTGCAGCGCACCCGCGACGGCGGCGCGGAGATCGTCAAGCACCTGAAGACCGGCAGCGCCTTTTATGCCCCCTCCGCTTCGGCCACCGAGATGGTCGAAGCTATCCTCAAGGATAAGAAGAAGATCCTTCCCTGCGCCGCCTACTTGCAAGGGGAGTACGGAATAGACGGACTTTACGTGGGCGTGCCGTGCAAGCTGGGCCGGAGCGGCCTGGAGCAGATCATCGAGATCAAACTGACCGCCGAAGAGGCCGCGGGGCTGAAGAAGAGCGCTGCCGCGGTGAAGGAACTCTGCGCCGTGATCGGCGTTTAGAGCGGTTCTCTTATAGGTGTCGCCAGGAATAATGCCCTCTACGCAGCTTTCCACCCAGGAAAGCTGCTCTTCTCCAAATTCAGATTGGGCATAGCAATAGGAGAACGGCTCTAGAGCCTTACATCTGCGTCCTGGATTGGGCAATGATCTCCAGGTAGGCTCGCGCGGCATTGGTGACTACCTGGGGCTTTCCATCTGCAACCGCGGCGGTATTCACGAGGTCTGATCCAACACCCAGGGCCGCCGCACCCGCTTTTAGAAAATCCGCCGCGGTGGCCAGGGTAACTCCGCCGGTGGGAATCAACCGCAACTGTGGAAACGGCGCGCGCAGGGCCTTCAGATAGCTGGCTCCACCCAAAGCGGAGCAGGGAAAGACTTTGACATAGTCGGCTCCTGCCTTCCAAGCGGTGATTACTTCTGTGGGTGTGAGCGCTCCGGGGATGGAAACCTTCCCCATCTCTTTGGTCTTCGCAATTACTTCCAGATGCAGGCTGGGACTCACCACGAAGAGCGCGCCGGCATCAATGGTGGCAGCGCACTCCGCGACATCCGTAACAGTGCCGGAGCCCAGCAAGAGCTTGTCGCCATAACTCTTCTTAATCTCGCGCAGCACATCGATCGCACCCGGTACGGTCATGGTGACCTCAATCACAGAGACGCCGCCGGCTACCATTGCTTCCACCACCGCCAAAGCCTCTTTGGCCGACCGCGCGCGCAGAACTGGGATGAGCCCCGCCGCTTCTATCCGCTGTTGAATTTCCTTTGACATTGTTCCTCCACTCGATCGCAAGTTACCGGCTAATACGGGCCGATCCGCCTTGCATCACGCGCTCCACTTCAGCGAGCGTCGCAGTGCTGGTATCGCCCGGCGTGCTCATTGCCAGGGCTCCGTGCGCGACGCCGCAGGCGACTGCCCAGGAGGCGGGCCGGCCAGTCAGCATTCCATAAATCAGGCCGGAAGCAAAGGAGTCGCCGCCCCCAACTCGGTCTAGAATTTCGATTTCCCGCTGCGGCAGGAAAACAATCTGATCCTGATAAATCGCCATGGCGCCCCAAAGATTGCGGGAAGCGCTCCGCGCTGTGCGCAGCGTTGTGGCAACCAACTTTAGATTGGGATAGGATTTCGCCACCTCGCGAAGCATGGCCTCATAGCTGGCTATCGGCAGTTCAGCGAAATCCTCTTTGACCCCTTCCAGCTTGATGCCTAACGTGGCGGAAAAGTCCTCCTCATTCCCGAAGAGCACATCGATCTTAGAGACCAGAGCGCGATTGACCTCCTGCGCCTTGGTCTTGCCTCCAATTGCCTTCCAGAGCGACTCGCGGTAATTCAGATCGAAGGAGGTGATGGTTCCATACTGCCTCGCCTTTTCAAGGGCTTCGGCAGCGACCAGCGGAGTGGAGGGGGAAAGCGCAGCAAAAATGCCGCCAGTATGCAGCCAGCGGGCCCCATGGGCTGCGCCAAGAATATCGTCCCAATCGAAATCGCCAGGTTTGGTTTGAGAGATGGCCGTATTGCCGCGATCCGAACAGCCCACGGCAGCGCGCACGCCGTGGCCCCGCTCGGTGAAGTTGAGACCGTTACGCACGGTCCGGCCGATTCCGTCATAAGGAACCCAGCGAATCAGAGATGGATCGACACCGCCTTGCAAGATGAAGTCTTCCAGCAGCCGGCCGACGGGATTGTCGGCGAATGCGGTGGCGATCGCAGTGCGCAGGCCAAAGCAGCGGCGCAGGCCACGCGCCACGTTGTATTCGCCTCCGCCTTCCCAGGTTGAGAAGAGACGGGTGGTGTGGATTCGCCCTTCTCCCGGATCCAGCCGAAGCATGACCTCGCCGAGGCCGACACAGTCCCACCCGCCCGGTGCGCGGTCCTTGATCTTCAACGCTTCCATTCCCAGCTTCCTCAAGTCTAGCGAGACTTTTTATGGAGACCGTAAGGCGCTCTTTCAGTGGTCCCGCTCTTCAACTTGCCGCTCATCGCTCACTTGAATGAGGCCCTCGCCAGCCAGTGTGGAAAGCAGATCCAATACATCCTGCTCCAACAGGCCGGGAGCCGCTTCATACTCTTCGCGCAGCGAGGCGACCAGATCGCTCACCCGCACCGGAGACTGAAGCCGCTTCCAAATCTCACTTCCAATGTCGCCCAGCCCATAGCATCGGCTACGCTCCAGGCTCATGAGCACCGTCTCGCCGGCGACCTCGGCGGCTACCGGATTGGCGGTATGGCACACAGTCGATGAAAGACGCAGATCGCTCATCAGCTCCCATGCTAGCAGGACGGACAGGACGGTTGAGCAAACCGGTGCATGGCCCCGCTCTGCTATTGTTCCGGAGCATTTTCATCTTTATTGTGAACTGGTGAGCCACTGTGGATTTCGGGTGAAACGGCCGCATTGGAGCCGGTTTTGAGGGCGTTTGGGATGTCGCTTGCTCTTATCCGCTTCAGGGTTCCATGATTCAGTCAATGCCGGTAAACACTAGCAAACCGAGCGGCGTGCCACCGAACGAGTTCCCCTCCCCGGTCGAGGAGGAGACCGCCACGGAGCAGTCCCAGGCGGCTGCGTCGGATGCCCCCATTCGGAGCGGCATTATCCGTTCCTTCCTCGACTATCTTCACAGCCTGATCGAGATCACCCGCTGGGAGTTGCTCTCGGCGGTGGTGCTGATGACACTGGCGTCGCTCTCGGAGGGAATCGGTATTGCGATGCTCTTTCCCGTTCTGGACGCTGCCGGCCTCAACATGACCAACGAAGGGCACGTAGGCCATTACACGGCGGAGGTCCGGCATCTGCTGATGAAACTGGGGCTACCGCATTCAATGTGGCTGGCGGTGCTGCTGATGATCTTCTTACTGCTGATGGCGCTCCGCTCGCTCTTCGGACGCGCGCAGTCAGTAAGGACAATGGCCACAGTGTTGAAATTCGAGATGGCGCTCAGCCAGCGCCTGTATCGAGCGATCGTCGATGCCGAATGGCTCTTTTTGACGCGCAGCCGTTCATCCAGCTTTACCCATGCCTTGACCGCCGAGATGAGCCGGGTCAGTGGAGCAACCTATCTGTTCATTGGAGCTCTTTCCAGCAGCACGCTGGCGGCTGTCTACATGGCCCTGGCCTTTAAGCTGTCGGCGGGAACCACGCTGCTAGTGCTGGGCGCAGGCGCGCTGCTGCTGCTGATTTCTCGCCGCTGGATGCTGGCCGCACACGAGAGCGGAGCGGCGTTATCAGATAACATGGCCGCGGTCTATGCGGCGGCAACCGAGCACCTACAAAATCTGAAAACCATTAAGACCTGCGACGCACAGCGGGCGCAACTTACGATCTTCAAAGGGCTGGAGGGAGCGGCCCTCAAGGAGAGCCTGCGCAATACCAAAAGCCAAGCCGCGGGCGCTTTCTGGTTTGAGGCCGGCTCGTTGACCGTGTTGGGCGCGGTGATCTTTGTCTCTCTGCTCGTGCTGCATGTCGGCGCCGCTTCCCTGCTGCTTCTGCTCGCAATCTTCACCCGCTTGATGCCGCGGCTGGCCGCCGCCAACAGCCAGATCCAAACCTTTCTCGCCGATCTTCCGGCTTTTGAAAACATCCAGCGGATGGAACGCGAGTGCTTGAGACATGCAGAGCCTAGCTTCGCCGAACTTGGCACCGGCGCAGGAAAGCAAACCGGAGAATCGCCCGCGCAAGCGAGCGAGCTACGTTTGGATGACGTTTGTTTCTCCTATGGGGCTCATCTTCCGCTGGTGATCGACCATCTGTCGATGACCTTAGCGGCGGGGGAGATTACCGCCGTCGCCGGCCCTTCCGGAGCGGGCAAAAGCACGATCGCCGATCTAGTCAACGGCCTCCTCACTCCGGACAGCGGACGCGTGGTGGTGAATGGTGTCGGCGTTGAGCCGCAGACAGCACGGGCCTGGCGCAGCCAGGTAGGGTATGTTGGACCCGATACTCTACTCTTCCATGGGAGCGTGCGCGCCAACCTGCTATGGGCGCAGCGGGCCGCCGCTGAGGACGATCTCAAGGATGCGCTGGCGTTGGCCGCAGCCGAATTTGTCCACACTCTGCCGCGCGGACTGGACACGGTGATTGGCGATCGCGGCATGCTGCTCTCCAATGGCCAGCGGCAGCGCATCGCGCTGGCGCGCGCTCTGCTGCGGAAACCATCGCTACTGATCCTCGACGAGGCGACCAACAGCCTGGACCTTGAAAATGAACAACGCATTCTCGACGCCATCGAGCGGCTGAAAGGACGCGCCACGATCCTCATCCTGGGCCATCGGGTTTCCGCGGCGCGGCGCGCTGACACCGTCTACATCATCGAGCATGGCCGGGTGGCGGACTCGGGCGATTGGACAAGCCTCGCTCATCGATCACAGGCTTCGAGCCTGCTCTGGCTGGAGCAGACCCCATAACTCAGGAGCTATACAGTCGCGGGCTGCCGCCTTCCGGGCTCTATGAAGATTGGTAGGCGTCGCGACGAATTTCGCAGTCGATCCCACTTAGGTCAGGGTCTGGACGGCAAAGGCCGAAGAATAGCATGGCAGTTCCGAAAACCGGCCGGACGATGGCGCAGCCATCCTGTTGCGGGATGGCTGCCGCTGATTGTCGCCACAGATTCGCGGAATGCTTTAGCTCTGGGAGGAGGATTGCTTCTGTTTCGCCCAGCGGCGTTTCTGAGCCGCAGCGATTCTGGCTCTTCCCTCGGCTGAGATTGTTCGCCGCTTACGAGCTCTTGCCGGCTGTTTCGCCGCCCGGCTGTCAGTGCTTGCTTTCGCGGCTGCGGAAGCGGTTCGCCGCGATCTTCTTCTCTTTGTCTTGCGACCGTCGCGCCCGCCTGTCGTAGCGGCGGGCCGTCCGGAGAAGAGCTCACGTGCCCGTTGCAACCGGTCAATCTCTTCTTCTATTTCACGGAGTATCTGATCTCTATTCATAAGTTCCTCGGTCTGCTTCAAGTTGAAGTTGCCGCCGGGTGGTGCGGGCTGAGGGACTCGAACCCCCGACCTTCTGGGTGTAAACCAGACGCTCTAACCGGCTGAGCTAAGCCCGCTTACGTTTCTGTCTTGCCGGCACAGATGGGGTATTTCCGCAGCCCGCACCGAAGTTATCCCAGTTCTTAGTCTAAACCAACTGTTCCTGGCGGCATGGCGCGGATACAGACCATTCCGTGCGGAACGTCCAGAGAATACTCGGCAACTGCGGCAGGGATCACAACAGCCCGGCCGGGAAGTAACTCGAGCGGCTCAGTTCCACGCACCTTCAGCGTGGCAGAGCCGCTGAGAGATACCAATACCTGGGCTGTGCGCCCCCAGTTCTGCATCTGGCGATCTTCTCCAGCCGCTAACGTATGGCGTTCCACAACGAAGTATTGTTTGCTAATCAGCCGATCATAGCCCTCATAGCGTTCCGCCCTCACTTTCCCGGCCCCGGTTTTCAGTTTGAGTGCGCGCAGACCGAGTTCCAGATGCAGCTCGCGCGGGCGCCCATAGTCATAAAGGCGGTAGGTCACGTCAGAGTATTGCTGAATTTCCAAAAGCACCACGCCAGGCCCGATCGAATGGACCGTGCCCGCATCGACATAGATCATGTCTCCGGCCGAAACGGGCACCCAATCGAGCAACCTCTCCAAAGTGTGACTGGCGATCGCTTCGCGAATGTCCCGCTCGCTTACATCGGGAAGGAGACCCAGCGCAACGCTGGCTCCGGCATCGGCTGAGAGCACATACCAGCACTCGGTCTTTCCGCAACGCTCGCCGGCCGATTGCGCCGCGCAGTCATCAGGGTGGACCTGGACGGAGAGCTTGGCGCGAGGAAAGAGCAGTTTTGTCAGCAGCGGGAAATCTCCGCTCCCCGCGCCATTTCCGAGGAGCATTTCGCCGCCAAGCTCGTCGACCAGCTTACCCAGTGTCCATCCGGCCGCGCACCCGCTCTCAACGATACAGTCGCGGCCGGTAAGCCACGCCTCGCCAATCGGCTCCTCCCGTTTTCCGGGGTACCAGGGAGCGAGATCCACGCTGCCCCAGGGACGGGGACTAAACCAAGGCGCTAAGCGGAAGGGACCAATGGTTTGCACTCTGCTCGAAGTCTCAGGATAGGTGTCGGGATTATGCTTCAATGGAAGCTCCCCCCGTTGGAAAGAATTATCGCAGACAATCGACCAGGAGCCTGTATGATCTCGATTTTGCGCGCCGGGCCACTCCGAAGATTCGTTCTATCCACGGGATCCGTTCTATCCATAGGTGCGCTGCCGTTCGTTCTTGGAGCCGCACTCTCAGTCTCAGCCCAATCGCTCCCCAGTATCTCCGTACCGCCGGCGCCGCAGCAGATTGCTGGACCGATCAACGAACGCGCCCGGACTATGCTGCCCGGCAATCCGCGCGCCAAGGCGTGGGTGAAGTTCGATCGCGGCAGGGTTCCCGACAGCCTGCCTCAAAGCCACACCCTTATGATGCTCAAACGCAGCGCGCAACAGGAAAAGGCGCTGGATGAGTTTATGCGGGAGCAATACAATCCCCGCTCCCCGAATTTTCACCGCTGGCTGACGCCGGAGCAGTTCGGTGCGCTGTTCGGGCCGTCGATGACTGACGTAGGGCAACTCACTCGATGGCTGGGCCAACGGGGATTCACCGTAAACCGGGTGGCGCCGGGCCGCACCTTCATCGACTTCAGCGGCTCCGCCGGTCAGGTCGAGGCGGCTTTTCACACGGAGATTCATTACTACCAAGTCAACGGCCAGCGCCATTATGCGAATGCGAGCGAGCCGTCGATCCCCTCGGCGCTGGCTCCGCTGGTGGCGGGATTCCGCGGTCTCGACAATTTTTATCCCCACCCCATGTCGAGGGCTTCTGGGCTGGCGCGCCTGGAACGCACGACCGGCCGATGGTCCCACGTCTCGGCTGGCGGCCATCTGACCGATGGAACAGGCGCGAACGCGGTATATCTTGTGGGGCCGCAGGACTTTGCCGCGATCTACGGCCTGAACGAGGCCTGGTCGCAGACCATTGAAGCCGGTGGGCAGACAGAGAAGCTGGTAGGGACCGGGCAGACGATCGGCGTGGTCGGCGATACGGATCTAAATGCCGCCGACATCGACGGCTTTCGCACCCAATTCGGCTTGAACACAATCGGCCCCAATGGTTCAGTGGTGGTCGATCATCCGCCAGTCTCGGTTTGTGCAGCGCCTGACCCCGGCACCAACGATCCCGAAGGCTATCTTGACGCGGAGTGGGCAGGATCCACGGCTCCGGATGCAACCATCGATTTCGTGACCTGCGCCGACAACGGCAACACGGCGGGAGCGGACCTCGCCACGACTTACATCGTTGAAGATCCCGCGCATGTTGCGCAGGATGCGGTGCTGAGCACCAGCTTTGGATACTGCGAAGCAAACCCCATCAGTGAATCAGACCAGTTTTATGTCTCGCTCTGGC
>Ga0207933_1001019_pt1 | contig 23460 bp, 24 predicted proteins | sample NGESurdeep092012_4_FD_184488 | JGI IMG/M metagenome (GOLD analysis project Ga0207933, IMG submission 184488) | Arctic peat soil microbial communities from Barrow, Alaska - NGEE Surface sample F53-3 deep-092012 (SPAdes) | ecosystem: Environmental > Terrestrial > Soil > Wetlands > Peat ...
GCCGCCCGAAGCTTCGATGCCCTCGAAACTGCCGCCGCTAAAGCCATCACAAGAGTCCAACCCGCTGAGTGCGCGAATTTCTTCGCCCACGCCGGATACGGCTTCAATTAATGGGAATCTGCTCTAGTATCGGCGGGCGGCTTCCTCATCGGCATCGAGGCGCTTCTTATCGGTAGCAAGTTCGGTATCGACGAAGCGGTGATGGTCGATATCTTGAATGCCTCGACCGGCATGAACAACTCGACGCAGAAGAAGTTCAAGCAGTTCGTGCTTTCGCGAGCCTTCAATGCCGGCTTTGGTCTTGACCTAATGGCCAAGGATCTGACCATCGCGCTTGATCTCGCGCGCGAGACCGCGACGCCGGTACCGTTCGCGGCACTGTGCCGGGAGATGTGGGCGGCGGCTGCGGCTATGCTGGGCAAGGGGCAGGACCACACGGCGGTGGCGAAACTCAGCGAAAAATTGGCACAGATCGAACTGGGAAGCCCGCCCTATAAATAAGCTCTGCTTTCTTGGGCAAAGCAAGCTGGCCATTCTCCTTTCAAATAATCAACTCTCAGTCCACCTTTCCGATGGGCTCGCTGTGCGACGCGAAGACAGGTCAGGACGAATCTGACAGGTCAAAATTGCCCCAAAGCTGGAAGTTCACGAGCCGGCAACGCGATCACCACCGATTAACCGGCAGCACGACCATTTGCGCTACCTGGACATGACGCGGCTGCGACAGCGCGAATATAATCGAGCGGGCGATGTCGTCCGGCTCGAGCGCCATCTCGAACTGATCGAAATAAGCCTTCTCCTGCGCGCGATCGCCGCGATAGCGCTCGAGGATGATGCCTGTACGCGTCAATCCCGGCATGATCTCGGTGACGCGGATGCCAGTGTGTGCGAGCTCAGCGCGGATGACATCCGTCAACATGTGGATGCCGGCCTTGCTGGCGTTATATGGCGCCATGTCGGCGACGATCCTGACCGCAGCGATCGAACCCATGTTGACAATGTCACCTGTGTTGCGCGCAACCATGTCGGGCAGGATTGCACGGGTCACCCGCATCAGGCCGTTGAGATTGGTATCGATGATTGCCGTCCAGTCATCGGCCGGGCCGACATCGAATCGCTTGCGTCCGCCGATATCGTGCCCGGCATTGTTGATCAGGATGTCGACCGGCTTGAACGAGGCCGGGATGAGATCCGGTAGCTTCGCAACCTTCGGGCCATCAGTGATGTCTAAGACGAGCGTGGTCGTTCGGCCACCGAGTGACTTCGCGAGCGCGTCCAGACGCGACGCGTCTCGGTCGACCAGTACGACGGGATGACCGCCCGAAACGAGAGCCTTGGCGATGGCAGTACCCATGCCGCCGGCCGCGCCCGTGAGCAGGACACAGCCTTTCTGTTCTGCCGTCATGCGATCATCTCACGTGAGGGTGGTCATCACTCATTTCTTCTTATCGGTTTCTGCAAAAACCTCGCGCGCGGTGCGAAACGAGTCTACGCCCGCGGGCACGCCGCAATAGATTGCGACCTGTAGAAAGATTTCGCAGATCTCCTCTCGTGTGACGCCATTGCGAAGTGCGCCGGCGACATGCATCTTGAGTTCGTGCGGGCGATTGAGCGCGCTGATCATCGCTAGGTTCAACATGCTGCGGGTCTTTTTTGGCAAGCCCTCCCGACCCCATACATAGCCCCAGCAATATTCTGTAGCGAGTTCCTGCATCGGCTTGTTGAAGGAATCCGCATTCTTAAAGGAGTTCTCGACATATTCCGCCCCGAGCACGGCTTTGCGGATTTCGAGTCCGCGGTCGAAGGTAGCTTTGTCCATGGCTGGTCTCCGTTGGTGTGACGATGGAAGAGCTTGGCTAGGCCGGCATGACGTGCTGCAAAGCGTTGAGGAGATGTGTGCGGAAGAGGGGATAGTTCTCGACCATCGGAAAATGGCCGATGCCTTTCATCAGCGTGTAGTGCGAACCGGGCATAGCGTTTGCGACACGCTCGGTCATTTCTGGCGTGCAGGAGTAGTCGTATTCGCCTGTCAGCAGCGCGACCTTGCAATGTGCGGTGTCAATGCGCTTGATGTCCTCGCGCGCGTCCCAGTCGTTGCTGTAGTAAAAGACATCACCTTGATAGATGCCCGGTCCGGACTGGCTGTAGTACCACCAGTTCTCACGCCGGTTCTCTTCCGGGCTTTGTGGTGCGTTGAGGCCGTAGGTGTAACTCGCGCACAGTTCTCCGCCGTGAATGGCGGGGTGGTGCAGGAATTCGTTATAGCGGCCTGGGGCATAGGCCGAGCTTTCCAGGCCGATGATGCCGGTGAGTTCGCGGCCGAAGTCTGCGGCAAGCTTGAGTACGATAGCGCCGCCCATTGAGCATCCGAGCACCACAGGCTGGCTCAGACCGAGAGCGAGCCAGACCGCGCGGATTGCCGCGATGTAAGATTTCGTCGTGAGGCGATATTTCGCCAACCACCAGCGGTCCGGGGGATTGGAGCGGCCGTGGTAGGGCATGTCGAAGGCGATGACCCGGAAACGGGTGCCAATCTCGGTGTCGTTCAGCAGATGGCGGAACTGGCGGCTGTCGGCGCCGGCGGTGTGCAGGCAGAGCAAGGGCATGCCGCTGCCCGCTTCCTCGACAAAGACGCGGTGCGGCCGCCCATCGATTTCGATAGACATATAGCGGCCGACGATCGGTTCGAACTCAGGCATCGGGCGCCCTCGCTTCTCGCATGATGTTCATCATCCGATGCAGGGCGCGCGCGTTCTGCATGGCGATGAAGCTGTCGCCCTCCAGAGTGAACTCGGGCACGCGCATTAGCATGGCAAAGAAGTCATGGTAGAGCGGTGGTGGATTCGGCGAGAGGAAGCGCCGCCATAGCTCGACCGGCGCGGCAAAGCCGAACTTCGCCGGCCGATCCAGGCGAGGCGAGGCGACGATTTCGGCGATGCGGCCGCGCACGACGTCGAGCGCGTATCGCTGCGCTCCGAACGCCAGCGTGAACGTGGTGGTGAACCAGGTGCCGATCACCGCGAGCTCGGCATCGGCATTGGCCTGTTCGCGAAAGCGTTCGAGCCAAGGCAGTCCCGGATATTCCGACGACATGGCACGCAACTCACGCCGATGTGGATGCTGATCGAATGAATAATGGGCGGCGCGGACGCAGGACCCGCGCCGCCGCAGCGGGTTACTTCTTCGACCAAATCGGCTTGGCTACGGCGAGATCGTCGGGATAGATCGTCACTGGCACGCCGTTCTGCCACTGGATCACGGCGAGGCCGGCGCCGACGCGGCGGCCCTTTTTATCGAATTTGATCTCGCCACCGGGGTAGTACTTCGACGGGCCGCCGTCCATCGTATGCAGCGCCGAGGCGACTGCTTCGCGATCGGCCTTGCCGGCCTTCTCCAGCGCCGCCTTGATGACGATATAGTCGGCGTAGGTGGAGAGCACGTTCTGATCCACCCACGGCTCTTTATAACGCTTCTTCAACTCGGCAGCCATCGCCTCTTGACCTTTAGAGCCCCAGCTGCCGATCGAACCGATCATTCCCTGCAAGAGATCCGGAGACATTGTTTGCAGCATGTCAGGCTCGAACATCGCGATGCCGAAGGCCATCGTCGGCACCTTGCCCTGGCCCATGCCAAACTCGTTCATCTTCTCCAGCACGAGTTTGGCGTCGGAGATCACCGTGGGAAGGAAGAAGAGCAGGTCTGGCCGCGCGGCTCGCACCTTCTGTACCAAAGGTGTCGCGTCGGCGAGCGGCGGCGTGAAGGTTTCGTCGACTACCAGCTTCAGGCCGGCGTCTTTGAGCAGATGCTCGCGCATCGGCTTGACCGAGGCGACGGAGGCCGCGGTGTTATCGGTGATGATCGCGACGGTCTTCGGATCGCCACCCGCCGACTTGGCGATCTTGATGATCACTGGCATCGCCTGTGCCGACTGCGAGCCCGCAGTGGCCGAGGTTTGGAAGATATACTTGAAGCCCCGGTCGGTGATCAGGTCCGAATAGGACAAGGTCAGCATCGGCAGATGCGCACGCTCGGTCACCTCGCTCGTTGCCAAGGTTAGTGTGCTCAGATAGGAGCCGCTTGCCGCGACCATGTTCGGATATTCGGCGACCATCCGCTGCGCTGCGCTCTTCGCCTTTTCGGCAGTGTCGCCGCAATCGACAATGACGAGCTTCATCTTGGCGCCGCCGAGGGCCTTGATGCCGCCCTCCTTGTTGATCTGCTCCACGGACATTTCCGCACCTTCGCGCGTCGATGCCCCAAAGCGGGCATAGAGGCCTGACAACGGCACGATCAGGCCGACCTCGACTTCCTTCGGTGCCTGCGCCCATGCGGACGGCGCGGCGAGCGATGCGGTCAGCGCCGTGGCGCCGGCCGAAGCGAGAAACTGTCTACGTCCGATTTTCATTTGGTCTTCTCCCTGTTGTCCGCAAGCAGTGCGGTTTTGCTTCACATTCCGAGATACGCCGCGCGAATACGGTCGTCCGCGCGGAGAGTCTGATTGTTACCTTCGAGAACGACCCGCCCGGCCTCAAGCACGTAGCCATGGTCGGCGGATTCCAGCGCCTCGGCGACGCGCTGCTCGACGAGCAAGATCGTCAGCCCGGTTCGGCGGCGGATTTCGATGAGCTGGTCGAAGATGAAGTCGGCGACCGCAGGGGCAAGTCCCATCGACGGCTCGTCGAGCATCAGGAGCTTGGGAGAGGACGCGAGGCCGCGACCGATCGCAAGCATTTGTTGCTCGCCGCCCGATAGCGTGCCGGCGAACTGACGCGTACGTTCGGCGAGCACTGGAAATAGCTGGAAGATGTGATCGATATTCTCCGGCCACATGCGCCGGCCGGCTGCCGTGTAGGCGCCAAGCTCGAGATTCTCCATCACCGTGAGCGAGGGGAAGACGTGCCGCCCTTCGGGGACATGGGCGATGCCGAGATGAGCACGGTGGCTTGGCGGCAAGCTGAGCAGATCCTTGCCGTCGAAATGGATCGTGCCCGCGGTCGGCTTGAGGATACCGGAAATGGTCTTGAACAGGGTGCTCTTGCCGGCGCCGTTCGGTCCGACGACGGAGACGAACTGGCCTTCCACAACTGAGATTGAGACCTCCCGCAGGACGGGCACTGTCGAGTAGCCGGCACTGATTCCGGCGATCTCAAGCATGCGCGCTCCACTTGGTGCCAAGATAGGCCTCGATCACGCGAGCGTCGCGGGTGATCGCCTGTGGCGTGTCCTCAACGAGCACGGCACCGTGGTCGAGCACGACGAACCGGTCGACGAGCCGAACCATCGCGTGCATCGTGTGTTCGATAATGACGATGGTGATGCCTTCCTGCGCCAAGATACGCAGCACGGCGACGACCTCGGCCGATTCGCCTGCACCCAGTCCGGCGAGCGTCTCGTCTAGCAACAGGATGCGCGGCGCGCCCGCGAGAGCGCGCGCGAGTTCCGTGAGCCGGAGTTGCTTCGTCGTAAGTTCGCCCGCGATACGGTGCGCGACCCCTGCCAGTCCGACACGGGCAACCGCCTGTGTAGCTCGCTCGCGTGCCTGGGCATCATCCTTGGCGTGCACATAGGCGCCGATTACGACATTGTCCGCAACCGACAGGCGCGGGAATGGGCGCATGACCTGGAAGGTACGACCCATGCCGGCTTGGCACAGCCGGTGCGGCTTTTCGCCGAGTACGTTTCTGCCGTCGAGCAAGACCTCGCCTGCGTCAGGTTGCTGGAAACCGTTCAGCAGATTGAACAGCGTGGTCTTGCCGGCACCATTCGGACCAATGATGCCGAGGATGCTGCCCTGCTGGACGTCGAAGCTAACGTTCTGCACAGCCTTGAGGCCGCCGAAAGATTTGGACAGATTGCGTACTGTCAGCAGTGTCTTGCCGATCACGTGCGGCGGGGGCGCGGTAAGGGCGATGGCGCTGGCCGGTGCCAGCGGCTCGGCGGCGACCTCCTCGCTGACGGTGGGGTCGGTGCGTTTGCGCAGCAAGTCGCGAACACGCCAAAAAATGCCCTCGGGCGCGGCAAGAATGACGACCACGATCGCGCAGCCGTAGATCACGCCTTCGATGCCGGGAAGTTCCGCGCCAAACTGCGCCTGGAGGATCTGTCCGGTTGGAATAAGGATCGCGGAGCCGATGAGCGGCCCCCACACCGTTCCGATGCCGCCGAACATCGCGACTGTCAGGGCCTGCGCAGATACCAGCATGCCGAACACGGAGTCGGGCGTAACGACGAGCAGCACCATCGCGTAAAAGGCCCCGACGCCTCCGGTAACCGCGCCACTCAAAGTGATCGCCCGCAGTTTCCAGGCGAGCGTGTTGATGCCCGCGGCTTCGGCAGCCGCCTCATTCTGCTTGATGGCAACCAGCGACATACCAAATCGCGATCGTTCGACGGCTTGTGACAGGATTACGATCGCCAATGTGATCGCGAGGGCAAGTAGTGTGTAGACCCGGCCATCGGTGAATTGCATGTAGAGCACCGCGTCCTGGTGCTTCATCGGGATCGTCAGCTCCTGATAACCGAGCCACATAAAGACATTCAGAATCGCCAGCGGATAGGCCAGCATAGCCAGTGCGAAATAATGGCTGCGCAGGCGAAAGGTGAGGGCACCGATCAGAAATCCCGCCGCACCGCCGAACACCGCGGCAATGGGAATGAGTATCCATGGCGTAAGATCGAAATAGATCTGCCCCAGGGCTGTGACGTAGGCGCCGAGGCCGAAGAACACCGCGTGGCCGAAGGAGATGAGGCCGGTATATCCGCTGAACATATTCCAAGCGAGGCCGAACGACGCCCACACCAGAACCAGCGTCATCATGAGCTGGTAGTAGGAGTTGGTGACGGCCAGCGACAAGCCGGCATAGGCGATGGCGAGGATCGTAAGCGGTAGCAGAAGGCGGAAGCGCACCATGTTCACGTCCTGTCCGTCACGCGGCCGAACAGGCCTTGCGGACGCAAAAGGACGATCAGCAAGAAGAAGACGAAGATCGCCGAATTCTGCAACTGCGTCGGTAGCACCAAAGTCGAGAGTTGCTGGACGACACCGATGGTCATGCCGCCCCAGAACGCGCCGACGATGCTACCGAGACCGCCGAGCACGACACCGGCGTACATGATGATGACGTATTCAAGCCCGACGAAGGGATGGAACGGATAGTTCGGCGCGAGGAGCCCTCCGGCAAGCGCCGTAATGCTGATGCCAAGCGCAAAGGCGATCCGATGCGCGAATTCGACGTCGATGCCGATATAAGTGGCTGCGATGGGATCGTCGGCCGAGGCACGTAGCGCTTTTCCAAGCCTCGTGCTGCCGATCACGATTGCCAGCGTGGCGATGACGAGCAGCGACACCAGCGCGGCGATCGCGCGCGCCTTATTCACAAAAATCTCGATGAGATCCCCCCAGAGCGGGCCGATGATCCATGCGCTGCTTGACAGCGGCGTCCTGACAGACACTACACTCGAGCCGAATATCATCTGGCCGGCGTTCTGCAGGATGAGCGCGATGCCGAGAGTCAGGACGAGCTGGGCGTGGTGCCCCTCGCCCTCGAGCTGAGCGGTTCGCGTGCCGCTGACGCGCGAAATAAGGAACTGGTGCACAAAATAGCCGACGCCGAACAGGACCGGTGCGGCGAGGAAGGCCGCCACATATGGACCGAATATATTGCCGAACAGCGACTGGACACCCAAAGCAACGAAAAAGTAGTAAGTCACGTACATGCCGAGCATCATGAAATCGCCTTGGGCGAAATTGATGACGCGCATGACGCCGAAAATGAGTGCGAGGCCGACGCACATCAGTCCGTAGATCGCGCCGACCAGGAGGCCGGCGGAGAGAGCCTGCAGAAAGTTCTCGATGCTTTGCGCCACGGATCACATCTCGGCCGCGTCGGGAGAGGGCGGCATCTGGCGCGCGGGCGGCATCAGCACCGCGAAGATACGCAGTTTCACTCGGCATTCCTCCTCTGCGTTCGCGCGTTTTTTGCCTAGCGCGTTCCTGTCAGATTGACAGACAATCTTGCAAACTGTCAATGTGCGGCTCGGCGCGTTGACATTTTGCCGCGACGCATGCCGACAGACTGGCGTGGGAAGTGGCCCACAGCGGTGTTTGTCGAAACGAGAGATGGAATGAGACGCAAGGCGAACACCGTACTGGCTATCCAGGTGCCGAGGATCAGCCGGGTCTCGCCAATCGCGGCGCCGGTGCGCAGCCAAGTGGTCGAAATGTTGCGCGGCGCGATCACTGGCGGCGAGTTGGCTCCCGGACAACGTCTAGTCGAGACCGACCTATGTGACCGCATGGGCGTAAGCCGGCCTTCCCTGCGCGAAGCGCTGCGTCAGCTCGAAAGCGAGGGGCTAATCGTCACTGTGGCGAACCGCGGCCCGACGGTGTCCTTGCTCTCCCCGCAGGACGTTGCCAGCATCTATGAGATACGGGGCGCGCTCGAGGCGCTCGCCGCTCAACTCTTCGCGGCGACGGCGGGCGATGCGCAGATCGGGGAATTGAGCCACGCCGTTGACGCACTCGAAGATGCCTACGGATCCGAAAATATCGAGCGCATCGTCATCGCCAAGCAGCACTTCTATGACGTCCTGCTCATCGGCTCGGGGAACAGTATTTTGCCGTCGATGTTGCGGACAATGAACGCGCGCATAACCCAGCTTCGTCGCCTGTCGCTATCGTCGCCGCAGCGCGGAGCCGTTAGCCTGCGTGAGATCCGCGCCGTACTGCGGGCCATCAAGCGGCGCGATCCGGACGGCGCATTCAAGGCCTCCCTGCATCACGCGAAGGAGGCGTCGAAAGTGGCGCTCAGGTCCTTGCGGCCTGAAGGCGCTGGAGAACGTGTAAAGGGACGAAAATGACCGACAAGACGATCGGATTTATCGGCGTGGGCCGGATGGGCAATCATATGGCTCGGCGTCTGGTGGAAGCTGGACATAAGCTCGTCGTTTACGACACCGACGCGAAGTCGCTCCAGCGGGCGACGTCAACTGGCGCCAGCGCCGGCAGTTCACCGGCTGACGTCGCTTCGCAGGCCGACATTGTGATGGTGAGCCTGCCGACGCCGAACATCGTCAAGGCCGTTGCGCTGGGGGACAAAGGCGTGGCGTCCGGCCGCAAGGCCAAAATCTATATTGACCTCTCGACCACCGGTCCGCTCGTTGCCGGCGAAGTGGCCAAGGCTCTGGAGGAAAAGGGGATCGTAGCGGTCGACGCGCCCGTCAGCGGTGGCCCGGCCGGCGCCGACAAGGGAACGCTTGCCGTTATGGTGTCGGGGCCGAAGCGGTTCGAGAAGGAGCTGACGCCAATCCTCAGCATCATCGGCAAGGTGTTCTGGGTCGGCGAGCAGGCCGGGCTCGGCCAGACCATGAAGCTCTGCAACAACCTGTTGTCGGCGACGGCGATCAGTATCACCTCGGAAGCGCTGGTGATGGGGGCTAAGGCCGGCCTTGATCCAGCGATCATGCTCGACGTCATCAATGCCGGCAGCGGCCGCAACACTGCGACGCAGGACAAGTTCCCGCGCTGCGTGCTGCCGCGCAAATTCGACTTCGGCTTCGCCACCGAGTTGCTTTACAAGGATGTACGGCTTTGTCTCGAAGAGGGCGAGCGTCTCGGTGTGCCGATGATCGTTGGCAATGCTGTGCGTCAGCTGGTCGGCATTGCCAAGGCCAAGCTCGGCGGGTCCTCTGACATCACGCAGATCGTGCAGCCGGTCGAAGAATGGGCCGGGGTGCAGGTCAAGCCAGGGGCGCGGAAGGCGTGATGGGCGAGGACATCTACGACATCTTCGCCATCCATTACGGCCATCATGACCGGCCCGCGTCCGATAATTACATCGGCGGCGACGCCCATGACCTCGAGCCGCTTGATTATTTCGTCTGGGCGATCGTCGGTGAGAAACGCACCTTCGTGGTCGACACCGGCTTCGACGAAGCGATGGGCAAGAAGCGCAAGCGCACTCTGGTGCGGCCGATCGCCGATGGGCTGAAGGCCGCCGGCGTCGATCCCGCAAAGGTCGAGGACGTTATCCTGTCGCATCTACATTACGACCACAGCGGAAATTACGACGTCTTTCCGCGCGCCAAGTATCATATCCAGGACACGGAGATGGCCTACGCGACCGGGCGTTGCATGTGCCACGCCTTCTTGAAGACGCCGTTCGAGGAGGAAGACGTGGTGGAGATGGTACGCAAGGTTTATGCTGGCCGTGTCAAATTCCACGACGGCGAAAGCCAGGTCGCGCCCGGCGTCACCGTGCACAAGATCGGCGGCCACTCGAAGGGCTTGCAATGCGTTCGGGTGAAAACCCGGCGCGGACATGTCGTCCTCGCGTCGGACTGCACGCATCTCTACAAGCACTTCGAGACTGGGCGCGTGTTCCCGACAACCTACAATCCCGCCGAGGTCGTCGAGGGCTATGACACGCTGCGGAGGCTTGCGACGTCTGATGCGCACGTCATTCCCGGCCACGACCCCGATGTATTGAGGCGCTATCCGGCGGCGAGGAGCGATCTCAAAGGCTGGGTGGTGCGGCTCGACGCCGATCCGCGCCAGCCTTAAGTGACCGAAATGTTGCTTGCCGGCAAATCGGCGCTGATCACCGGCTCGACGGGTGGCCTCGGCCGCGCGATTGCCGAAGGTCTTGCCGCGCAAGGCTGCAACGTCGCCTTGCATGGCGTATTGCCCGATGCGGAGATGACGCCGGCCGTAGAGGCGATCGCGAAAACGCACGGCGTCAAAGCGATTTATGACGGCGCCGATCTGCGTAAGCCCGATGCAATCGCGGCCATGGTCGAGCGGACTCGCGCCGCTTTCGATGACATCGATATTCTTGTCAACAATGCGGTTGTACGGCACTTTTCGCCGGTCGAGAATTTCCCGACTGACCGGTGGGAGGAGGCGCTTGCCGTCAACCTATCGGCGGCATTCCACACGATCCGCCTGACATTGCCCGGGATGCGGATGCGGGCCTTCGGCCGCATCGTCAATCTTGCCTCCCCCTACAGCTTCATCGGCACGATCAATCGCATCGACTACGTCACCACTAAGACGGCGATTCTCGGACTGACGCGCGCGGTGGCGCTGGAGACGGCAGGCACCGGCATCACCTGCAATGCGGTGGCGCCGGGGACGCTGCCGACGCCGGCAATCGAAGCCAAGGTCAAGGGCATCGCCGACGCGCAGGGCATCTCCATCGAGACCGCAACGAAGGACTATCTAGCCGAACGCCAGCCGGGCGGCCGGTTCATTTCGATGGAAGGCGTCGCTGCCCTCATTGTCTTCTTGTGCGGGCCCGCAGCGCGCGACATCAGCGGCACTGCAATCCCACTGGATTGCGGCTGGACGGTCAGCTAGCGATGGGGCACGAAGCCAGTCTCCATTGACCTGTCGAGGGCTGAGTTCGTAGACGGTTCGAGGAGAAGACGATCTTGCATCAACCTAACGTGACCGCGCGGCTCGCTCAGTTCATCGCGAACACGCAATGGTCTGACGTGCCGGCCGAGGTCGTTCACCAGGCCAAGCGCTCATTCATTAACTTCTTCGCCGTCGCGATTGCGGGAAGTCAGACTGAGCCGGTCGAGATCGCCCTGCGATCGCTCGCGGTGTTTTCAGGGAAACAGCAAGCAGCCATTGTGGGCCGACGCGAGCGCCTCGACGCCTTGAGCGCCGCCTTTCTGAATGCTGCCGCCGCGAATGTGCATGACTTCTGTGATACTCATGTGAAGACGGTGATTCATCCGACCGCTCCGGTTGCGCCTCCCGTCCTTGCGCTGTCGGAACTCAGGAAGACGAGCGGCCGTGATCTGCTGCTCGCTTTCGTGCTTGGCAACGAAGTGCAGGCACGCATAGGCCTCGCCATTTCGCCCGAGCACTACAGTCGGGGCTGGCACATCACCTCGACTTGCGGCGGGTTCGGAGCCGCCGCTGCCGCCGGCAAGTTGCTTGGCCTCGACGAAAAGCAACTCGTTTGGGCGCTGGGAATTGCGGCAACCCAAGCTGCCGGTCTCTGCGAGTGCCTCGGCACGCCGGCGAAGAGCGTCAGCGTCGGCAACGCCGCGCGCAACGGGCTATGGGCCGCGCTGCTCGCGGAGCAAGGCTTTGAAGGTCCAAGTGAACCCCTCGCGGGCGTCCAGGGTTTCTTCAATGCACTTGCCGGTCCGATCGACCTGTCCGTCATGGAAAGCTTCGGCGACAGGTGGGAACTGATGGCGACCTCCTACAAGCCGTATCCTTGCGGATTTGTCATTCATCCGGCGCTGGATTGCGTTTTGGATTGGCGCAGGTCGCATTCCCGCGACATCGTCACCGATGTCCTCGTGCGCGGACATCCACTCATGAAATTGCGGGCCGATCGGCCCGGCATCGAAACGGGGCGGGAATCGCAGGTCAGCGTGCAGCACGCCGTCGCCGCGGCGCTGATCGTCGGTCGCGCCGGTGTCCACGAGTTCACGAACGCCTGCGTGCGAGACGGGCGGGTACGGGCTCTGCGCCAGCGTGTTATTGTCGTCAGCGACGACAGCGTACCGACCGTCGCTGCGCAGGTACGGCTCACTCTGGCGGACGGGACGACACAGGAAATCAGCCAAATTGCAGCACGCGGAAGCGACGCGAATCCGCTCTCGGATTCGGACCTCGAGGCGAAGCTCCGCTCCGCAGCGGCGGAGTGGAATTCCGAATTTGACCCCGAACCTTTGATTGCGGCGATCTGGGCGTTAGATCAGAGCGACGATGTTTCCGGACTGGTTGGGATGGCCACTTAGCAACCGGGGACCAGAAATCTGACCGGCTCGGAATGCTGCGGCCTCGGTTGGAGCGCCGTGTAGGTAAGTCTTTGGCGTCGATTGCGCCGCTGGAGTTGAGCATCGGCGTAAGCGTCCTGCCGCACACGGTCAGCGCGCCTCAGAATGTGCTGAGCGCCCCGCTAAATGGTGTGGATCTCCAGCGCACTGTGCGGCGACCGACGAGCGCTGCCGGCCGGTAACGCCGTACAGATGCCGCAACATCTTCATGAAATTCCGTGCGGCGTCCTGGCCGCTCGATCATGCGCCTGGCGGCCAGCACGCTCGATGGATCGCTTCGGCCTCTATCCGGCCCCGCTCATGGGCGACAGCGCCTACGGCTCGGCGGAGATGCTGGGCTGGCTGGTCCATGAGCACGGTATCGAGCCGCATGTGACCGTGTTCGACAAGTCGGCCCGCAAGGACGGCACCTTCTCACGCGACGACTTCACCTACGATCATCAGCACGATGTCTACCGCTGTCCCGGCGGCACTGCGCTGCGCACGACCGGAACGCTCGTCAACGACGGAGCGACGATGCTCTACACTGCGCTTCAACGCGAATGCGCGAGATGTGCTCTCAGGTCCAGGTGCTGCCCAAATACGCCGGCACGTAAGATCCCGCGCTCGATCCACGAAGGCGCGCGCGACATGGCGCGGCAGATCGCCAGATCATCGGAAGGGGCACGTCTCGACGACTGCGCAAGAAGGTCGAGATGCTGTTCGCCCATCTCAAGCGCATTCTCCAGCTCGATCGGCTCAGACTTCGCGGTCCAAATGGTGCGCGTGATGAGTTCGTCCTCGCAGCCACCGCCCAGAACCTCAGGAAACTGGCGAAGCTGGTCCGCTACCGAACCTCAAACCAGCATGAGATCAAAGACCGGACGAGTGCGGCGACGCCGCACGACGACATACGTCCGATCTATTGCGCGCAATTGACGGACTTGTTCAACAGAATCGGCCTCAAAGCTGACCTAAGCGGATAGGTGATTTTGGTTCAGCCTCCTGGGACCGAGGGGACATTAGCGCGAGCGCGTATGTTTATTTGCCGATGAACTGCCAACGCCACGAATTAGCGCTGCCTATTCCGCTGCCTTTCATTGCCTGAAGGGGTTTTCCCGATCGAGGCGGCTCTTGGCCTCGCGGGCGATACTGAGGTCGAAAAGCTTGTTTTCCGGCACTTTCTTTTCGACCAGATGGAAATAATCCGCCCAGTAGTCCTGCTGAGCCATCACTGACTTCACATTCGGAATGCCGTCCTCGTTGCTGTAGGACCAATGCGGCGCGATTGCCCGGACGAGCTCGGGCTTTTGCAGCGCTGTCCGCTTTGCCAGCATCTCCACGATGTCGGGATGTTTGTCCGGGTTGATTGCGGCGGCATTGAATTCCTTGACGCCCTGCAAATAGGCCATGGCAAAGCGCACCAGCGCATCGTGGTGCTCCTTTACGAATTGACTGCGCGCTGCGTACAGGCCGACCGCTCCGTCCGGGTCTATCTCATCGTCGATGGCAACAATCGGGCCCCATTTGTTGTTTTGGGCAAAGAAACCGAATTGATAGGCGAGGTCCGTCGCATCGACCTGCTTTTGTCCCAACATCTTCATCAGGTCGGGCTGCGGGATATTCGTGATCCAATGCACGTCCTTGCGCGGATCAAGACCTGCTTTCTGAAGGCCGCGCGCAAACAGATATTGATTGATGCTTCCAGTCGCGCCGAGTCCGATTCGTTTGCCCTTCAACTTCGCAAAATCGGCGAGCGACTTGACGCCACTGGCGTTTAAGTCCTGCGTGACGTTGATGACGGTATAGCCAAAGCCACGTTTGTTGTTGCCACGATCGAGGATGAAGACGACAGGCGCTCCTTTGGCGATGCTGTTGAACAGTCCGGCATTGGGCGTCATGAACGAGATATCGAGCTCGCCGGAGATGAGCGACGGGACAGCCATGGCGCCGTCGATGAACATCTTCGGCTGGACGTCGAGCCCGAGCTTCGTGAAATACCCCTTGCCTTCGGCGACATAGTACCCGCCCCCGGTGATGAAGGGCCCTTCGCCGACGCGGATCACGTCAGCAGCTCTCGTCGGGGATGAAGCCACGACGAGAACCGAGGCCGCGATCAGGGCGGCAAGACCATTCCGGAGCATCATGACATCACCTCTCCAACACGCCGGGTCAATGTTCTCGCTCGGCCCAGGGCGCGATAAGCCGATCCAGCCGTCTTTGCAAATTGGTTATGGCCGCGCCGAAAACCGCAAGGACGATCAGCGCAGCGAAGACCTTTTCCGTTTCCATCACCTGGCCGGAGTGAACCAGCACGTATCCCATGCCACTGTCGCTGGAGCCACCGATCATTTCAGCGGCCACGACCATGATGATGGTAACTCCCATTCCGAGATGAAGGCCTGAGAAGATACCGGGCAGCGAAGCCGGAATGACGACCTTGAACTGCTGCTGATAGCGCGCGGCGCCGAGATCCTTGGCGGCCTTGATCAGGCCAGGATCCACCTGCCGGATTGCGGCAAAGGTGCTGATGACGACCGGAAAAAAGGCCGTCACGGCGCTGATGACGATCTTGTAAGATTCCCCTGTGCCGAGCCAAATGATCAGCAACGGAATGAGCGAAATCTTCGGCAGCGGATAGAGCGCCGCGATCCATGGATCGATTAGGCGGGCCACCAGCGGTGACATCCCCATCGCGATGCCCACAAATATGCCTGTGACCGAGGCCACCAGAAAGCCGCCGATGACCCGCATAAACGTGACCGACAGGTTATAGAGCAGCGATCCATCGAGCAGCATCGCGAGGAGATAGCGAAGGATCGAGCTCGGGGCTGGAAGATAGATCGGCTGAACGCCGTTCAAGCGAACGAGCAGCTCCCAAACGACCAAAACTGCCAGCACCAATACATACGGCATAAGCGCGTATAGCATCGCACCGGACTTGCTGGGTTTGGTGGCGGGCACGGCCATGGCTAATTCATTATTCCATCTTGCTGGCGCATGGCATTCACGACTTCTTCGCGGATGAGATGCAGCGCGCGGTCGTAAAGTCGCCCGAATGCCGGTGTGTTGACCAGTTCCTGGGTGCGAGGGCGGGGCAGATCGACCCGAAGCACGTCTTTGATGCGTCCAGGTCGAGCTGTCATCACGACGATCTCGTCGCCGAGGAGGATCGCCTCTTCGATCGCATGCGTGACGAACAGAATCGTCTTCTTTGAACGCTCGTAAATGCGAATGAGCTCTTCCTGCATGACGATCTTCGTCTGCGCATCGAGAGCCGCAAACGGCTCGTCCATCAGCAGGATAGGGCGCTCCATGACGAGCGCGCGTGCGAGCGCCACACGCTGGCGCATGCCACCCGAAAGCTGCGAAGGCCGATGTCGCTCGAACCCTCGAAGGCCAACCGAGGCAATCAGCTCGCGCGCCCGTTCATGGCGCTCTTGCCTTGCAATGCCACGCATCTCCAGCCCGAACGCGATATTGTCAATGACCGTCCGCCAAGGAAACAGGTTCAGGTTCTGCCAGACCATGACGGATTGCGATCCGAGCGGCGCATTCCGTGCGCCGGAGCCCGCGGCGATCGTGACGGTACCGCTGGTACAGGTCTCGATCCCCCCGATGATCTGGATCATCGTGCTCTTCCCGCAGCCGCTGGGCCCCAGAATGCAGGTGACGCGCTGGGACGGAAAACGGTGCGTGACGCGGTCGATGGCGAGAACGGTGTCCGGCGGATCGCCGAAGGCCTGCACGAGGTTATCGACGACGATCTCCATTCAACTCACGCAGCTATTCGCCGCGCGTCGAAAGCCCCGGACGCTGGACGCGCATGTCTCATGGAACGACCGCGATCCCCTGAATTTCAATCATGATCGAGGGATCGGCGAAGCCTGACACAGTAATAGCCGCGCTGGCCGGAAAGTCCTTACCGAAGGTCTCGGTGCGAATCTCCGTCATCCGCGTCGTGTAGCGCGAGTCAATGAGGAAGACCGTCATTGTGACGAGATCGGAAAGTTTAGCACCGGCCTCGGTCAGAGTTCTCTCGATGTTGCGGAACGTTTGCTGGCATTGGCCCTCGAAATCGCCTGCCAGGATATGGCCGTCATCGGCCTTCTGCCCGGTGTGTCCCGCAACGTAGATGGTCCTGGCGGCCCCACTGACCGTGACCGCAGGAGAAAAGGCTCTCTGCTGCTGCCACGTGCCACGGACGAAGCTCTTTTCCATATGGACGCCCTCGTTGCCTACGGCCACGTAAAAATTCGTTTTCCGGACGGGTGCCGACTGCTACAAGAAATCATGGCATCGAGTATCTTAATGTCAAGACATCGTAGCACGAAAACGCCGCCGCCGCGATCCGGACGCGTGCGGCGGCAAGCAGATTCGATTTCGGTTCTCCTGGACGAGTGGCACCGCGAGCGGCCGGATCTCGATCCCGCCCCTTTCGCCGTGTTCGGGCGCATTTGGCGCCTCTCGGCCAACCTGTCGTCTGCCTCGGCGAAATGGCTCGCTCCACTTGGACTGAACTTCGAGTCCTTCAGCCTCATTGTGACCTTGCGCCGTTCGGGACCTCCGTATGAACTGAATCCGACGGCGCTGTACCGCGAGTCGTTAATTTCCTCGGGCGCGATCACCAATCGCATAGATCGCGTGGAAGCGCTCGGGCTTGTGAAGCGACTGCCGGATCCAAATGACCGACGGGGTACGATCGTTCGTCTGACGCGGAAGGGACGTTCACTCGCAGATCGCGCGATCGAATTGCACTTTAATTCCTTGGCCGGGTACCTATCCAACCTCACGGCGGACGAACGATCGAATCTAGCGACACAGTTAGGCAAGTTGCTGTTGTCGATTGAAGATCTGCGAGCGGGCGGCTGATCAGCAACTACCCGTTCATTAAAGCTGGCTGGTTCTGTTCTGGAAACTCTATTGAGATAGGCTTTGGCTTATAGCAAATATTAGTGGCCGGTCCCATCAAGCAGCCTTTGACTCGTCAACGTGGATTGGCGAACAGCCAAAGGGCAGCCACGCGGGAGCAAACAAGACCTTTCGATTCTGACCTGCTAAATTTTAAGCATCGCTTTGGTACACTGGCGCGCGAGGTCGCCTTCGGCAAGCTGAAGGCGATGGTGGACGGGGCGGCGATCGTGCGGAAGGAGTTAAGCTAAGTGAGAAGGCGGACATCGCGCCTCACACCGCGTTGAGTATCGTTCGCCCTCGGCGGTCAAAGCAGGTAGCCGCTCGCGTCCGAACAGATCTTTGCCGCTGATCGCCGCAATGGAGTGGTGAAACAGCGAGCGGCGAGAAGGCGGCTGCGAACAGGGCTACGATCTCTACGCGGTTTGGAAATGGGTTTATAGAGCCACTGAGGCCCCCTGCGATAAAACCTAAGAAATGCGCCAGTGGCTCATACGCCGATCGATAGCGTCCTGGACTTTGGTGATCACCACTCCGAGAGCCGCCAGTACGATTAAAACCGCAAAGACCTGCTCAGTCTCCAACACCTGCCCCGCAAGATAAAGGCGCGCGCCAAGTCCCAGTTTGCCGACCACCATCTCTGCGGCGACAACCAGGATGATCGACACGCCAAGGCCGAGGCGAACACCAGCAAATATCGACGGTACCGCGGACGGCAATAGCACCATGCGTACGATTTGACCGGGAGTTGCCCCAAGATCGCGCGCGGCTAGGAGTAATCCGGGATCGCATTGGCGGATCCCGAGAACAGTATTGATCACAATCGGAAAAACGGCGCCGAGCGCCGAAATCGTGAGCATAAACGGACCGCCCGTTCCGAGCCAGATGATCAGAAGGGGAATGAGCGTAACCTTCGGGAGAGGATAAAGCGCCGCGATGAAGTTGTCCCCGATCGCATTCGCCCGTTCGGACGTGGCCATCCATATCCCGAGCGCAGTCCCGAACACCAGCGCGATGGCGAACCCGCCAAAGATTCGTCCCAGCGTGACCGCGAGATCAAGCAGGAGGCCGCCGGTCGTAAGCATATTGAAGAGCGCCAACAGGATTTGCGTCGGTCGCGGCAAATAGATCGGGTTGAGGTCGAGCGCAAACACGACGCTTTCCCACAGTACAAGAACGAGCGCAACGGCAATCCAGGCGACCACACGCGGTTCGCCGATGTGGCGCCAGATGCCGACCGCGGCACGTTTGGTCTCGGACTCCGGAGGAAGGATGCCAGCATGATCGCTCATCACGGGCGCACCGTCTCGGCGGCCATCGACTTGAGGACTTCCTCTCGCAGCAGCCCGTAAATGCGATCGAACGCCGCGGCGTAGCCACTGAGGTGAGTGGTGGCGAGCGTGCGCGGGCGCGGCAGTTCGATTGAAATTTCGGCGGCGACGCGGCCTGGGCGGGCGGTCATGACAACCACTAAATCGGCGAGCAGGATTGCCTCCTCGATCGAATGCGTGACGAGGATCGCAGTCGTGCGGGTACGCTCGACGAGGTGCGCCAACTGCTCTTGCAGCACCAGCCTGGTCTGGGCATCCAACGCACCGAACGGCTCGTCCAGCAGCAGCACTTCGGGATCCATGACCAAGGCACGCGCTAGGCCAACTCGCTGCCGCATGCCACCGGAGAGTTGACGCGGGTATTTCTCCTCGAACCCGGTGAGGTCGACCTTGTTCAAGGCCCGAGCGGCCCGTTCACGGCGCTCATTAAGGCTGACGCCTTCCAATTCCAGTCCGAAGGAAACATTGTCGATCACTGTTCGCCAGGGGAACAGGTTAAAGCTCTGCCATACGGTCGCCATCCGCGGTGCGGCGGCAGTCTCACATCGGTCGTCCAGGAACTGCACGCGCCCCGAGGAGGGTTTCAACAGTCCCCTGATGATGAGGAGCAAAGTGCTCTTGCCACACCCGCTCGGACCGATGATGGCGGTTACCTTATGTGGAGCGACGCGAACGTCTACCTCGTGGAGCGCCTGAACCGACCCCGACTTCGCGCCGTAGGTCAGGCCGAGACCATTGCAGGCGATCGCGACGCCTGCTGTGTCTCCGCTCGCTGTCACGTGAACGGATTGGCCGTCTTCAAGCGCTCGACGGCTTGTTTAGCGGGTTCGAAATCGAACATGACGTCAGGTGAGACCGCCCCGTTCACCAGCTTCATGGTCTCCGTGAAGAATTTATGCTGGTCCATCACGGAGTCGACGTTCGGCATGCCGTTGAAATCGTACCAGGTCCAGCGCGGAGCGGCTGCCGCGATCAGCGGTTCGGGCACTCTGGTCGCCACAGAGATAATCTTGACGACCTCGGGGTCTTTTGCCTCGGCAGCCTTATTGAATAGGCGCGCCGCATGCGTGTGCACCATGGCGAAGCGAACCGCAGCGGACTTTTTCTCGGAGAGGAATTTGCCGGACATCACCCAACAGGCAAGCTGGGCGTTCGGCTCGATGTCGGAGCCAGGTCCGACGATCTTGCCGACCTTGTTCTTCTCGGCAAGGAAGGCGAGGGGGACAGGAATGTTGGCTGCGTCAGCGCGACCGACGCCCATCAACTTGATCATGTCGGGGTAGGGCATGCCGGAAGACCAGTCGAGATCGGTTCGCGGATCGAGCCCTGCCTTCTGGGCGGCGCGGCCGAGGAGGTACTGGTCGATGCTGCCAGGCGCTTGAATCGCAATTTTCTTGCCTTTCAACTTCGCGCCATCGTTGGCCGAGCGATAGCCCGCTTCGTACATCGCGTTACTCGCGACGATAGTCATCGAGCCATGCCCTGGCTTCTCGCTACCGCGGTCGAGGATAAGCTTGAACGGAGCGCCCTTGGCAACTGTGTTAAAGAGACCGGCATTCAACGTTGAAGCCGTTGCATCAAGCTCGCCGGCGACCAGGGCCGGCATTGCCAACGCGCCATCGGCAAAATATTTTAGTTCGGCATCGAGCCCGACCTTTTCGAATAACTTTTTCGCTTCCGCGATAAAGATTGGTCCAGACGAGATCAAAGGGACCAAACCAATTCGAATCCGTTCTCGCGCCTCAGCGGCGCGGAGAATCGACGGTGCGTATGCCGTGAATGCAGTTCCGGCGGTGACTGCGAGCAGACGGCGGCGGCTGATCCTCATGACGTGCCCCTTGCGGTGATGGCGCGTCGCAAGTCTAGGGCGCAATTTCAACGAACGCCAGCATCGCGTTGCTACGGCTCAACCGCGAGCCGCGGCCGACCCTCGACCCGTCGAGATGGAAGTTGACGCGCTCCGAGCGACATGCAGAAATTCTCAACAAGCAGGGAGAAAAATCCATGAGCGCACTAAAGCCGCCGTTCAAAGTCTCACCAAGCAATCCTTCACTGGGTGAAATTCAGACCATACCAGAACGGAAGGCGGACATGCCGTATGCGCCGGCAATCCGGGTCACCGCTCCAGGCGATTTGCTGTTCATCTCCGGCGCGACGCCATCTCCGCTCTACCATAAGCATCCCCACGTCCTCTCGGAGCACAATCATCCCGTGAGTATCGAAGCTCAGGCGCGGCTTGCGATGGAAAACATCAAGTCGATTCTCGACCACGAAGGACTGACCTGGACTGACGTTATCAAGATCACCCGCTATCTGACCGACATGCGGGACATGGACGGCTTGATAGCGACCATGGCCGGATATTTTGGCTCGTGGACGCCCGCGAGCACAACCATCTGCATCAACCAGCTATCGACGCCCGGAGCGCGTGTCGAACTAGACATGATCGCGGCATACCCAAGGAAGTAAGCGGTATCATTCTCACGTAGGGCTCGGCAGCGTGCTGCGCCGTGATTTCGGAGGCGGCCGGGGTCGCACCGGATCTGCCCACACGCCGAGCTCGATCTGTTCTTGGGCGAGTTCGCGCAACAATGTGCAGAATGCTTCAGCCGGGGCGCTCAGCGAACGAGCTTTTGGCTTTGCCAGCAGCCAAGTGATATCAAAGTCGGCAATCGGGGCGGCCGCTAACTTTCGGCCTTGAACGAGGTTACGTACGCCGCAAAAGGGCAGGACCGTGTAGCCGAGCCGACCGGTGACGAGGTCCGTCATCAGCGGCAGCGTATTCGCCTCTATCCGAATATTGGGTCGTAGTCCGAGCCGCGCGAGCGAGGATTCGACCGACAAGCGCAAGCTGTTAGGGCGGGTGGTCAGAACCAAGGGCAAGGTCGCCAGATCAGCAATATTGATAGTCGACTGCGCAAAGAGCGGCGATCCCGGAGGGCCGACCAACATCATCGGCTCCCGGCCCAGGGGTTCGGCGATCACGTCTCGTATCGGCTCGTCGAAATTTGTGATGGCAAGATCCAGCACGCCGGCGGCGATTCGATCACGCAGCTCTCCACTCGTTTCGTCGACCACGCGCACGGCGACGCGTGGATATCATGGAGATCGCGTCCCGGCTTCTTATTGTCGCCGAAATACGTGAAAATTCCGGTTTCAGGATCGAGAGCATCCGGGCAGTCTGGATCGTTCATGCTTGTTGTCAGAACAAGCAATTCTAGCTTGCCCTTAATCTTGCCTCGATAGCGGAATCCACCTTGGCTGTCGACACGCATCAATTTTGGCAGCGGATCGTCTCCAGCATTGCCTTTGCGCCCACCCTGATAAACCGCATCAACTATCAAATCAGCTCCGCTGAGAGAGTCTAATGGAATGGCTTTCATGTATGTCTCCAGAACATAAGTTTGTGGTTAAAAGCCAAATGCAATAGATACGTGCTGGGGTGGAGCAAAGGCGGCCGGGAAGGTGCGCAAATTGTTAGAAGCCCGCCGTCTTTACAAGCCATCTTCTCGTTTAGGCCGCCATGATATCGGGATGGGAGTGCTTGCCAACCTGGGATAAAGCTTGGCCACAGGCGCTAAGGCCATAACCCGAACTAACGTCGAGGCGGCGCGGTCAAGGTTCGGGGGTGGCAAACCGGCGATAATTTAGTGTCTTCCAGACGGTGTATGACGACGCCATTCCTGCGGAATTTGCCCCCGCCGCCAGCCTCGGATAGGAGGATCGAGCTGGCGCTGACAATAAGTGCGAGGCGGTACTGTAAGACGTCCTATCGTCTGCCTGCCGGGCAGGGGAGCAGGACGGGGACCGCAAATTCTGCCGACGTGGCCGGCACATGCGGGTGTAGCTCAATGGTAGAGCAACAGCCTTCCAAGCTGATGACGAGGGTTCGATTCCCTTCACCCGCTCCATTCCTTTCACGGACTTAGATGCTGGGCCCGACATCCTTTGAGTCGCTGCGGGCTGCCGTTTGCCGTCCTAGCCGCGTTCACAATGCCGCCGACCACGCAGCAGATGCGGGCTTGACCAAATGTGCTTCCTATATGTCTGGACTGAGTTTTGACGGTGGGACAGGTGGCCTTGAGTAAGCAGGTAGAAGTGCAGGCCGATCTTTTTCGAGAGCCCTCGGCGCCTGCCGGATTCAATTACGAACGAGATCTGATATCGCCCGACGAGGAGCGCGCTCTGATCGACGGCATTGCGTGCTTGCCGCTTGCCCAGTTCCGCTTTCAGGGGTTTCTCGCCAAGCGTCGCGTGGCGTATTTCGGCTGGCGCTACGATTTCGACCGCTCTCGTTTCGAACCGACCGAGCCGATCCCGGATTTTCTGCTGGAGCTGCGGTCGCGTGCGGCGCGCTTCGCCGGGTTGCGGGCCGATGATCTCCCACATGCTTTGGTGACTGAATATGCGCCAGGCGTCGAAATCGGCTGGCATCGCG
>Ga0207933_1001020_pt1 | contig 23434 bp, 19 predicted proteins | sample NGESurdeep092012_4_FD_184488 | JGI IMG/M metagenome (GOLD analysis project Ga0207933, IMG submission 184488) | Arctic peat soil microbial communities from Barrow, Alaska - NGEE Surface sample F53-3 deep-092012 (SPAdes) | ecosystem: Environmental > Terrestrial > Soil > Wetlands > Peat ...
AGGACACCAAGGCACAAAGATACGGATTTCACGGATATAACCTGAAAATCTGCGCACATCTGTGAAATCTGCAGATTCAAAGCGCAAAATAATGTCAGAGCCTCCTCACGCCGGCTGCCACGGATCATGGAATCCCTCTGCGGCCAAACTTGGTGACTTCGCGCCTTTGATGGTTGGACCTCTTTCTTCCGGTGGTTGCGTGTCCTGACTTGAGATGCGAGTGCCCCATGCCATTACAGTTTTTGGACATTTCGTGACATGAAGAAGCGACGTTGTTATATGAGGACATGGCTTCGTCATATAAAGAAATGGCTTTGTCATATAGCGCCATGACTTTGTGATATGGGCATATGATTTCCCTGCATGACGAAGCGCTTTTTCTGCATGACGAAGGCGCTGTGTCATATGTGGCGGTCGTTTCTTTATATGTGGAGCAGTCTCGTCATATAACGAAATGACCACTTTATATGGAAAAATGGCGCCGTCATATAAAGAAATAGTTTCGTCATATAAAGAAATGACGGCTTCATACAGGAACAGGCTTTTCCGAACCCGTTTCCGAAGATCGCCGCCAGATTTCGCCCTCAAAATAGTCGTTCCGACCTGAAAAGACGGGTGTTTTCCGAGATAGCATTAATTTTAATACTATAAGTTAATTTTAGTAATACATAGTTTTTATTTAGCAGTAATTATCATTGGCACGCTGGTTGCTTGTTGAGATGACGTTCGGTTCGGGAAACAAAAACAAACAACAAACGAATGAAGCAGTAAAAACAAAATGAAAATAACGGAAAGAAAAATAATATGATAATCAAACCATCAATACAGTGGCTGAATACCGACGGTGATCCGCTTTTGGGCAATGACGTCAGCGTCATCCTGCTGGGTCTGGCCAATAACGTCTTGATCTACGCGACGCCCTCGCCGGCTTTGCCGGTGATCCAGGCGGCGCTGGATGACTTTTCCGCGACCCTGGCAGCCGCAGCGGACGGCGGGACTTCCGCCACCTCAAGAAAGAAAAACAAGAGGCTGATTCTTACCGGCCTGATGCGGCAGCTTGCCAGCTATATTGCCGTGGCCTGCAAGGGGGACATGACCAACCTGCTCTTGAGCGGTTTTCCCGTCCAAAAGCCGGTGCGCACATCCGTCGGGCCGTTGCCCGCCCCGCAAAATCTCATCCTCACCCATGGAATGTTGAGCGGCGAGCTTGACGCCAGGGTCAACCCGGTCTTTGGCGCGTCCACCTACAACTGGACCTGCACGGCCAACACACCGGGCGCGGTGCCGCAAACCGCCCAGACCACGGCGGCCGGCAATGCGTTCAGCGGCCTGACGCCGGGCGTGTCCTACACCATCATGGCCAATGCGGCCGGCGCCGCCGGCCCAAGCAAGTGGAGCAGCCCGGCCAGCCAGTTCGCCACCTAAACTGAAATCCCGAACCTTTCACAATCAGGGCGCGCCGGACAAATCCAGCGCGCTCTTTTTTTGGCATCCTCCCGGTTTCAAATGGTGGATGTGCCGCAGCAGCCGTGCATCGTCTTGGGCGCGCGAACCGGGTGGATCAGCGTCAATGCCCGGAGATGGCGCGTAATTGTTTTGGGTAACTTTCTGAGGTGCATTTGAATGTTCAAGGTTCCCGAAGCCCTCGTGAACGGACACCGGCTGGACGGAGAACTTTTGTTACTTCGTCCGCCCGCCGGTGGCAGCGTGAATGACCGCGTCGAAGGCCGGCTTGGGTCGATCGTTGCCGTCGAACAGCAGCGGGGTGGCACCTCTAAGCCATGTCACGCTATCATTTACGCCCCAGAAAGTCACGACCTTCACGGATTTGTGCTTGAGGAACGCCTTGAACAGCGCGGAATACTCATCGGCGAGACGTTGATCGGAGTTGCTTACGAGGCCACCTCCCGTCATCGTTGACATATTAGCGACATCCGCCCCGGTATTGCGCTGGCCTCCCTGCGAATTGTTGACATCGAGTTCGGTGATGTGGATGGGCAATCCGAGCTGATCGAGATCCGTCAACATCCGGTCTTCCTGCTCAAAGGTTGGAGAACCAAGGTGAACGTGTGTCTGCGAGCCTATCGCCATAACCGGGACGCCTTGCGCCTGGAGTGACTTGATCAAAGTAATAAGTTTGTGGCGTTTTGCCGGATTTTCCAAACTATAGTCGTTATAGCGGAGAATCGCGTTCGGATCCGCTTCGTGGGCGTATTGGAAGGCTTTGGCGATGAAGTCCGGCCCGATGATTCGCTCCCAAGTCGAATCCCGCAGGATGTTCGTGCCACCGTCGGCGACCGCCTCGTTCACAACGTCCCAAACCTTGATCTTGCCTTTGTAGCGGCCGACAACGGTCATGATATGGTCATGCATCCGCTGGAGCAATTGATCGCGGGTCGCAGGCGGTCCGCCACCGCCCCGGCCAAACCCTCCGAACCCTCCTCCGAATCCGCCGCCAAAACCGCCCCGCCCGCCAGCGGTTGGCTGGTTGGGATCCCAATTTGCAGGCGGAGGCGCATTGCTCGCTCCGAACACCCAGGAGGGAGTCTGGCTGTGCCAGACCAAGGTGTGTCCGACAATATACATATGGTTGCTGATGCCGAAGTTCACATAGGCATCTGCCGGCCCGAAGTTGTAACCGTTCGAACCTTCATAGGGCTGGATGATTTCCCACTTAAGGTCGTTTTCAGGGGAAGTCTGGTTGAACTGTTGCTTAACGAGGGCAATATCTTTGTCCACCTGTGCCTGGCTCTGGTTGAAGCCCGCTGTGCCGGTCGTAACTGAACGACTGATGGCCACGCCCACATAGAAATGATGTTTGTAAGCGGCCTTGAGCGTCGGTGGCGACTTGGATTTTGTCCCGGTCACGCTAACACAACCGGTCAGCATAACGGCAAGAAGCAGGGCGGTTAGAGCAAAGGAAGTTGTAATAATACGATATTTCATGGAATTACAGGTGGCTTGATTGCCAGTTTTTTCACCGTTCGGCCAATTCGTTGTCCGGCCAAATGTTGTTGTATCTTGATGTTGACAGGAAAATGCCTTTAGGAACATCCATGCAGTGCTCGGCGCACGAAAAAAAGTTGCCTTATCCAGGATATTCATGGTTATACGAATGCTACCATGGTCGCATCGCATATCAAAGCATGAAATGAGGGAATGGATGGGAAAATTCAGACCGCAAATGGATTCTCCCGATAGCTGCGTTCCCGGTATTCAAAGAAATCAAAATCCGCCGGGAGCGCGGTGCCGGCCATATCCTGGCACGCCATGCCCACAAACGCGCCTGTGAAGTTCGGCGTGCCCGGAACGCAGGCTTCGTCGGAGAGGATGCTTGCGTCGAATTGTTGCGGCAGCCAGTGCCAGTCCTGATCCGCGCCTTCCACGCGATACGCAAAGTAGAGCCGCTCGAAATCAATCTCCGCGCGCAGATGCACGGGCTTGCCGGCGGGAATCGGAATGGGCGGCGTGAAGGCGTCGGTCTGCGGCGAGTCGGGCACGCAGGACATCACGCGCAAATGTTTGCCGAGCGTTTCGTCGTGGGAGATGTAGAGGTAATGGAATTTCACGCTGCTGTAATAGCAAACCAGGCCGCCCATCTGCTGGAAATGCTCCGGCTCGAATTCGACCACCGTGGCGGCGCTGAAGCAATGCGATTGCTGCCGCCGCGCGACGAGCGATTGCCGGAAAAAACTGCCAATCGTTTCACGGCCAAACAGCCGCAGAAAACCTGGACGCGCGGTCAGGCTGAAAATTTCCTCTGGCCACGGCGTGCGCAGCCATTGAAAATCAACCGGTAATTGCGGACCGTTGAAATCCTCGCGCGCGGGCGCGGACGGAAATTTGTGGACTGGCAATTGCGGCGCGGGCGTTTCGATGGTCGGAATCCCTTGTCCGTCCAACGTGCGCAACCAGCCGTCATCGGACCAGACCATTTTTTGAATCGCCGTTTCGCGGCCCAGCGTGCAGCGTCCGCGATTGCGCAATGGCCGGCCACACAAATAAACCATGTAGGTTTCGCCGTTCTGCGTCTCGACCAAATCCGCGTGACCGGAGCGTTGCAATTCACAATCCGGCCGGTTTCGCGCGCTCAAGATATGCATGTCCGGGTGCAATTCGTAAGGCCCGGTGATTTTTCGCGAGCGCGCCAGTGTGACCGTATGCCCCCAACTCGTGCCGCCCTCCGCCGTGAGCAGATAATACCACCCGTTGCGCTTGTAGAGGTGCGGTCCTTCCGTGAGTCCGAGGGGCGTGCCTTTGAAAATGTTTTTTCTATCGCCGATGAGCTTGCCTTCTTTCACCGAGTATTCCTGCAAGACGATTCCGGCGAAGCGATTGTTTCCGGGCCGGAAATCCCAGAGCATGTTGACGAGATATTTCCTTCCATCGTCATCGTGAAACAGCGACGGATCGAAGCCGCTGCTGTTGAGATAAACCGGATCTGACCACTCGCCGTCAATGCGCACGCTGGTGACGAGATAATTGGGGAAATCGCGCAATGACGCGCCGCTCGCGCCGCCCACGGTCGTGCGACCGTAGCGTTTTACATCGGTGTAAATCAGCCAGAACAACCCGTCGGCGTGGGTGAGGCACGGCGCCCAGATGCCGCAGGAATCGGGATCGCCCAGCATATTGAGCTGGCTCGCGCGCGTGAGCGGACGCGTGAGCAGCCGCCAGTGGACGAGGTCGCGCGAGTGATGAATTTGCACGCCGGGAAACCATTCAAAGGTCGAGGTGGCGATGTAGTAATCGTCGCTGACGCGCAGGATGGACGGGTCGGGGTTGAAGCCGGGAAGGATGGGATTGCGGATGTTCATAAAGACTTCAATTAAGAAGACGCGGCGGCGTGGCGTGCGGCCAGGTCATTTTCAATTTCATTCACCTTGGTCTGGGTCAACGGATAAATCCACAAGGAGAGGGCTTTCAAAAGTGCGACCCCCGCTGGGAACAGCGAGAACGCGAGGGTGATGCCGAGCATGGCAGTCGCGGTCTGCGGGAAGTTGGCGATGTAACCGGATCTGGCGAGAATCCAAGGCAGCAGCATCCCGGCGAAGGCAGTGCCGGTCTTGATGGCAAAGAGCGATGCCGAATAAACGAGACCAGTGGATCGCCGGCCGAATTTCCATTCTCCGTAATCGGCCACATCAGCATACATGGCCCAGACGAGCGCCGAGGCCGGTCCCATGGAGAAGCAGCCGAGAGCCTGCACTGCGAGTTGCAGCGGAAAGTTGTCTTTTGGGATGACATAGAACGCCGCCCAGCACGACGCTGTGAAGGTCGTGAGCGAATACGAGAGGATGCGCTTATCCGCAATCCTGGCAAAAAAACTCAGACAGTAGGATCCCAGCATCTGGCTCGCCATGCCGAGGGAGAGAAACACGGTGACACGATCGAATTTATCGAACAACACCGGGGTATTGTCGTAAGCGGCAACGTATTTGAAATAATAAATTGCGCTGCCATTGCGCAGGCCGATGTAAGTCAGCGAAAAGATCGCCGACAGCAGCAGCATGATCCACGGGTAGTTTCGCAGCAGCTCCTTTACTTCGCCCCAGGCATGATTCTTCTGCCCACGCGGGACTGTCACCCGCTCTTTCGTCGTCGCAAAACAGACCAGAAACATTACGACTGAAAGCGCGGCGAAGATCAGCATCGTGAATTGAAAGCCCCTCAATTCGTGGATCACTTTGCCGGCTTCGTTAACCCCGCCGCCCAGCCATTGCACGAGCGGCCGGACGAACAGTGACACCAACAGGCCGCCGCCAAACGCGCCCACGAAACGGTAGCTCGACGCCCGCGTGCGGACGCGCGGCGACGGGCTGATGACGCCGAGCATGGATGAATACGGCACGTTGATGAACGAGTAGGCCAGCATCATGAACCCATAAGTGAAGTAGGCATACACGAGTTTGCCGGAGGCGCTCAAATCGGGACTCGCGAAGAGCAGGTAGCCGCCCAGTCCATACGGAATCGCGAACCATAGCAAATACGGACGGAATTTTCCCCAGCGAGTTTGAGTGCGATCCGCCATCAGCCCGATCAACGGATCCGCCGCCGCATCAATAAAACGAATCACGAGAAACATGGTGCCAATCACCGCCGGCGCCAGTCCCCAAACGTCGGTGTAGAAATAGGTGAGAAAAATACCGAATGTCTGAAAGAACAAGTTCGAAGCCGTGTCGCCCAATGCGTAGCCGACGTATTCTTTTGTCTTGAGACCTTCTTTGACGCCGGCTGGTGCTGGTTGCGACATGCTTGCAGGTGAATGAATTATTGTCCAAGCTGGGCGTTATTTGGAATCAGGGACAGTCAATATAAAGTGAAACTGACCGTTTTCAAACGACCGTCACAGTGTTTTCCAACACGCCAATGCCGGATATTTCAATGCGCACGATGTCGCGTTCTTTCAGTGTGAACGTGTCCGGCGGAACGATTCCAGTGCCGGTCAGCAATATCGCACCATACGGGAAGACCTGACTGCGAAAAAGAAATTCCGCCAGTTCCTCGAAACGGCGCTTGATTTGTCTCACGGAGGTCTCGCCGGTGAAAACATTATTTCCGTCGCGTTCGATATTGAGTTGGATCGTCCATTCGCGCGCCTGCGCTTCGGGCGTGCCCAGAACGATCCACGGTCCGATCGCACAGGAACGCTGGTAGGTTTTGGCCTGCGGCAGATACAAAAGATTTTCGCCTTCGATGTCGCGTGAGCTCATGTCGTTGCCGATGGTGTGGCCGACAATCTTCCCGCGCGAATTCATCACCAGCGCCAGCTCTGGTTCCGGCACGCTCCATTTGGCATCGCGCCGGATGCCGACGGCCTCGCCCGGCGCAACGACTTTCTGCGGCAATGATTTGAAAAAAATCTCCGGCCGCTCGGCAGCATAAACCTTGTCGTAGGCCGACGCGCTGAAATCGGATTCCTCCATGCGGGCCGCCTTGCTGCGCAAATAGGTCACGCCCGCCGCCCAGACTTCCTGCCAGCCGACAGGCGCGAGCAGTTGTATTTCGGCTAGCGGCAGGCGGGGCAGGCTCAATTTGGCGAGATGACCGACGAGCGCGACCGGATCCTCGGCTTCCAGCAACCGTGTGAGTTTTTCAATGCCGGCGGCGGTAAGGTCGCTGACCGTGGAATCCCCATTGACCAGGCCGATGCGCGTTGCGTGATGATGATCGTCCTTTTTTTTGAAACGGCAAAGCTTCATGAATTTGATGTATGTCTGTCGCGTTTATGTTTGCGGCAGCATGAAGGCCGATACGGCGAATGTCAACATCCCCACCCCAATTGCTGTGAAATTTCGGACAATGGGACTAGCCTTTTCGAAAAAGTTCAACCACTGCGGCCAAGTCCTTCTCTCCGTAACCCGCAGCCATGGCTTGTTGAAATATTTTTAACGCCGCCGTGACGGTCAACAACTCGACTGACAGCTTGCCGCCTTCCCGGATCGCGTAGCCGAGGTCCTTGGCCAGAAGCCGCAGAGGAAAATTCGGCGTGAAATCCGGCTTGGTCATGCGCGCCGAAATAGTTTTGACGAGCGGGCTGCCCGGCGCGCCGTTGGCCAGAACTTCCAGCGCCTTGGCGCGGTCGAGGCCGCCGCGTTCAATCATCGCCAGCGCTTCGGCCAGCACCGCGACCTGAACGCCGCAGACGAAATTGTTGATGAGCTTGATCAACGCGCCGCTGCCGGTTGGACCCATCGGCAAAATCGTCCTGCCCATTGCGGAAAAAATCGGACGGACCTTTTCAATCGGCGCCGGATTCCCGCCGACGAGAAAATTCAATTCGCCGTTCGCCGCATGGATTTTGCTGTCCGTCACCGGCGCGTCGAGCAGTTCGCAATTCTGCTTTTGGGCCGCACCCGCCAGTTCGCGGACCCAATCTGGCGTGACCGTGCTGGACTCGATACAGATGGTTCCGGCTTTCGCGGCGGCGAGCGCGCCGTCTTCGCCGAGCCAAAGCGAACGTGAAGCGATGTCGTCGGCCACCATGCTGATGATGACTTCGGCCTGCGCCGCCGCTTCGCGCGGCGAATGGGCAACGCCCGCGCCTTCGTCCGCGAACAGTTTGGACTTTTCGGGATTGCGGTTGTAGACAGTCAGCGGAAAGCCGTTGGCCAACAATCGCCGCACCATGCCGCCGCCCATGATGCCCAATCCCAAAAATGCGATGCGTGGTTTGCTCATAAAATTAGGAAAGACTTTGAACGGCTATCATTTTGTTTTCGCCGCCGATGACGCGGAGCGGATTGCACAGCGGACGGCCAAAACCGGCAAACTCGACAAGCATTTCGTCGCCATCTGCGAGCTGGATGCCCGCGCCGAAACTCAAGCTGCACGCGCCAAAATAATGCACGTGCAAATCGCCGGGTCGCCGGTGCGCGTCGAATTTGAAATGGTGATGCTCGATGTTGGCGAGGCTGTGGCACATTTCGTTTTCGCCGGTCAAAATGGCCTGCGACCAGACGGTTTTGCCATCGCGCACAATCGTCACTTTGCCGGGGACGGATTTGAATTCAGGATCAATCACGATTTCCGGGCCGAGCGAACAGTTGCGAAGCTTCGAGCTGGCGAGGTTCAGATAATTTTTCTCCTCAAATTTGTGATCGGAAAATTCGTTGCCAATGGCCATGCCGATGCGGCGCGGCGTTCCATCGGGGGCGATGAAATAAATCCCGGCGATTTCGCCTTCTTCACCGCCATCTTCGGCGAACGGCGGAACATCAAGCGGTTCGCCCTGCCTTCGCAAATTTGAGCCGGTGCCTTTGTAAAACCATTCCGGCGCGGCGCCAATTTTTCCCGGCGCGGGCTTGCCTCCTTCGACGCCCCACTTGAACATCTTCATGCTGTCATTCAATTCCGCCTCGCCGGCGCTGTGCATTGCCTGGCGGTTTTTCGCGCTGCCCAGATGTGTGAGGCCGGTGCCGGACACGAGGCAGCGCGCCGGTTCGGAAGGGTGATCAATCGGAGGCAGCAAACGCCATTCGGAGCTGCCGGAATAAACGGCGTCGTAGTCCAGCCGGTGCGTCGAGAGCCAATTGCGGACGGCTTTTGTCAGCGAACCTCCGGCCACGTTGAGATTGACGGCCAGTTCGTAAATGGACTCCACACCAGCCAGCACGCGCAAGTGTGGTTCTTCGACCAGCGCCACGCGTCGCGTCGTGCCATTTTGAATTTGAACCAGCCTTGTCATTCGGTGATGTGAAAATTCTTCAGCGCCTTTTCATCCACCGTCAGGCCGTAACCAGGCGTGTTTTCGTCCAGATCAATAAACCCGTCCTTTGGCGTCGGCTCGCCCTTGAAGATATACCAGAACAGCTCGTTGCCAACCTCGACATCCACGGGCGGGAAAAACTCGGCCATCGGCGAATTCAAACTCGCCATGACGATGTGGTAATTGTGCATTTGCCCGGCGTGCGGGATCACTGGAATCTGATGCGCCTCGGCGAGCGCGGCGATCTTGCGCGCCTGAGTGGGGCCGCCAACGCGGTTGGTATCGAACTGAATGTAATCCACGGCGCGCGCTTCGATGAGTTCGCGAAAACCAAACAATGTGTGTTCGTGTTCGCCGCCGGAAATGGGGATGCGCCCGAATCTCTTCAATTCCGCGTAACCGTGGATGTCGTCGGGAATCACCGGTTCTTCGAGCCAGCGCAGATTGAATTTTTCCAGCAGCGGTATCATGCGCTTGGCGTAATCCAGGTTCCAGCCCATGTAGGCATCAGCCATGATGTCAATGCCATCGCCGACCGTCTCGCGCACGGTGCGGACGAGCGCGACGTTCTTCTGCATTCCTTCCGCACCGTCGGTCGGCCCCCAGCCGAAGCGCAGTTTCATCGCCTTGTAACCTTCTTTTTTATATTTTGCGGATTCGGACGCGAGTTCTTTGATGGGGGTTGAATATAGCCGGCTCGCGTAAACTGGAATTTTTGGTTTCGTCCGCCCACCGAGCAGACGATACACCGGCTGCTTCGCGGATTTGCCGAGAATGTCCCACAACGCGATGTCCACGGCGCTGATGGCGACCATCGCGATGCCTTTGCGGCCAAACGACATCGTCTTGCGATACATATGCTGCCAGAGAAACTCGGTGTCCCACGGGTCCGCGCCGATGAGCAGCGGCTTGAGATAAAGATCAATCACCTGCTTCGTCACAAGTGGCGAGAGAGCGGCGTTGCCGATGCCGACGAGGCCGTTGTCCGTGAAAATTTCCACGAGCAGCCAGCCGTGAAACGTGAATGTGCCCATCGTGGATTTCGTAAGCATCGGCGAAACGGCGTCCATCGGGTTCGTGCAAAAATGAGGCGGCAGCGGAACAGTCTTGCCGGTCCATTGAATGGCGCGGGTGCGTATTTCGGTGATTTTCATTTTGGTTGATTGCGATGGTGACGGTTGATTCAGTTAAAAATTCAGAACGATTCGCCGGCCACGAAATTCGATCCGAACCGGTTCCTGCGCCGCGCCAGCGAGTTGAACGGCAAAATTCCGCGCCGCGCCGGATCAAGCGGAATGATCGCGCCAGCGCGAACATAAATCGGCATCGTTGCCAAATCCACGGAACGCTCGACCCATTGCTTGCCGGATTTTCTTTCGCCAGTCCACCAATCAAACCAATTTCCTTCCGGCAAATAAACTTTGCGCGAAGTCGCGCCTTTTTCCGTGACCGGCGCGCTCACAAACATCGCCCAGCCTTCCGTGCCGATGAGGAACGGGGAGAAACATCGCGTTCCCAACTCGGCAAGTTTGTAACGCTGGCCGTTGATCAACGGAAAATTGTAGCCGCTGCGGTCAAATTGATGTCCGCCTTCGCCGAGGCCGAGCACGGGCGCGCCGGTGTGAAATGAAAATAAATTGGTGCCGGCATTTTCATTGAAGGCAAGCCCCTGCACCAGCGTTCCGTCGGCGCGGAAAACAGTTGCCACCAACGGCTGCGATTGAATCGCAACGCGAAAATGCCCGGCTCGAATTTCCTTTTTTCCGTTGAATTGGCGCGCGCGGATTACTTCCTTTTCCGGAAAATCAACCAGGACCGGCGAAGGCGATGCGGCTTGTGGAACCCCATTTTTGTCCAGAGGCGCCCGTTCGACACGGAGCGTCCGTTCGCTGGCTTCGCTGATTTTCAATTCAGCCGGAGCGCCGCCGGCCAAAATGGTTGAATCCGCCCAGGCCATGTTGCCAACGAGCAGCAACACGCCGGCGCAAAGCAACTTTGACGCAAATCGAATTCTATTTTTAGGCAACATCGCCGGTTGAGATTTTCAAGGGTTGAATTTTTGGAATCACGAGGCAAATCAAAATGAACGCGGCGATGTGCATCGAGCCGGAAATGACGAGCGCGGGCGTGTAGCTGTAACCGTGGTCGCGCAACCAGCCGGCAATCTGCCCGAGCAGGATGCCGCCCATCGCGCCGCCGAAACCGACCAGGCCCGCCAGCGTGCCGACGGCGCGTTTGGAAATCAGGTCCGTCGGCAGGATCATCACCAGCGTGGACCACGATTGCTGGCCGAAAAAAGCGAGGCTGAACAGAAAAATCACGGCAGCGACGGAATGGAGTTGCGGCGCGAACATCACCCACGGCATCAACGCCGCGCTGGCGCCAAGCGCGAGTTTGCGCGAGACGTTGACGGAGAATCCCCGCGCAAGCAGCCAGCTCGAAAAGCCGCCGCCGACCAGACAGCCGACGCCTGATGCCGCATAAGGTATCCAGCCGATGCTGCCGGCGGTTTTGATGTCGAGTTGGAACGCGTCGAACAAATATTTCGGCAGCCAGAACAAATAAAAATACCAGGCGCCGTCGCTCAAGAATTTCGCGCCGACAATGGCTCACGTTTCACGGTGCCGCAATAATTCAGCAAGAGAAATCTTCGGTTCAACCTGTTTTTCCAGAAGTTGATTTGCATTTTCAGGCACGAAGTAACATCGCCACCACCACAGTGTCCACAGCAGACCCAGCGCGCCGGTCAGGAAGAAAACCCAGCGCCACGGAGCAAGGCCAAACCAGTTCACCTGGGTCAACACAATGGCGATGAGCGGCGGAGCCACAACCGCGCCAACGGCAGTTCCCGCGTTGATGATGCCCATCGCGGTGGCGCGTTCGTTCACCGGAAATCATTCCGCAACCGCGCGCGTGGCCGCCGGAAAACCTCCACCTTCGCCGGCGCCCAGCAAAAGGCGGCTGGCCGCGAGCGCGATGACGCCGCCGGCCAGACCATGACTGGCACAGGCCAGCGACCAGAAAATCATGATGCAGAGAAACCCCCGCCGCGTGCCGAGCCGGTCCAGCAGCATTCCGCCGCCGAGATACATCAGGCCATAAGTGAGGAGAAATGCGGAATCCAGGGCCGCTTTGACTTCGTTGCCGAAGGGAATGTCCGCCTGGATTGCTTTGATGGCCCACGGCAGTGTCTGGCGGTCGAGGTAGCTGATGGCAATGGCCGCGCTGATAAGGAAGGCGGTCGCCCATTTCTGCGCCGGACGCATTTTCAACACGGAGGCCGGCGATGCGGTCTGGGAAATCATTCAGAAAAGAACCCGGTCAACCGGCTGTTCCTGCGCATCCGGTCGGGCGAAATGTCGGATCTGGGTTGTTGCCATTGAAAGGTGTGCGTCGTGATATATCAGTGGCTTCACCGGTGCAAGTCGAAAAGCTCATCCGAACCAGCCGGAAAACTAATTTCGCTGTCGCGCCGATTGGGGCAGCAGAAACGCCAGCGCAACGCAGACCAGCATTCCGGCGCCAAGCGTGTTAAACGCAATCGTAGTGTTGTGATATTCATTTTTCATCCAGCCGACGAATTGCTGCCCGGCATAACCGCCGAGATTTCCGAAGGCGTTGACCAGCCCCATGACCACGGCCATCACGCTGCGCGGCAGGGTTTCGCTGGGGATGGCCCAGAACGGAGCCATGGCCGCGAACGGGCCGGGAATGGCCAGGCACATGAACGCATACGAAATCCAGAAATGGTCGAGCAGCATCACGCTCAAGATGAGGCTCGTGCCGCTCATGAAATACATCGCGGCGACGTGTCCCCGCCGTTCATTTTTTTTGTCGGAATGCCGCGATACCAAAACCATGATGACGGCCGTCACCGCATAAGGCATGGCGAACAAGAGTCCATATTGCAATCCGGTAAAATGCTGGCCCTTTAGCCCTTCGTCAAAAAAAGTCATGCAGCCATAGACGGCGCAATTGTGAAGAAAATACAGCGCGACCATGACAAAAATCGCCGGGTGCGACAATCTTTGGAACCACGAAATTTTTTGCGCCGGTTCCAGATCGTTTGCCTCGTTTTTCAATGCGGTCTCAAGCTGGTTTTTTTCCTCGGCGGAAATCCATTTCACCTCGCGCGGTTGGTCACGGATGATGAACCACCAGAGCGGAAGCCAGACGAACGGCAGAATTCCTTCGAGGATCAGCATCTGGTGCCAGCCGCATGTTCCGAGCAGCCAGCCGGTGATGGGCGCGGAACCGGCCACGGCCAGCGGCTGGCAAAGCAGCCAGTAGGAATTGGCGCGCGCGCGTTCGGATTTGTTGAACCAGTTCGCCAGCAGCACCAGCGTCGCCGGAAAAACAGCGCTTTCGGCGACGCCCAGGAAAAATCGCATCACTTCAAATTGCCGGAACGTCTGCGACATCCCGCAACCGATGGCAAAAATTCCCCACGCGATGAGGCACAGGCTGACGAGTTTTCGCGCGCTCCAGTGCGACGCCAGATAGCCGCCGGGAACCTGCATCAGGACGTAGCCGATAAAAAAAATCCCGCCCAGCCGGCCTTTCATTTCATCATCCATGAACAGGTCTTTCATCATGGACGAAATTTTTGGATTGAGCGCGAGCGAGATGTTGGTCCGGTCAATATACGAGATCGTATACATGATCAGTGCGACGGGGATGATGCGCAGCCAGCGCTTTTGTGTCATAGGTTCGGAAAGCCGAATTTTCCAATAAGCACGACGGAAGTCGAATCTAAACTCTTGCCCGCGCCAGTTTGATCCCGGCTATGCGCCACAAATCCGCGATCAACAATTTCGTCTTACTCGGCTTTTTTGTCCGGCTCACCCAAAATGGGACGCATGATTTTCACCCGGAGCAGATAACCATCGTGATTGGGATGGACGCGGTCGGCGACCCATATATCTTCGCGAGGTTTGCCGTCAGGGGTCAGCATCGCATCCCAGAGATTGATGAACAGGAGATTCTTTTGCGTCGCGATGTAGTCTTGGATAACCTTATTGGTTTGTTTGCGTTTTTCCGCCTCGTCCCAGCGGCCCGGGCCGGGTGTGATGCTGGAGAAAGCGATCGGCACGTTTGGCAGCACGGCACGGACTTTGGCCACGAATGTTTTGAAATCCGCGAGCACCTGGCCGGGGCTTTTACCGTCATGCACATCGTTGCCGCCGATATGCAGGATGATCATCCGCGGTTTGTAAGGCAGGACAAGCCGGTCGGCGAAAAAAACGAGGTCTGACGTCTCCAAAGAGTCAATCCCGCGATTGATGATGGTGTAATCCGGCAAATCTTCATGGAGAGTTTTCCAGCGGTAAAACTGGGAATCGCCCGCCAGCAAAATCGCGTTCTGCGGCGGGGCATTGGTTTTGTCTGCGGCCTCGTAGGCAAGCACATTTTTTTCAAAACGGTTTCCGGTGACGAATCCTCCCGCTTGCCGGGTGGCTGGACTGTTGCTGGCGGGCTGTGAATATGCCGCATCGTTCACGATCAATGTTAAGACGAGAAAAATCAGAATGGATAAAATACTTGGCGAGGAATTCATGGGTTTAAGCATCGGGGCGTCATTTGATACACGAAGGCATTTCCAGCGCCAGCTTATTCAGCAGCGGTGAAATGGTTCAGCCGGCATTTCAGATCGCAGTTTTCCTTTTTCTTGCGCGGGCTTGCTGCTTGAATGTCCGCATGAATTCCAACGATGACCTGCTTGAATTTTCCGCGCCGGAGATTTTTCAAATCCAGACCAAGGCCGTCGGCCCGGCCGGAAGCCTGCCGCTCACCGAGGAAATGCTTTCGCAAAGCCCGAGCGGAGATTTGTTTGGCCTCACGCAAAATGCCGGCATGGGCTGGAATCCCGCCGAACTCGGGCGCAAACAATTTTTAATTTTGAGCACGCAAGGCGGATTGCGCGCTCCGGACGGAAAACCGATCGCGCTCGGCTATCACACGGGCCATTGGGAAATCGGTCTGCTCGTCCAGGCGGCGGCGGAAGAATTTCATCGGCTGCAAACGATTCCTTTTGCCGGTTATTGCTCCGATCCGTGCGATGGCCGGACGCAAGGCACCGCCGGAATGTTCGACAGCCTGCCGTATCGCAACGACGCCGCGATTCTTTTCCGGCGGCTCGCCCGCTCGCTCCCGCGCCGCTCCGGCGTGCTGGGCATCGCCACCTGTGACAAAGGTCTTCCTGCGATGATGATGGCGATGGCCGGCCTCCGCGATTTGCCGTGCGTGGTCGTGCCGGGCGGCGTGACGTTGCCACCGAGCAACGGCGAAGATGCCGGTGCGGTGCAAACGCTCGGCACGCGTTTCGCACAAGGCACGGTGACGCTGTCGGAAGCGGCGGAACTGGGCTGCCGGGCTTGCGGCTCGCCCGGCGGCGGCTGCCAGTTTCTGGGGACGGCGGCAACGGCGCAAGTGGTGAGCGAAGCGCTCGGTATTTCCTTGCCGCACTCCGCATTGTCTCCGTCAGGCCAGACAGTCTGGCTGGACATCGCAAAACGCTCGGCGCAGGCTTTGCACCGGCTGGCGGAAAATAATACTTTCATGCGGGATATTCTGACCAGCGCCAGCATTGAAAATGCGATGGTCGTCCATGCGGCGTTCGGCGGTTCGACCAATTTGCTGCTGCACATTCCCGCCATCGCGCACGCCGCCGGATTGAAACAACCGACCGTCGAGGATTGGATTTCAGTCAACCGCCGCGTGCCACGGCTCGTCAGCGTTTTGCCGAACGGCCCGGTGCATCACCCAACGGTGCGGGTTTTTCTTGCGGGCGGTGTGACCGAGGTGATGCTGCATTTGCGCCGGCTCGGTTTGCTCAACCTGGATGCGCTCACCGTCACCGGAAAAACTCTCGGCGAAAATCTCGATTGGTGGGAAAAATCCGAACGCCGCACGCGCTTCCGCGACTTGCTGCATCAACATGACGGAGTCCACGCGGACGAAGTAATTTTTTCGCCCGCAGCCGCACAGGCGCGCGGGATGGGCGGCACTTTGGTTTTTCCGCGCGGCAATCTTGCGCCGGAAGGTTCGGTGGTGAAAGCGGCGGCGATTGATCCGAGCCTGTTTGATGCGAACGGAGTTTATCATCACGAGGGACCGGCGCGCGTTTTTGTGAACGAGAAGGATGCCATGACCGCGATTAAACAAGGTCGCATCAATTCTGGCGACGTCCTGGTGCTCACGGGCGTCGGGCCGATGGGCACTGGCATGGAAGAAACTTATCAGGTAACGGGCGCTTTGAAGTCTTTGCCGCATGGCAAAAAAGCCGCGCTGCTGACGGATGCGCGTTTCTCCGGCGTTTCCACCGGCGCGTGCATCGGCCACATCGGCCCGGAAGGCTTGGCGGGCGGACCGATCGGGAAAATTTTGGACGGCGACATCGTGCGCATCGTCATTGACCGGAAGGAAATTCAGGGAAGCATTGATTTTATTGGTGAAGAAGCGCGCCGCTTCAGTCCTGAAGAAGGAGAAGCAATTCTCGCGCAGCGTTCCTCGCGAACTGATTTGGCGGCCAACCGCGCGCTGCCCGACGACACCAAGCTCTGGGCCGCGCTGCAACAAGCCAGCGGCGGGACGTGGGCTGGGTGCGTTTACGACCCGGAAAAAATCACGGCTCTTCTCTTCGGCAAAGTCGCAAGGAGTTAATTAAAGCTGTCAACAGGCAGAAACTCACTTGTCAGCATTTCCAGCGCTGACGGTGAAAGCTCGGATTGGCTTGTCGTCGGCATCAAGGAATCTGGCACAAAAATCCGCCGCCCCACCGCCGTTCACGACGGCGCAACGGATAATGTTCGGACCTTTCTTGAGCGTGATGCGCTTCGAGACGCCGTCATCAATCACGGTCTGCCTGTCGCCGTAAATACCGACGGCTTCCCGGCCGTTCACCCACCAAACGGAGGCGGCGTTGGAACCGATGGCCAGCCGGACGCCCGGCATTTCTTCGGGACAGTTCACCACCGTAACGCCCCAGAAAAGCACGTTTGAGGTCGGCTTGCCCAAGGAACGGGCAAAATGATAGAGGTTCACGTTATATTCCGTGGTATCCACCGCATGCCAGATGTGATTTGCTCCGCCGATGGAAACCGTTTCGCCATCTTGTGGCACGATGGAAAATTGGTTGGCAAAGTATTCCATCTTAACCTCCTTTTGAACGGCGCTGTCGGTGAGGCCGTTGACTCCAATTGGCTCCAGCAAAATCCAGCGCTGGATGAAACCTTCCGCGTCCGGCCTGGCTTCGACGGATTTGGGGGACGCAAGCGTCGGCCCAAAATTTGTATCGGCTGCCAGAGCGAAGCTGCCGACGCCACTGGCAATGACGAGGGCGAGGTTCAGAAATTTGAGAAACGTGGTCATAGATTCTGTTTAATTTTGAGTTTCAGAATTGAGAGTTTCAGCCGGCAATGTCATGGGGAATTGAACACCCAACGCTGCCTGTCGCTTTCAGGATTGAATTTTTCCAGCGTCGCACTGCTGCTGCCAATGGCCGAAAGGGCAAGTCCATTGCCTGATTTGTCCGCGCCCGTTGAGGACTTAGGCATGACGCGCCATGTGCCGTCGGTCAATTGCTCGATGCACCAGATCTGTTTCGCGTCGCCAGCGAACGCCGGATGTGTGATGAGTTCTCCGTCGTCGGTGGCCGCCAGCGTGCGGTCGGTTTCGGCGACCGTGATTTTGAAATACGGCGAACCCAGATAACCGCCGGCATTGGTAACCGCAGAGATGGTCCACTTCTGCTGGGCTTGATCCATGTAATTCGCCAGGCGGACTTCGATGTTGCCGTCAGGCCAATTTGTGGAAACCTGTGACGCATCTTGAGGCGGAATCACGCCGCCCCGACCGGCAAACATCCCGCCACCGCCCGAACCACGAGCAGGTCTGTTTGTGCGGCCCGGGCCGCCGAAACCTCCGCCCATGAATCCGCCACCGCCACCGCGTCTGCCGCGCCCGCCACCGCCCACGGGCACACCTTCAACGGCCAGTTCGAGGGCGGTTCCAGTTCGGGCGGATTCGATCTGGTAAGTGCCTGCCTTGAAGTTCTCACCCGCCACTGGCCAGCCGTCTTTCCAGAGAAGCGGTCGAATATCCAGCACACTGGCGCCGCCCCGATCCAAATCGGCTTCGTAGTGACAGGAGAAAAATTGCACGCCATCGCCAAGATTAATCAGTCCAAAGTGGCCCAGACCGACCACGCGTCCCCCGGAACCAGCGAAGAGCTTGCCGCCACCTTGGATCATGTCTATGCCCATGTTGTCAAGAAATGGACCCGTCACTTTTCTGGCGCGCCCGACGCGGATGTTGTAGCCGGAGTTCGCGCCTTGGCAGCAACTGCCATGGTCGGCCAGCAGATAATACCAGCCATCGTGGTAAATCATGTCCGAGGCCTCGCAGTTGATCGCAATGTTGTAAGGCGCGTGGCCGGGATGCAGGCGTTTCCCGGTTTTCGGATCGAGTTCCACCAGGCGGATGTAGCCAAAGTAGGAACCGTAGGTGAGCCACAACCTGTCATCGGTCGGATCCAGAAAAACTCCGGGGTCAATGGCGTTGCAGTCCTCAAAACCGTCGGAAGAAGCGACGATGCCGCCGTCTTCCCATTTGTAATCGGGCGAATCCGACTCCAGCGTTTTATTGGACAGCAGGCGAACCTCCGCTTTGGGCTGCGCCGCGCCAGTGGCGTAGTAAAAAAAATACCGGTCGCCGATATGAATCACATCGGGAGCCAGCCCGCCGCCGCGCCCTTCGCCGGGCGATGTTCCCTGCCGCCAGTTCCAGCCGTCGTCGGAGGTCAAACACGGCAGCCCTGTGCCATAGACATAATACTTGTTATCGCATTGAATGACAGTGGACGGGTCATGAATTTGCACCCGGCCGTCAAGGGCGAAGGCCTGTGGCACAAGCAGCAAAACCGCCATTGTTTGCAGTAAGTATTTCATAATGCTGTCAACCCGGCTGATTTATTGATGCATCGCACCCGCCGGAGTCTCGCAAGAAAACAAGACTGAACGATCCCATCTCCGATGCAATGTTTTCTGATCAAGGGTATGAGCAGAATTGTAACCCTTGAAATGTGACTGGCAAGCACTGCTTTATTCGTCCGCTGCAAATTCGGACTGAACCAAAATGCACCGCTTGTCCTTGAAATGATTAGAGCACCCGCTGTAAAGTGAAGTCCATTTATGACTCTCCAACCCATTCTCATCGGCGGCCAATGGCGCGCTGCCAACGCAGCCTCATCGTTTCACGCCGAAAATCCTGCGGACGGCGAAAGATTTTCCGAATCATATCCCGTCAGTTCGTGGACGGATTGCGATGCGGCGCTGAATGCGGCGCTGAATGCGGCGAACATTCTTCGCACAGCGCCGCCGGAACAGCTTGCAAAATTTCTGGCACGCTACGCCGAACGAATCGAGGCGCGCAAAATGGAACTCGCTGAAATCGCCCATGCGGAGACAGCCCTCGCAAAAGTTCCGCGCCTCGCTGACGTTGAAATTCCGCGCACGACCAACCAACTGCGCCAGGCCGCCGCCGCCGCGCTGGACGGCGCGTGGGCGCTGCCGACGATTGACGCAAAGTTGAACATCCGCTCCATGCTCGCGCCCGTCGGACCCGTGCTGGTGATCGGGCCGAACAATTTTCCATTCGCCTACAACGGCGTGGCCGGCGGTGATTTTGCCTCGGCGATTGCCGTAGGAAATTCCGTCATCGCCAAGGCGCATCCTTGTCATCCGCACACGACGCAATTGCTCGCGAAAGAAGCCTTCGCCGCCGTAACCGAAGCCGGTCTGCCGCCCGCGACCGTGCAACTGATTTACCAAATGTCGCCGGAAGACGGCTTGCGCATGGTCGCGGACAAAAGACTCGGGGCGTCCGGTTTTACCGGCAGCCGCGCGGCGGGAATGAAACTCAAGGCGGCAGCGGATGCGGCCGGCAAACCCATTTATCTGGAGATGTCGAGCATCAATCCGGTTTTGATCCTGCCGGGCGCGCTGGCGGAACGCGGCGAAAAACTGGCCGGGGAATTCGGCACGAGCTGTTTGATGGCTTCCGGACAATTTTGCACGAGTCCGGGCATGGTGATTTTGTTTGCCAGCGCGGAAGCGGAAAAATTCATCGCCGGCGTGAAGGTGAAATTGGAAGCCACGGCTGCGGCGACATTGCTTTCATCCGGCGTCGCTCAAAATCTTGCGGCCGGCGTGAAGGCGCTTCAATCGGCGGGCGCGGAACTCGTCACCGGCGGCGCGCCGCTGGCGGGAAACAAATTTGCCAATACCGTGCTGCGGGTGGGCGGAGACCGGTTTTTGTCGTCGCCGGAGAAATTACAAACGGAAATGTTCGGCAATGCGTCGCTCATCATCGTCGTTCGCGACGCGGCGCAAGCGGTGGAAATTCTTTCACATCTCGAAGGCAATCTGACCGGCTCGATTTATTCCGACACCAGCGGCGCGGATGACGGTTTGTATGAAAAACTTTCACCGCCGCTTCGCCAGCGGGTCGGGCGTCTGCTTAATGACAAGATGCCGACAGGCGTTGCCGTGACTGCGGCCATGAATCACGGCGGCCCGTTTCCCGCAACGGGGCATCCGGGTTTCACCGCCGTCGGCTTCCCGGCGTCCATGCGGCGGTTTGCGATGCTGCAATGTTACGACAACGTGCGTCCGCATCGTCTCCCGTCCGCGCTTCGGGACAAGAACGGATGACCGCTGCCACGGCGAGACACGAACGGCCCCGGCGGAGAACGCAGGCATGGGAAGTTTGGCGGTGCTGTTCTCGACGGCGGCGTTGGCAACAGCTTGAAGGCTCATGCGTTCTGGATTTTCCAATACATATTGTAGTGTTGAAGGGCCATTTTGTAATAGGGAACCAGCGTCACGTCCTCTGGATGCCCGACGGCATCGGTCTTGAAAATCAAAGGTGCAGTCGAAGGCTTGATTTTTCCGGGGATGCCGGCCAGTTCGCCAGCGAATGTGGGCACGTTAATCGGAACATTTAACACTGACCCGATGGAACGTTCGTTGATGTGTAGATTGTCGCCGGGTTTGACCTCGTGTCCCAACGCGCCTACCAGCACGATGGGGCCATAAACGGCAGCGGCCGTGTCGGTGGTTCCAGGCAGAAGTTCCATCCGCAACTCCATGGGCATGTCCACTTCGATCACATCACCGTTTTTCCAACGGCGATCCAGCATGATGAACGAACTTGGCGTGTGCGACGTTTTGGCGGTCTTGCCATTGACGCGAACCGTGGCCGTTTTCGCCCAGCCGGGATGCCGGATGTTCAGGGCAAAATTTTGCGGAGAGGCGGCTTTGATTTCCAATCTGGATTTGCCCGCTTCGGGGAACGACGTGATTTGAGTGAACGTGATTCCCTTTTCCTTCCAGTTCAATGTGGACGCCATGAACAGGTTCACGTAGAGGGAATCCGCCGGAGATCCTTCGGGTTTCCCGCAGAAATAAATTGAATCTCCATACTTGGCATGGTTCTCAATGCCGGTGCCGGTGCAGCACCAGAACGAGTCAAAGGGCGTGCAAAATAATTTGATGTAGCCGGGCTTGGTTGACTGGAAATAAGTCATCATGCCGGTGTTTGGATCCTGCGATCCCAGAATGGCGTTGCAAAGGGTTCGCTCGTAATAGTCGGCGTAAGCGGCGGTTGGATTGCCGGCGAAAAGCATCCGGGTGAGCCGGAGCATATTGTGACTGCAACACGTCTCCATGGTTTTCGCCGAGGAGAGATGGCGGCTGAAATCGGTGATCGGGAAGAAGTGCTCGTTGTCCCCGTTGCCGCCGGTGGCAAAGGAGCGTGTGCCGGTGACTGTCTTCCAGAAAAATTCGGCTGCCGCGTGATACTGCGGCTTGCCGGTCAACTGATAAAGCCGCTCGAAGCCGATGATCTTGGGAATTTGCGTGTTGGAATGCAGCCCGTTCAAAATATCCCGGCCTTCGGACATGGGTATGAGAATCGCCTGATGGCAGAAACGTTCGGCCAGCGCGAGGTGCTCCGGTTGATTGGTAATCGAATAAACATCCGCCAGCACTTCGTTCATGCCGCCGTGTTCGGTGCCGAGCATCCGTTGAAATTGATCGTCGGTCATGTCTTTGGTGGCATCCACCGCCCAGTCGGTGAGCTTCACCAGCACATTGCGTGCATCCTGATTGCCGCAAAAAAAATAGGCGTCGCGCAATCCGGCCATAATTTTGTGCATGGTATACCAAGGCACTCCGACCGAGCGCCGGCCAGCCACCATGTTGTCAATCTGCGCGGAGTTGTCGGGGAATGCGCAAACCAACCCGCTCTTGCCGGCGTCCTGACATTCCTTGAGTTCGCCGACGATATAATCAACGCGCTGTTTAATTTCAGCATGGCCGGTTGAGGCATACATCATCGAGGCGGCGCTGAGATAATGTCCCAGCGTGTGTCCCTGGCAGCGGATGTCGGCCCACATTGCCACTGATTCCCAGCCGCCATAGACCGGCGCTTTGGGTTCAAGACCCGCATTGACACGGAAGTTATGCAACATACGGTCGGCTTCCAATTTCAGGAGATAGGCTTCATCGCGTTGTTGTGCCTCAAGGAAAGGACCTTCGAGCACGCGCACATCAGTCAACGGGAAAGCATCCATCACGGGAACGCCTTTGGGCAATTTGTTTGCGGACTGTGCTGCGGCTTGCGTTGAAATGTGAGCGCACCCCGTCGAAAATGGCCCCGCCGCGACCAACAAGGCTCCTGAACCAATGAGCTTGAGAGCCTGGCGGCGTGTAAGCGAGGAAGCGGCGTTTGAAGAATCGGAATTATTATGAGTCATACGATCAATAAATCTCAAATGAAGTTTTCTGCAAGACTAAATGCGTGCAAACACACCCAATGTGACACCTTGAAAGCGTCCGGACGCATCGTCTCCCGTCCGCGCTTCGGGACAAAAATGTTTGAGCGCAGGAAGTCCCGGAACCACGGCGATTGGATTCGGAATTCACTGGCTTTAGCCTGTGAAGCCGCAATCTTCGGCATTGTCCTGAACTAAATTTCCTTACGCGGAAACAGCGGGGCGGGTTCGCCAATTTTGTGGCCGGGATTTAATTTGCCCCAGGCAGCTTCGGAAAATTTGTCCGGTGCTTCAGTCAAGCCAAGCTGCGCGTAAATTTTCACCGCTGTTCCCGGCAAAAACGGCCAGAGCAAAACCGCCAGCACGCGGCAGGTTTCGGCCAGATTATACAA
>Ga0207933_1001021_pt1 | contig 23427 bp, 18 predicted proteins | sample NGESurdeep092012_4_FD_184488 | JGI IMG/M metagenome (GOLD analysis project Ga0207933, IMG submission 184488) | Arctic peat soil microbial communities from Barrow, Alaska - NGEE Surface sample F53-3 deep-092012 (SPAdes) | ecosystem: Environmental > Terrestrial > Soil > Wetlands > Peat ...
GGTTATTTTGATTAAAACAACCGATTATTTTCCTACAAAAACAACTGCTCTTTCTCTCGTTATTCAGGGGGTCAGTTTCAGCCGGAATCAGGGGGTCAATTTGAAATGGCCGATGGGGGTCAGTTTCATCTGGTGCAAGGGGGTCAATTTGCATGGATTTTCCAACCACCTGTGTCGTCCCTTCAATATTAGCAGAAATGTTGCAATTTTCTAACATCCCAGATTTAATGTTTATTTCGTACTCACCTTTTTGAAAACCTTTCAGACTGGAGTTCAGTTTGTAACCCGTTATTAACGAAGAGGAACTGTCGCTGTAAATATTGAAGGCTTCTGATTTTTTTCAAAAAAGATGGAAAAGGATTGAATTCTGAATCCATAGTTGAGTTTTAATTCCCTTAATTTTTAAAACTATATTTGTAAGAATATTTATCTGAAATAAAAAGTCTAAAATTGAAGCTATGTTGAATATGCAAGAGTTCGGTAACAGAGTGCAATTGATAAGAGAGGATGTCCTGTTGATGACACAAGCTCAATTAGCAGAAAAATTAGGCATTACACAAGTTTTACTCTCCAGGTTGGAAAGGGGAATTGGAGGCAACATTAATACCGTCTTTGATATAGTTAATTATTTATACTCTCAAGATATTGCAGGGATGTACATTTTTAGTGATCACTTTTCCATTGATATGGTTTCAGAAAAATCTAATAATCCTGTTGCTGTAGGTAGCCAGATTGAGGAATTAATAAAAGCAATGCAAAAGACTATTAATAATGATATGGATAAATTATTAATGAAGTTGTCGTTACAGAATCCCAAAAACTCCTGATTCAATTAAATGGTTATACAAAAGAGTTATTCACTTTACGTAGGCGTTCATGTTGCCTTTGCTTTTCGTTTAATGCGTAGTGTTCAATTGTAATTACAGGTGTCGTATGGCCTGCCATTACTGAGGCATCTTTTATATCTAATGCGTCAGCAGTTTCATCAATATTCAAATGTTTCAGACTATAAAAATCTGCTGAGATATTAAGCTTTTTCTTTACATGCACATTCCATCGTCTTGTAATTTGCTCTCTAATAATTTTCTTTGGTCCGGGTTTTAATCCAATGCTAAACAAATAATCTTCGGGCTTCGCATCCTTTAGAATTTCGATCCATAATGGCAGAGCGATATCCTTAATTGTCCTATAAACTTCTCTCATTTGACTTCCTTTTTTTATTAAAATTTTAAACCGGTGTTTTTCCAAATTAACTTCTTTTACTTGCAAATTCAACATCTCGTTTTCTCTTGCTCCGGAATGAAAAAAAATAATCATGAATCTCCAGAAAGTGTAAAAATTTAATTTCAAATATTTATCTATTTTTCCCCTTTCTTTATCGGATAGTACTTCTCTTATTTTTTTCACTGTTTTTCTTTTAGAAATGTTTCTTATAGGATTACTTTCAACTGTCTCCAACTTCATCAGTTCTTTGAAAAAAATCATTAAATAGCATCTGTATTTATTATAACGGTGAGCAGAAAGTTGATCATTAACCTCTAAGTATTCAAAAATGATTTTTATATGCTTTCGACTTATTTCCGATACTGGAATCGTTGAAAACTTTAAGGAATCGGAAGCTATTTTTAGTTTTGTTAAACAGCTTTTCATATCAGCCAACGTTGACTTTTCCAATATCAATCTGTTTTTTGCTTTTTCAATGGCCGCAAGCCAATGTGTAGTAGGTGGAATCTCATAATTATTTTCAAAAGGCGGGATCTTAACTTTGGTGACTGGATTATACCCCTCATCCTTTAGTAAGTAAATTAATTCACCTAAAATTATTTTTACGGCTTCTCTTCTTTCTGCCAAAGTTTTTAGACGATTGATGCCACCCTTTACGATAAATAATTTACCGTTTTTATACTTTTCTTTAAAAACCGGATCGTAAAAATAATATTGAATGTACCAATCATGTTTGAGTGAGGCACCAGTGTTCTCCCAATCAGAAGGATAAACTGTAGGATTGCTGCAGGAGCAGCCGTTAGGAAGTAGCATTATTAACTGTTTTATTAACTGTTTGATAATACTACAGAGCAAGAGAGATTTTAAAAAAAGAGAAACCCTTGTTTAACAAGGGTTTCAGCTTGTTGCGAAGGGAGGGTTCGAACCTCCGACCTTCGGGTTATGAGCCCGACGAGCTACCGCTGCTCTACTTCGCGATTTAGGAGTGCAAATGTAAGGGGTAAACTACTTGCCACCAAATTTATATACTTTAGCAAATCATAAAATTTTGCTATGGTTAAAATATCACGACTTCTAATGCTTGCGGGTATTATGTTCGTTGCCGGTTGCCGTCCGAAAATAAAGGAAACGAAAGATGAAATTTACTCGCGTCATTTGCAAAAACATATTTCTTTAACTGTTATCAGTACACCGGTTCCAAAAAATAAAAGTGATTTTAATCTGCTGCTTTTGAATGACGGACAGGATATGCAACAAGCGGGTATTGGTAAAATCGTGGATAGTCTTTACAAAAAGAAATTGATCAAACCATTCATTATAGTAGGTATTGACGCTTTCGATCCCGAACAGGAATACGGAGTAGCCGGTTTTACGGATGGAAAAAATAAAGGAAGCCTGGCGTCTAAATATGGTGATTTCATTGTTAACGAACTATTACCTTTTATAAAGAAAAAGTCGTGTGTTAGAAGTTTTAGGACGGTATCCATCGCAAGCTCGGGGATGTCAGGTGTTTCCGCAATTGACATTGCGTGGGATAATTGGCAGAAATTTGATAAGGTTGGATTTCTTCCGGATTTTGCTAATTCAAATTCCAATGTGGACTTTTCAATTTTAGCTGAAAAAATTTCAAAATCGCGAAAAAGACCCAAACTTCAATTCTGGCTTAATCAAATGGACGATATGAAAAATCCTCAACGAAATGATTCAACAGGAATGGAGAGATTATTTGATGTCCTGAAAACAAAAAGTGTTGATGGTGTTTCGCGGTTGGGCATTGAAGCAGATAAGAATCGCGTTGTTCCTTTTAGTGATTCTTTCTCCCAATTTCTCACCTGGCTAAACCAAGGATCTTAATATTGTTTAATCTTTTTGAGAAATCGTACTGGCGCCTTCTGAACTCACATCTTTTTTCTCAGGATTGCCTTTATAATACAATGTACTGGCGCCGCCTGCCTTGGCAATTAATGATTTGTTGACAGTAATTTTTACATCGCTGGCTCCTCCTAAATTGGCAACACAGTTATCGACCACGAGGTCGTAATTTTTAACATCGCTTGCACCACCCGCTTCTATTTTGAGGTTCTGCACGGTGCCATTTACTTTTACCAGCGAAGCGCCGCGGAGGTCCATCTGGAGGTTCTGTATATCGATGGTACCTTTTATTTCACTTGCTCCGGAAAGTTTTATTCTAAGGCTATTTGTTATCAAGGTCCCGCTGATAATATAATTGCTTGCAGCGGAAGCTTCGAGGCTTTCGAGGTCTTTAAATGAAATATAAGCACGTAATCTACGATTGTTATTATATTTAAAAGTGCGTCCATCGTAAGAGATAATTAATACTCCATTTTTTATTTCCGTCTTGATATAATCTATATATTTTTTGTCTGAAGCGCTTACGGCCAAAGCATAGTCATCGCCTTGAGACAAATAAATGTCTATACCGTCAGACGCTTTTATTGCTGAAAACGAACCCGTGTTCCTCACCTCGGCATTTGGATCATTGATAATGGTTTGCCCAAATGAATGAATGCCAAAAACGCTGAATAATAAAATTAAAAAAGATTTCATGCCGTTTTTTTATTTGTAACGAAAATAGAAATCAAAAGTTACAATTTTTTAAAAATCATTTTCTTCTTCCTTATCTTTGCATCGCAAACAAATATTTACCGGGGTGCATCCCGTCATCGGATAGAAATCGGATAGACGGAATTGCTGAGAAAATACCCGCATACCTGATCAGGATAATGCCTGCGAAGGGAGGATGAATACTTTTACCCGCCTTCTTTTTCATGCATTGTATTGATCAATAATTTACAAACATGAAAACATCATTTTTTATTCTTTTACTGGTAGTATTCACTTTTATCGCGCATGCCCAGGATTCCTCTCATCACAAACTGAGTGATACGTTAATGCTGGATAACATTGAAATCAGTTCTATCCGTGCTTCGGATAAAGCGCCTTTCACCAAAACAGATATTAGCAAGAAAGAGATCGCCAAAGTAAATCTCGGGCAGGATTTGCCTTTTATTTTAAATCAAACACCTTCTGTTTTTGTTAATTCAGATGCCGGGAACGGAGTTGGATATACGGGTATCCATATCCGTGGGACAGATGAATCACGGATCAATGTAACGCTGAATGGCATACCGTATAATGACGCCGAAAGCCAGGGTACTTATTTTGTGGATTTGCCTGATGTGGCTTCTTCGCTAAATTCTATTCAGATACAGAGAGGGGTAGGCACGTCGTCCAATGGGGCAGGGGCCTTTGGCGCCACCATCAATCTTTCCACCAATGAAGTGAACAAAGAAAAATACCTCGAATTAAATAACAGCTATGGTTCTTTCAACACCTGGAAAAACACGTTGAAAGTTGGTACTGGTTTAATTGGAAACCACTTTTTAATTGATGCAAGAATCTCAAGAATTTCAAGCGATGGATATATTGATCGCGCTACTTCAAATCTGAAATCACTCTATTTTAGCGCAGCATATATCAATGAAAAAAGTTCGTTGAGATTTAATCTTATTAGTGGGAAAGAGAAAACATACCAGGCATGGAATGGTGTTCCTGAAAGCTATCTCGATAGCGCACGCACGTATAATTCTTCCGGAACAGAAAAGCCCGGAACGCCTTATGCGAATGAAACTGACAATTATATACAGACCCACTACCAACTATTTTATAATCACAAAATAAATAGTGCAATCAGTTATAATGTGGATGCTTTTCTTACCCGAGGAAAAGGATATTATGAAGAATACAAGGCTGATCAGTCTTTCGAAGATTACTATCTGCCGAATATTATTCATGGGACTGACACGATAACATCTACCGATCTGATAAGGCGACTTTGGCTCGACAATTATTTTTATGGCACTGTCTTCTCTTTGCAATATCATAAAAACAAAACGAGTCTTACTTTTGGCGGCGGCATTACCCAATATGATGGAAAGCATTATGATATAGTAACCTCGGCAGAGCAAGGATTTCCGCCCAATTACAAATATTTTAATGCGCCTGCTACCAAGAACGATGCAAATTTGTACGCCAAGTGGATGCAGTCATTTGGATCGGGTTTTACCGGTTTTTTGGATTTGCAGGGACGTTTTGTAAGGTATAAGATCGACGGTTTTGACGATCATCCGGATATGATGGTTGATGAAAAATATGCCTTCTTTAATCCCAAAGTCGGCATCTCTTATAATAAAAATAATTACCACACTTATTTATCCTTTTCGTTTGCTGCCAAGGAACCGAATCGTGATGATTTTGAAGCTGGTGTCACTCAGATACCCAAACCGGAAAAATTATATGATCTGGAGCTAGGTACGCAAAAAAGTTCTGCGAAATATAGCTATGGCGCCACTTTTTATTATATGTATTATCATAACCAACTCGTAAATACCGGCAAGATCAATGACGTAGGCTCATACACGAGGACCAATACCCCCGAAAGTTATCGGGCCGGTATTGAATTGCAAGGCGCTGTAGCACCGAACAAATGGTTAAACCTTTCAGGAAATATCGCTTTCAGCAAAAATAAAATAAAAGATTTTACAGAGTATGTGGATTATAGTGATAGCGTAAATGCACCGCAGAAAGAAAATATTTATCATAATACCGATATATCTTTTTCGCCGAATATCGTTGGGGCAGCAAGTGTTAACTTTATTCCGATAAAAAATGGAGAAATTGATTTGCTATCAAAATATGTAGGAAGGCAATTTTTGGATAATACGTCTCATGTAGACAGAAGTGTGAATCCTTATTTTTTAGAAAATGTGAAACTTTCCTACACACTAAACAGAAAAGTTTTTAAAAACGTAACCTTCATTTTCCAGGTAAATAATGTGTTCAATAAATTGTATGAATCCAGCGGATACACTTACAATTATATTTCCGGAGGAAACCTTTCTGTAGAAAATTATTATTTTCCAATGTCAGGAACCAATTTTATGGCTGCGATAAATATTAAATTGTAATTGTACGTACAGGTTTGTACGGACAGGTCGCGACGTGTCCCTGGTAGTAAACCAACAAATAAGCAGAATTTTCATTTTTTTAATCCGTTCTCCAATTCGTTGATCTTAAACGGCACAATATTATCTCCGTTTTTAAAAGAATTATCTTTGCATTTTAATTATATTATATGTTGGATAAAATACAAGATGCTATTGACGATATTAAAAACGGGAAACTGGTCATAGTGGTGGATGATGAAGATCGCGAGAATGAAGGCGACTTTATTACTTCAGCCAAAAATGTTACTCCCGAGATCATTAATTTCATGAGCAAACACGGTAGGGGACTCATTTGTATGCCGATTTCTGAAAAAAGATGTGACGAACTTCAACTTGATTTGATGGTGGATAAAAACACTGCGCTACATGCAACACCTTTTACAGTCAGTGTTGACCTTTTAGGGCATGGGTGTACCACGGGAATTTCCGCGCACGACCGCGCAAAGACCGTGCAGGCGATCATTGATCCTAAAACAAAACCAGACGATTTAGGAAGACCAGGACATATTTTTCCGCTTCGCGCAAAGAACGGAGGCGTATTAAGAAGAGCCGGGCATACGGAAGCAACCGTAGATCTGGCAAAATTTGCAGGTCAGGGTGAAGCGGGTGTGCTCGTAGAAATAATGAATGAAGATGGCACTATGGCACGTCTTCCTCAACTTCGCGAAATTGCCGACAAGCATCATCTGAAACTTATTTCAATAAAGGACTTGATTGCATACAGATTGGAGAAAGAAACCCTGATAAAAGAAGAGGTGCGTGTAAAAATGCCTACCAAATATGGAGATTTTGAACTAATCGCTTTTACGCAGTTAAACACAGGTGAAGTGCACATGGCACTCAAGAAAGGCGATTGGGAAAAAGACGAACCGGTACTCGTGAGAGTGCATTCAAGTTGCATGACCGGCGATATTTTGGGTTCGCTAAGGTGCGATTGTGGCGATCAGTTGCACAACGCCATGAAGATGGTGCAGGCAGCAGGCAAAGGCCTTGTGTTATATATGAACCAGGAAGGGCGTGGTATTGGGCTTCTTAATAAATTGAAAGCTTACCAACTGCAAGAACAAGGATATGACACCGTGGAAGCAAATTTAAAATTAGGATTTTCGATGGATGAAAGAGATTACGGGGTAGGGGCCCAGATTTTGAGAAAACTAAATATTTCGAAATTAAAACTCATCAGTAATAATCCTAAGAAGCGTGCCGGCCTTTTAGGCTACGGCCTTGAGATAGTGGATACCGTTCCGATTGAAATAGTTCCTAATCAATACAACGAAAAATACCTTGAAACTAAAAGGGATAAAATGGGACATAAGATTCTTGCCAAATAATTAGCTAATTGGCTTATTAGCTAATTAGCTAATTAACTAATTCGTTTTTCTTATTTTTGAGGAATGATTGTTTCATCCATTTAAATTTTAAATTTTTTATATGAGCACGATAGACCTGGTAATGCCCAAGTTGGGAGAAAGCATTATTGAAGCCACTATTTTAAAATGGCATAAGAAGCCCGGGGATAAAGTGGAGATGGATGAAACCTTACTTGACATCGCAACTGATAAGGTAGATAGCGAAGTGCCTTCTACTGCCGATGGAATTATCGCTGAAATTCTTTATAATGAAAATGATGTAGTGCCGGTTGGACAAGTAATCGCAAGGATTACTGCCGACGGTGATAATTCTGAAGCGATTCCAGAGGAACAGAAAGCCGCTGAACCGGAACATGAAGAAGCTCATGTAGTAGAAGAGGTTCCTTATCAACCCGAAGAAAGAAAAGTGGTTAATAGCGGCGGTTCCGGAATTCGATTTTATTCTCCGTTGGTTTTAAATATTGCTTCCAGCGAAGGAATTTCAATGAATGAGCTTGAAAACATAGAAGGCACAGGACAGGATCGGCGGGTCAGTAAAAAAGATATTATGACCTACCTGGAAAACAGAAAAAGCTCACCGCAACGTGAGACCACTACTTCTGTACTATCTTCACAAGTACACCAGGTGCCCGCAACAACTGCGCGACAATATGCACCCACTGCAAATACGGGTAATGTAGAAATTTTAGAAATGGATCGCATGCGAAAGATGATTGCTAAACACATGAAGGATAGCCAAAATACCAGCGCTCATGTTACCAGTTTTTCAGAATGCGATGTTACGAACATGGTTCTATGGCGTGAAAAAGTGAAGAAGGATTTTGAAAAAAGGGAAGGGGAAAAAATTACTTTTACTCCTCTGTTCGTGGAGGCAGTAATCAAGTGTATTAAAAAATATCCACTGATCAACAGCAGTGTGGATGGTGAAAATATAATTATCAAAAAAGATATCAATATAGGAATGGCAACAGCGATGCCTAATGGAAATTTAATTGTTCCCGTAATAAAGAATGCCGATCAGTTAAATTTAACCGGCCTCGCCAAACAAGTGAACGGACTGGCGAATGCTGCGAGAAATAACCAATTGAAACCTGATGATACTGCGAACGGAACTTTTACACTCACTAATGTTGGTACATTCGGAAGTATCATGGGAACACCCATTATCAACCAGCCACAGGTAGCCATTCTTGCTGTTGGCACTATTAAAAAACGTCCGGTAGTTGTAGAGACGGAGCAAGGCGATAGTATTGCTATTCGCCACATGATGTATTTATCTTTAAGTTACGATCACCGGATCATCGATGGTGCGTATGGATCTACTTTTCTGAATGCCGTGACAAAAGAATTGGAAAATTTTGATTCTAAGAGAGGTTATTAAAATTTCTTTAATCGACAGTAAACAAACCAACCTATCGGCAGGCAGGCAAAAAACACGAATCTTTATTTAGTTGATTTTGTTTTCGGAATTAGTTCTGAAAGGATGCTTCGCTTTCCTCCAAAATTTTAATCATCCATATATTGCATCCTGTATGGCCACTATTACCTATTGGTCCGGGGATATGCGTAAAACCATTCTTAACATACATAGTGATCGCGTTTGTTAGCTCTGGCATAGATTCAAGATACATTTTTGCATATCCCAATTTCTTTGCTTCTTCAATGCATTTTTTTAAAAGCGTTTGACCATAACCGTTTCCTCTGAAACTTTTGTCGATGTACATTTTAACCAGTTCGCAGGTGTTGGACGGCAATCCCTCAGTAGGAAATATTCCAGATCCTCCGGCAATTTCTCCGTCATTTTCTATAATAAAATAAACCGATCTTTTTTCGATAAATATTTCATTCAAGTGATCGGTGCTTTCATCAAAATAAACAGTACCAGGTTTGGCAGCGCCAAACTCCCATAAAGAATCGCGAATGATTTTTGCCATGGCGGCATTATCCTCCGTTTTTATTTTTCTGATGATCATTTTTAACGGTGCTTTTTTAATCTATTGTTGCGTTGAGCTTCGAGCGATCATACCTGCAACATTCATCTGATTTTAGATATTTGATATCGTTGTTTTACGTCCTCGGTATCATAGCCAGTCGCGGCTATCGCTGTTTGTATTTTTACAGGATTGGTAACGGCAGGGTCATAATATATCTGCAAGAATTTTGTTTTTTGATCCCACTTGGCAGACCTCGCTCCCGCACTGCGCGCGCTTTTTTAAATATGGTTTTTACACATGACGCAATTGCCATTCACCTTTACTTTTTTCGTTTTCACGTTGCTTTGGGCTGAAGAAACCTGAAATGAAAAAGCCCATCAGTAAAATGGGGTAGGACTTTAGTGGCTTCATTTTGACAGGGTTTATGTTGGTCAAATTTAGGGATTTAATCTGCTGCAATTTCGTATTACAACAGTTGCTGAAAACACACAATACAATCGACTTTTTATCGATTATTATTAAATAGAAATTCTCCTTTTTTGTTGCTTTACTATTAGTGCCTATTACTTTTTTATTTTGTCTCCACCACAATTGTTGCCGGTTGCAATCCATCCGCGGTTGCCGTTAATGTAATGCTGCCTTTTTTCCCATTCGACTGAAGAATAGCTAAAGCCAACCCATTCAAAGCCCTGTGTTCACTACCTTTGAAGGATTCATGGTTTACAGGATCGCCACTAGCTACGCCTGCAATAAATCCAGCCCCGCTTATTTTAAAATGAATTTCATTATCTGCGCGCGGTGCTGTTGTTCCATCTTTATCTTCAATCGTAGCTGTAATGAACGAAAGATCTCGTCCATCCGCGTTGATCTTATTTCTGTCTGCTTTCAAAACAATCCTTGCCGGAGCACCTGCTGTTTTTACTTCAGCAGTCAAAACCGTCTTCCCGTTCTTTCTTGATATCGCTTTTAAGGTTCCTGGTTCGAAAGGTACGATCCATTTAACATGCAGATCGTCCCCGGTTTTTTTACGAATTCCCAAAGATTTGTTGTTTAAATATAATTCTACTTCATCTGCATTATTGTAATAGGCGATCACATCTACTGTATCTCCCTGTTTCCAGTTCCAATGAGGTAAAATATGTAACACGGGTTTATTAGTGAACACGCTTTTGTACATGTAATAAACGTCTTTAGGAAATCCTGCCAGGTCAATGATTCCAAAATATGAACTTCGGGCAGGCCAGGTATAGGGCGTTGGCTCGCCGAGATAATCAAAACCAGTCCAGATAAACATTCCGGAAACCATTTTATTTTTCAATAGTGCTTTTACACTCTCTTCATGGGTAGAAGCCCACGGCGCACTTACATTATCATAGGCTGATACGGTATAACCTCCATTTGGATTCGTAAAGGGTTTGTCCCAGCGCGTAGGCCAGCGGCGTATAGAATCGAATGGCCACAAATCATAATAACCGCGTGTTTCCAATGCTGATGTACTTTCTGTAACGATGATTTTTTTGCCCGGCCATATATCATGAAGTTTTCCCCAAAGATCATGATGATAATTAACTCCAACCAAATCAAATGCTCCCGAGAGTACAATATTGTTGCGGTTACTTACATCGTTATTGGCTGTCACAATTTCCCTGGTGGTGTCTAAAGATTTTACAATACCAACAAGTTCTCTAGCAATTACACGGCCTGAAGTATCTCCTTTTGCAGGGTTGCCTCCCTGCTCGGGAATTTCGTTTCCAACGCTCCATATAAAAACAGAGGGATGATTTCTGTCTCTTAATATCTGGTCTTCCAGGTCTCTTTTATGCCATTCTTTCCAGTCCAAATGATAATCATATGGATTCTTTGGTTTTGCCCACATGTCAAACGCTTCGTCCATAACTATAAAACCCATTTTGTCGCAAAGGTCCAGAAGCTCCGGTGCGGGCGGGTTGTGTGAAGTCCGGATACCGTTGATGCCCATTCCTTTTAATAATTCCAACTGGCGCTGAATTGCCCTGGTATTAATCGCAGATCCCAACGCTCCAAGGTCGTGATGGTCGCAAACGCCCAGAATTTTAAGAGGCTTTCCATTGAGTGAAAATCCTTCGTCTTTGTCAAAATTAAAATAGCGGATTCCAAAATTGGTTTCGTAGGTGTCAACAAGTTTCCCGTTTAACATTACTTGAGTAACCGCTTTGTATAAATAAGGGTTTGTGATCGACCAAAGGTTCGGATTTTTTACATTTAATGATTGCTTTATTTCCTCTGAATTTTTATCGTCTGCATCCCCGTTGGAGACATTTGCTTTAGCAGACGATGTCGTAATTTTTTTTCCGGACGCATCATAAATACTAGTGTTCAAAACAATTGATTTGTCCGACGAAAATTGATTTTTTATTTTAGTATTGATATTTACCGTAGCTGCTTTGTCAGAAACATTCGTTGTAGAAATAAAAGTTTCCCATTGATCCACATGTAATTTATTTACAGAGATCAGCCATACGTTTCTGAAAATCCCGGACCCGGAATACCAGCGCGAGTTGGGCTGTTTAGAGTTGTCCACTTTTACCGCAATCACATTTTTTTCATTTCCGTATTTAAGATAAGGAGTCAGTTCATATTGAAAGGTGATATATCCGTTAGGTCTTACGCCCAGTGACTTTCCATTGATCCACACTTCGCTGTTTTTGTAAACGCCATCAAACCTGATGAAAAATGATTTACCTTTTTGCGAAGCAGGAATGGTAAACGTTTTACGATACCAGCCGATGCCTCCCGGCAAAGCACCGCCGCCTACCGTAGCGGGGTTATCTTTACTGAATTTTCCTTCAATACTCCAGTCATGCGGCAGATTGAGAGTGCGCCACGAATTGTCATTTACTGTTTCGGCTGAGTAATTAGTAAAATTATCGAGCACAAATTTCCAGTTGCTGTCAAAATCTAATTTGGTTCTTGATTGCGTGTAGGCCATATTGCTAAATATGACAGTAAACAAACAAATGAGCAGGATTTTCATTTTATTCATCTTGTGATTTTTTAAAAAATTTTTGTCGCTAAAGTTAACTGATTCATTTTTGATAAATGGAATTTTAGATATTAAATCCTTGCACAAAAATTATTCTTTATTTTGTGGTCTAATTTACTTTTAATACCATGACAATTTATAAGCGAGATTACCTGTTTATTACCGCGATTTTGTTCTTTATTTTTCCTTTTTGTACCAATGGTCAAAATATTACCGATTCAATTGAATTAAACCAATCCGGCTTTTATCCTTACGCTCCGAAAGAAGCTGTTGTTATTGGGAAAACTTCGTCTGATGATTTTTTTATTACTTCTACTAATTTAAGAGATACGGTTTTCAGGGGAAAATTGACAGAACAAAAGCAATCGCCGTATTCTTCCACAAAAACAAGAATGGCTATTTTTTCAAAACTTAATCTTAAAGGTAGTTTTGAAGTTTCTGTTCCGGGTTTAGGTAATTCGTTTGTTTTTGAAATAAATGACCAGGCGAACAGGAATACTGCGATTGCTTCTATTAAAGGATACTTTTACCAGCGGGCTTCTATGCCTTTGGAAGAAAAATACGCGGGTAAATGGCATCGTTCCGCAGGACATCCGGACAACGTGGTTTACATTCATTCTTCCGCAGCAACAAAAGAGCGTCCCGAAGGGACAGTAATTTCTACTCCAGGTGGATGGTATGATGCAGGTGATTATAATAAATACATTGTCAATTCCGGAATCACGATGGGAACGTTACTTTCTGCCTATGAAGATTTCCCCGAATATTTCAAAACACTCAACACCAATATTCCTGAAAGCGGTAATGGCGTTCCGGATATTTTAAATGAAGCTATTTATAATTTGAGATGGATGCTCACCATGCAGGATCCTAATGACGGCGGTGTTTACAACAAATGTACGAATGCGGCTTTTGATGGGATGGTGATGCCCGGAGTAACGCAGGCGCCAAGATATGTAGTGCAAAAAGGTACTGCTGCTACATTGGATTTTGCGGCTGTAACGGCACAGGCTACACGCATTTTGAATAAATTCAAAAAGCAATTGCCGGGGTTATCTGATAGTTGCCTTGCCGCTTCAAAAAAAGCATGGGCCTGGAGTTTGCTTCATCCTGATTTGGTATATAACCAGGAGTTGATGAACAGAACTTTTAAACCGGCGATCACTACAGGTGGTTATGGTGATTTTAAATTTAATGACGAACGGTTTTGGGCAGCATCAGAATTGTTTGTAACTACACGTGACAAAATTTTTTATGATTCTCTAAAGCAACATTTAAGCGATAGAGTTTCATTGCCATCATGGAATGATGTGGGAATGCTCGGATATTATTCCCTGCTTCGTTTTAGAAATGATCTTCCTGCATTTACAAAAACGGATCTTGCTATGATGAAAGAAAAAGTGATTGGAATGGCTGATGATTATATTTCAAAAGTGGCTACAAACGCTTTTGGGACAGTCATGGGCCAAACTGTAAGAGATTTTAACTGGGGCGGAAATTCAACTGCGGCCAACCAGGGCATACTTTTAATAAACGCTTATTTATTAAGTAATGATAAAAAGTATGTTGATTATGCGTTGACAAATCTCGATTATTTATCGGGTAGAAATGCAACAGGCTATTGTTTCATAACAGGTATAGGAAGTAAGTCACCGATGCATCCTCATCATCGCCAGTCAGTGTCTGATGGAGTTACTGACCCAGTCCCGGGTTTGCTGGTAGGAGGGCCAAATCCCGGAATGCAGGATCATTGCCATTACGAGCTTAAAGAGCCTGAAACTGCATACTCAGACGACTCCTGTGCTTACGCATCAAACGAAATCGCTATTAATTGGAACGCGCCATTGGTTTATCTCGCCAATGCGATTGAAGCATTGCAAAAGAAAATCGGATATGCAAGCGGAAAGTAAAAACGTATTGTGTTCTTAAGTATGAACTAACATTTCCGAAAGCTATCAGCGTTTTGATCAGCATCGTTTTTTTTCTAAAAGTTTAAGTAGGTGTCAAAGAAAGGAAGTATTGCGGTATAAGTTCTTCCATCGGTACCCTCTAAATGTTCTGCATGACCTCCGAAGTATTCTTCTGGTACGATAAAAAAAGTCAATAGAAGTGCAACAAATATTTTTCCCATAATGTTTCATGTAAGCTGGTCTTTTTAAATGGCACCTGACGTTCGGTTTGGATGGGCGGGTATGCTGACAACCAAAAGCTTGGAATATGTTAGTCGCACCGCCATATTGCCAAACTGCCCGCTACGTTGGCTACTGTTTTTATCACTGTCCATCAATTCTGGACTAAAATTCTATTGCTAATCGCGGCAGTTCTATGCCAGCAGGTTTTTAAAATAAAACTTGGTATTTCTAAAAATCAATGTCAGTGGGTCCGCAGTTAAGACGCAAAAATTCAAGCGAGATATTTATAGGAAGCGAGTATAAAACCGATAGGGTATTTTAAAACTTTATATATAATTGATTAAATGAGATATAACGTATTTTGCCAACCAAATCTTTGCACCTGGTTTTTCGACACTTGAAGTTTACCTGGTTATTAGCAATTACTAAAAAGAATTAAAAAAAATTAAATCTATTTAAATTGAAAAAGAAAAAGCGTTTTGCGATAATACTTACAGTTTCAGTTTTACTTCCATTATTTTTTGCTGCAAAAGCAATTAGCCAGGCAGGAAATAATGTTATTCCACCCCGGCCGCAAGGTCCTTGTGACATATATACTGCTGCAGGTTTTCCCTGTGTAGCTGCGCACAGTACTACTCGTGCATTGTCAGCCTCTTATAATGGACCCCTTTACCAGGTAATGCGGCAGTCTGATGGAAAAACCCTTGATATAGGGATTGTAAAACCCGGCAGAGGTGATGCCGGCGGATATGCCGATGCAGCAGCACAAGATGCATTTTGTGTTAATACACTTGGTTGGATTACTAAAATATATGATCAATCAGGAAAAGGTAATGACCTTATACAGGCACCTCCCGGAACCTTTAAGGGGCCGGCAAAGGGAGCATTTAATACACTGCCGATTGCAGATATGGCACCCGTTACTATTAACGGCCACAAGGTTTATGGTGTTTATATAATGCCAGGCATGGGATTGCGAAATAATAATACAAATGACATTGCTATTAATGATGAGGCGGAAGGTATCTATTCAGTGATAAATGGAAAACATTTCTCCAGTGGCTGCTGCTTTGACTATGGCAACGCATCCACAAATAGCCGGGCAGTTGGCACGGGTACTATGGAAACAACTTATTACGGAACTGCTACTGCGTGGGGTAGTGGTAATGGTGCTGGTCCGTGGATAATGACTGATCTGGAAGCTGGTTTGTTTTCCGGTTATAATGCTAAAAAAAATGATGTTCCTTCTTTTGATTCTTTGCGATTTATTACTGCTATTGTTGATGGTGGTGGTGGAAACAAATGGAATCTGCGTGGTGGCGATGCACAACAAGGTCGTCTTACTACTTTCTATAGTGGTGTTCGTCCCGGTACACCGGGTAGTAATAATTACTATCCGATGAATAAAAAAGGCGGAATTCTTCTTGGCAATGGAGGCGATAATGGAAATGGTTCTGCCGGTACTTTTTACGAAGGTGTTATGACTACCGGTTTTCCAACGGAAGCTACTACGGATGCAGTGCAGGCAAACATTGTAGCAACAAAGTATGATGTACAGCGATTGAACTTTTCCCGTTTATTAACTTTTACTCCCAAGTCTGTACAGGAAGCTACCCTAACATTTACGAATACAACCGGCGCAACAGTGAAAGCCGTTAAATTTAGTATAGCATCCCGCAAAGGATGGACTGCTTTGGCTTCAGGGTCAACCAGCACATCAAAAATATTTGCCGGGCCCATTCTTCCGGACGAAAGTGTAAGTGCTACTTTCAAAATCTCATCGCCGTTAATAGCAGATGCCGGATTTACTGCTGGTACGGCTGAGTGGACAAATCCGACAAATGGAAAGAAGCAAGTAGAAAAAATTGCGCAACGGATTCGAAATACTATTCCTGTAAAAATAAATGAAGTTCGTTTTAATACCGAAAGCAATTCTACCAATCAATTTATAGAATTATACAACGCTTCTGCAAATGAAGTTGATATTTCACGCTGGAACATTATTAGTACACAGAGTGGGTGGGCTCCTGTAATCCTGTGCACTATTCCGGCTGGTACTAAACTCGCTGCTCATGGTTTTTACCTGCTTGGTCTTGCCACTTCAGGATTGGTGGCACCTGCAAACCCCGGAGAGCATACAATCAATGTGCGAAGCATCACCGGTTTTGAAGTGGGGCAATCAATTGATATAGGTAATGAATTACAAACCATTGCAAAAATAGGAACGGCAGCTACAGCGATGACAACGCTTTTTGTCCCCGTTTCAACAGGGCCATGGCTCACTATTCCGGCAGGTGCTGTTAATCTGCCTGTAACGAATGCAGCAGGTTTTACTGTCGGAGATAAGATGGGTATTGATATTGGAGGTAACTTCGAAGTGGTGAATGTTACCGCAGTTGGTAAAGCGGCCACGCAAACAGATCTTTCCGTAGGCGTAAAGGCCGGCGAAAATATTATTAAAGTTGCTGATAATGCTAACATGACTATTGGTGATGTATTAATACTAAGTACCGGATTTAAAAAAGAAGTTGTAACGATAAAAAGTATCGTCAGTGTTGTTTCAGCTCCGGCCCGTTTTGCAAAAAATAGCCCGGCAGGAGAAATTGAATTGACGGCACCACTTAAATTCGATCACATGCCAGGTATTGATGTATCGGATGAGGGTACCGGAATATCCTTTTCACCAGCCACTCGTTTTGTACATAGAAGTGGTGATGCTGTTCAGGCATTGGGTAGCGGCATTACACTTGAAAATAAACTGTCTAAGAATCATGAAACCGGCGCTTCTGTTATTAATAAAGAGAATACAACGGTGGGTTATCAGGAATTACAAAAACCCAATCAATGGTATGGAAACCCATTAGCCGCTGCTGCCGGTTCAATCGCTTTAATGGATGCCAATAGTAAAGTACTCGCAGATGCTTTGGTATATGGATCGCGGCAGAGTAGCTCCAGTGCTAACGGTACTATCACAAGTCCGGAGATTGCTACATTGGAAGGCAATCAAAGCCAGGGTGGTTGTATTGTAGTATCGCCAAGTGGAGGAAGAGGTTTTGGCCCTGCCACTGATCAAGGTAATAAAAGTGTGGGACGTTATCCTGATGGTAATGATAACGATGAAAACTGCAGCGACTTCCTGGTGCAGCAATCAAGTACCTTATCTCTTGCAACGGTAGCTGGTTCAAATAATATAAAGGTGGCAAGTGTTGCAGATTTTGTGGCAGGTCAGAAAATTTTTATTGGTTCTGGTGCTACCAGTGAGGCGACAGTTATCACAACGGTAGGTATGGGCGGTGGTACTGCAATAACGGCAAATTCAGAAGCAGGTACAACCATTATTTCTGTTGGTAATATAGTAGGTTTTGTTACCGAGCAAACTATTACGGTAGGCAATGATGGTAATCTTGAAACAGCAGTTATCGCTTCTATGGCTGCTCGCCGTCGTTTTGGAAATGCAACCAGGGGGTCATCGGATTCTATTACCCTTACGATACCGCTTAAGTACGCACATAATGCAAACGAACAGGTTTCAGGTAGTGGTATAACAATAGCTACAGCTTTAGCCAAAGCGCATAACAGCGGAGAACCTGTTGCTGATAATATTCCCACACCAGGTGCTCCTAACGAGTATAACAGGGAGCGCAAGTAAGAGTAACGGGCAGCACTTGGAGCTTGAATTCATTGAGCTTCGAGCCCGAACCAATGCTGATACCCGCAGATAGCTGATGTTACATTGCTCAGCCGTGCTTTTAAATATTTTTGTTATAGGCGGAGGATTCTTGTCGTTCGCGGTGTTTTATTGACTGGTCGTGTGTTTGCTGAAAAATAAAAAAGACGGAAAGGGAAAACTTTTGTCTGTGGGAAAAAAGGGCAAGCTTTTTTGCAAACCAGGGCTTGTATTTCGCCTGTGCGGTTTGCAAATGTGCTTGTCCTTAAGTATTGAATTTTAATTCTTAAAGCTTGTATAATTCTTTCAACGCCTCTTTCAATGTTGCAGGTTTTCTTCCAAGCAATTTCTCCAGGTCGTATGTTGCTTTTTCGTACTGATGATTTTTGAAGTCAGTAACGAAAGCGGTAAAGATGGAAATAATATGTTCAGGCATATTACGCTGTTTCAACGTTTTCGTAAACTCATCTAAATCCGGGTTTTGTAGGTAATCGTTTTCCCCGACAATTCAGAAAGAACCTTTGCAATATCTTCAAACGAATACAATTCGGTGTTGGTGATATCATACGTCTTATTTTGATGTTGTTCGCTTTGTAAAAATAAATTTGCTGTGCCTTCGCCCATTTCTCTGCGCAATGCAAAAGGCAATTTTCCGTCTCCAGCAGGAAGAAAAATCCCTGTTTCAAACACTTTTTCACCAACATACATGGGCACCATATCTACATAGATGTTGTTGCGCAAAAAAGCATACGTCAAACCGCTTGCCTTGATGTAATCTTCGGTTTGAAAATGACTTTCCAACAAAAATTTTGCCACAGCCGAATTCAAATCTTTAAGCGGAACACTTGTGTAAACAATGAATTTCACGTCCGCTTTTTTTGCAGCATCAACCACATTTTTGTGTTGTTGAAAACGGTTGGGGTCTGCTGTAGAAATCAATAGAACTTTTTCAATTCCCTGCAATGCTTTGTCAAGCGAAGCCGTGTCTTCAAAAGTTCCCAGGCGAACTTCAACACCTTTTTCTCTCAAAAACTTTGCTTTGCTTTCATCACGAGCTAACGCCACGATATGGTTGGAATCTGTGTTCTTTAGCAACTGATTAATTACTGCTGTTCCTAAATGTCCTGTTGCTCCTGTTATTAAAATCTTGCTCATTATTACTGTTTTTTTGATTAAATGTTTTTACTACTACCATATTAGCCGTCTGCACCTTTTCGGTCTCTGACTATGCTTCAATTTCTGCTGCTTCTTCAACTAATTCCGCAACCTGAATATTTGCAATTAGTTTGATGTCTTCACCTAATCCTAAGCCGCCCGTGTCTGTGAGTTTATTCCACGCCATCCCAAATTCTTTACGATTAACTATGCCCGTTACTTCAAAACCATGTTTTAGTATGCCGTGCCCATTATCTTCTGAACCGCCATATTCAACATTTAATTCAATCTGCTTACTTACGCCTCTCAAAGTTAAATTGCCAATCATTTTGTAATCACTGCCGCTTACGTTTACAAACGACGTTGACTCAAAAGTAATTTGTGGATATAAATCTGCGGCAAAAAAATCGCCAGTTTGCAAATGCCCATCACGTTGAGCTTGATTTGTGTCAATACTTTTTACATCAATTGTAAAATTTACCTTTGCATTACTAAAATCCCCTCCCCGCACAACTATATTTCCTTCAAATCTTTTGAATGAACCAGTTACGTTAGAAATAACCAAATGCTTAATTTTAAATTGCACATCGGAATGAAGTGGGTCAATTACCCAAGTGGTTGAATTTGTCATTTTTTAAATATTTTTTTATGCCACAAATTTACTTAACTTTACTTCCGAAAGTATAGTAGTTACCCTTGGGTAACTAGTTACCAAAGAGTAAGTATAAAATCAAAATGATATGAATCAAAAAGAAAGTATGTGTCAGCATAAGCTAATGATTACACGAGACACCCTGGAGGTAATTCAAGGAAAGTGGCGACTACCTATTATACTTGCTTTAACTTATGGCGAAAAAAGATTTGGCGAAATACAAAGAGATATTGTGAATATATCACCAAAGATGTTGCCCCAGGAATTAAAGGCTTTGGAGGAGAATAAAATTATTACCCGTACGCTTTATGATAGTATGCCTGTAACGGTGGAATATTCACTAACTCCATTAGGTAAGTCGATGAAAAAATTGATAGATGAAATTTTAAATTGGGGAACTCATTTTCGCAAAGAAATTGTTGGAAAATAGGGTCCCAATTGGTGACGGTTTACGTTTATGCATTGGCTGGCCATTCAATGAATTTTACGCCAGAACAAAAGTACAGTAAACTAACAAATAGTTGAGATTATGATTCATAGCTCAATAGATAATTTTCAGCCCGGAATCCCGATAACTATCGGGACCAACAACAAACTAAAAGTTGATGCAATGCAAGTTAGCCCCAGCTAATTGCCAATGGGATATTGGTGGCATGTGCTTCTTGTCTGTCGTTATTTTGCCGCTTCAATGTCAGTCCAGTTTTCACCTCGTTTAATTCTTAATATTTGTGTTTCTGTTACCTTAAATATTTTTACAAGTTGTTTCATAGGTTTGTTCTGTGCGAGCAATTTTTTTAGCAGCATTACTTTTGTTACGGTCAACTTTGTAGTCCTTGAATTTTCTTTTCGCCTTAGTCTTCGGTCTTGCATTTCCGCTATAACATAAGGGCTATTTTTTTGATGTTCATAATTTTGCTCTGGCGTCATCCATTGCAGATTGTTGGCTCTGTTGTTTAGTTTGTTATGGTCAAGGTGAGCTACGATAGTTTGACCGGCAATTGGCTTTTTTAAAAAATAGACTGCCACAAGTCTGTGTACAAGTGAATGGTAATTTATTGTTCGTTCTTTTAAGTCGTCCTTAAATTTTTTGCTAAGGTTTGTTTTTAAAGTGTCTAGCAACTTTGCTGTGTCGGCAATTGTTTTTTGGTTTTCGTTATTATTTTTGAGTGATTTTAATTTTCGTGCCAGCTTTAATGCCTGTTCCTGTAAATAATCAAACCTTTTTTGAATTTTCTCATCTCTGGCTTTATAAAGTTTGAGTTTTAAAACCCGATACCCGTTAATCATGGAACCATTTATGAGGTTGCCATCCGAAACTTTATTAAAAGTCCGTAACCGCCCAAAGTTTGAAACTTCTATTCGTCCTTTGTTAGTAAATTCAGAGTCAAACTTCAAAGTCTTCCATTCTTCACCAGGATAGTCTTTTGTCATGTGTCTTTTCAAAATGCAGAACTGTTACAAATCTAATATTATTGAAGGCAACGTTTACGCATTGTAAATTCGCTGTGCATTCAATTAATTTTCATTTGCAACAAAAGTACAGTAAACAAACCAACCTACCGGTAGGCAGGCAAATAAACGATTTTTCTATTTTCTATTTTTACTTGTCCATTCTTTAAATGTCATCTCAAATTTAATCTCGTCTTTTCCGTGTGTGCCGATTTCTGTCCAGCCGGCTTTTCTATAGAACATCTCAGCTCGTGTACCAGGGGATGTTCCCAGCCAAACATTATTTGTTGTTTGCTTAAAATACCAGTCAAGCATTATGTCGTGGAGTTGTTGACCAATTCCTTGTTTTTCAAATTCGGGTTTTAAAAATAAAGCCCAAATATTATTATCCTTCAGGTCAGCTATTGAAAAACCAACAATTTTATTTTCGATTTCACAAACCCAGCCTTTTCCTCTTACGGTGATAAACTCTTTACAGTCTTCGTCTGTAACTAAATCAGGGTCAGACAAAGTATTTTCTTTTACCGAATTTCTAACAATTTGAATTTGTTGTATGTCGTCAATATTTGCTTCTCTTATCATTATATCTTGTCAATTAAGTTTAGTGTGCCCTGGAAGTACGGCAGCCAACGCCAGTTCGTGTTAGTGGCTGTTATTCATTTATGTAATCTTGTTGCCATTTTATAAGCCAATGCAGCGTCGGGAAGCGGTGATAGCGCATCTAATAGAATATCGTAAGTTCCTTTTTGGGATAGTTCGTCAGCAACTTTTTTAATCAGAGTTAAAGTAGCTTTCATTAAACTTGAACCCAGGCTTAACCGGGCCACACCTAAATCCTGAAGTTCACGAACAGATGGAGGTAATACGCCGGCGCCAATTCCAGGGTTTGCAAGAATATTGATGGGAGCATTGATTTCCTTAACCAGTGTTGAAATGGTTTCTTTTTCCCATACAGGCTGAACAAATATGCAGTCGGCACCGGCTTCCCTGTATTTATTGCCACGCTTAATTGATTCAGATAATTTTTCCAGTGGCGAAGCTGACGAAGTATAAAATGAATCAGTTCTTGCATTAATTACGAGATGAAAACCCATTGAATCTGATAATGCACGAATAGCTGAGATCCTTTCACAAAATTCCATCTCGTCAATTAACACAGGATTTAAGTCAATACTGTCTTCAATGTTTATTCCAACAATTCCCGTAGCAATTATCTTTTTAACCGAATGAATTATTTCATCTAAATTATTCCCATATCCGGCTTCTATATCCACCGTTACCGGAGCTTGCACTGCATTAACGATTCCTGTTATCGCTTCAATCATTTCTGATAATTGGATTACCTGGCAATCAGGGTAACCTAATGAGGCAGCTATTCCCATACTGGTTGTTGCGATTGCTTTGTAGCCACATGCTTCTATTATTTTAGAACTTCCGATATCCCATGAGTTTAACAGAACTAAAATTTCTTTGTCCTGATGAAATTTCAGGAACATGTCAGCTTTTTCTTTTTGAATACTCGAAACCATCGTCTTGTTATGTTTTATTGTTTCAGAGAAAGACATTCGTTGAATTGCCACCGTCGTTCTCTCAAATATAATTCAAATTCTATCATCCTTATCTATGATTCATACGCCTGGCAATGAGGTATGCAAGGAAGGGTAGTAAACAAACAAATAAATCCTTTTTCTTTTTTTTATTATTGCGTAGTATCCGTCCGTCCAACCACATCTTGTCCACAAATATAATAGCCAATAGTTTTGCATGATAAAAAAAATAACATGCGCAACAATCC
>Ga0207933_1001022_pt1 | contig 23421 bp, 17 predicted proteins | sample NGESurdeep092012_4_FD_184488 | JGI IMG/M metagenome (GOLD analysis project Ga0207933, IMG submission 184488) | Arctic peat soil microbial communities from Barrow, Alaska - NGEE Surface sample F53-3 deep-092012 (SPAdes) | ecosystem: Environmental > Terrestrial > Soil > Wetlands > Peat ...
CCCGACGCAGGAAATAATTGGCGTCGAAGCGGACCTTTTGGAATAGAACCTTCTCCAAACCCGCTTCGTAGTAGTTCCCTTCCGAGGGCTTGACTGGCAATTGAACGGAGATCGTGTTGAGACCCGCGGCCGCCGTTGAACTCGACAGCAAGAGGTTTTCAAAGGAAGGCGTCTGGAAGATGCGGTCATAGGAGAAATGCAGAACCACGCCGGCGGCGGGGAAGTAACGCGAAATCGCCAGGCGCGGGCTGAATGCCTGGCGATTCAACATGAGCTGATAATGATCCCAGCGCAGCCCAGCGCTGATGGTCCAATTGCCCAGGCGGATCAGATCCTGAATGAATGCGGCTTGTTCCAGATCTGGACGGTTGCCCTTGAAGGCAAAGGTGAGAGGCGTGCTGGGATCGTATTGCGTCGGATCGGTGATGACGTAGTTGAATTTTTCGTTGAGAAACTTACTATCGGACTCGACGCCGGCCTTCCATTCCTGATGGCCGCGTTCGAGGGTGAGATCGGTCTTGAAGTAGCCTTCGCGGAACCAGTTGTGCTGGAAGACTTCGATCGGAGTGGAGTCGGCGTTGGAGTTGACGTCGTTGGAGGTGTCGCGGACCATGCCGCGAACCCTGACCACCGCCGTGGACGAAAAGATGTGCTGGTAGGAAGCGATGCCCATCGTTTCAAAATTGCCGGCAGTCTGGCGCTGGCCGGCGGCTTGTTGGTCGTATTCATTGGGCAGGTCGTAGCGCGACAGTTCGTGGCGGACTACGAAATTGACGCGGTCCTTAGGCGTAAGATCGCGCTGATAATTGCCGGAGAAATCGCCCAATGTTGCGGTGTTGGAATAGTTCTGCGTGACCACAGGATTGAGATAGTGATCGGTCATGCTGCCGCTGGCGCTAAAGCCGAGCGAGTTTGCACCCCAGGTGTATTGCCCGCGCGCGAAACTGCCGGCGCTGCCAAAGCTGCCGCCGGAGGCCACCACCTGGCCGTGAAACCCGGGCTGCGGATTCTGAATGGTGTTCAGGACGATCACGCCCCCCATCTTCCGGCCGTACTCCGCCGGAAAGCCGGCGGTATAGATGGTCGCCGATTGCAGATCGTCCGCCTCAATCTCGGGGCCGAAGCTGGGTGATCGATTCTCGGTGAGAGGAATGCCGTCAATAACAAACTGCGTCTGATACTCCGAGCCGCGAGGATGCAGGACTGCGTTGCCTTCGTAGAGCCAGCCCGGCTGCGAATTGATCAAGTCCTGAATGGAACGCCCGGGCAGAGAGCTGACGCGGCGTTGGATGGTCTTGGCGCCGATCTGGTTGACGGAGCCCGCCTGGTCGGGGTTGAGCAACGTGCCGCCCGCATGCACGGTGACGGATTGGCTGAGCTGCGAAATCTCCAACTTAATGGTGTAGTCGGCCGGAATCGAAGAGCGGATCTGGACGGTTTGGGAGACTGGCGCAAACCCCGCGCGGCTTACCAGAAGCTGGTAGATCCCGAAGGGCAGGCGCTGCGCATCCAAGCTGCCCTGATTGTTGGTCGAAAAAGTATTCTGGTATTGATTTGCCTCACTGACGATTTGGACGCTGGCTTTCAATCCTGCGCCGGTCGGATCGGTAATCTTGAGCCGCAATTCTCCGGTATTCGTCTGGCAAAACGCCGGCAATGCGCACAACAATAAAAGAACTGCCAATCCTTTGGTCAAAAGTCCGCTCCGGTACTGCAATTAAGACACTTCCCATGAAACTGTGGTACGGCAAGATCCGCCATGGGTAGCCATCCTTTAATGAAATGCCAAGGTTGAGTGCTGCTTTCTCCTCTACAGCATCGTGAAGAACGTCTTAGCTTTCGTTTCAACTCGGCAGTGTGGAGAGCCGGAGCGGTGGGTGACCGGAATCGTGGAGCAGCGGGAGATTTGTCTCATCCGGAGCCGGCGCCTATCGAGGTGCATACTTGCCCTCGCGCCTTGACCTGAAGGGCCGTTCGCGGCGGCCCGGACGGAACCGTCGCCCTTCTAATGACCGGCAAAAATGATCCCAGAGAAGAGCATGATCCCTAGCGATATTATAGAGAGGTGGGCCAGCTCCGCTTCTTCGTGCCGTCTGCTCCGCTGCCCGCTTTGCGGCCGCGCGGGCAGTGGTTGTTCCGTCGCTCTGCCACCGCGTGCCTCCTTTTGGCGGTGGCGATGGCCGGCGTGGGGTGCAATCGCGGCGACCATCCGCGGCAGATCGGCAAGCTCGCTCCGGACTTCACCATCGTCGACGGAAGCCGCAGCGTTTCCCTCGACCGCTATCGGGGCAAGGTTGTTGTGCTCAACTTCTGGGCCAGCTGGTGCGCGCCCTGCGTGGAAGAGATTCCCTCGCTCAACGCCCTGCAGAGCCGCATGCCTCAAGTCGTCGTTCTGGGTGTGAGCACCGATGAGGACGCCTCCGCTTACCAGCAGTTCCTGACCGATCACAGGGTGACCTTCACCACGATTCGGGACGGCACCCAGCACAGCAACGATCTCTTCGGCACCTACCGCTTCCCGGAAACCTACATCATCGACCAGCAAGGCAGAATCAGGCGCAAGTTCATCGGCCCGATAGAGTGGACCACCCCGGAGATTTTGGAATATCTCTCCGATCTGGAGACCGGCAAGCGGGTCTGAGGCCGATATTTAGGAAGCCGCCGGGAACCTGTAAAATTGTACCGTTTTGACGAAACACATTTCTGACGAAACACATTTCTGATTGTGGCTGCATTTCTCATCAGGCGGTTTCTACGCACAGGCGGCCAACAGATGCTGTGCGTGATGAGCGCGCCGCAAAATGAGAAGCGAAAAACGGCATCCTATGACTCCACCCATGAACATCACTGCTCTTACTAAGGGCGGCTATTGGGTCCGGCGCGCCAAGCGGCATCTTGTTCTTGTCGCTATCGCAATCGCCCTGATCTGGATGGCCTACTCTGCTACGCCTCCTCCGGATGTTCGCCACCGTCTGAGCATGGCCACCGCCTATGCAGCATTGGCGTTCCTAGGGGCAACTTTGTGCCTGGGACCCTGGAATGTGCTGCGACGACGTCCCAACCCCGTCAGCTTCGATCTGCGCAGAGACTTGGGAATATGGGCAGGAACATTGTCACTCCTGCATTCGGCGGTGGGACTGACGGTACACCTTCGAGGACGGATGTGGATGTATTTCTTCAAAAGCTTGCATCCGCTGGCGCTCCAGAACACCCTGTTCGGCTTCGCGAATGTTGCCGGGCTGGCTGCCGCTCTCATCCTCCTTATGCTTCTGGCGATCTCGAACGATGTGTCCCTGCGCACTCTGGGAACTCGAAACTGGAAATCCGCGCAACGATGGATTTATGCGGTTCTTGGTTTGACAGTGGCTCATGGCATCGCCTATCAATTGATCGAAAAGCGACGACTCCCTTGGGTCATTATTTTCGCGTCGATAACAATTATCGCCGGCGCTATTCAGGTGGCGGGAGTCACGCGTACCCGAAAAATGGCTCGTAAAAAAGCTCAAGCTGAACTGTTCAGATAGACGGGAATGGGGAAGTCAGCCCTGTGCCGCTGCCGTCTGCTTCAGTGACCATGGTCTTCAAAACCGTGGTCGCTGAGATGTAGCACGATGACCACCAACACCAGCACTCCGAGAAGGGCGTAGAGGGTCTTGACGCCTAACGGGTTTCATTTTCAATTGGTCATGTGCTTTATGCTGCTCTTTCTCTTTGCATCGACCGCAGAATGTCAATCCCCGGTAAAATCGATTTGATGACTACCCACCTGGACGTTCTTTTCCGCTACGAGCTCGATCCTTCTGAAGCCACCCTGGCAACCCTGGGAAAGGTGCGCGAGGTCTATGGCATCCGCCGTATCCGGGTGAATGGGCAGGAGAAGACCATCCGGGTGGAGTTCGATTTCACGCGGCTCAGCCGGGATGCGGTTGCGCGCCTGCTGCGCGGCGCCGGAATCGCGATTCTGGAGGAGGTGTCACTGCTGCCCCCGCAGCCTCCCCTTCCCGAGGTCGCGGCGCTTCCGGTCGCCGTTCCGCCCAAGTAGAGCACAGTTTTCGGCGCCGGTTTGCGACCCTCGGCCAGAGTTGTTATCTTAAGAAAGTTCACCCTCCAACCGACGTGCGCCCATAGCTCAGCTGGATAGAGCGATTGACTACGAATCAATAGGCCGGGAGTTCGAATCTCTCTGGGCGCACCATACAGTGGACGACTCACTCCCCAAGGGTTCTGAATAGTGGTTCTGAACAGGGGTTGCGAGCGGGGGTTCCGAACCCACCGCGACCAGCACAAGGCCCACCCGCAAAACCATCCACAGCACCTGCCCGCGCCCCGCGCCATCCGCATCGCGATCTCCACCCCCCGCCGGTTCATCCGATATGCCAGTGGCCCCATACTCCCCCTCTGCAACCACGAGGATCGCCGGGCCGACGACGAACGCCGCCAGCCGCGCAAACTGCGCTGTTATCGCAAAACTCCCACGAACTACGTCTGCAACATCGGTGGATTCTCCAGCGCGCATCCGGATCGATCTTCCGCAGCACCGGCCGAACCTCCCGGAGCAGCGTCATCCCATTGCGGCGTCATCGGATTGCCCGCCGCCCGGAGCTCCACATCCATATTTTCCTATGTTCGGGTTTTGCTAGTAGCGATTTCACGATAGGTGTACCGCGAGGCAGATGCACCATACACGGCTTTTCCGTTAAGAAAGGCCACGCTTCTCGAACCACGGTGGCGCATAGCAATCGTGAATGCGCTCTAGTAGCTGTACCAGGCCATCGGCATCCGAAGTTCACCGGCGGAGCTGTACTTGTTGTTATTCCGAACCATTCCCACGACCGTCAGGCAACCTTTGCTGGCGCGCCTATCGTGCGAGGGTTAGACCCTGTCCACCCACCGCTTGTGCATTTCGTAATTGCATCTGTCTCCACGCAAGAATTTTGAAGATATTGAAGCGAAGATTTGGAACTCAAAGAACCCCGCAAGAATTGCTGTGCATCCCACTACTTCAGAACGGCCGGGGATTCGTCCGGCGTCAAATCACTGGGAAAGGTAAATCACGCTCGTTTCTGCGGAGGCACAGCTTTCTTCCGTACGATCGAGCGGACCATTTCATCTGTGATCATCTCTCCTTCCTGAAAGGAAGAACCTCTTATGCCAAAGGCGCGGTCCAGTTATGTTCATGCACTCCTGACTTTGCTCGCACTTGCAAGCATGTCGGTCGGCGTATTCGCTCAGGATGATTCTTCAGTCCTCAAGTTGCAAGCCGCAACGCCAACTAACTTCATAAACGCCCTCGATACAACACCGCTAAATGCACCCCAAGCGGTTGCAAAAAACCGTGCCGTTGAAGACACCTTGTTTCCCACACCCAGATATATTCCGGCTGTTCGATCGGACGACAGCGATTACCCTGTCTTCACCTATAACGCCCGCGCCGTGGGAGGGGTGGAGCCCGGCGACAACGTACTCGTCAGCGGTTTGGCGCCAGGCGATGACGGCACGCAAGTGGCCGACAACGCCGCCCTAAACCAATCCGGCGACGATCCCCCGAATGGACAAAAGATCCAGGCAACCCCGCCCCCTCCTCAGGTCGCACGAACAACGCGGGAGATCAAGCGCCAAGCTCGCCATTGGCATGTTGGCGGACGCGTTGGAGCCGGCTTCAGCCCCGAGCTGTTTATGTTCGGCCTCCAGTCGCAGATCGGTCCGATTTTCAATCCGCGCATTTTGTTCCGTCCTAACGCCGACTTTAGCTTCGGTGAGTTGACGGACATGTTTGCTGTAAACCTTGAAGCAGTCTACCGCTTCCGCACCACGTTTTACGACCATTGGACTCCATACTTCGGCATGGGCCCAGCGTTGAACTTCATTCACCAAGGCACCAGCACCAGCGATGTGAGCTTCAGCGATTTCACATACAAAACCGGCTTTAATGTTTTGGTCGGTGCACAAAAGAACAGGACATTTGTAGAGATGAAGACAAGCCTGTGGTCGGGGCCAGCTCCCGTGTTACGCCTGATCGTCGGCTACAACTTCTAAGGAGTCCCTGGGCAGGTTCCCGCTTTTTCAATGACTGAGCATCGCAGCTGACGTGCGCAGGTTTGGCAGCGATGGACCCCGAGGAATGCCGGCTACCGACGCCACACAGCGGTGAGGGGTAAAGCGATCAGTTACGACTACGACTCAGTAACAACTGCGGCTTTTTACAAAAGCCGCAGTTGTCAGCTTCTCTTCCCTACCAGACCAGCTTCGCCGCGAACTGAATTTGGCGTGAAGTTGTGGAGGTGCTGGTGATGACGCCGGCGGTCGGCGAAACGCCGGATGGAGTAAAGGTCACCAGGTTCGGCGTATTGAAATTGGCACGATTCAGGACGTTGAAAAGCTCGGTGCGGAACTGCAGAGCGAGCCGCTCATGAATAGGAATCACCTTCAGGAATGACAGATCCCAGGTCGCGAGGCCTGGGCCGCTCAATGTGTCTCTGCTCAGGTTTCCATAGAAGCCGCTGCCATTGGGCGGCGCCAGGAAAGCCGCGGGATTGAACCACTGCTTCGGCGTTCCGACAATCGTCTTGCCCGAGAACGCCGGATTCACAAAGGGCCGCACCGGGTTCTTGGTGTCGCCATTGTTGGAAGGGTTGTAGCTAAGCTCGGGGGTAAACGGGAATCCTGACTGCAAGGTCACGATGGAGTTGACGGTCCAGCCGCCGGCGGCCAGATTGCCGATGCCGCTCGCTCCTCCCCAAAAGCGCTGCCCATGGCCGAAAGGCATCTCATACGTCCCGTTGAGGACGGCCACGTTTCGTACGTCATAGGTTGCCAGCCCCCAATCCGCCTTCAGATTGAAGGGATTTGACGCCAGGCCGGGGGCATTGCCGGCTGCCGTTGCGTTGAGCGAATCGCCATCGTCCAGAGCCTTCGACCAAGTGTAGACGCCGCGCAGCGCAAGCCCATGGCTGAAGCGATGATTCAGGTCCACTTGGAGGGCGTTGTAGGAACTGACGCCGACCGAAAACCAGGCCCAGGCGCTGCCGAGCGCGGGATTGGCCGCCGGAGTTCCCGCGGGAATGTAATACGTGCCGGCGGGAATCGCCGAGTTGGCGAGCGGCGCGGGAAAGTTATTGGGATAGGCGCTGGGACAGACAGGGGACGGGCAGATCACCGGCGTCGGCTGGTTGTCGTCCAGGCTGACGATTTCGTGATAGCCGTGCGAGCCGATATATCCCACGATGAGAGCGGTAGTCGGGGATAACTGCTGTTCCAATTGCAAGGAATAGGAGATGAGCGTCGGCGTGCGCATATCGGGCTGCACTCCGGCCGGCGCGACTTTGGCCTTCGATGGCACGGGAGAGACCGGCAGCGGAAGATCGGCGGCGGAAAGATTGGCAATGCCATAGGTCGGATTGAAGGGTGCGTTCTGGTCCATACGGTAGCCCAAGGCATCTTGCAAATCGTTGTACATGCCGAAACCGGCGCGGACTACGGTTCCCGATCCAAATGGGCTCCATGCCAACGCTACGCGCGGTTGAGGCAGGAACTTCGCATGGTTCACGATGAAGGCCGAGCTGCCGACCCGCGGCTGGGTCCGGATCACACCGTTATCGAAGACGAAATTCGCAGCACGGCCGTGAGCTTCGTTCCAGCCGGTGGTGAACTCGTCGCGGAAACCCAGCGAGAGCGTCAGCTTGGGCGTCAAGCGCACCGCGTCCTGCACATACCAGGCGCCGAGCAGGGAGCACCAGTTCATCTCCGTCGGCGCCGGATCGTAGACAAAGCTCCCCACCGTGCCTTCAAGAAACTGCTGCAAGCCAGTAAATGTCGCCTGCCCGAATTGGCTCAGCGCCAAATCCTCGTTGGCCTGGAGCCGTTGGAACCAGACACCGAAGCTGAGCTGGTGGCGTCCTTTGCTCAACGTCGCCAGATCTTCATAGGTATAAAGATTGCGGGCGATGTGCAGATTGCTCCCCACGTTGCTTCCCGCCAAGCTGACCTGCGCGGCGGGATTCGCCGCCGAGCTGCCGCCGACTACCAGTGCGCCGACCGGCTTGCTGGCTACAAAGCCGGGAACTCCCGCGGCAGGCGTGCCCGGACTCAGCTCGCCGGTGTAGTAGTAAAAGGCGCGGGAGTAGCCGACGCGCGCGATATTGAGCAGCGCTGGAGAGAAGATATGGGTCTCCTCCAGGCTCAGCACATGTTCGCGCAGGCTTTCAAGATCGGTGCTATAGAGGTTGCTGCTGGTGGGGGTATCGCTGGCGCTGTCGTCAATGGTATAGACAGCGGCGAAGCTGTCACGAGGCGAAAAGACTTCATCGAAGCGAGTGGTTCCAAAGTCGTCGCGGATGGTCTGCAGGGGATTGTTGAAGGCCTCTGCGATGCCTCCGAAGTCGGGAGCGCCCGCGCTCTGTACCGGCCATAGCGCCAATAGCGGCGCCACGCTGGGAGACACGCCGACCTGGACTAGGCCGGAGTCCGGGCAGGGATTCGGCCTGGGGGTCACCAGCGAGCAAGGCAGCAGGCCACTGCGGGCATTGGCGTCGGGAACCAGATCAACTCCGCTCTGGTGGAGATGCTGGCGCAGTCCTTCGTAGTTCGTGAAGAGAAAGCTCCGCTCCTTACGCAGAGGGCCACCGAGGGAGGCTCCAAACTGATTGCGCTGAAATGCCGGGGCCGCACCGCGGTCGAAATAGTTGGGCGTATCGAGTGCATTGTTACGCAGGAATTCATAAGCGCTTCCGTGCCACTGATTTGTGCCCGATCGGGTGACAATCAGCACCTGAGCTCCAGGCCGTTTTCCATATTCGGCTCCGTAGGAATCCCGCAGCACGTTGAATTCACGAACCGCATCCACGCCCAGCATTTGTTCGCCCACGCCGCCCGGCTGCATGTTGTTCTCCGCCGCTCCGGTAAACTCGATGCCATTCAACAGAAACAGATTCTGTTGAGGCCGGTTGCCGGAGACGGCGAAGTTATTGCCCATCGTTGAATTCGATACACCTACGCCGCCCGTCTTCTGCGAGGTGAAGTTCACGATGCCGGGATTGAGCGTGAGCAGTTCGTCGTAGCTGCGTCCGTTCAGCGGCAGGTCCTTGATCTGCCGGTCTGCTACCAGCCCGGAGATTCCCGCAGCCGAAAGGCTTACCGGCGGAGCGTCGGCGTTCACGATCACCTGTTCGCTGGCTTTTCCAATGCGCAGGGCCATTGCAACGGAAGCCTCTTGGCCCACCGCCAAATGGATCCCCGTCCTGATCTCTTCGCGGAAGCCCGGCTTCTGAATCTGCACTTCATAGTCGCCGGCGGCAAGAGCCATCACCTGATACTGTCCCGAGGGGCCGGTCACGGCGCTGCGAGCTGCGCCGGTATTCAGGTTTTCTACTGTCACTGCCGCGCCCGAGACGGCCGCCCCGGAAGCATCTGTAACCGTGCCGAAGAGGCCGGCGCCCATAGCCGCCTGAACCGGCAACGCTGCAACCGCGGCGAGCAGAGCCGGTGCAAGCCGGAGGAGGAGGCGCGGATACGGTCTCAATGAGAGCTCCTTTCAATGGAGAGGGGGAGTGGATGGGGCGATTGAGCGGAGAAGTCCGTATATACGTTTCTCGACGTATTAAGTGATTATACTAATTCGTTTCTCTGCGATTATGGAAATGGCGAGCTCGCCGACGCGCCCCCGCACTACGCGCCATGCATGGATCGAGATGACTGGAATCGGAGGACGCCGCAGTCGGCGCCGGCGTCAGAAGTGGCGGGCTAGAAAACCATTGAGGCCGTGACCCGGTTTCGATCCCCAGGTCCCGTTCGCCGGTTGGCTGTTGCAGCGAGATCTCGGCAAGAAGCTTACCCTGGGCGGCGAAATCTTCTCGCACGGGAAAGAGGGCTTAGCCACGCCGCAGACCCATTCCTCCACTATGGTGGACCTCGGCGGCTATTACTACTTCAAAAATCCAGGCTTCCAACTGCTCTTCGCATACGGAGTTCGCTTCGCTGCGTCCCCAGTCCATGATATCCGTTAGCGGTTGGAACAGCAGAGCCGGCACAACTCCCTGTCATCTCGACCTGCCCTAAAGTTCCGCACATGGGTTAATACGAAATTGCCCGTCGCCGGAGCCATGGCAAAGTGGGAAACGCGTGGATGTTTCCCACGCAAGCGAAGCGCGTCTTTTCCATGGCTCTCGCTTCGAACGATTTGGAGGTAAGAGTACTCTACGCACCCGGTCCGGGCGATGCTTAACGCGAGGGTGTAGCAACAGCACGAGATAACTTTTCCTTGTTCAGATGATGCGTCTCGGAAATGCTGTGGGTTGGAGCTGCTCAGCTAACTGTCATACCCCTTAAGCCGTCGGATCCAGATATTGCGGTATCGAACCGGGCCCGCATGCCCTTGCAGCATCAAAGGCTCTTCGGCTGGGTGAGGCTGATACTTGGCGATCGGCTCAACCGCCGTGCTTCCAAGAAGCGCCGCATGATCGTGCACGAGCAGGCCGTTGAAGAAAAGCGTCACATATGCCGGCTTCACTAGAGTCTCACCCTTGAAGTGGGGCGCCTTGAACACGATGTCGTAGCTGTTCCAATCGCCTTCAGGCCTGCACGGGTTGACGAGCGGTGGGTAGAGGCCATAGATCGCACCGGCAGCACCATCGGCATAGGTTGGGTTGTTGAATGAAGAGAGAATCTGGATCTCATAACGTTTCATCAGGATCACGCCGCTGTTGCCTCGCATCTGGCCCACCCGAGAAGGATCAGTACCCGTGGGCGTCATCCATTCAAGATGCAATTGGCAATCACCGAATGGCTGCTTGGTAATCAGGCTGCCCGTGCGCGGCGCCATCTCGAGATAACCGTTCTCCACCTTCCACTTCGGCTCGGTAACCTTCCCGTCCCTTCCAATCGTCCCCCACTGCGATAAATCTTTTCCATCAAAGAGAACGCTCGCGTCCGATGATGGGCCAATTACAGGAATCGGCAGCCCCGGCGTAACTTTTCGAGCCTGAGGCCGGGACCTGTCGTGCACTCGCCATTTCTGGCCTGGAAGGGGGTCGCCGACCGGGCTACCCGCCATCTGATTCGGATTCCGCGGGGGGATTGCGCTGGGGTTTGGCGCCAATGTCTTCGCTTCCTGATTCGCGGCCGCGGCAGTTCCGGCGAAGCCGGTCCATCCGAAGAGCGGCGTGGTAAGCGGAGCGGCCGCCATCAAAGCCAGAAAGTTTCTTCTGCTGGACATAAATCCTCCCGATAATTGCGAGGAAGGTTATTCGAGTGGAGCCTTCCCATCCTTTGAATTCCCAATGCCACGTGGTGAGCCGTATCCATGCTGAAACTCGCGAGTTCCACCACCCACAGCGCACCAGGAACGTCCCCGGTTCCGGTGCTCGATCCTGGAGCGGGGACATGCGGCGAGAACGGCCGCTTCTATCCCGACATGACCTGTCACTCCACAACAACCGGCCCTACCAGAAAGCCGGGAATAACGCGCTTCTCTGGGCCGCGGTGGACCTTACGGTATACGGCCTCAAGCGGGTCATCTCCCTCGCACCACTATGGGAATACTGCGGCAATCAATTTGTAAATGCGTTGAGGTGGAAAGCGTTTGCCATCGCCGCATTGCCGGCATCGTTGGGGTGGATATGATCCCCGGAATCGAACTCCGGCCGCATGCGCTTGGGGTGTGTGGGGTCGCGCACGAGCGCGTCGAAGTCAATAATCGCATCGAAGGCGCCGCTGCTTCTGATCCACTGGTTGACCTTCTGTCTGGTGGCTTCGCCGGTCGGCCCGGCCAGCCATACGCCTTCGTCCGGAGTGAGGGTCGCGCCCATGATCTTGAGGTGATCCATGTGGGCACGAGCAATGAGCTGCTTATAGCCGGCGATGAGATCGTCCGCAGTGAGAGCTCCCGGGCCGGTGATTTGACCATGAATATTGATATCGTTGATCGCTTCGAGCAAGACCACCCAGCGCACGCCGGGCTCGCTTTCGACGTCGCGGTCAAAACGCGCGAGGGTGCTTACGCCGGCTCCGTCACGAAGAACCTCATTGCCGGAGATGCCCGCGTTGAGGACTGCAATGCGAGGGCCTTGCCGACGTTCGCTGAAGCGCTTCGCCAGCAAAGTGGGCCATGCCATGTTGCCATCCACTGTCGTACGGAATCCATCCGTGATCGAATCGCCCAGGCAGGAGATGGCGAAGCTCTTCGCGGGGGCAACGACATCGACGCTGCGTAGCCATACATAGGATGTGTTGGTTGTCGGCGCGGGCATGGAGGCGGATGCTGTTGTGTCACCCGTGGACACATAGGTTGTGTGCAGACCAGGCGTGTGATTCGTGGGAATTCCTCCCGCCTTGGCGATGTAAAGAGAGACAGCCAGATCGGACATTGGCTTGAGAGCTAGGTTGACCGGATCGCTGACGATGACCATTCCGGGGCCGACCTCGACCCGCTTATTACCGCTAAAGGTCAGCGGTCGATCAGAGTTTTTATCGATAGACGACCCGGTCCCCCTAAGAGCGACATGAGCATCCCCGATGATGACGGCATCCTTCCCGAAGGCATTGGACAGCTCAATCCGGAGTTTGTGTCCCGGGATGCTCGTATGGACAATCATCCGCACCGTCTGGTTCGATGAGATGGTGGGAATACCGGCGGGCATGTGTGCCCCTTTCATGTGTCGGAAGTCGGGCATTTTGATGTTGGGTGGCAGGGCCGGCCTGTCAGGAGGCGTGACGGCCATCTCCTCAGATGTTGCCCAGGTTGCAACCCATTGATCATTCGGAGAGGACTTGGACTGCGCGGGCACGATGGTTGTTGAAAGCATGAATATGATGCCCGCTACTGCCAGCATCGGAAGCCGTTTCGTCATTCAGCACCCCTTAACTATGGAACATACATGTTTGTATTGTCCGTCCGGCCGATTTTCCGCATCCGGTTCCGTCTATCGCTTGCCAGTTCCATGGAGAATCACTTCATCGTTTGGTCCGGTTCGGGGCTCTTGCCCAAAGCCGCGCGGAGCTTTCCGAGATCTATGGCCGCAGCCATCGCTTTGTAGCCAGCAGCATTCGGATGCAGATGATCTCCTGTTTGATAGTCGTCGCGGTACTGCGACGGATGACTTGGATCGCGAACCGCAGCATCGAAATCGATGACGCCATCGAAAGCCCCGCCGGTGCGGATCCAATGGTTCACCGCCTCGCGAACAACTTCGCCCGCCGAGGTGAAATAATCGGCGCCTTCATAGGGAGTCATAGTTGCCCCAAAAATCTTAATACCGTGCGCGTGCGCACGCGTGATGATCTGCTTCATGCCCAGAATTAGGTCATCGGCCGTCACTGCCTGATCAGCAAATGGGTTCTTCCGCACCGATCCATTCTTCATGGGCATCGGTTTCATATTCGGCCAGCCGATATCGTTGATGCCTTCGAGCAGAATCATCTCCGTCACACCCGGTTTGGCGAGCACGTCGCGATCAAAACGGGCCAGCGCGCTGATGCCGGCGCCATCATAAAGGATGCGGTTGCCGCCGATTCCCTCATTATCGACAGCAATTGCCGGCAAGTCTTTGGCCTGCGCAAGCCGATCGGCTAACTGGTCGGGCCAGTCATCATACTCACCCTGTTTGACACCAAAACCATCAGTAATCGAATCGCCCAAGGTCAGAATTGCCTGGGTCTGCTCCGGCACCCAGAACTCAAGGTCGGATAGCCAATACCACGATGGTGTCTTCTTTGCATTGGGAATATCTTCGGCACTGGTGAAATTACCGGAGCCAGAGATATAAGTCGGCAGCTGGCCGAGCAAGTGGAAGGTTGCTGGAGCGACCTGATTTGGAACATAGATGCTGATGGCTACGTTCGCGAAGGCGGGGATCTTCAGATCGACCTCATCGCTCAGCATGGGCGCGCCCGCCGGAATATGTACTGTAGATTTGCCGTCGAAGGTGAGAGAGCGATCGGAACCGGGAACGATACTTCCATCCTGCTTCACCAAGGCGATATGCGCGCTTCCCACGTCGAGGGGTGTCTTGCCAAATTCATTCGAGAAGCGGACGCGGAGCCGCTCTCCTCCGATAGTGGGCCGAATAGTCTCACGTATTGTCTGATTGTCCAAAGTGAGCGGTGGAGGCATTCCCGGGAACGCAGCCGGAGTATGAACTGCGGTGCTCCACGCGGCCACCCAGTGTCCCGGCGTGTTTGCATTCTGAGCAAGAGCGGCAGATCCGAAACTACCAATTGCGAATAGAACCACCAACTTCATGAAAGAGGCTTTTCTCATGATTTCCCTCCTGGGTGACATTCAATGAGGTGTTCAGCCGATTGCTTGAGATTTGCGCCAATCGCTGCCGGCAGCGAACAGGATTTAGCGCTAATCCTTTTCCAGATGCCGGTCAAAGAACTTACTGATAATGCTGAATGCCTGTTTGGACTCAGGAACATCAGCGTTATAGAAGAAGCCGTGAAAGAGACCATCCCATACGTGCAGTTCTGAGTCGACCCCGGCCTTCGTTAACAGGATGTCGGTATTGATGGCGCCGCTCAATGCGAAGTCGCGGGTAGCTGTGATTAGAAGTGTGGGAGGGAACTTGGCAAGCACCGCTGGGGAGTTGCTGGGCGCTACAAGAGGGTCGTTCATGCGGGCGTTACTGAAGTAGCCCAGCTGCCTTTGGCCGCTTTGACCGCCCGCAGGCATTCGCGCCTCCCCCAGAGGGAATGCGATGTAGGTTGCATCGCCGCCGAAGGCACCCGCTGAAGCACAGAAGATTCCGTCTGCCCCCGGCGTGGGAAGGCCATGCGTCTGGAACCAGGCAAGCGACATCGCGGTCAGCATTCCGCCTGCGGAACAGCCATAGATGCCGATGCTTTTTGGTTTATAGGTTTTGAGCAATTCCCGATAAACCTTGGCCACGTCTTCGCTTCCCGCAGGGAATTTGTATTCCGGGCCCTCACGATAATCCACCGTGATTACCTTAATGCCCATGATGGCGGAGATGGGCATGGATTCGAGTTCCGCACATCCCGGCCAACACCCGGAAAATCCGCCGCCGTGAAGGTTAATGAGGACTCGGTGACGGTTCTCCGCCGCGACGCCGGCCTTGGGCTCATACATGTAAACGTGGACACCTGCGATACGCTCATCCTTCCGGTTCAATGCGAACTGCTCTTCGTCCCTTGCAAGATAGTGCTTCATGAAACGTGGCACACCGTTATCCGACTTGAGCAGTTCCGGATTCTGCATGTCCTTGAGATGCTCCGTCATGTACGACTTTGCTTCCGGACTCAGGAAGGTAGAAAGCGGAACAGAACGGGCGGGCACTTGAACAGTGCCATTCGATTCGATCACGACTTTCTGTTTAGGGGAGGAGGCTGCAGTCTCCTGAGCGGACAACAGGCTTCCGTGACCGAAAAAGGAGACAGCAGTGATTGCCAGGAGTATCGAAACGGCCTTTCGAATAAGCACTGTATTCCTCACAAGTTCGTAATTCGCGCCAAAGAAGCTGTCGATCAAACATCGCGGAGCGCCCGCAACCCCAGATCTCTTCGCCTATGGTCCTCTCGGTAAAACGGCAGGCGGCAAAAATCCCAGTTGGTGTAGCCACCGTTCAAGCAGAACCGGCCACAAATCCAGCGTGGGATATCCCAAGCCCAACCCAGAACCATGGGGGCCGTGGGCAAAGAGGTGCATCTCAGCGGTCACTCCTGCGGCGACGAGGGCATCATAGAAACCAACACTGGCTTGCACGACGGGAACAAGCTTATCGTCCGTCGTGGCGTAAATGAATGTTGGCGGAGTCTTCGCGGTGACATGAAGCGCTGGAGTATAAGCCTTCTCAAACTTTTTGCAGTCTGCTTCCGAAACCGTTTTGAGAACCGAGCAATAAGTGATCTTTCCATTGTTATTCGGCTCCATGGCATTCAACCATGCATAACCGAGGATCATGAAATCCGGCCGGTCGCTAACTCGATCGACCGGATCAGAGGCGGCAGGATCGCCCGCATCGAACAATGTGCCGGCTGTCGCCGCCAAATGGCCTCCGGCCGAGAAGCCGATGATGCCAATTCGATTCGGATCAATGTGGTACCTCGCAGCGTCGGAACGAACCAGCCGGATCGCTCGCTGCGCGTCTTCGAGCGGAATCGGGAAGAGATTGTTTGGTCCAAGTCGATATCCGAGCACGAAGGCAATCACGCCGCGCGCCGCAAACCAATCGGCGATCTGGCGACCCTCCTGATTGCTCATGAGGAACTGATATCCGCCACCCGGAGCGACAATAACGGCCGTGCCATTCACTGCAAATGGACGGAAAACGGTTAGCGTTGGAGGACGGCTCGGCGTGCCTTTTGCACCGGGAATTTGACCGCTCCATAGCGGAATGGTGTTGATACCGAGCCCAGGATCGAGCGGCAGCTCCGCATTTGATTGCGCCGTCGCCTGCAAGACACTAGGGACAACAAGGATCGCCGCCAGCATTGCCATTGTCACGCGCCATGCCATCCTTTTGTCCTCCTTGAGCAATCCTGAGCGGATTCGAATCGATTTTCACCAATCGACGCTTCATCCCAAAACCGCAGCTCAACGATAATCCCAACTCAACCAACCAGCCAGGATCCTGTAATCAATCTCTTCCCATGGCAACCGCACGCTGGACACCGCATAGGCTTTTTGCAGCAACTGCGCCTATAAAAGCTTTACTACGCGACTTTTTCACTCCTTGTTTACGCTTTCACCTTCGGGAATACGGAAAGCCGTAGCTTGGCTGCGCCATAGGGCACGAGGGACACTCGTTCAATCGTCTCACTGGCATTAAAATGTCCCGGTTCCGGAAGCGGCGGAGTGTATTTCTGCTTGGGGTTTTCCGGATCGACACGAAGTCCCCAGCCATCGATTTTTCTCACCGGCACGCTTAAGGAGACCGGAGAACTTGACCATGGCCAGGGGTTGCTGGTCAGGTCCGAAGGCGACGACGCCCGCTTTACCTCAACCTGACTGTTGACTTTCGCCGGATCGAGCGCCATGCCATAATTCCACTCGCTGGTGGGTGTGGCCTCCCACGTGGGGAATTCCGCACTTGAGTAATATGCCTCGGCAAGAGATGTCCATGCGGGCTTAATCGATAATGCGTATACGAGGGGTCCGCGTTCTATGCCCACGCCATTGTTCGGCCAATCCGACAGCTTCAATTTCATGGGGAGCTGGAGAGAGATCACATCACCGGACTTGAAATGACGGTGCAGGACGACGAATCCTTTCTCCGGCCGCACATTGTCCACCGAAGTGTCATTCACCCGGATGCGTGGGCTATCGCACCATGAAGGAATTCTGAGTGCAAGCGGAAACGCGATCGGCTTCCCGGTGCGAACCTTAAATTGGATTTCCTCATCGAAGGGGTAATTTGTTGTCTCTACGATTTCCACCTCCTGGCCCTCCGCTCCCACTTTGGCGGTGACCCGCGACGGACCAAACAAGGTCGCCGCGAGACCGTTATCGTGGGTCTTCATCCACATGCTGAGGGCGTAGTTCGGGAAGGAGCGGTGCTTGTTGCCTGCGCAACAACCGATATATTGCGCGGGGTTGGGCTGGTAAGCCATGCGGCGGCTTCCAGGTTTTGTATGGTTATGATCGGAGTTCAATGTCGCTATGAACTGATTCGGGCGGGAATAGTATTGGATCCCTTTCCAATCGTCGCGGGTCGCTCCGGGATGCGCGTTGAAGCACGCGCGCTCGATATGGTCGCCCCATATCCCGTCTCCCGATGCCATAAGAACATAGCTCCAGGACCACGGGTAATCGGAGATATCGCACGTCTCATGCTGGTCTAGAGCGCTGGTACCGGCCAGCCCTTCCGACGAGGAAGGGATCCCATCGATGAGCATGTGATAGTCGAGGACGCGGCGTTGGGCAGCAACAGCATACTTCAAAAGTTCTTCCTTGCCCGTGTAGAGATATAGGATGGCGGGGAGCTTGGATTGCTCCGCATAGGAAACACCGTGACCTTCGGCGGCTGTATTCGAAAACACGCGAGAGGGAGCCAGGTCCGAATAGGGGTGAAAGCGGATTTCACCGCCCATTTTATCGAGCTGGGCTTCGGCAGCCGTGGCAGCGTTGATATAGTCAGTCCACCACTTGTCGGCCATCTTCAGCAGGCGCTGGTCGCCAGTTCGCTCGTAGCACCACAGCAGCGGTTCCAGGTTCGTGATATTTCGGCCGCCATTCGAATATGTGGCGTCATCGTTTAAGTAGTGTTTCCGCATCGCGTCCGCAATGGCATCGCCGTTTACGCCATCTGGAGCAGGCTGGGCATCAGCCAGGGCCATTAACCCACGGAACAAGATTGTGTTTGGCCAACGGTTGGGGCCTCCGGAACCTGCGCCAAATTGCAAACTTTGCGGGCCCAAAAATCCATTCGAGCCCGGATGATTCAGGGTATAGTCGATCGCGGCGCGCGGCTTCGCCATTACGGAGGGGTCTCCGAGCAGCAGTGACAACCGCACGCTGCCATCGATCCAATAGGCCCTTTGCTCCCATTGAAACCAGTCCTTCGCATCCTCCATTCCTTCCCAGTAGGGATAGTTGAATGGGTATGCGATATCTGCCATCGCGGAAGTTAGTTTCGCTCGCTCTTCCAGGTGCGCCCGAATCCATCCCTGGGGCTGTATGGCCCCGGCCGGAAGACTGCGGAGGGCCGCATAGGGCCGGCTTGACGTCGAGGCGCGTTCGGCGCCTTCCACCGTTGCAGGCAGTCCCGCCGCCGCAAGCACGGCGGAGCCCGCCATGGCTCCCTTGATAAATTCGCGGCGGTTCAAGTTCAGTCCTTTGTCTTCCGAACTTGCATGATCCATAACACCTTCTCCTCTTTTCCCTTCGCGCTTGGGCAGCCTTCTGCCGTGATTTTTCCGCAGCGTCGCCTCCGCAGGTCCATTATGCCTGGAACAATCGCGGAGCAAACTCATTCAAACAGCGCCTCCAGGTCAGCCATTCGTGAGCCGTTCCGGAAGATTGATAGAACACAGGCCTGAGGCCTTGAGCAGTTAATTTAGCGACGTTATTCCGTAGGGCATCGTTCAGTCGTACCTCCGCCGTTCCTGCTCCGAACCAGAGTAGGCGAACCTCACGGTTGAAAGTTGCTGCAGAAGCGAACACTCCACCGTATGCCGTATTCGGATCGAAGGGCGGCGGTGTTGGCCGAGAGCTTTGAGCCGACGAGGACTGGGGAGGCATCTTACCGAAGAAAGGCAAGCTGAAGGCCCCGATGTGGGAGAACGTGTCCAAGTGGGTGAGCGCGACCGCCATGGTTTCCATGGCGCCCATCGACAGGCCGGCCATCGCGCGGTGGTCGCGATCGGCAATCGTCCGATAAGAGTGATCGATCGTGGGAATCAGATCGTATATTAAGACCGAGCCGAAGGCCTCAATTCGCGGCGACAGATACGCAGAAGAAGGATCGCGGTTTCCTACACCTGAGCTATCGGTGGCGTAGGTAGCGTAGCCGCTGTCCATAACCACGATCATGGGATGGGTCTTCGGAGCGGCGGAACCGCCGAACCTCGCGAACATCGCGAAGAATCCTGTCAGCGGAGCTGGATTGATTAGATTGTCCAGAATAGGCTGCACGCGGCCTTGTCGTACCCACCCAGTCTCGTCTTCCCCAGCCCCATGCTGGAGATACAACACGGGATATCTCACTTTGGAATTAGCCGCCGCTTTATACCCCGTCGGCGTGTATACAATACAGCGCCGCCGTTTCCCCGTTGTCTTCGATAGATACCAACGCTCTTCAATCTCGCCCTGCGGGCCATCACGAGGAGCGTAGAAGGTTGGCCTCACCGGACTGGTAGGAACATTGGGAAGGTCCGTATCTATGGACATCGGGTCGGGAATCTCAATGCCGCTAGTTTCTTTACCATTGCCCCAAAAGGTCTCACTCCCGGGGTCGTTCATAGTCACGCCATCAACGTCAAACCAGTAGTAATGGAAACCAGTCACACTTGGACCGATGGTTAAACTCCACGCGCCATTGGCGTTCTTGGTCAATGGGACAGATCCCCGGCAGAGACCCTGGCCGCCTTTGAGTTGAACGGATTTGGCCTGCGGCAGATCCACACGGAAAATCACTCGGCCGTCGGCATAGACACGAGGGTACTGCGCCGATGCCCTATTGGTAGCGGCCGGTACCGCCTGGGCCGCACCAGGCAACGATTCGTCAATAGGGCTGTCGTAATATCTCATCACTCATTCCTCCAACCGGCACTAGCTGTTGCTGTGCCTGGGCCATGGCTTATAACTGGGGGCCGTGGCGAGCCACAATTGATAAAAAAGCATGACTGGGTGGTAAGCGCCCCATTCAGGGCCGTCAACAGAACCCTTAAAGTAAGCTCGCGCGCCCTGCTCGGCTCGGGTCTTTCCGGGTAAATACCACTCAAACCAGCCGCCATCCTGCGTATCGAAGTAGTTGTTTCGAATGAAGTCGAGCGTTTCGTGGAAGTAAGGCCACAGGTCCTCGCGGCCGTGAAGCATCGCATACAGACCAGTCGCCTTGACTACCTCGCACTGCGGCCACCACAGCATTGGCTGCGGCTGCCCCTGCGCGTTGTATGGACCAAGACCGCCGATAGCGGTATTGTAGGTTTTGCTGATCGCAAAATCTATGATTCGGTTACCCAGATCAATAAACTTCGGATCCGCACCCAGTTGAACCGCACGGTTGAGCTCCGATGCCCACTCGAATAGGAAATGCCCAGGATTGGCAGTCGGAACTCCCACCGGTTTCCAGTTCGCGTCATAGCAATTCGGCAGGTATCCTATCTTGTAATCGAATAGTCGCGAGATGGCGGAAAGCTCCCCTTGCATCTCCTTCCAGACCTCGGGGGACTTGGTTGCATAATACAAACCCATCATCGCCTCGAACATATGCAAATCGATGCAATGGACCGGTCTTGCGCCGCCAAACATAGTGGCGAATTTTGGGGCTGGCGTGTTCGGCGGAGTGCCCGATGACCAGCCCATCGCGTCCTTGAAATCGCTCGGGGCATTGGGGCGTTCGATGGCGAGGCTGAACGCTCCTCCCGGAATCTTCTTCCAGTCGCGCGTGTAGCTGCCCCCGGCACCGAAAAGTGGGCCATCGCTCATCTTGTCGCGAATTAAGCGGAACAAAGCCATGGCGTCATTCAGGTAGGTTTTGTTGTCAGTCACACGTCCCACTGTCGCCAGCGAGTAGAGCGCGAAGCTCTGATAACCCGTTTTGCTGTCCTGGATGACATGGCCGTCCGACCCCACGCGCAGGTAGTAACCGCCATGTTGCGGGTCATGCATCTTGGTGACCATAAAATTCGCTGCCCGGTCGATGGCGTCGCGATATTCCTCGTTCTTTTTTCCGTTCATTTCATAGACAAGAGTCATGCTCAGCAATTGGCGGCCCTGTCCGTTGATCGTCGCCTCTTCTTGCGTACCCCATTGCTTCCACTGCCGATTCAGATCCTCTTGGATGAATCCGTTCGGTGCTACGGAGTTTTTGACCCAGTAATCCATCAGGCCATGCGTGATAGTGTCCCTCAGCCAATCGTGGCTGATATGTTCTTGAATCTGCCAGTCCGGGATGCGGGTGTTCACGTTCGGCCGGTTCGTTTGTGCCGTGGCCTGCGAGCTCCCTGCGGCAGCCATGCTAACAAGTGCCACGGTAGCAGCCAAGTATGTCAAGAGCCTCGTCGGACGAATCATCTATTAAACCCCTTTCCTCGGCGATTCATTTTGTCAGCGCATTCAAATGCGGAAACTTTATAGCTTTGACAAGAACTTACGAACGCAAGAGAGGAATTGCTACCATGCGGCTATCCCGAACGGATAAGTGATGCCTCCCTTTGTTCCAGTGCATGCCGATATCGTGATTTCAAGACTAGAAAGACCACAAAGAGGGCAACAGAGAAGGCCGGCAAAATGAGCAGCCCCCGACCGACCCCATCAGGGTTCGGACCGGCAATCCAGCCGATAAGCGGGGAACTGATCACAAGACCCGAAAAACCGCAAGTGATCGTGAAGCCGATGGCAGTTGCGCTGCCCTGCCTGAAGATATCCCCAACTACCGACACAGTTGTTGGAAATACTGGGGCCATGCACATGCCTACCACGAAGAGGATCGCTGCGGCCCAAGTGGGATTCGCAATGTGGAGCATGGAAAATGTCGCCACAGCCATCAGCAGCGATGCGGCAATGGTGATGGTGAGCGGACGAACCTTGATGAGCAGGGACGCCGCGAAAAGCCGCCCCAGCAGCATTCCCACTGCGAATCCGGAGAGGACGTTCAGCGCCGTCGATTCAGCAATGCCCCGCGTGATCAAGTACTTGACTATCCAGTTCCAAATGCCGAATTCGCATGCCGTATAGAGAAACGTTGCCGCTGCGAGCAGATAAAGAATCGGTCGACGAAATACCTCGCGGGATTTTTGTGAAGATGTGCGTGGGACCGGAGAAGGCAGGCGCAAGGGCAGATGGATGAGAAAGGTCACCGCTGTCAAAACGGCGGCGGTATAGGCGATTTTCACCGCATTGGAGTGGAGGAGATTGCCCGCTACGAAGGGTGTCGCCATCCCTCCCAGACCGACAAACAGGTTCAGGAGATTGAGTACGGTGCCGCGCCTGGAGTCGCTGACATCGTTCCCGAGAGCATTGGCGCCAGTGAGAACGATTCCGCCGCCCATGCCGAGTACGAACATAGCCACCATGATGGTGGCGAAGCTGTGAGCGTTTGCCAGCGCGACGAGCGATGCCGTGATGAAGAGCAGGCCCAGCAGGACGCCGATTTTCTTGCCCCGCCGGTCCATGAGCGGGCCCACTGACACGGATGCTACGACCAGACCCAGGCCTTGCGCGAGAGCAATATAGCCTATTTGTGCGTTGGTCAAATGCACGCTACCGGCGAGACCAGGAATGATCGTCCCCAGCATAGACGCGATCATTCCATAAACGAAGATTTCCAGGCAGCCGGCAAACATAAGCATCGACTCGCCACCTTCCAATCATGTTCCGGCACGCTCAGCGTGCTTCGTTGACCACGATGGTTTTTAGTTCCGTCATCTCGCGCACGGTCTCGACAATGCTCTCGCGGCCGATTCCGCTTTGCTTCGCCCCACCAAAGGGAATGTTACCGGGGCGGAACGCGCAGGTTCCGTTAATTACGACACCGCCAACCTCGAGACGATTGGCGAGCTTCAGAGCGGTGCTGATATTTGAAGAAAAGACGCTCGCTTGCAGACCGTAAGGCGAACCGTTGGCGATCTCCAGAGCTTGTTCGACATCTTTAAACGCGAGCACCGGCGCGACGGGACCGAAAACCTCGTCCTTCATGACCGGCATCTCGGGCGTCACGTCGACCAAGACCGTCGGCTCGTAGAAGTTTGCCTGAACCCGCTTCCCGCCTGCAAGACAACGCGCTCCCATCCGAACCGAATCCTGAA
>Ga0207933_1001023_pt1 | contig 23358 bp, 17 predicted proteins | sample NGESurdeep092012_4_FD_184488 | JGI IMG/M metagenome (GOLD analysis project Ga0207933, IMG submission 184488) | Arctic peat soil microbial communities from Barrow, Alaska - NGEE Surface sample F53-3 deep-092012 (SPAdes) | ecosystem: Environmental > Terrestrial > Soil > Wetlands > Peat ...
GAAAAACGGCCTCCGGAACGCAAAATAACAAAAAAAAACAGCCAAAACAAGCCAAATCGACGAAAATTATCCCCGCGAGAACTTCACGAACGAAAATAACGAGTTCTTCCGCAGCCTGTTTAGGCCACTGTTCATGGGCAACCGATGAACCGGCTTTAGCCGCGGGCCTTCTTACACGGGAGGAACGATTCCTTCCCACGACCCAATCGCAGTACACTAACAGTGATGCATCTTCCCGGCGCCAAGCCCGAGCGCGTCGCCACCCCGGCCGAGCCGGACGTCGAAGTCCGCATCCGCGGCCTGATGATGGACCCATCGACACACTCGCCTGTTGTAGTCCTCAACGACATCGCCGGTGAAGTCGTGCTGCCGATCTGGGTCGGCATCTTCGAGGCCAACGCGATTGCGCTGGAGATCGAGAAGGCCACGCTGCCGCGTCCGATGACGCATGACCTGTTGCGCGACGTGATCCACGGCCTCAACGCCCGCGTGACCCGCGTGGTCGTCGGTGCGCTGCTGGAGAACACTTTCCACGCCACGATCTGGCTCGACCAGCAGGGAGAAACCGTAGCCATCGACGCCCGCCCGTCGGATGCAATCGCCCTCGCGCTGCGGGCCGATTGCCCTATCTTCGTCAGCCGCCAGGTGCTCGACCGCGCCCGCGAGAACGCCGACGGCGCGAGCACGGCAACGCCTGAGGACCTGCGCCGCTGGCTCGAAGGCCTCAACGACGACGAGATGGGCCGCTACAAGATGTAGCCTAAGAACCATGCGCGACGCCCTGTTTCGTCTGCTGTACCGAGTCATCCGAGTGTCGCGCCCGAGGCGGATCGATCATGGCGGTCCGCGCACAATCCTGGTGCTTCAATACGCAATGCCGCTCGGCTGTTGCGTCCACGGCACGCCGATCTACGCGGCGATCAAGCAGGCCAATCCAAACACCACGATCATCGTCGCGTCGCGCGGAACTGGCCTTGCAACGCTCCAGCACGATCCCAACATCGACCATCTGATCGACACGCCCGATCCGATGGCATCGTTCGCCAGCCTGCGAAAGACGATTCGGACGATCCGCAAGCACCTCCGCGCAAATGGCTGGCAACCGGACATCGTCTTGCAGGACGCTTCCAACCGTCGTGGAACCTATGCGCTGTTCGCGCTGCTCCTGCGCGTTGCGCCGACGAAGGGATTTGCCGATGCTCCCGCCCTGTACGACAATCATCTTCAGTACGATCCAATGCTGAGCCTGATCGACAACAATCTGCGGCTCGTCGATGGTTCCCGTCATGTGGAGCCGGGGGTCTACTTCACCGCGGACGAATTGGAGCACGCACGCGCGATGCTGCGCGAGGTCAATCCGGCGGGACTTCCCGTCACCGCCTTCGTGGTGCAGGGAAGCGGTGGTCAGCCGACGGAATGGCACGACGACCGATTCGCCGCAGTGATTCAGCATATGCAGAAGCGCGGACGTTTTCCCGTCTTTCTCGGTACTGCCGATAACGCTGCCAAGATAGAGCGGATTCGGAGTATGGCAGGCCCTCCGGGATGTTCCCTGGCTGGGCGCACCTCAATCCCGCAGTTGGCTGCGCTGCTCTCTCTATGCGACTTCATGATTACGATAGACACTGGAACCATGCATGTCGGTCGCGCGGTGGACCTGCCAATGATTGTGCTCGGCCCGGCGTGGCAGGATCCCATGGAATGGATGCCATTGAGCAAGATAAACGCGCGTGTTCTGCGCGGATTTTACCTTCACGAGGTGCCACCTCACTGTCGTGTCGAGGTCTCTCTACAGCGAGTGATCACTTCCGCGAACGAGTGGCTGATGATCTTTCAACCACCCGAGCACCTCCGCGAGATTCGTATCGCACAACGCCTGTCCACAACTCGACCTTAGCGAATGGCAAGCTCGTCGAGGTAGTCGAAGAACTCGGGGAAGGATACGGCCGCAGCTTCAGCACCGTGAATCTCCGTCTCGCCTTCCGCGCGCAGGGCCGCGATGGAGAAGGCCATCGCAATCCGGTGGTCGAGGCCGGAGTCAACGACGCCGCCACGAAGCGTCTGGCCGCCGGGAATGTCCATCCCATCGTCATGCTCGACCACTTCCGCACCCATGGCGCGGAGGTTCTTCACAACCAGCGCAATTCGATCGGACTCCTTGATGCGCAGCTCCTTCGCGTCGCGAATGCGAATGCCATCTTTCGTATACGGGCCAATCGCGGCGAGGACCGGCAACTCGTCGATAAGCTGCGCCGAAAGCGCGCCGGAAATGTCGATGCCCTTCAATCCATGCGGACTGCGATTCACTTGTATAGTCCCGACCATTTCACCATGTTGCTCACCAACGTCGAGCACCTTGACGACGCCTCCGAGTGCGTGGACGACATCGAGCAGCGCCGAGCGCGTCGGGTTCATGCCGAGCGCGTCGAGGACGAGGTTGGAGTCCTCGAAGAGCAGCGCCGCGCAGAGGAAGAATGCGGCGGACGACATGTCGCCGGGGACCGTGGCGTCGATGGCGTGGAGCTTCTGGCCGCCAGCGATGCGGAGGCGATCGCCTTCGCGAGTGAGCTTGGCTCCGAAGGCGCGGAGAGCGTGTTCGGAGTGGTCGCGCGTTCGAACAGACTCCGACAATGAGGTGATACCCGACGCCTGCAGACCGGCGAACAGAACTGCCGTCTTGACCTGCGCGCTGGGAATCGGTGTGTCGAAGTCGATGGCCTGGAGCGGGGCTCCGTGGGCGATCATCGGGGCGTGGCCCTCGGTGAGGTCGATGCGCGCGCCCATGGCGGTGAGTGGCTTGCGGATGCGCTCCATTGGGCGGATGGTGAGGGACTCGTCGCCGATGAGGGTGAAGTCGCCTTCCTGTGCGGCGATGAGGCCCGCGAGCATACGCATCGTCGAGCCGGAGTTGCCGCAGTCGAGCGGCTGCGACGGGGCCCGGAGAACGCCGGCTGTTCCTGTAACTTCGGTGATGCGGCCGTTGAGGGTGGAGGTCGCGCCCATGGCTTCCATGCAGCCGAGCGAGCTGTGCGGGTCCTGGCCGGTGGAGAAGTTGGTGATGCGCGATGTGCCCTCGGCGAAGCCGGCGAGCATGGCGTAACGGTGCGAGATGGACTTGTCGCCAGGCAGCGTGAGCGATCCGCGCAAGCCGCGGGCGGGGGCGATGACCTTGATCGTGGAGGATGCAGCTGAAGACATGAGTCCTATGTTAACCGACTCTGCCGCGAGGTGGGCAGTTGTGCCGGTGGTAGGAGTACCTTGACGCAAAGTTCGCGAAGAAATGCGCCAAGTTTCGCCACGGCACTCTTTGCGAAACTTGGCTAACTTGGCGAACTTTGCGTCAGGGCTTTTGTTCTCCGCAGTTGTGCTCAGTGTCCCGGAGGGTCTTCGGGCATGATGCGGATGTCTTCGACGCCGCGGTAGCGCTCGGCGTAGTCCATGCCGTAACCGATGACGAAGCGGTCGGGGATCTTGAAGCAGACGTAATCGGCCTGGATGGGGACGAGGCGGCGCTCGAACTTGTCCAGGCAGGTTGCGATCTTGAGCGATGCAGGCTTGTGCTGCAGCATCAGGTCGCGGAGATAGCTGAGCGTGAGGCCGGTGTCGAGGATGTCCTCGACAATGATGACGTGGCGGCCTTCGATGGGATTGTCGATGTCCTTGATGAGCTTGACGGCGCCCGAGGAAACGCGGGCGCGGCCGTAGCTGGAGACGGCGACGAAGTCGAAGGTGTTGTCGACCTCGATGGCCCGGGCGAGGTCGGCGAGGAAGATTGCCGCTCCCTTGAGGACGCCGATGAGGACGATGGACTGGCCCGCGTACTCTTCTGAAATCTGTTTTCCGAGCGCTTTGACTCGTTCTGCGATTTGGTCCTTGGTGAAAAGGACGTCCATGGTGCCGGGGGGAACGAAGGCGGGCAGGTTCGTCGACATTTGCGTAGGTTAGCGCGAAAGGGAATGAGGAAAACTGGGGCGCAATCGGTATTCGTGCGCCACGCCGCTATACTTGACGAGACCCATGTATCCCTACATCCATATTGGCTCCTTTCAACTCGGTACGTTCGGCCTGCTGCTGTGGCTGGCGGCGGTGTGCGGCACGATCGTTCTGCACCGCAACTTCATCCGCAACGGCGTGGATGCGGATGCTCTGAACGTCGTTGCGCTGGTGACGCTTTCGGGCATTGTCGGCGCGAAACTCTGGCACGAATTGCAGAATCCCGCCGAACTTGCGCTGGCCTGGCACCAGATATGGCTGCCGGGGTGGGGGCATATCGGCCAGGTGCTGATGGGGTTCCTGCACTGGTTCCAGACCGGGTTTGCGTGGTTCGGCGGTCTGCTGGCTGGGGTGGCGATGCTGATGTGGCAGGGGCGGCTGGCGCGCTTCAAGGGGCCGAAGGAAGGCACGCAGGGTGGGCGAGTCGGCGCTTGGCGGATGCTGGACCTGGCGACTCCCGCGGCGGCGATCGGCTATGGCGTGGGGCGGATCGGCTGCCTGACTTCGGGCGATGGAGATTATGGGATCAACACGACGCTGCCCTGGGGCGTTCATATGGCCAAGGATGCGCTGGTGCCGCCGAACCCTCCGAATGCGCTGGTGCAGCCTACTCCGATCTATGAGTTCCTGTTCGCGGTGGTGCTTTGCTGGCTGCTTTGGGAGCTGGGCAAGAGGCATAAGCCGATTGCGTGGCTGACTGGCGTCTACCTGATGCTGTCAGGGTTCGGGCGGTTCCTGGTGGAGTTCGTGCGGATCAATCCGAAGCTGTATTTTGGGCACACGATGTCGAATGCCCAAGTTGCCGCGTTGGGGAGTGTGGTTTGCGGCGCCGTCGTTTTTGTATGGGCGATTCGGGCGAAGAAGCAGTGGGCGCCGAAGCTGGCGGATGAGTCGCTTACCTGAGTTTTTGGGGAGCCACCCCTCCCCCTGTTTCCCGCAAAGTCCCTTATCGAAACGAGTTAGCTTGGTACCCCGGGCTGTAGCGGCGGTCATGGTCGTATAACGGCTCCCAGCTCCGAGCTGCCCGCTCCCAGCTTCTTGCTTGCAGGTTCCAGTTGTCAGTTTCCAGTTGCCAGTTCTGCCGACCACCCCTCCCCCCTATTTCCCGCAAAGTCCCTTATCGAAACGAGTTAGCTTGGTACCCCGGGTGTAGCGGCGGTCATGGTCGTATAACGGCTTCCAGCTCCGAGGTACCCGCTCCCAGCTTCTTGCTTGCAGGTTCCAGTGGCCAGTTTTCAGTTGCCAGTTGTACTGACCTAACCCCTCCCCCCTATTTTGCGCAAAGTCCCTTATCGAAATGACTTATGGTCGTACCCCCGACAGAGTAGAGGTGTCGATTCTCAGTTGCGAGTTGCGAGTTGCGAGCTACCAGTTTTCAGTTGCCGGTTTGGGTGGCGGAGGAGGATAGGCGATTATGTTCATGTGCGAGGGATGACGGTTTGAGGTGCGAGGGTTTTGGAGAGGTTTGAGCGTAGAGATCCAGGTTCCGGGCGTCTGGAAGAGGCTCCTGTTCCGTTTTGAGTTGTCAGTTTTGAGTGCTGAGTTAATTGTAGCGAGTTGGGAGATATAACAAGCACGGTTTTGAGAATTAGTTTCGCCTGTGTTCATGCGGGGTCTGTGAGTTTTGCACAGGCTGGGGGGCTTGACAACTATTTGGGGTGTTCCGCTTTTAGGCCGGTGGCGGGGTCGGAAAGGGTTTTGCGGTCGACCAGGAAGACGTTGTCGGCACCGATCCTGCCGTTGCCGTTGGAGCGGACGACGAAACGTAGACGCGCGGCTGGGGGGACCGTGGCGATGGTCAGGGGCACGGTGACTGAGCGGTTGTCCGCGGTGACGCCAGCGGGCAGGGGAGGGAGCTGGACGGTCATGAGCTGGGCCCTGCGAGACAGGGATTTCCCCTTTTTGTCGAAGCTGGCCGCGAACACGGTCATCTCAGATTGCTGCATTTTGCGGGAAGGGTCCTGCTGCCATGTGAGGCTGGAGGCGCTCACGTGGAGGTGGAAGGTGTCCGGGGCGGCGGGGTCGCGGGTGATGGTCAGCGGAACGCCGTCGAAGACCAGTAGGCCTTGGCCGGCGACATCGATATCGAAGGTCAGTTGCTTCGATGGCTTGCCTGTGGCGTCGAGCGCAGGTTGGATCGGGGCTGCCGTGGCGAAGTAGCCTTCGCGGGTGCTGGCACGCAGGCTGCGGTCGCTCAGCAGCACCTGGATGAGGCGAAAGTCTTTGGTGTCCTGGCTGACGATGGTGGGTTTGTAGGTGAGGGTGTAGAAGGTCTCACCGTCGCTGACGCTGGTGCCGATGAGGTGGTCGACATCGTTGCGGCCATGAAAACCCTGCCCGCCGGTGGCCTGGGCCATGGTCTCGAAATTGACCTGACCGCCAAAGGGATCGTCGATATAAAAGCCCTCTTCGTCGGTTGGGGGCGGAGCGGAGGAAAGGCCGGCGGGGTCGATGGAGTAGAGGGTGACGCGGGCGTCGCGGAGGATGTTGGCGCAGTAGATGACCGAGGCCTGGAGACGGTCCTGGGTGTAGGTGTCGAGATCGTGCCAACTGAAGCGCGGAAATCCACGCCCGACCCAGACTATGTTCTTGTGCCCGGCATGGCCGGCGGTGGCGTGGGCGACGGCGATGAGCGAGGAGAAGGTCGCGCTCATCTGCTCGTCCTTCCACGAACTGTTGAGTGATTTCCAGTTGTAGCCGGCGAAGTGCTTGTCGATGGCGTCCAGGATTTGCTTGCGCGAGGTGGTGTAGTCGCGCAGGACCATGATGTTCTGGAGGTTGACGGCGAGCAGCATGGTGGGTTGCCGGAGCGTGTCGCCCTGTCCGTTGAGGTATTTCTTGAGGGAGTAGCGAGCGAAGCCCTCGTCTTCAAACCTGGTGGTGACTTCGTCGAGGACGATGATGCTGACGGGAGCGTTGGGCTCCTTGCGATCCAGCTCGGCGGTGGATCGGATGGGGATGGGGGCGGCGGTCTCAGAGGCAGGCTTGATGGCTGGTTCAAACGAAAGAATAGTTTGCGGGACTTTATCCTCGTAAACCTTGAAGTCATCACGGGTCAGGTTGGTGACGTTGTCGCCCTTTTTGTTGTGGACGACGACATCGAGGACGACGATCTGGGAGTTTACCTGAAGGGTGTAGGCGCCGGGTGGCGGCGCTGTCTGGACTGTGGGTGTCTGCTGGGCTCGGGCGGCGATGGCGACGATGGAGAGGGTGGCGGCGAAGAGGAGAGAACGGTGGCGACGGGTCAAGTGACACTCCGGAGTTGTGGCCTCGTGGTGATGATACTTGGACGAAGGGGTCAGGCGGGTGGGTGGAAGCGGATGCTGACGATGGTGATGTCGTCGTCCTGGCCGTGGGCGGAGGCGGCCTGGGCGATGGCTTCGGGTGGGAGCGAGGAGAGGCTGGCGGTCTCGTCGAAGCCGAGGAGGGAGCCGGCGGCGTTGCGGGCTTCGGGGACTCCGTCGGTGAGGAAGGTGAGGTGGTCGCCGGGGTTGAGTTGGATTGCGGCGACGTCGTAGCGAGTTCCGGGGATGATGCCGAGGGGGATGGCGCCGGGGAGGTCCATCGCGATGCCGTTGCGATACGGCGGGATGTGGCCGGCGTTGGCGACTCGCATCGTGCCGTCCGTGGTTAGGTGGGCGGCGATGCAGGTGGCGAAGTGTTCGCCGGCGCGGCCGATCATGCGCTCGTTGAGGCAGAAGAGCAGGTCGGCGGGGTCGGCGGTGGCTTCGGAGCGGGTGCGTGCGCTGCCAACCAGGACGGCGACCAGCATGGCGGCTCCGATGCCTTTGCCGGAGACGTCGCCGACGATGATGAGCAGCGAGCCGTCGGGGTAGGGGATGATCTGGAAGAAGTCTCCGCCGACGGTGCGGGCGGGATGGTAAGCGGTCTCGACGGTGAAGACGGTGGAGTGGATGGGTTCAGGGACGAGGACGCGCTGCTGGAGTTCGCTGGCGTGTTCGAGGTCCTGGTCGATGGTTTGGCGTTCGAGGCGCTCGGCGACCTGGGAGTTGATGAAGCGGCGGGCAACGAGTGCTCCGGTAACGAGGACGAGCAGGAGCAGCGCGACTTCCTTGACGCCGACTTGGATTCCGAAAGGGAAGAAGGACGTGCGGATGCGGAACCAGTCGCTGAGTTCCACGGTGAAGAGGCTGATGGTGAGCAGGATGACGGGCGGCGTCGCCACGAGAACCCCAATACGGTCTTTGCGCGCGCCCTGAAAAAGCGGAACGAAAAGAAGGAAGCCAAGACCTGCGTTACATGCGGCGTTCAACTCCAGGAAGAACAGAATTCTGGATGTGGGCGCGTGCAGCGAGAACATGGTGGCGACTTCGGTAAAGATGGCTATCGCCGCAAGGACAGCCATGAGGATATTCAAACGGCGGCTTCGTCCGAGCTCGAACCATGTTCGCCAGAAGAGTATCCAGCAGACGAGACCGAGGACGGCGAAGGGCATGAGCAGTGCGTTCGCTCCGCCCTGGGTGAGGGCATAGGAGAAGAAAGCGGTCGTCAGGACCGCAGTGGGAGCGGCGGTGAGGACGAGCGCGAGGGTGAGCCAGAGATAGGTCGGACGCGGGCGGTCGATGAGCCATATCCAGAATGCGCCGGCCGCCGCGATGAGCAGAAGAAACGAAACGAAAACCGCAGTGAGGACATTGAGGATGCGGCCCGTCACCTCCTGCGCGCGGACGGCTTCGATGGGCGCGTGGAGGCCGAGGAGTGGGACCTGATGCATTCCTCCGCTGTCTGCGCCCGAGCCGCTGACGAGGACGAAGGGTTCCATGTAGAAGCGGATGGCGAGAAGGATGTCGCCGTTTGCGTCGAGTGGTGGAAGCGCGAAGGCGAGCGGGCGCGAGCGGTAATTGACGACGCCGTTGGGAGTGAATTTGCCTAACTCTCCGACATATTGGCCGTTGGCGAAGACCTGGTAGGAGTCGTCGGTGTGGTCGGGCATTTTGAGCCAGAGTGGGCGGGGGGAGTCGGCAATATGGATGCGGACGCGGTACCAGGCGAAGCCGGTGAGGTTGGGGAAGCCGCGGGCGCTCCAACCGGTGATGTAGGTGGAGGTGCCGTAGAAGGCGTCGGCCTGACCGGCATTGGGGTGGAGATCCATGTCGTGCCAGGCGGAGTCGTCGAAGGCGGGGTTGGCCCACAGCGGGACGCCGTTCATGGTAGGGGAGTCGCCGGGTTCGAACTTCCAGGGGCCGGGGAGCGGGATGACGGAGTCGCCGAGGCGGATCTCGGTGGGGGCGCTGGCCGGGGGACTGGCTGGCTGCGCGGGAGCGATCAGGCAGGCCAGACCGAACAGCGGCAGCAGAAGAAGACGGGCTCTCCGCATGGGTTGCAGATTACACGAGAGGCTTGCGGAAAGAAATGACTAGTGCGAGACGGTCTGGAGGCGGTCGACGGATTTGCAGACGCCGTCGCCTCCGGCCTGCTGGATGAAGTCGGGGTCGAGGCGGTCGCTGGAGCGGTCGGGGTAGGGGGCGACGGAGATGCAGCGGCAGCCGGCGTCGGCAAGCGAAACGTTCTTGAGGACGTACTCGGACGAGACGGACTTGACGAGGATTTGCTGCGAGGTCATCGGCGAGGTGCCGAGGGAGTACGAGTCCTTGACCGAGTAGCCGATGCCGCTGAAGGCGCGGAAGATGCCGTAGTTCGACTGTAGCCATTGGGCGAGGGCGGTGTGGGCGGGGTTGAAAAGCGCGCCGGCGTAAGCGAAGGTGTGGGCCAGCGCGGTGGGGACGGATGTGGATGCGGGATCGGTGAAGCCGGCGGCGTAGCAGGAGACCTGGGTTGCAACCGCGGCAGGGTTGGCGCTGCACGTTGCGGAATCGACGGGAACGTCGCGCTGGATGGCCTGAAAGACGTTGGGCCAGGTGGCGAGGACGGCGTCGACTTTTTCCGGGTGCGGAGGGCGGCAGCGCATCGCGACGAGGACGTTGGTGTCGTTGTTTTCCAGGCCGGAGTAATAGGGAAGGTCTTTGAGTTGGAGCGGCGGCTGGTAAAGCGGCGTGGCGGTGGTGAAGGCGCGGAGGGCTCCGGGGCGAGAGAGTGTGGTGGGGTTGACGCCGGCGGGGAGGAAGCTGACGCGGAGATAGTCGTTGGGGAGGGATTCGCGGACGGTGTCGGCGACGACGACCGGCGGTGGAGGTGTTGCGGCGGCGGTGACGCGGTGGGTCGCGCAGCCGGTCGCGAGAAGAATAGTGACGATGACGCATGTGGCTGCAAGTAGTTTGCTCATGGTTGTGCTCCACGGCGTGTTGCTCCGGTGAGATATTTTTAGCAGAGATTGTGCCTGAGCGTGCGAACGTTTTGTTCTGAGCCACCAGCTACGAGCTATCAGCTACGAGTTTCCAGTTTCCAGTTGCCAGTTTGGGGGTGCGAAGACGTGGCTGCTGAGCGTGCGAAAATTAGGCGTGATTCCGCACGCAGATCAACGTCATGGATAACGCCGCGCGGCAGAAGCGGATGGCGCTCGGGTTCCTTTCGAACTGGGTGAGCCGGCTTGCGGGCACCGTGATTCAACTGGTGCAGGTGCCGGTGTTCCTGCACTTCTGGAGCGTGCCGCTGTATGGCGAGTGGATTGCCATCAATGCGATTCCCGCGTATCTGAGCTTCTCGAATATTGGGTTTGGGACCGTTGCCGGCAACGAGATGACCATGCTGATGGGGCGCGACGACAGGGCCGCCGCGCTGCGGGTGTTTCAGAGTTGCTGGTGGCTGATCCTGCTGGTGTGTGCGGTGACCATGGTGGCGTTTGGCGTGGTGCTGTTTACGGTACCCGTGTCGCTGTGGAACCGGTTCAATGTGCTTTCGGATTCCGATGCGCGGTGGATTTTGTTTGCGCTGGGGATGGCGGTGCTGTTTGGGCAACTGGAGCAGTTGCTGGGGTCGGTGTATACGTGCGTCGGGCGGTATCCGTATGGAACGTTTGTGAAGAGCATTATTTCGCTGTGCGCGTTTGCGGCGATGATGGTGCCGGTGGTGCTGGGGCGAGGGCCGAGGGCGGCGGCGGATGTTTTTGCGGTGGCGAACATCGTGGGCACGATCGTCCTGGGGTTGATGACGCGCAAGGACGTTCCGTGGATCGAGTTTGGATGGCGTCATGCGCGCTGGTCGGAGATTCGGCGGCTGACGCGGCCGGCGTTTGCGTTCATGGCGTTCCCGATCGGCAATGCGCTGAATTTGCAGGGGACGGTGCTGGCGGTGAGCTATGCGCTGGGGCCGGTTGCGGTGGTGATCTTTGCGACCGCGCGGACGATTTCGCGGGTGGCGCTGCAGATGGTGCAGCTGGTGAACCAGACGTTCTGGCCGGAGCTGGGGGCGGCGTTTGGGGCGGGCGATATCGCGCTGGTGCGGACGCTGCATCGGCGGGCGTGCCAGATGGCGGTAATCATTGCGCTGGGTCTGATCGCGGTGATGATGACGATCGGGCCGTGGTTCCTGGTGCATTGGACGTCGCACAAGGTGCCGCCGAGCAGGGAACTGCTGTTGCTGCTGATGATCAGCGTGCTGTTCTATGCGGGGTGGTCGACCAGCTCGACGCTGCTGACGGCGATCAACCGGCACCAGACGCTGGCGGCTTACTATCTTTTTGGGACTGGGGTGACGGTGGTGGTGACGTACTTCGCCGCGCGGACTTCGGGGCTGAAGGCGGCTGCGGCGTCGCTGATCTTGTCCGAGTTGATTATGAATACGTATGTTTTGCCCGCGTCGCTGCGAGTGGCGCACGATACCTGGGGCGGGTTTGTGGCGGCGATGTTCCGGTATCCGCGATCGTTGCGGCCCGCGGAGTTGTGGCGGCGGTTGCGGGAGACGCCGGTGCAGCCTGGAGAAATGGAAATATAAGGCGTCTTATGGTCGAGGTTACCCGTATCCTTTTAATGAAACTCTCACAATCCGAGGTCCGTATGTTGGTTCGCAGTTTGCGTGTTGCCGTCGCTCTTTCCGTTTGCCTGCCCGCCATCGTGTATGCGCAACAGCCGCGCACGCTGACCACCGAAGACTATGCCCACGCGGAACGGTGGATGGCCTATAACGTTGCCGGCCTGGTGCAGCACACGATTGGCGGGGTGCAGTTTCTGGCCGATGGACGGGTGTTCTATCGCGATCCGGGCAAGGACGGGACGGTGTATATGATTGCCGATCCGGCGAAGGGGACGACGGTGCCGGCGTTCGATAACGCGAAGATGGAGAAGGCGCTACGGGATGCGTCGAAGAAGGCGTTTGAGGCCCGGCGGCTGGGGGTTTTTCAATACACACCGGACGCTGACGGGTTTACGGTTGTGACGGCGGGCGGGAAATTTCATTGCGATGCGGGGGTGGGACACTGCGAGTTGGTGCCCGATCCGACGGCACGGCCTCAGCGGTCGCAGGGCGAGCGGAGCGTGCCGGAAGTCGGGGGCAATGCGCAGGCGAACCCGCAGGTGCGGGCGGCGGCGCGACCGGTGGCGGGACGGCCACGGCCGTTCGATACTTCTCCGGACAAGAAGTACGCGGCGTTTATCCGCGACAACAATTTGTGGGTGCGGGTGAATGCGACGGGCGAAGAGAAGCAGTTGACCACCGACGGCGTGAAGGACTACGGCTATGCGACCGACAACGCCGGCTGGACGCACTCGGATGCGCCGATCGTGCTGTGGTCGCCGGACTCGACCAAGATTGCGACTTTCCAGCAGGACCAGCGCAAGACCGGCTCGATGTATCTGGTGCCCGTGACGAACCGGCATCCGGTGCTGGAGGAGTGGAAGTATCCGCTGGTCGGCGATAAGGATGTGACGATGATCGAGCGGGTGGTGATCGATGTCGATAGCGCAAAGATGGTGCGGCTGAAGATGCCGCCGGACCAGCACCGCAGCACGGAGTGCGACGACATCAGTTGCCGCGGGGGCTCGGGATGGTCCGATGTGGAGTGGTCGGCGGACGGCAAGCACCTGGCGTTTATTTCGACTTCGCGCGACCACAAGGACGAGTGGCTGCGGATTGCCGATACCGCGACCGGCGATGTGCGTGATGTGTATCACGAGCATGTGGACACGTACTACGGCTGGCAGAGCAAGACGAACTGGAAGTATCTGCCGGAGTCGAACGAGTTTCTGTGGGTGTCGGAGCGGAGCAACTGGGCGCAGATTTATCTGTACGACCTGACGACAGGCAAGGTGAAGAACCAGATCACGCATGGCGATGGGCCGGTGTACGACATCCTGTATGTCGACCAGAAGGACCGCGTGATTTATTTCGAGTCGGTGGACAAGGAGAAGGGCGAGAACCCTTACTACGTCAACCTGTATCGCGTGGATTTCGACGGCAAGCACCAGAAGCGGTTGACGCCTGAAAACGCGAACCATGTGGTGACGCTTTCGCCGGATGGGAGCACGTTTGTCGATGTGTATTCGACGATCGATACGCCGCAGACCGCGGTAGTGCGCGACAACAATGGCAAGCTGCTGACGACGCTGGGCAAGCAGGATATTTCGGCGCTGCTGGCGACGGGATGGAAGCCGCCGACTGAGATCAAGGTGAAGGCGCGGGACGGCAAGACGCCGCTGTACGGGTTCATGTTCAAGCCGACGAACTTCGATGCGACGAAGAAGTATCCGATTGTCGATGGGGTGTATCCGGGGCCGCAGGGCTCGGAGTGCCAGTTGAGCGGACGCAGTTTTTCGCCGGCGCACGGCGACGATCAGGCGCTTGCGGACCTCGGATTTGTGGTGGTGTGCATCGACGGCATGGGCAATCCGGGGCGGACGAAGAAGTTCCACGATGCGTTTGCGTCGGCGCCAAAGGACATGGGCGACGATACGATTCCGGACCAGATTTCGGGGATCAAGGACCTGGCGGAACAGTATCCGTTCATCGATGTGGACCGCGTCGGCATCTGGGGGCACTCGGGCGGCGGCAATGCGACGGTGTCGGCGATGTTCCACTTTCCGAACTTCTTCAAGGTGGGGATTGCGGAGAGCGGCAACCACGACAATCGCGACTACGAAGACGACTGGGACGAGCGCTGGGCCGGGCTTGAAGTGATCGGGCCGGATGGCAAGAGCAACTACGATGCGCACGCCAACCAGAACTATGCGGCGAACCTGAAAGGGCATCTGCTGCTGGCGCATGGGACGATGGACGACAACGTTCCGCCGAACAATACGCTGCTGGTGGTCGATGCGCTGATCAAGGCGAATAAGGATTTCGATTTGATTATGATTCCGAATGCGCATCATGGGTACGGCGAGGCTGCGCCGTACATGATGCGGCGGCGCTGGGATTATTTTGTGCGGTACCTGGCTGGGGAGACCCCGCCGGTGGATTACCAGATGAAGACGGCGCAGGAGGTGCAGCGGATGATGTTCGCGAATGGGCCTTCGGATGAGGATGTGGACTCCGCCGAAGAGTAGTGGCTGGGGTTTTAATTTCCAGCTACGAGTTGCCAGTTGCGAGCTGCCAGTTTAAAACTTTGCGCGGACTTGCTGCGGCGTCAGACCGGCTTCGCGGAGGGCGCGGAGGCTGAGGGCGTCGTGGCGCTTGGCTAGGCGGATGCCAGCCTCGTCGCGCATCAGGCCGCAGTGGAAGTAGGCGGGTGTGGGCAGGCGGAGCGCGCGTTGCAGGAGGATTTGGCGGGCGGTGGATTTGAGCAGGTCGCGCCCGCGGACGACTTCGGTGATGTGCATGGCCGCGTCGTCGACGGCGCAGGCGAGTTGGTAACTCGGCAGGCCGTCTTTGCGCCATACGAGGAAGTCGCCGAAGTCGGCTTGGGCGTCGGTGCCGCAGCGGAACGATTGAGGGCCGGCGTGGAGGTCGGTGAAGGTGATGGTTTCACCGTCGGGTACGCGGAAGCGGTAGTTGGTTTGAGGTGCGAGCGGTTGCGGTTCCCCACTCATCGCGCCAAGTGCGGGCGCGATGAATGGGCCACCCGGAGTTTTGCGGCGGCATGTGCCGGGGTAGACCGGTTCGTCGTCGTCTTCATGCGGGGCCTGGGTGGATTGGTGGAGATCGCGGCGGGTGCAGTGGCAGGGGTAAACGTGGCCGGCGGCGAGGAGTTGTTGCATGGCGTCGCGATAGAGCGGGAGGCGTTCGCTCTGTCTGGCTTCGCCGGCCCATGCGATGCCGAGCCAGAGCAGGTCTTCGCGCATGGCGGTCGCGAACTCGGCGCGGGAGCGGTGGGGGTCGAGGTCTTCGTCGCGGAGCCAGAGCTTGCCGTTGGCGGTGCGGGCACGCTCGAAGGCGATCCAGAATGTGCGCGCGTGGCCGAGGTGCAGGAGGCCGGTGGGAGATGGGGCGAGGCGGCCGGCGTAGGGTGTCGAGTTGGGCAGCGAAGCCATTTGCGGGTCAGAGATGCTTGAGGAATTCGCGGGCCTGGTCGTGCTGGGGGAAGAGGCGTTCTTCGGCCTGGAACTCGCGCGAATGGACGCAGCGGCGGCCCGCTTTGACGCGGACGGGGTGCTTGAGGTGCAGCATCTCGTGGTACAGCAGGTACTCGACGGCGAAGCGAGGGGTTGCGGGGCGGTCGAAGACGCGGCTGACGACGATCGTGTTGTGGGCGGCGTCGTAGTGGCCCAACATGCGCTTGGCGACGTGGGCGCTCCAGGTGAGGGTGGGGCGGCCGAGGAGGCCGTGGAAGAAGCGCAGGTTGAGGGACTCGAAGACTTCGTCCAGGTCGAACTGGTGGCCCTGCGGCGAGGTGAGGAGTTTGCGGCCGCGGGTCTGGCGGATGCGCTCGGCTTGTTTGGAGACGATTTCAGACTGCGTGTAGCGGCGGTAGCGGTCGTTGTGGTGGCGCTCGACCGGCTTGCGGTAGAGCTTGGCGAGCAGGATGTGGGCGATGGCCTGGTGGACGCTGTCGGGGGCATGCTCGAGCAGGTCGGAGAGGCGAATGTGGAGGCGGCCTTCGCGCAGACGGATGGTGGTGTTGAGCGAGGTGAAGCGGCGGAAACGGATGTCCATCGGCGGCATCGGGGCGCGCGGACGAAGCTCGCGATACTCGACTTCGAAGATCGAGATGACGGAGTCGGGGACCGGGGGAAGGGCTAAAACAGGCACGCTTTCGCCAGCCTAACACGCGGGCTGTGGAGAAACCGAGGGCTTGAACGGCGTAGAGCTTAGAGCGAAAGAGCTTAGAGGAAAAGCGGGTCGAGGGACGAGGTTTTACTGCCGGGACCCGGTCAGTTTTGAGTTGTGAGTTTTGAGTGCTGAGTCGATTCCAGGGGCGCCGGCGATTGCGTTATCACGCATTACGATACATCGCAATACCCAATTGACTTAAGGAGGCGGAAACATTCGAGGTAGAGCCTGCGGGAAGGTTCTCAGGGACAATCGGAGGGTAGCCTTCTTTCACACCGGAGCTTTAGGGGGACGTATCGCAGCGCGAATGGAACTTGGGAAGCTTCTGGTTTTGGCGAAGTTGATCACGGTTGGGCAACTGAACGATGCTCTGGATCGCCAAATAGGGAATAGCGGACGTCTCGGCGATCATCTGGTCGATGCCGGTCACATGACAGAGCAGGCACTCGCCAAGTTCCTCGATACGTTTCCCGTTGAGCCCGGAAACATTGAAGACATCGGCATCGATGAGACTGACCTTCTGGGCCTGCTGATGAAGCAGATATACACCGCCCGGCTTCGGTCCACGCCCGAATTTGCCGATGCGATCAAGTTGCCGCGCCACATTGTCACCGATCTAGTCCGCATGGCGATTGAGCGAAAGCTGCTATACGCCAAGGGCGTGCGCGCGGACAATGCCGCCATCATGACCTACGACCTCACCGAGGAGGGCCGGCGATGGGCCATGGATGCGCTGAGCCGATCGCAGTACAACGGACCGACTCCCGTGACTCTGGAACAATTCAATCACCAGGTCAATCTGCAGAAGATTACCAATGAGGTTGTCACCTTCAAGCGTGTCCGCGGCAGCCTTAGCGACCTGGATATGGAGCAAAGCCTGCTCGAACAAGCTGGACCGGCGTTGAACTCGGGCCGCGCCATTCTTCTCTACGGGCCGCCGGGCAATGGAAAAACTACATTCGCTTTGCGCCTGGCCAATATCTTCACCGACATTATTTATGTTCCGTACGCGGTCGTCGTGGAGAGCCAGATTATCCGTGTTTTCGACCCGAGCATTCATATTCCGGTCGAGGTGAAAGCAGACCCCGATGACCAGGAATCGCCATTCCTGCGCGGCGTGGAAGTGGATGCGCGATGGGTCCCATGCAGGAGGCCCTTTGTCGTTGCCGGCGGCGAGTTGAACCTGGAGATGCTGGACCTTCGGTATGACGCCGTGTCCAAGCTCTATGAGGCGCCGCTGCATATGAAAGCATTGGGCGGATGTTTCGTGATCGACGATTTTGGGCGACAATTGGTGAGCCCGGGCGACCTGCTCAACCGCTGGATCGTTCCTCTGGAAAGCCGGATCGACTACCTGAAACTCCATACCGGGAAGAGCTTCAGCATACCTTTCGATGAGTTGGTTATTTTTTCTACCAACCTTGATCCGGAAGATTTGATGGACCCCGCGTTCCTGCGCCGCTTACCGTACAAGATCGAGATTGGAGCGCCCTCGGTCGAACTCTTCAAGCGCATTTTGACGAAAGAATGTGTGTCTCATGGAATAAAGGTGACGGATGAAATGCTCGATTCCATCGTGCATCGAGTCACGGTGGATAAGCAGCTTGAACTCGCCGCGTTTCAACCCAGGTTCATCATTGAGCAGGTGGTTTCATCGTGCCGGTTCGCGGAACAAAACGTGACTCTTGAGCCGCGATTCCTGGACTATGCGCTGGACAATTTGCGGGTGCGGCGCGCCGCTGCGGCAGCGACGCCTCACGAAGACCCCGGCGCCTCACCGAAACTCCTCTCTTCCTGGGAGTTGCAGAATGATCCCGAAGCGGAACACAAATAACGGCCCTCCGAAAGTGGAGGGCCGTTTTTGCGCTCGCCATGCACCGAAGCGTGCATAACCACATGTCAATAGCAACACCTTAGTCTCTCTATTGAGAAGCGTATAGTCTGAAGGTGTGCGATTTTGAAGCACCGTGGCAGGGGCGTGGGTTGCATTGACCCGTACTCAAAACCTCAAAAGCCCGATGGCACGATCGACAGGAGAACGCAAGTGAAGATGGAATTCAACCGGCGCAGTGCGTTGAAACTTCTGATGGCAAGCGCCGCATACAAGACTTTCGATGCGCCGGCGTTTGCCTTTTCTCAGGAAATCGCTTCGGCCATACCGGCGCGAGGAACGTATAAAGATCCTTCGCTTACGATCGACGCGCGGGTGAACGATCTGCTGGGCCGCATGACGGTTGAAGAAAAGGCCCGGCAGCTGGACATGTACGCTGCGCTGTCGGACCACGTGCAGCCGCTGGCAAATCGCGATGCGGCGTTTCTGGTGGACAATAACTCCAAGTTGAAGCTGTCGCCACCCGCAGTGTCGACGCCGAACGTGGCCAAAGATGCCAACGCCGCTACGGACGCGCAACTGTCGGAGGCGCAGGCAGCGTGGGGGAGTCTGGGGGTGGGGACGATCCATGACCTTGACCCAAACGCCGAACTCGTCAACAAGATTCAGTCATGGATGCTTGGCCACACCCGCCTCGGCATTCCAGTGCTGTTCGTCGAGGAAGGCTTGCACGGATATTTCGACGGCACGATTTTTCCAGCTCCCGTAAACCTGGCAGCGACATGGAACCGCTCGCTGGCTACGCGGACGGGCGCGGCAATCGCTGCCGAAGCACGCGCCAATGGCGTTGCAATGATTCTTGCGCCGGTGCTCGATGTGGCCCGCGATCCTCGCTGGGGGCGGGTCGAGGAGGACTTCGGCGAAGACCCTTACCTGAGCGGACAACTGGGGCTGGCTTATGTGGAAGGCGCCCAGGGTACGAGTCTGGCGACCGACCACACGGTGGTTGCGGAAATTAAACACTTCGCCGCTTACGGTTCTCCGGAAAGCGGAACGAACACATCTGAGGCCCATGTGGGCGAACGCGAGCTTCGTACGGTGATGCTGAAGTCGATGGAGCCGTCTATCCGCGAAGGCCACTCGATGGCCGTGATGGCGGCGTACAACGAAATCGATGGCATTCCTGTGACTGTCGATCGTCATCTTCTGATTGAAATTCTTCGCAACGAGTGGGGTTTCAAAGGCTTTGTGCTTTCCGACCTTGGGGCCATCCGCCACCTTTACGACCGGCATTTCGTCGCCGCAACGCCTAAGGATGCCATTTGCCGCGCCATCGATTCCGGCGTGGATATGCAGTTCTACGACTTCGATCACAAGACATTTCAGGATGCGATCAAGGCCGGCATCGCTGACGGAACTCTCTCGCGCGCGGCCCTGGACCGTGCGGCTTCTTCGGTGCTTCGCGTGAAGTTCATGCTGGGGCTGTTCGATCGTCCGTCCGTGCCGGTGAATCTGGACAAAGCTGTCCGGCGCAGCCAGGCGCATCTCGACCTGTCGCTGGAATCGGCGCGGCAGTCCATGACGCTGTTGAAGAACGAAGGCAATCTGCTGCCGCTACCAAAGACGCTCAAGAAGATCGCGGTCATAGGCCCGAATGCGAATGTGGCGCACTATGGCGACTATGCGGATGAGACGAAAGGCGCGCGCATCAGTATGCTGACCGGCATCAAGACGCTGCTGCCCGATGCCGGCATCGTTTTCGACGATGGAGAAAATATAGCTACGGCGGTTTCCAAGGTGAGCGGCGCGGAAGTTGTGATTCTGGGCCTGGGAGAAAATCAGAAAATATCCGGTGAAGGATTCGATCGATCCAACCTCGACCTGCCCGGGAACCAGCAACAACTGCTTGAGGCGATCGGCGCCACCGGAAAACCTATCGTCCTCGTGCTGCAAAATGGGCGTCCGCTCACGATAGGGTGGGCGAAGAAGCATGTTCCGGCGATTCTTGAAGCGTGGTATCCGGGGGAGTTTGGCGGCCATGCGATTGCCGAGACATTGTTCGGCGACAACAATCCCGCGGGGCGGCTGACGATTACTTTTCCGCAAACCGTTGGGCAACTGCCGGACTACTATGACTACGATCCATCCAAGAAAGGCACATACATCGACAGCGATGGAAAGCCGCTGTTTCCGTTTGGGTTTGGCTTGAGCTATACGACGTTTAAGTATGACCGGATAACCGTCACGCCACCGGCAGCAGGGAGCGGCGCCGACATCGTCGTAACGGTCGAAGTGACAAACACCGGCGCGCGGACCGGCGATGAAGTTGTTCAGCTTTATTTCCGTGAAAACGTGACATCGGTAGAGACCCCCGTGAGGACGCTGGGCGACTTCTCGCGTGTCGCGCTAAAGCCACAGGAGACTAAGCCGGTCACGTTGCATCTTTCGCAAAAGCAGCTTGCTGTGTGGAATGAGAATGGGCGTTGGGTTTTGGAGCCCGGCACGTTTACGGTGTGGGTTGGGGGATCGTCCGAGGCGGTGTTAGCCTCTCACTTCTCTCTGAAATAGCGCCCCGTACTCTATACGGCTACGGCGGGATCGGGCCTGTTGGTTGCTCCGGCCCAGATGCGCATGGACCGGTGCAGGACCGCAGGACCTGTCCCACTGGAGCGCCCAGCAGCGTGCTACATGCGGGCTGGCCTTCCAGGGTGTGTCGCTTCAGAGTTCGAGCCGCGAATCGTCGATCGCGAGCCGCACATTCCCATCCGACTTCTGCAACCGCCGTACGGCTTCCATCTTGTCGACATTCGCCTTCAGCATGACCAGTGCGATCGGGATCGACTTGCCCGCGGACTTGATCGTCCGGATGGCGGTCTCGCGGTCGATGTCGCAGACCTGCATCAGCACGCGGATGCCGCGCTCGACCAGCTTGGCGTTCTTCATATGCACGTTGACCATCAGGTTTTCGTACACGTAGCCGAGCCGCGTCATGGCGCCGGTCGTGATCATGTTGAGGATCATCTTCTGCGCGGAGGACGCCTTCATGCGTGTCGATCCCGACAGAATTTCGGGGCCGACTTCGGCGCAGATGGTAACGTCGGCAACCTGCGAAAGGTCGGAGTTCAGGTTGCAGGTAATGGCAGCGGTTTTCGCGCCGCGGGTGCGGGCGTATTCGGTGGCGCCGACGACGTACGGCGTACGGCCCGAGGCCGAGATGCCGATGACGATGTCCTTGCGCGTGGGGCGGCGGCGGGCGATGTCGCGCTGGCCGAGTTCGGGGGAATCCTCGTTCACGTCGGAGGCGGAAGCGAGCGCCTTGGGGCCGCCGGCCATGATGTATTGCACCTGCGACGGCGCGGTCGAAAATGTCGGCGGGCATTCCGATGCGTCCAGCGCGGCGATGCGGCCCGAGGAGCCGGCGCCGACGTAGATCAGGCGGCCGCCGTCGCGCAGCGACCGCGCGACGATGTCGATCACGATAGCGATTTCCGGCAGCGCCTTTTTGACGGCGGCGGTGATCTTCGCATCTTCGTGGTTGATGATGCGGGCAATCTCGATCGCCGACTTTGTATCCAGTCCGATCGACGCTTCGTTGAGACGCTCCGTGGTGAGTGCGTCGAGGTCGGAGAAGTTCCGCGCAGGCGTTTTTGCCGTGGTGTGCGGTTCGAGCATAGTCAAAGTGGCCATAGGGCGGATGCGTAATCCATTCTAGCGCAATCGGACATGCTCTGCCGAGTTGGGCGCGGTTTGAACCCGTGCTTGGTGCTGCAATGGGGCGTTGGCGTGTAAGATGCGGTGCATGAGATCGCAGTTGTTAGGACGGTTTGTGGTGGCGGCAAGTTTACTTGGCGCGGTGTCCTGCGCAGCACAGACGCAGGACGAGGCGCTGCTGAAGCAGCTACAACCGATCGTTGCCGCACATCACGGCAAGGTCGCGCTGTACGCCGTGCAACTGAACACGGGGAAGTCCGTTGGAATGAACGAGACGGAGCCGGTGCAGACGGCGAGCGACATCAAGCTGGCCATTCTGTACGAAGCGATGGTGGAAGTTCGAGCGGGCAAGGCGAGTTGGGACGAGAAAATTACACTCAAGCCCGGAGAAGCTGTCGGAGGCTCGGGGATGCTGCACTTCTTCGACCCGCCGCTGGCCCTGACGCTGAAAGATGTACTGACGATGATGGTAATTGTCAGCGACAACACGGCGACCAATCTCGCGATCGACCGCTTTGGCGTGGAACCGGTGAACGCACGCATGGAGGCGCTGGGGCTCAGCAATACGCACCTGTACAAGAAGGTGATGAAGCCGGCAACCGGGCCCATGCCCGCAGACCAGCCGAAGTTTGGGTTGGGCAAAACGACTCCGCGGGAGATCGCTGAATTGATGACGTGGATCGGCGAGTGCAAGCTGCATCCGATGCAGCCGGCGAAGGCGGGCGAGCTGGCCTTTGCTCCCGCCGACGATGCCGACCGCGCGGTCTGTAGCGTCGCGCTGGATATGCTGAAGGACCAGTTTTATCAGGAAACCATTCCGCGTTATCTGCATGGCGGAGACGGGACGACAGCGAGCAAGACCGGCTCGCTCAACGCCGTCCGCAACGATGTGGCGATTGTGGCGGGAAAAAGCGGGCCGATGGTGCTGTCTATTTTTACCTATGACAACGCAGATCAGAGCTGGACGGTAGACAATGAAGGAGAAGTCACTATCGCAAAGCTGGCGAAAGCCATTGTCGACGCCTGGTCGCCGGCTGGCCTGGATGCGAAGATTCTAGTCCCCGGATTGGGGCTGGATAAGACGCTGGCACAGTGACAGTAGACGCAGGACGAAAATCATCATCTAAATAAGTGAGGGAAGAGGCAACGTGGAAGAACCGGGCGGCGGAAAGATGGTCGAGTTGGAGCAGAAGGTGAAAGCGCCGGGGACCGGCAGCGTGGTGGGATGGGCGCGCGATCTGCTGGTGGCTTTCATCGCATCGATGGTCATTATTTTTTGCCTGTACCAGCCGGTGCGCGTCGAGGGCACATCGATGCTTCCGGTGCTCCAGGACCAGGACCGGCTGGTCATCAACAAGATCGCGTTTTCCTGGGCGGGTGAGTTGGTCGGGGAGGAAATCCATCGTGGCGACGTGGTCGTGTTTCGCTACCCGCACGATACGACCAAGAGCTACATCAAACGCGTCATCGCTTTGCCCGGTGACAAGCTGCGCATCGATCATGGGCGCGTGTTTGTGAACGGGGTCGCGCTGAAGGAGCCGTATGTGCCGGCCAAGTACGCCGACGAAAGCTCGCGGCCGGAGAGCGTGATTCCTCCCGATAAATATTTCATGATGGGCGACCACCGCTCGGTTTCAAGCGATAGCCGCGACTTCGGGCCGGTATCGCGAGACTTGATCTACGGCCGGGCCGCCTTCGTTTACTGGCCTGTGGATCAGGCCGGCGTCGTGCGTTAAGCGCCGATAAGGATAGGAAAGCGCGCG
>Ga0207933_1001025_pt1 | contig 23343 bp, 21 predicted proteins | sample NGESurdeep092012_4_FD_184488 | JGI IMG/M metagenome (GOLD analysis project Ga0207933, IMG submission 184488) | Arctic peat soil microbial communities from Barrow, Alaska - NGEE Surface sample F53-3 deep-092012 (SPAdes) | ecosystem: Environmental > Terrestrial > Soil > Wetlands > Peat ...
TCATAATGCTTGAGGCAATTAATGAAATTGCTGGAACAGTGCCAGTCACATCGCGCAACGCATATAACTTCTTATCTGCGGGGGCGAGGCCAGCGCCAGCTGCGCAGATGACTGCGCCACAATCTTGGAGCACCTTAAGCATTTCAGCGTTTGATAGCGCGGCACGCCATCCCGGTATCGATTCTAATTTATCCAGTGTGCCACCAGTGTGGCCCAGCCCGCGCCCAGATAATTGCGGGACGGCGCCACCACACGCAGCAACGAGTGGGGCAAGGGGCAAAGTTATTTTGTCGCCGACCCCACCCGTTGAGTGCTTGTCTGCGGTCTTGCGCGAAAGCGCTGACCAATTCATGCGCTCGCCACTATTAATCATTGCATCTGTCCAGCGCGAAATTTCACGCATATTCATTCCGTTAAGCAAGATCGCCATGAGGAGCGAAGACATCTGCTCGTCCGCCACTGTGCCATGGGTGTAAGCATCAATGATCCAATCAATCTGGGGATCGCTGAGTTCACCTTTATCGCGCTTAACGCTGATAATTTCAACGGCTGCAAATGGTTCGGTCATAAAAATCCTTTAGTTGAGTTGATCTGGACCAAAAGCCCATGGCAAAATTTCGGAGAGCGGCAAAGCACCAACTGGCGTCATGAGTAAACAGCGCGGCCCCCCATGTTCAAAGAGCAATTGACGACATCTGCCACAAGGCGATAAATAGTTACCCTCGCCGTCGACGCAGACCACTGCTACTAATTTTCCACCGCCAGTTGAAATTAATTCGGAAACCATTCCACACTCAGCGCATAAAGTAAGGCCGTAACTGGCATTTTCGACATTACAACCGGTAACAATGCGACCATCGTCGACCAAGCCAGCAACACCGACTGGAAATTTGGAATACGGAGCATAAGCCATATTCATGATGTGTTTAGCTTCGGCGTGAAGCGCCTCCCAATCAATGTCAGGTTTAATCATTTGTTGGATTACTCAATTCTGATTTAGTCAATGAGACTCACCGCGCCTATATGGTGTGCCATCTGCCGCAGGTGCTCGGACGCGACCCACAAATCCTGTTACGGCTATCACTGTTACCAAGTACGGCACCATCAGCATGAATTCTGAAGGAATTGGTGTACCGATGATGCCAAGGACGCTCTGTAAATTGTCTGCAAAGCCGAAGAGCAGTGCGGCAGAAACAGCGCCCCACGGTGTCCATCGACCAAAGATGAGAGCCGCTAGGGCAATAAATCCTTTTCCTGCTGTCATCTCTTTATTAAATGACCCGACGCCGCCAACTGTGAAATAAGCACCGCCAAGACCGGCCACCATTCCAGCGATCATGACATTCATAAAGCGCAATCGATTAACTTTAATACCGACGCTATCAGCCGCCGTCGGATGTTCACCGACAGCTCGCGTGCGCAACCCCCACTTAGTTTTAAAGAGAGAGAAGCTAATTAAGAAAATTACGCCATACATCAAATAAACAATGATGCTCTGATCGAAGAGGATTGGACCGACAATTGGTATTTTCCAGAGCACAGGAATTTTGATTGTCGAAAGAGTCGGGCCCGAATTCCAAGTATTTTGATATGGAATTAAAAGCTTCTTGTAGAGAAAGTCAGTGATTCCATAGACCAAAACATTGAGTACGAAGCCCAAAATGATCTGATCAATACCAAAGTTGATTGCAAAAACGGCCAGCATTGTCGAAATCAAACAGCCTGCAAATGGCGCAACAACTAGCCCCATAAAGGTTGAGTGAGTCAAACTTGCAACGACCCCTGATACGAAAGCTCCCGCTAATAATTGTCCTTCGATAGCAATATTTACTACACCTGAACGTTCACTCAACACGCCTGCCATCGATCCGAAGATAAGCGGAACAGATAAAAGGAGCGCACCTTGAAGAAGCCCAGTAAGAGGAATGAATTTACCGGCAGCTGCCCACGAAAGAAAGGACATCAATATGCCAGCTGAACCAATTGCACTTGCGGTCCTGATAGTTTTACCGGCGCGAAATTGAACAAAAGCTAGGGCCGATGCGAGAAGAGCGATGACGCTAAAAAGAAGTGACGCGGTACGTGAACCAATTACCCATTGTTGAATAAGTACCCACTCTTTATCCAACACAAAGCCATAGGTAACTACTTGGCCACTTTTTTGAAGTAGTCCAAAGAGGATCATCGAGAGTAGCGCAAGAGTTGCCATAACATAAAGACTTCTGCGACGACGACGTTCTGCAGCAGAAAGTGCCTTCATCCGTTCCAGCCCTTCGCTGTAAGATCGCCCGTTGATTTGAGGTTCTTCAATCTAAAGACCCACTTAATAACAGCCGGTGCCGCGATAAAAAGAACTACGAGTGCTTGGATCACGAGCACGATATCGATAGGTGTATTTGTATTCGCTTGCATTGTGCCACCACCTGCGCGAAGAGCGCCGAAGAGTATTGAGGCAAATACAGTTCCCAACGGTTTAGCGCGACCAAGTAAAGCCACCGTAATCGCTTCGAAACCAAAGTTACCCGCAGTTCCCGATGTCAATGCAAAGTCACTTCCTAGAATATGCACAGCACCACCAAGTCCCGCAAGAGCACCTGAAATTGCCATTGCAGAAGTCATTACAAATGGAACGGAAATTCCTGCGGTTTTGGCAGCTGCGGTATTGGCGCCAACTGCGCGGAATCTAAAGCCCCATGTACTTTTTGAGAGCAACCACCACACAAAGACCGCGGCCGCTAACGCAATAAATATTCCAAAATTTACTCGATAATTATTTCCAGCGAGCAAGGGCATTCGCGCACTTGATAAGACATCAGGAGAGATCGGATCGCGCCGCCCGGGGCGTAAGAATGTTGTTGTTCCAAGCAACCACATTAAGAAATAGAGCGCGACATAGTTGAGCATGATTGTCACGATGACTTCATGAGCGCCCGTTCGGGCCTTGAGAAGTCCTACTAAGCCACCCCAGATTGCGCCTGCAACAACTGCCGCTAAAACTGCTGCGATTACATGAATACCAATAGGTAAGTGAAAGTGAAAACCCACATATGAAGCAGCGATCGATCCAAATATGAATTGACCTTGTGCACCAATATTGAAAAGTCCTGCTCTGAAAGCCAGAGCGACAGAGAGGCCGGCCAAAATTAAAGGCGCGGCGCTCACTAAAGTTTCAGAGAGTGGATACCAAGCAAAAAGTCCGTCGTGCGGCGTTGCCAAACTTGGATTGTAAATGGAGCCCTGAAAGAGAGCTAGATAGGACTGCCAAACAGCCACCCCGCCTGCCTTGATGAAGGCGATCGGATGACCAATATGTTTTAGTACCGTTGAGTCCGAGAAGATAATGAGAAGTGCGCCAAAGAACATTGCGAGCAAAAAGGAGAGCCCAGGAAGCACAAAAGCACGTAACGAGAGTCGTTTGATCCGCAATTTACGCATGCACTACACCTGCCATCAGCAGTCCAAGCTCTTGTGCGGTTACACCAGATGGAACGATCGCAAGGATTTCACCACGGTACATAACCGCGATTCGATCTGCCAGTGCAAGAACCTCATCAAGTTCGGTGCTAAAAAGAAGGACTGCTCGGCCAGCGTCCCGTTCGGCAAGAATTCGTTTATGAACGAATTCAATTGAACCAACATCCAGGCCTCGAGTTGGTTGCGATGCAACCAGCAGTTGAACCGGACGTGATAATTCGCGAGCCAAGACTACTTTCTGCTTATTTCCACCCGAGAGAGATGAAACTGGATCGGTGACTGATTGAAGCCTGATATCAAATTCATCTTTGCGCTTTTCGGCTTCAGAGAGAACGATGCTTGGATACATTTGAATCCCTTTTGCATAAGGAGGTCGATCATGTAAATCAAGAATTAAGTTCTCTGCGATCGACATTGAGGCTATCAAGCCATCAAGTTCCCTAGATTCGGGTACAAAAGCAATTCCCATGTGAAGTGATTGACGAACGCTCTTACCGACTACCTCTTTGCCAGCAAGAGTTATCGAACCTTCGACATGCTCTTCTAAATTCACCATTGCTCGAGCAACTTCAGATTGGCCATTTCCTTGAACGCCAGCAATTGCGAATATTTCGCCAGCCTTTACCTCGAAATTAACGTTATTGACCAAGGCGCGACCGGTGATATCGCGAACGGTGAGACCTTTGACCTTTAATATGGATTCACCTATTGAGTGCGTGAGTTTGTCGGGAGTCAGTTCGACTTGTCGACCAACCATTAGCGCGGCGAGCTCATCTTGAGATGCATTTGGGGAGGCGTTGCCGACGACCTTGCCGCGACGAATTATCGTAATCACATCTGCCACAGCTTTCACTTCACGGAGTTTGTGAGTGATAAAAATAATTGACGTGCCTTGAACTTTTAGTTCCCTCATGATTTTTAGTAGATCATCAGTTTCTTGTGGTGTCAGTACGGCGGTCGGTTCATCGAGAATTAAGACCTTGGCGTCATAAATTAAAGCGCGAATTATTTCAACTCGTTGTTGAACACCAACGGGCAATCCTTCGATTAGATCGTCTGGATTGACATTGAAATTGAATTGGTCTGAAACTTGTTTGATTCGTGCCCGTGTCTCGTGGAGATCTAAACGTCCCGCGAAGCCACTTTTTTCATGACCAAGCGCAATGTTTTCAGCTACGGTAAATACCGGAACTAACATGAAGTGTTGGTGAACCATCCCAATTCCAGAAGCGAGAGCATCACTTGGCTCTCTAATTACTTTGACTACATTATCAACAAGAATTTCACCGCTATCGGGAGCAACCAACCCATAGACAATATTCATCAGGGTCGATTTACCGGCGCCATTTTCACCCAAAATTGCATGAATCTCGCCAGTCTCAACTTTTAGATCAATCGCATCGTTGGCAACGAGCGCACCAAAGGATTTGGTTATTCCACGCAGTTCAAGTGACACGCAAAATCCTTTCTAAGAATCGAGCCTATTTTGCCAACTTTTATTAAAAAAACCGAGAGAGTTATGAAATAACTCTCTCGGTTTCAAGCGTGCTATTACTTAAGAAACAGAAACTGTTCCTGCAATGATTAACTTAGCCAATGCACGAATTTCGTTCTGAAGCTTTGCCTGCACCTTGCCTGCAAGGTTGTGGAAGCCAGCAAGTCCGGTTCCCTTGTTTGCCAGTGTTCCAACGTATGTGACGTTCGAGAACTTGCCGGCCGCGGTGTCTTTGATAACGGCTGCAACTGAGGCTCCAACACCCTTGGTTACAGAGTTAAGGATGACTTTTTTGATCTTTGGATCGGTGACTTGTCCCCACATATCAGAGTCAACGCCGAGGGTAACTGACTTTCCTGATGTGGCTGACTCGCCGGCCGTTGCATTCTCAAGACCGCCAGCAACAGGGAAGATGACATCCGCACCTTGTTGTTCGAAGTTCTTTGAGATTTGAAGCGCCTTTGTTGAATCACTGAAACCCCCAACGAAAGTGCCGTCTTGCTTAGTGATATCCCAGCCAAGGACAGTTACTTTCTTGTTCTTGATCTTGTCATAGTAAGCAACGCCCTTAGCGAAGCCATCCATGTAGATAGAAACGGGTGGAATGTTGATTCCACCGTAAGTAGCGACCTTGCCGGTCTTTGAGAAGCCAGCTGCTAGATAACCGGCCAAGAATGCAGATTGGTTAGTGGCAAAGGTCAAACCACGAAGATTCGCAATAGCCTTACCATTTACCAACCCTGGATCGTCAACCTGTGCAAACTTAATTGCTGGATTTGCAACAGCGGCTTTATCGACGGCATCGGTGATCAAGAAGCCAACGCCAATGATTAGATTGCACTTTGCATCGACAAGTGACTTGATTTCGCCGGTGTAGTCAGGATTGTTTGCATCTGCAACAACATACGAAACTGTTGCCTTATTTGCTACAGACTGTGCGCCAGCCCAAGCCGATGCGTTGAATGAGTGATCATCAATACCACCGGTATCGAGGGCCAAACAGACCTTAGGCTTTGAAACAGCTGCAAGTGACGCAGGTGCAGCAACAATTCCAACCATTGAGATTGCAAGTGTTGATGCCGCCGCGAGAGCAGTCAACTTAACTGTATTCTTCAAGATTTCCTCCCGAGGGTCCCTCGCTAGTGAGGGGTTGAGTATCTGTAACTTACTCAATTTTCATCGAGGTCGTACAACACTCCCACCGACTTTTATTTTGTATATCTCATCTATTAGTTGAGGGTTCTGTAAATCACATCCGTCTGAGGGGTAGCCCCGAAGATGACGCTACTTATTTACCATTAAAAGAAGCAGACTTGTCGCTGAGGGGAATTTGAAAAATCCTTGATTTACAAGGCTTTTAATCACATTCCTTACATCGACGAAAGGAATAGTCATGGATAGAAAATTTTTGGATAAGATCGTAAGTACCATTGGTCTCTTGCTCGCAGTTGTCTTGCTTGCTGCCGGAGGACTGTTGACGTGGGGTTATGACTTTGCTAACAATCAAGTGAAGAGCCAGTTGGCATCACAGCAGATTAGTTTTCCAGCAGCTGGAACTGCTGGGCTCACCAGCCTTCCACAACCAGACCAATCAATCGTCGCAAAATATGCTGGAGATCAACTCTTAACTGGACGTCAAGCAGAAGTATTTGCTGATCACTACATCGCGGTGCATCTCAAGGAAATAGGTGGCGGCAAGACTTATTCACAGGAGAGCGCAGCGGCGCAAGCAAATCCAAGTGATACTGCCCTTGCTGGTACCGTCGCTACCCTCTTTAAGGGCGAAACGCTCCGCGGCATGTTGCTCAATGCTTATGCATTCTGGCAATTGGGTCAGATCGCCATGTATTCAGCTCTCGTTTCATTCTTAGGTGGAATTCTCTTCCTGCTCTTGGCCTTGCTTGGATTTGTCCATGCTCGCCGAATTGGCGCAAGTTGGCGTGAGCGCATAATAGAAGAATAGAAAAAAGTTGCATTACGAAAAAACTCAATTGAACAGATCAATATAAAACAACTTAATAAGTTTGGGGCAGGCGATACTGGACAAATTCAGAAGCCGGCGCATACGAGTCATATAAGACGCGGGCTCGCATGTTGCTCTCCTGAGTTGTCCAGTAGACCCGTCCCGACAGCTTGGCACGGGCGGCCGCTATCACCGCGTCGATGAGCGACCGCCCGGCGCCAACCCCACGAACCCGGGAATCAACGAAGAGATCCTCCAAATAGCAATAGTCATTTGGGGTCCAACTTGAAGGTTGGTATAAATAGTGAGCCAAACCAATTACTTTTTCATCGCTTGTCGCAACTAATCCATAAAGATTAAAGAGTGGGTCATGCAATCGTTTCCATGTGAGTTCTGTCTGATACTCCGTGAGAGAAGTTTCATAGAAAGTTAAATATCCCTTCCACAGTTCTAGCCAACGATCTTTATCTTCGAGGGTAAGTGGGCGAACTTCCACAGGAATTGATGGCAATTATTTCAACTTACTTCAAAGACTGCGCAAGACCAATATTTACAACGGTAAGTCCTAAGAGTGAAAGCCAGGTGCTCCTCGAAATCGATTGAGCCTTCGCATTCTTTAATGCGATGTAGAGAATGACCAATAGGATTGCGAATTTTGCAGCAAGCGTTCCGGTGTTGTAGTTATCGTACGTCGCCGGATGATCATGGTGTTGAACACTTCGGATACCGACCATCACTAGACCTGCGACAAGCGCGGTGAAGAGTGCATGTATCAGGCCCTTGGGTATGACCTTATTAACTTTGCTGGCCTGCGTCAGCAGAAGGATGATGACCCCCGCTACGGACAAGATGTGAAGCACGAGAAAAACATTTGAAAGAGCGTTCATGGTTGTATGTTAATCAATATGACGTGCGCAGATCATACGTCCGTCGGAGCCTAGTTGAAGATGCTGGCATGGAATTCCAAAGGCATCGAAGGCGGCATCGCCGAAATGAGTACGATAGGCGAGTGCGAGTAGAACACGTACATTTGTTTCGCCGTCTGAAGTAATCCCAAAAACTCGAGCCGACCTTGAAACGGTATTTTCGATCACTTTTTCGGTGTGAGAGGTTTCATGGGCAATGGCGGCATTGGACTTGCCTTGGCAGAGCAAATCGAGGACTCTAAGCTCAAATGGCGTGAGTTCTCGTTGCATGATTGTTACATCTGTCATTAACCGCCCCGCGTCCTGATCAATTTAACACGACTTTAGCAGGAGTGGTGGCCCTCAGTCGTGAAAAAATCTGTGATTTTAGAGTGAAATCGCTGCTTTTCTCTTATATATAGGCATAACGTCCCCCCATGGGAATTTTTTCGCATTTCATGAACCTTCGAGCGGTCTATATCCACCTCGGTTGGTTCCAAATATCAATCACGAATCTGCTGGTGATCATTGGGATGGTGGCGCTTTTTGTTCTTGCGCTGGTATTGCCATTCCCCGGTCTTAAAAAAGAAAAGGACCAAAAATGAGCAGTAGTTCCGAAAAGCAAATGTGGACGAGCAGGTTGCGCCAGAGTTGGCAGAAAAATTTGCCGGTCGAAAAGCTGTTGCCCGACACCCAACCCGCCTACGTGTCATCGTGGATCTATATTTTTGGAGTGGCGACGCTGGCCGCTCTTGGGGTAATCATCGGCTCTGGCTTAGTTCTGGCCTTCGAAGGGGCAAGTTGGTATCACTATTCCTCTGTCGGCCACTTTGTAAATAGTCTGCATTATTGGAGTGTTCAATTTTTCTTCGTCTTTATGGTTGTTCATTTGTGGGGGAAGTTCTGGATGGCAGCGTGGCGCGGTCGTCGGCTTCTCACTTGGATTACAGGTGCTCTCGCATTTGTCGCATCGATTGGAACCGCATTTACTGGTTATTTAATTCAATCAAATTTCGATTCGCAATGGATCTCTTTTGAGGCCAAAGATGGATTTAACTCAATGGGTATCGGATCCCGATTTAATGTAACAAATTTCGGTCAGATGCTCTTAATGCACGTCGCTTTCTTACCCGTAATCCTTGGAGTAATCACCGTTATTCATGTACTTATGGTTCGAGCTAAGGGTGTTGTTCCGCCAATCGATGCCTTTAATCAAGAACTAGGAGAGCGCAAATGAGCAGTCCACGCACCAAACTCGAGACCGCCCCTTGGGCCGGGCGAACCCGTAAATACGACCTTATTAAGGAGGGCGTCGCCGCTCTCGTTATTGTTTCGATTCTGGTTGTTGCACTCTCAACACTCTTTGGTTCTCCTGATGAAAAACAGGTCACTTTTAAAGACTGGGCAGTAGCCGCCCCTGTTGATTTCTATGCAACAACTGTGCAAGAACTGGCTGGGTCAAGTGGTAGCGGCGGTTATGGTCCTCCCTATAACAACGCTTCTGTTGGGGTTAACCTCGGGCCTTTGCATATAGCAAAGTTGATGGGGGTCACTCATCCCGTTGATACCGTCAACGATTTTGTAATCACGCCTCTAACGACTGTTAGCAATACCGCTCCCGTTGCCGCAGCACTCAAGCAATGGCAGTCCTCTGATTCGAAAACGCAATCTATGTGGGCCACCAACTATGACACCGCCCTTTCGAAGGCCAATCAAGACGCTACAAAAGTTGCTACTGGTAATTACGGTCCAGTTCCAGATCTGGCCTCTGGTTTGTTGACGATGGCTCAAGCGGGTTCACTCGATGGAGCTTTGCTCTCTCAAGGAAATTATTTCCAGAGTGACAATACAAAGCAGACGCTGTTCTTGGGCGATGGTAATTACCTCAACGATCGAAGCACCGCCGAGCACCTTCAAGGCTCGACGTGGGGAATGATGAATGAGACCGGCCGATATCCGGGACAAGCCTGGCTATGGCTGTACTCATTCTGGTACCAAATTCCACCATTTAATAATGCAGACAGTCACCCCTTTGGCGCTAACGCTGATCCTTGGATCTTGGCGATCATGGGCTTACTGACGGTGGGGTTAGTCTGTATACCACTCATTCCAGGGCTCAGGTCGCTCCCGTACAAAATTCCAATTCATCGATTGGTTTGGAAAAATTATTACCGAGAGGAAAACCTCTAGTTCTCGGTAGAATTTGGGTATGACCTTAAATGAACTTGCCCAGCAGTATGAAGCGTCAACGGCCGTATTTCTAGAAGCGGTCGGTCTGATCAATTCGACAAATATTGATCAGACCGATCATGCTGGTTGGTCTGCGCGCCAGATTGTCCATCACATGGCCGATAGCGAATCTCAGTCGGCTGCTCGGCTCAGGCGCATTTTGGCTGAGCCAGGAACCAACATTTTGGGATATGACGAAAGTGCTTGGTCGGAATGTCCTGCCCTTGGTTACAAAACTTTTCCGATCGAAAACTCCTTGGCCCTTTATAAAGCCTCTCGCGCTTCGTCCCTTGAAGTATTGAAGAATTTGGCCGATACCGATCTGGCCAAGTTTGCGATTCACAGTGAGCGCGGGAATTTTACGCTCGCCGATTGGCTCGGTATATATGGCAAGCATCCGGTTGATCACGCAAACCAACTGAAGGAAGCCATCCGCTAATGCAGAAGGAGCAAAGTAGTTGAATCTTCAACTAAATGCTACTATAGGGATATGGCACTAACATCCGCTCTTTACATCGGACACGGCGCGCCACCATTGCTCGAGGATCGGATCTGGAGCGCGCAGTTAGAAAAATGGGGCCAAAATATTGACAAGCCCAAGGCCATATTGATTGTTAGTGCACACTGGGAATCAGCTCCGCTCTCGCTCGGTTCAACCGTAACTGGAACCCCTTTGATTTATGACTTTGGGGGATTCGCTCCAAAGTATTACAACCTGCAGTACCCGGCTCCCGGCGCACCAGAATTAGCGATCCGAATAAAGAGTTTGATGAATGAACCCGTAACGGATCAACCGGGTCGCGGCCTGGATCACGGGGCATACATTCCTTTGCTCAAAATGTATCCGGGTGCTGATATTCCAGTTTTGCAAATGTCGATTCCGACTCATGATCCAGAAAAACTTTTTATGATTGGTCAACAACTCGCGCCGCTGCGCGATGAGGGTGTCATGATTATCGGAAGTGGTTTCTTAACGCACGGACTTCCATTCTTGCGTGACTTTAGCGTTGATGCTACGCCGCCAGGGTGGAGCGTTGAATTCGATCTGTGGGCTAAAGAAGTTTTGGATCGCGGGGCAGTTGATGAGTTGATGAATTACAAATCACTTGCACCAGGCATGCCCTATGCGCATCCAACCGTTGAACACTTTGCGCCGATCTTCATCACCTTAGGCGCTGCGACAAAAGCTGATGTGGCTCCTGAAACTGTTATTGATGGTTATTGGATGGGATTGTCTAAGCGTTCTTTTCAAGTTGTCTGACGCTTTGGTTGATCGGCGTAAAAACGTCCTAAGAAATCTCGTTTAAATTCGAAAAAATCGCCCGATTCGATCGTGGCTCGCATCTGATCGACCAGACGGACAATAAAGCGTTCGTTGTGAATTGTCGCCAAAGTTCCAGCGAGCATCTCTTTCGATCTGAATAGATGTGCGATGTAGGCAGCGGTGTAATTGGTACAGGTATAACAATCACATTCATCATCTACGGGCGAAAATTGCCTTTGATACTTTGAATTACTTAAATTAACTCGGCCAGCTTTGGTAAAGACCGCGCTCGTTCGCGCCTGGCGACTTGGCGCAACGCAATCGAAAGTATCAACCCCATTTTCAACGCCGACAAAAAGATCATCGGGCTCCCCGATTCCTAGTAAATGACGCGGTTTATTTCGGGGGAGTTCCTCGGTCATCCATCCAACGATGGTTCCAAGCTTTGCTTTATCAAGGGCCCCGCCCAAACCAAAACCATCGAAGGAAACACCATCTTCATTAAGGGCCGCCAAGTCGCGAGCCGCTTTCCGGCGCAGGTCTTCGTATTGCGCTCCTTGAAGCACTCCAAAAAGGGCTTGGTAGGGCTTCGCACTCCGCTGGTGCGTCAGACGACCATGTTCGACCAAACAACGCTTAGCCCAGAGGCGGGTTCGTTCAAGGGATCGTTCTTGATACTCGCGCGTGTTATGGAGCGTTGTGCACTCATCGAAGGCAAAGATAATGTCGGCGCCAATCTGATGCTGAACTTGCATCGAAATTTCTGGAGTAAACCGATGCATTGATCCGTCGAGGTGGGATTTGAAGGTAACCCCATCGTCATCGACATGGGCGAGTCGCTCCCTGTTCTCAGCAATGACCTCATCGGAGCGAAAAGTCTCGGTATCCATGGCGATTACCTTTTTAAAACCCACACCGAGGGATAAGACCTGAAACCCGCCGCTATCGGTAAAGGTCGGGCCAGGCCAGTTCATGAATGCGCCGAGACCCCCTGCCTCATCGATGATCTCGGGACCAGGCTGTAAATAGAGATGATAGGCGTTAGCCAAAATCGCCTGAGCGCTCAGATCCTTCATGGACTCTGGTAAAACGCCTTTGACGGACGCCTTGGTGCCGACCGGAATAAATGCGGGTGTTGCGATGGCGCCGTGCGGTGTGGAGATAATGCCAGTTCGACCTAAAGAGCCTTCAAGGCTGACCCCTTCGGAAAAAGATATGAAATTGTGATCAAACGTGCGGGAGGTCATTAGCCAACTCTATTGATAAAAACCCGACAAATAGGGCAGGATATCTGCTACTTGGTACCCCTCGTGCGGGTTGGTTTTGCCTCGGCAAAGCCAATCAGCACACCTATTAAGGAGAAATCATGAAAGTACGCCTTAAGACGCGTTCTCTCGCCGCAGTAGTTTCTGCTGCGTCAATCGCGCTAATCGGCTTTGTCGCGGTTCCAGCACAAGCTGCAGCCCGCAGTACCGCCGTTGTGATTGAGAGCAACACATTTACCGGTATAAATAGCATCACGCCTGCAACAAATATCGTCATCAACGGTGACGTTGCCTACCTCGATGGCACGGGTAGCCCGATTCCCGCCTCAGGCTTGTTCTATTACGACAACAAACTTAATCTTGTGAATAATCCGACGCTCGGTTCATACCGGGTCTCAAAAAATAAGACCAGTGACTTCGAAGTTACCTACAAAATTAATCCAGGCCGCCTCTGGTCAGATGGCACACCAATCACCGCCGTCGATCTCTTGCTTTCACATGTTATTGCAAGTACGGCATACGCTAAGTCAGCAGGATTACCAGATCCAACTGATTCAAGCGTAACTCCTGCCTTCGACTCAGGTCTTTATGGCGCAGTTTACGACCAACATGTTGTTGGTATCCCAACCATAAGTTCTGACAAGATGAGCATGACCGTTAAATATGATGCAAAGATTCCAGATTACGCGCTTAATGGTCCAGATCTCACTGTTCCTGTGCACGCATTGGAAGAACTCGCTGCCGGTAAAACTGCTCTTGGTTCAGTTGCAGATAATGCCGCAGCCAATGCAAAGTTTTTGTCTGACGTCGACAGCAAGAACACCGCTGCACTTAAGGCAATGGGCACAGTGTTTAGCACTGGCTACAACACAACAACGGTTGATAGTTCAACCAACCCTTTGTTGCTCGTAGGTAATGGTGCTTATCTGCTTAAGTCAGTTGATACTAGTCAAATTACATTAACTGCAAACCCTAAGTACAACTCGGGTCCGGCTCTTGCAGGTATCACCACCATGGTTATCAAGCAAGGAATTGCTGACGGTTCGCCTTCAGCTCAGGCTCTTGCCAATGGTGATGCGGATGTATACCAAGGTCAACCAACTTCGGATGCCGTTGCACAACTCAAGGCCATCAAGTCCGTCACCGTCACAACTACAAGTTCACTAGCTTTCGAGCATATTGAACTTCGCGTTGCATCAAGCGGTACTGATACTTATTCAGGCCCGTTCGCAATGGCAGGTGGCCAGAAAGCAGCTGACTTGCGAAAGGCATTTTTGCTTGCTTATCCACGTCAAGATATCGTCGCAAAGTTAATACAGCCAATCAATCCAAATGCGGTTGTATTGAACTCCGTAATCGATCTTCCAGGTAACCCACAGTACGATCACGTTGCAAGCCTTAATGGAATGTCGAAGTACAACACTGGCACCCAAGCAACTCGCACGGCTGCAGCGCTTAAGCTCGTGAAGAAGTGGTATCCAAAGGCTGGTAAAGGCAATACTCCAATTGCCGTCAACTTGCTTTGGGGCTCACCAGGAAATACTCGCCGTGCATCTGAAGCAGCATTGATTATTGCTGGTGAAGCAGCGGTTGGCTTCAAGGTAACAGCTCCTGCAACGGCTGGTTGGGGTGGAAAACTCGCAGCGACTAATTACGATGCGCACTTCTTCATCTTTGATCAGACTGCAAACCCACAAGATGCTCAAGCATGTTCGATCTTCCAGTCAACCGGCGGGTCTAACTACACTGGCATAAACGATCCAACGATCGATAAGGCTTGTGTTGCACTTCAATCCGGCACACTTCCAGCCTCAACTGTGACTCGTGACCGTGTCATCATTGAGCAGGCAGTGTCAAAGGATGCATTCTTCCTGGGTATCTTCCAGAACCCAGAAGTCACTGCATTCAATTCTCAGGTTTCAAATATTGCTGCGGCTCCGCTATCACCAAGCCTGTTCTGGAACTTCTGGACCTGGCACTTCTGATAAGTCGCTTTCAGCAACGTATTAGAAGCAAGCGTGTTTGAAAGAACTCGCAATTAAGAGGTAAGCCCTAAAGGGGTGATAGAAGTGGTGCTGGTTAATCCAGCACCACTTCTTCTTGATTTAAGATTTCATTGGTTGTGGCTCAACCGGGCAATTTCAGAGTAGAACAGAGGAATTTATGCTCGCCTACATCGGTCGGCGCCTGGCGGCGTTGCTTGTAATTCTTTTTGGTTCAACCTTCTTGGTTTATGTTGCGGAGGGTTATTCAGGGGATCCGACAGAAGGCCTTCGAGGTAGTACCGATCCTCACGCGCGAGCGCAACTTGCGGCGCTCATTCGAAATCTGAACTTGAATGTCCCGCCTCCCGCACGGTACTTCATTTGGCTTAAGGGAATATTGGGTGTCTTTACCGGACACTTTGATTTAGGGAAATCCCGAGACGGTAATCAAGTGAGTACTTATATTTTACAGGCGATCCCAGTTACGATCAGATTAATTTTGCTCTCTACCGTGCTTGCAATCTTGCTCGGCATCGGATTTGGAATTGTTTCAGCCTTGCGTCAATATAGTCGTTTTGATTATGCGATGACCTTTTTCGCCTTTCTTATGTATTCACTCCCTATTTTCTGGGTTGCAGTGTTGCTTAAGGAGTATCTGGCTATCAGTTTCAATAACTTCCTAGCGAATGGAACGATTGCCCCAGCCTGGATTCTTGCCGCCTCGGTAGTCTCCGGTGTTTTTTGGGCTGCGGTCATCAGTGGAACTAGGCAGAAAGTATTCACAATCTTCGCAATTGCAGGGGCGGCTACGGCCACGATCCTAACGTTGCTCAGTGTTACTAAATGGTTCACGCATCCTGGACTCGGACCGATAATTATGTTGCTTCTTGGTTTAGGTTTTGCCTTTGGAATCACTTATATATCGACTGGACTAGGAAATAAGGCGGCCCTGCGTTCCTCACTTGCCGTCGTGTTTGTAGGTTTTGTTTTCTATTTTCCCGTAGAATATTTGTTCAAGAGGTTTCCCAGTTTTTTGACGGTCGTTTTGATGTTGGCAGTAACAATTGCGATAGCGATCGCAACGGCGTATATCTTTGCAAAAATTGACCGCAGACCAGTGATTCGCACCAGCGTTTTAACTTCTTTTCTTTTCGGCTTTCTGTTCATCATTGACAAGCTAATGAAGACCTGGGTTCCTTATATCAATACCGATGCGATTCACCTTCGCCCCGTCCCGACCATCGGCCAAGCAAATGATTTGCTACCTTCGGGTAATTTCTGGTTTACATTCCTAGATACCGTCTTACACCTGGTTCTGCCTACTATCGCTCTGATTCTCATTACGATGGCGGGTTACATCAGATATTCGCGTGGAACCCTTCTTGAGGTACTGAATCAAGATTACATTCGCACAGCACGCGCCAAGGGACTATCCGAGCGAACTGTCGTTATGCGCCATGCCTTTCGCAACACGATGATTCCTATCACAACGATCGTCGTTGTTGATTTTGCCGCAATTGTTGGCGGAGCCGTCATTACCGAACATGTGTTTGCTTGGCGCGGAATGGGAACGGTTTTTTACACCGCAGTCAATAATTTTGATCTGAATTTGCTAATGGGATTTGCTGTCGTAACTTCAACATTAGTAATTCTTGCTAATTTGGTCGCAGATCTACTTTATTCAGCGTTAGATCCTCGTATTAGAGTGGTGGGTAAAAAGTAATGAGCATTTTTTCTCGTAAAGTCAAGACGATTGACAATCAAGTTGATACAGATATTTTTAACAAAGAGACTGAGGGCCTGAGCCAAGGTCAAATAGTCCGTAGGCGATTTGTCCGACATCGTGGAGCTATGATTTCACTCGTCGTACTTTTTTCACTTATTACCTTTGTTTTTAGCACGCTGGGTTTCAAAATATTTGGAATTGGATATGGCGGATGGTGGAAATATAAAATTACTGATCTTCCTTCCCTACGTACCAGCGGTTGTTCTGTTGCGCTCCCAGGTTGTCCTACCTTGGATCTCTTGCCGGGTAAGAACTTTGGCTTGGGGGATCACCCATTTGGTCAAGACGATCTTGGTCGCGATTACTTTGCGCTTGCAATGCGCGGAGCAGAACGTTCCATTGAAGTCATGGTTGTGATCGGCTTGGTAGCCGGAGCCGTCGGAATTATCATTGGCTCAATAGCTGGATTTTATCGTGGTTGGATAGACGCAATCTTAATGCGCTTCAATGACTTCGTCATCACAATTCCTGCGATCGTCCTGGGTTCAGTTATTGGTTTCCATTTTGGAAACAAAGGCGTGTTATTTCTTGCCCTATTTCTCGGCCTAATATCCTGGGGTGGGCTATCTCGATTGGTTCGCGGCGAGTTTTTATCACTTCGTGAAAGAGAGTTTGTCGATGCGGCAAGAGTTGCGGGAGCACGTAACCGCCGCATCATTTTCAAACATATTTTGCCCAATGCTATTGGTGTGATCGTCGTTAATGTTACCTTGGTTATGTCGGGCGCAATCTTGCTTGAGGCAGCGCTTAGTTATTTAGGCTTTGGCGTAGTTGCTCCGGATGTATCACTCGGTCTTTTGATTAGCCAATATCAAGATTCCTTTACAACTCGTCCATGGCTGTTCTGGTACCCGGGATTGTTGATTATCATCATCGCATTATGCGTCAACTTTATTGGAGATGGCCTGCGCGACGCTTTTGATCCACGCCAACGTCGTCGCATATCTCGCAAAGATCGTGCAGCCGAGCGTGTGGCACTGGTGAAGCACTAATGACTTTAGTGGCCGAACGCATTGATCGTTATCGCAACTATCAGACAGATCCCAGCCGTAATCGATGGTTTAAGCTGACGCTGCCTGGTAGTGGTGAGCGAGTTCGAACCACCGATGTTACGAAATTTTCGGAGTCGAACTCTGGCTCTATATGCAGCAGCGCCACTATCCGACCTAGGGGAGTCCGCGATTCTCATACTTTCACCGAGTTCAACATCCAGTCCCTTAATCTCACTAGCGTGAATATTTCGGGAGTGATGACGTCCGGGAGCAGTAGCGGCCCAAGCGCTAACAGTGAATACCTTGGTCTCAATAGTCAAAGCCCATTTAGAGTCGAGTTCAAGCACATCAGCCCAACCAATGGTTATGTCTTCAATGGGATTGGCAATGACGACTCCTTCATCACAGAAAGTGACCTTGGGGCGAAACAAAAAGATGTAGATGCAGAGCAACACAAAACCCGTGACGAAGATGCTTACAATTTCACTGGTCGCGCCACCTTGGTAAAAACTCGACCACGTGAAAAGAGCACTGAGAACGATTCCAATGCCAGCAAAAATCAGATTGGAGTGTGGTCTGTACGTTTCAACGTTGGTCATACCCCAATCCTTCCACACCAAGCATCGAACAAAGTTAAGGCGGTCCAATAAATGTCAACACCTGTGCTTAAGGTTTCAGACTTAACTGTTGAGTTCTGGGTTGACGGGGTTTGGTATCCAGCTGCAGTAGATATTAATTTCGAAATCAATGCGGGGCAGACTTTGGCGATCGTTGGTGAGTCTGGCTCTGGTAAATCTACTGTCGCTCTGGCAATTATGAGTCTGCTTGCCTCCAATGCTCGGGTAACTGGAAGTGTGCTCGTGAAAGATCAGGAGGTGCTGGGAGCGCCTGTGAAACTCTTGCACAAGTTCCGGGGCAAGGAAGTGGCTTATATATTTCAGGAGCCAATGACAGCCCTGAACCCGGTCTACACCATTGGATTTCAGATTATTGAGACGCTGCGTAACCACTTTGATATGGGACCCAAAGAGGCTCGAGTGCGGGCTATTGAATTGCTATCGATGGTTGAAATTCCCGATCCAGAACATTCAGTTGATAAGTATCCGCATCAACTTTCCGGCGGCCAGCGCCAACGCGCGATGATTGCTCAGGCACTTGCTTGTGATCCTGCGCTGCTAATTGCAGACGAACCAACTACCGCCCTTGATGTAACAGTTCAGGCAGAAATTTTGGATTTGATGCGCGGTCTTCGTACCCGCCTTAATTCCGGAATCCTCTTGATTACCCATGCCATGGGCGTGGTTGCCGATATGGCTGATGAAGTGATGGTGATGCAAGGTGGCAAAGTTGTTGAATATGGCACCGCAGACCAAATCTTCAACCGTCCAGTTCAACCATATACCCAACAACTCCTTGCCGCGGTCCCTAGGCTTGGAAGTACGGCGATGCGTGTGGTCGAACCAAGTGAAGTGCGCAAAGCCCCTGTTCTCAAACTGGATAACGTCACGATCGAATATCCAAAGCACGGTCGAATTCCAGCCTTTGTCGCCGTTGAAGAATTCTCTCTTGAAATCTTTCCCGGTGAGATTGTTGGACTTGTGGGTGAATCAGGTTCCGGAAAGACCACGGTTGGTCGCGCCGCTATTGGCCTCATTCCGATTAAATCTGGACATCTTGAAGTCGTTGGTCAAGATATCAGCGGTGCATCGCCTAAGGAACTTCGCCTAATCCGTCGCAAAACTGGAATCGTCTTTCAGGATCCGGCGAGTTCTTTGAATCCTCGCCTTCCAATTGGGGAGAGCATTGGAGAGCCACTTTATTTAGCAAAAATCGCCAAAGATAAAGAACTCGACAAGATGGTTGAAGATCTTTTGGAGCAGGTTGAACTACCTCGCAGTTATCGAAATCGCTATCCACACGAACTTTCTGGTGGGCAACGACAGCGCGTAGGAATCGCCCGTGCTTTGGCGCTAACGCCAGATATTTTGATAGCTGATGAACCTACATCAGCACTCGATGTTTCAGTTCAAGCCCGCTTCCTTGAACTGCTGCAAGAGCTTCAAGAGCAGTTAAAGTTCGCCTGCCTCTTTATTAGCCATGATTTAGCCGTTGTCGGCATTCTTTCGCACCGTATTGCTGTGATGCAGAATGGTCGTTTGATTGAAACAGGTACTCGCGATGAAATATTGAAGCATCCAAAGCAGGAGTACACCCAACGATTGCTGGCCGCAGTTCCAGTTCCAGATCCAGCCGAGCAGAAGATTCGCCGCGAAGCGCGCCTAGCGGCCAAACACTAACGCTTGATGAATCACCCGAAAGAGTAGTGTCAGCTTCCCATACTGAATTGGATCTGCAATTGCTGCGCAACTAGATGTTCAGCCATTAAGGAGTAAAAATGGAAGCTCGCCAGAAAACTCGTTCGCTGATAGCAGTAGTTGTCGTCGTAGCAGTGGCTTTAATCGGCTTTATTACAATGAAGGCTACCCATTCGCCTAAGGTCGGGACGCCAAATATAGGTCGTAGTACTGCTGTTGTCATTGAGAGCAATACATTTACCGGCATTAATAGCATCACACCAGCAACGAATATCGTGATTAACGGTGACGTCGCTTACCTTGATGGCACTGGCAGTGCAATTCCCGCATCCGGTCTGTTCTATTATGACGACAAACTCAATATTGTTCCTAATACAACGCTTGGTTCAATTAAAGTTTCAAGGAATAAGCCTGGCGACTTTGAAGTCACCTATACAATCAACCCAGGTCGAATTTGGTCAGATGGCACACCAATCACAGCAGTAGATCTCTTGCTTTTGCATGTACTTTCGAGCACTGCATATGCAAAATCAGCTGGACTCCCTGATCCATCCAATCCAAATGTAACTCCAGCTTTTGATTCTGGACTCTATGGTCAAGTTTATGACCAACATGTTGTAGGCATTCCAATCATTAGTTCCAACAAGATGAGCATGACGGTAAAGTACGACACGTCAATTCCTGATTATGTACTTAATGGTCCAGACCTCACGCTTCCTGTGCATGCTCTTGAAGAGCTCGCTGCAGGTAAGACTAGCCTTGGTTCAGCAGCAGATAATCTTGCTGCAAGCGCTAAGTTCTTAAGTGATGTTAATTTAAAGAACATGGCTGCTCTTAAAGCGATGGGGGCTATTTTCAGTATCGGTTACAACACCACTACGGTAGGCAGTTCAACCAATCCACTGTTGCTCGTTGGTAACGGTGCATATTTGCTCAAATCCGTTGATACTAACCAGGTCACCTTAACTGCAAACCCTAAGTACAACTCAGGTCCAGCTCTTTCAGGTATCACAACAATGGTTATCAAGCAGGGAATTGCTGATGGATCACCTTCAGCGCAGGCGCTTGCAAATGGCGATGCGGATGTCTATCAGGGTCAACCAACAGCTGATGCTGTTGCTCAGATTAAGGCAATCAAAAGCGTAACTGTGACGACATCAAGTTCATACGCTTACGAGCATATTGAGCTACGGGTTGCAGGCACTGGAAGTACTCCTTATAGAGGTCCTTTTGCAATGACTGGTGGTCAGAAGGCCGCTGATCTGCGCAAAGCATTCCTACTCGCATATCCACGACAAGACATCGTCACAAAATTGATTCAACCGATCAACCCAAATTCCGTCGTCCTGGGATCCGTTCTGTTTTTCCCAGATAACCCGCACTATGATCACGTTGCCAGCCTCAATGGCATGGCTCCTTACAACAAGGGCACGCAAGGGCAACGTACCGCCGCAGCATTGGCTCTTGTAAAGAAGTGGTACCCAACGGCTGGCAATGGAAACGCGCCAATTCCGATCAACCTACTTTGGGGTTCGCCTGGAAATACTCGCCGTAGCTCGGAAGCGGTTTTGGTCATCGCTGCTGAAGCACAAGTTGGGTTCAAGGTAACAGCTCCCGCAACCGCTGGATGGGGTGGAAAGCTCGGATCGCCAAATTACGATGCGCACTTCTTCATCTTCGATCAGACTGCAAACCCACAGGATGCTCAAGCTTGCGGAACCTTCCAGACGACTGGCGGATCCAACTACACCGGCGTTAGCGATCCAGCAATTGATAAGGCTTGCGTTGCACTTCAGGCTGGAACACTTCCAGCTTCGACAGTGACGCGCCTGCGTACCCAGGTTGAACAAGCTGTAGCAAAGGATGCATTCTTTTTGGGTATCTTCCAGAACCCACAAGTTACTGCATACAATTCGCAGCTTTTAGGCGTTGTCGCAGCTCCGCTGTCGCCAACCTTGTTCTGGAACTTCTGGATTTGGCATTTCTAAAAAAAGTTCTTAAGAGGCAAGGAGAAGTGGTCTGGCGTATATCCCAAACCACTTCTCCTTGCCTCTTCGCTATTTAGGCTATTTAATTCGTTACGATTTGAGGCTTTTTGCCTGAATATGACTACCAGATTCGGACCCGCTCTGATTCTGGTAGGTAGAGCGCATTGCCTTCGTTGATATCAAAGGCTTGGTAGAACTCCGTAACGTTTTTGAGTATCTGGTTGCAACGGAATTCTTCGGGGGAGTGTGGGTCAATCGCAATGCGGCGACGAATCTCTTCTGGTCGTAATTTTCCATTCCAAATTTGAGCAAAACCGATGAAGAAACGTTGTTCCCCTGTCAGTTCATCAATGACGGGGGACGGCTGATCGCCAAGTGAAATTTGATAAGCCTCAAAGGAGACGCATGCTCCTCCTAGATCGCCAATATTTTCTCCGATGGTGAGTGCGCCATTAACATGAACATCTTGCGCCTCTGTTGGGCGCAGGACCTCATATTGATCAATCAACTTCTTGGCCATTGTCTCGAATTTTTGGCGGTCATCATCGCTCCACCAGTTGTTGAGGTTACCGATGCCGTCGAACTTTGAACCTTGGTCATCAAAGCCATGACCGATTTCGTGGCCGATCACAGCGCCAATGCCGCCGTAATTAACCGCGTCATCTGCAACTAAATCGAAGAACGGAGGCTGGAGGATCGCTGCAGGGAAAACAATCTCGTTGTAAAGCGGGTGGTAATAGGCATTGACTGTTTGCGGCGTAATTCCCCATTCTTGGCGGTCTATGGGGGCGCCAATCTTGGAGAAGGCAAATTCTTGGCCAAATGTTGTAACTGCTTCTAAATTGGCGATGAGGTCATCTGGAACAATCGATAGTTTGCTGTAATCGCGCCACTTATCTGGATATCCGATTTTTGGTGTGAATTTTTCGAGTTTATCTAGGGCTGCAGCCTTGGTGACTTCACTCATCCAGGAAAGTTTTGTGATGTCACGTCGATAGGCCTCAATGAGGTTTTGAACGAGTTTTATCATCCGCGCTTTAGCAACAGGGGGGAAATGCCTTGCTACATACTCCTGGCCGATCGCCTCACCGAGTGCTCCCTCAACTAAGGCCACTCCGCGTTTCCACCGCTGGCGAAGTTCAGGGGTACCGGAGAGCGTGCGACCATAAAAGTCGAAATTTTCTTCAACAAAGGCTTTGCTGAGATAGGAAGAACTACCAGAGACCAGATGCCAAGTAAGCCAAGAACTCCACGCCTGGGGGTCGAAGTTATTGAGAAGTTCGTTAATGCCCGCAAAGTGTGTGGGTTGTTGCACGATCAGATCATTCATCACCTTCTGTGGAACCAGAGCGGCCTGCATCCAAAGTTTCCAGTCAAATCCCGGGGTCAATTCTTTGAGGGAATCAAAGGTAAATGAGTTAAGAACCTGACTCATGTCTCGATCTTTCACCTGATCAAAATGGTTTGCGGCAATCTCTGTTTCTAAGGCAAGAACTCGCTTCGCATGTTCGGCCGCACCTTCAACTCCGGCTAAGTTCAGCATCTTCTCGGCATGGACGAGAAAGGCCTCTCGAATTGGTGCATATTGCTCTTCGCGGTAGTAAGCCTCATCGGGCAAGCTAATGCCACCTTGCGACATGTACGTGACATATCGGTTGCTATCGTGCGCATCGACCTCTACG
>Ga0207933_1001028_pt1 | contig 23233 bp, 15 predicted proteins | sample NGESurdeep092012_4_FD_184488 | JGI IMG/M metagenome (GOLD analysis project Ga0207933, IMG submission 184488) | Arctic peat soil microbial communities from Barrow, Alaska - NGEE Surface sample F53-3 deep-092012 (SPAdes) | ecosystem: Environmental > Terrestrial > Soil > Wetlands > Peat ...
TGAGAAAATATTTTTTGTTCGCCTGCAAAGGCCGCGCGTGCATCCAGCAGATGCGCGCGTGCAAATCCGCGCCGCGTCCGGGCAGATTTTCGAGGCCGACAATCATGTCGCCGCGGCTGATGTCAATGTCGTGTTCGAGGCAGAGCGTGACGGATTGCGGGCAGAACGCCTCCGGCAGCGAATCTTTATAAACCCAAATATCCTTGACGGTCGTCTTCACGCCGAGCGGCAGCACGACGATTTCCTGTCCCGCGCGCACGATGCCGCTGGCGATCTGTCCGCTCAAGCCGCGGAAGTCGTGCAATTTTTTGTCCGTCGGATTGTTCGGGCGGTTGACCCATTGCACGGGAAAACGCAGCGTGTCCAGGTTCCGGTCGCTTGCGATATGGACGGTTTCGAGATGATCCAGCAACGTCGGGCCGCCATACCATTTGCAGGCTTTGGAAAGTTCAACCACGTTGTCGCCGTTCAACGCGCTCATCGGGATGAATTTCACATCGCGGAACGCGCCGAGCTTTGGCAGAAAATCCTCGATCTCGTCGCGGATTTCCTGAAAGCGTTCTTCCTTCCAGTCCACCAGATCCATTTTGTTGACGGCGATGACGAGGTGCGGAATGCCGAGCAGCGCGGCGATGTAAGTATGCCGGCGCGTCTGTTCGATGACGCCCGCGCGCGCGTCCACGAGCACGATGGAAAGATTCGCCGTGCTCGCGCCCGTGACCATGTTGCGCGTGTATTGCACATGGCCCGGCGTGTCGGCGACGATGAACTTGCGTTTCGGCGTCGCGAAATAGCGATACGCGACGTCAATCGTGATGCCCTGCTCGCGTTCGGCGCGAAGGCCGTCCGTGAGGTTCGCCAGATTGATTTTTCCGCCGCCGGTGATGTCGGCGGATTTTTCCATCGCCTCAAGCTGGTCTTCCATCAGCGACTTGGAATCGTAAAGCAAACGCCCGATGAGCGTGGACTTGCCGTCGTCAACACTGCCGCAAGTGTTGAAGCGCAAAAGTTCGATTGGATGCTGCGTGTGTGGCATGAAATTATTCGGGCGGACAAATCAAAGGAATTGCCTCGCGTTTGTTCCGGCGATAAACGCGAAAATCTTCGCGATCAATCGTGATGACCGGGTGCTTTGGAAAAAGTTCACTCATGCGGACCAAACATAAATCGGCAAAGTCTGGTTTGCGATCCGCATAACTTTCGGCGAGGGATTTCAGTTGCTGCAAATGGTCGTTGCAATCGAACGCCAAAGTGATGAAGCCGTCTCGAATCAGTCCCAAAACAACCCGAACATCTCCAATGTGATGGCTTGCTTCAGCCAAAACCGCTTCACAGGTCAGCAACGGTTCGGAAATCCGCCCGGCGATGCCCAAAGCCCAATCGTGATGTGCGTCCGTTCGATTTGCGAATCCAACGATGAATCCGGTGTCAGCGATGCCATTCATCCTTTTGAGAAGCCTTTGCGCGAGGAAAGGTTTTTGGGACCGCTAATTACGCCAGCCCAACGCATGAAAGGCTTTTCGTTTTTCGCTGTTTTTGCCTTTTCCAATTGTTCGCGAACGATCTGCCCCTGTGACAGGCCGGTGCGCGAAGCGGTTTCTTCAAGCCACGAAGAAAGCTCTTTGCCGAGACGGACTGTGATTGTCTGACTCATTTGCCAAAAATGTAATCACTTTCCGAAAATTTGCCAAATTAAAAATAGCCTTCTTTCTTGCGATCTTCCATTGAAGCCTCGCTGGCCTTGTCGTCGGCGCGCGAGCCGCGCTCGGTCACGCGCGCGGCGGCGACTTCGGCGATGATGTCGTCCACGGAATCAGCGGGCGATTCAACCATGCCGGTGCTGATGATGTCGCCGATGGTTCGCACGCGAACGACCAATTCTTTTACTTCTTCTTTGGCTTTCGGCGGCAGCAAATCTGTGACCGCCAGCCATTGACCGTTGCGACGAACACATTTCCGCATGTGGCTGAAATAAATATTCGGAACAGCCAACTTTTCTTTTTTGATATATTCCCAAACATCCATTTCGGTCCAATTGAGAATTGGATATACGCGGATATTTTCGCCGGGATTCACGCGGGCGTTGTAAAGATTCCAGATTTCCGGCCGTTGATTTTTTGGATCCCATCCGCCGAGGCTAGGACGATGGCTGAAAAAACGTTCCTTTGCGCGCGCCTTGTCTTCATCACGCCGCGTGCCGCCAATCAAACCGTCAAACTGAAATTCTTCAATGGCCGCAAGCAGCGTCGGAGATTGCAAGCGGTTGCGACTGATTTCGCCGGGAATCGGAATCGCAATGCCATTTGCAATGGCGTCTTCAACTTTGCGGACGATCAATTTACTTCCAAGCTCCTTCGCGCGGCGGTCGCGGAATTCAAGTAACTCGGGAAATTCGTGACCAGTCTCGACATTCAGAAACGGCATCGGAATGTCGGACGGACGAAACGCTTTTTCCGCGAGGCGCAGGAGGCAGATGGAATCCTTGCCGCCGGAAAAGAGCAGGGCGGGGCGTTCAAACTCGGCGGTGACTTCGCGCATGACGTGAATCGCCTCCGTTTCGAGATACTGCAAATGGTCGAGATGATAACTGCTCATTTCAAATATATTTTAGCCACAGATACACACAGATGAAACACAGATTTCTGAAACAGGTTTTTATCTGCGTTTCATCTGTGAAAATCTGCGGCCAATTTAAGTTTTTACCGCCTCGCCGCCCCAGCTTGCGTGAAGTCCGCACTCGCGTTTTTCATCGGCCTTGGCGGGATCGAAATAATCCCACTCGTTTGGCAAATTATTTTGCTTCAAATAATTTTCCATGTCGGCGTCGCTCCAGTAAAATAGCGGGCTGACTTTCAGGGAATTGAAATTTTTATCCTCGCTTACGATGTCGAGTTCCGCGCGATTCGGATTCTGCACTTTGCGAAGCGCGGTAAGCCAGACCGTCGGCGCGAATTCCTTCATGCCGCGCTGGAACGGTTCCAGTTTCATCACCGTGCTGAACGCCTTGATGCGCTCCTCGTTTTCCGGTGTCGGTTCCGGCATCCCGCCGAAAGCCGCGTCGTAATGCGCGGCGGTCATCTTCGGCACGAAGGCTTTGACGTTCAGCTTGAGCAATTTCTTCACCTGCTCTGCGTGTTTGTAAGTCGCTGGCCGGTTGTAACCGTGATCCACCCAAAGCACGGGAATCTCCGGCTGCACCGCGGTCACGAGATGCAGGATCACCGCTTCATAAGGACGAAAATTTGTCGAGACGATGGCGCGGCCGTTCGCCTGCGCAACCGTCCAGCGGATGATTTCCAGCGGCGATTTGCCGCGCAGCCCGGCATTGGCTTTGACGATTTGGTCAGTAGTCATTTATTTGAACAACAAAGTAACGAAGGAACAAAGAGGCTTGGTTACTTTGTTTCTTCGTTGTTAATTTTTTTGTTCGTTCAGAAACACGCGCGAGCACCAGTCGCCGAAGCGTTCGCCGGCGTTTCGCTCCTTCGCGAAACGCGCGAACACCGGCTGCAATTCTTTTTCCAGATCGGCGTCCTTCAGTGTTTCCTTCCATACGCGGTTAAGCCGCGTGCCGGAAACGTCACCGCCGAGCCAGACTTGATAGCGCCCGGGCGCTTTGCCGACCAGACCGAGTTCCGCCGTGTAGGGCCGCGCGCAGCCGTTCGGACAGCCGGTCGAGCGAATGGTGATCTCCTCGCTGCCGAGGCCAAGGTCGCCGGCGAGTTTTTCGATGCGGTCAATGATGCCGGGCAGCGCGCGTTCGGATTCGGCGAGCGCGAGGCCGCAGGTTGGCAGCGCGGGGCACGCCATCGAGGACGCGTGGAAAATCGTGGCCTGATTTTCCACCGGAATCTTGTGCGCGTCAAAAACGGCGTTGATGCCGGCCTTGTCCGCGTCGCTGACGTTCGCGATGACGACGTTCTGGTTCGTGGTCAGGCGGAATTCGATGTCCGGAAATTTCTCCGCAATCTCGCGCAACGCGATTTTCTTCTCGTTCTTGACGCGGCCGTTCTCGACGAACAGCGAGAAGAAATTTTTTCCGTCCACGCTTTTGTGCCAGCCGAGGATGTCGGTCGTCGTGGTGAACTTGATCGGCTTCGGCGGCGCGAACTTGATGCCGGCGCGTTTTTCAACCTCGGCGCGCGTCCAGTCGGTGCCGCGTTCCTCGACGACGTATTTGAAGCGCGCGTGCTTGCGGTCGGTTCGGTCGCCGAAATCGCGATGAATCGTGAGCACGGCTTTCGCCACGTCCACGAGTTTGTCCGGCGTGAAGAAGCCGAGTTCGCTCGCAAGGCGCGGATAGGTTTGCTTGTTGCCGTGCGAACGCCCCATGCCGCCGCCGACCACGAGGTTGTAGCCGAGCAACTCGTCTTTCTCCACGACGGCGATGAGGCCGAGGCAATTCGTGTAAACGTCCACGTCGTTCACCGGCGGAATGGCGAAGGCGACTTTGAATTTGCGCGGCAGATAAGTTTTGCCGTAAAGCGGGTCAACGAAGTTTTTGTTTTCGTCCGCGTTCAAGTCCAACTGCTGCCCGTCAATCCAGATGGAGTGATACGCCCCGGTCTTTGGCGCAAGTTCCAGAGCGACTTTTTTGCAGTCTGCGTAAACATGGTCGCGCGCCAGCGTGTAGGCGGGCATGGGCGGCGCAAGGACGTTACGGTTGACATCACCACAGGCCGCGAGCGTGGAAAGCAGCGATTCGTTGATTTTTTTGATGAGCGGACGCAAACCGGATTTCACGACGCCGTGAAATTGAATCGTCTGGCGTGTGGTGATGCGCAGCGTATTGTTGCCATAAGTTGAGGCCAGATCATCAAAAACTTTCCACTGGTTTGCCGTCATCACGCCGCCGGGAATGCGGCTGCGAATCATCATGATGTATTTCTTGCCGGTCTTGCGCAGATCGCGGTCGTCCTGCTGATACGAGCCGTGAAATTTCAGAAACTGGTTGTCATCGTCTGAAAAATGGTCGGCGTTCGCGTCGTCCAGCGTCGCGGCAATCGTGCCCGCCAGGGTCGGGATGGCGGCCTTGATTTCTTCGTTGTGCGTCAATTTGACGAGTGCTTCACTCATAAGCGGATTGTCATTGTAACCTGCCGTGTGACCATGTTCAAGCGCAGCTTAAAGCGGACTTTTCCGCCCGCAGAAAAAACACTTTATGTAGCCGGCACGAATTTTTGAAGGAAATTCGCCAGAAGGAACAGCGCGATCAAGATGATGCTCAACCAGCGCGGGCTTTCCGGAGCGACCGCCAGCCAGTCCACGAAAATGATCCCCGCCAGCAGTCCCGTCACGATTCTGCCGACGTTGATTTCGCCCTGCTGAAAAATGCTCCGCAGGCAACGTGCGACCCACAGCGCAAAAATGAGCGCCACAAACAGCACCGCTTTGCGCGCGCCGCCGGCGTCCATCAGCATCGCCAGAAAAATGGGCGCCGTCAGCAGCAGCAGCGGCCAGAACGGAACCGGCCCGCGAAAACTTTCGCGCCGCGCGACGCAGCTCAACCCGACGACATACAACGCCAGCGCAGCGCCGCACCAGATCGGCCAGCCGTTCAAACCCTCCGCGCCGGCCGTTCCGGCAATCACATAAACCCAGAACCGGCACAGGCCCATCAGCCACGGCGACGCTGTGAAAACCTTGTGCATTGCGTCATAAATGACGATGCAAACGGCCAGCACGAGTCCGAGCACGCCGGTCGCTTTGCCCGGAATTATCAGGCACAAAATGCCCAATGCCAGCCATGCCCAGCCCCAGCGCCAGACGGCTCCCACAGGAATTTTTCCCGAGGGAACCGGCCGTCCGGTTCGGCGTTGCCGGTCGAAATCCGCGTCGAACGCGTCGTTCAAAAACATTCCGCCGGTGTAAAGCGCGCTCACGCCCACGAGCAGCAGCGGCAATTTCCAAAAATTTCCGCCGCCGGCCAGCCACCAGCCCGCCAGGCAGTTCGACCAGACTGTCGGCAGATTGGAAACCCGGCCAAGAACCAGCAACGTTCGCAAGCGCGTCGGCATTTATGATTTATGATGTTTGATTTTTTATGGTTTCTGGAACGAAACAGCGGACACTGTAAATCATAAATTAAGAATCATAAATCATAAATTCAGCACAGCCCGCGTTTGCCGAGTTCGGCGAGCGTCCAGTCGTATTCCTGCGCGAGCTGATCCACGACATTTTGCGATTTCAATTCCGGCGGCAGCACTTCCCAAGTGTAGGTTTCCATTTCCAAATGCGAACAAATCTCCGGGTTTTCCGCGAGCAAATCCAGGACGCCAAGCAAATGGTCGTTGGTGCTTTCAAACGGAGCAATGGCAGGCGCGTGGAGCGGGACGTGAAAATGAATCCGCCATTCTTCGGATTTGCAGTTTGCGATTTGCAGTTTGCGATTTGCAAACTTCAAGGCATCGGGCAGGTCGCGGTAAAATTTCAGCCTGCCGTTTTCGGCGCGCTCGACAACCTGATGGAGATAAACGTCATCGGCATAATTTTCCAGCGCGGCGCGGGCTGCTTTTGTGGTTTTTGTTTTCAGCGCGGAGCTTAAATGGATTTTGCTGATTTTGATTCCGGCATTTTGAAGGGCGGCGAAAGCATTTTTTGGCTCTTCAAATTCAACGGCGAAGTGGCAGCAGTCGTAATTGACGCCGAGAAATTCACCGGGTCGCGGATCGTTTTCATGTTCGTCGCGCAGTTGCCCGAAAAATTGGATTGTTTCGGCGGAATTTTCGAGCAGGCAAAGCGGTTCGGGTTCGAGGCCGAGATGCAGCCGGCGTTTTGATTTTTCGCCCACGCGCGAAATGTGTTCAACACAGCGCCAAAGATTTTTGCGGATGAGTTTTTCCTGTTCGTGGCTGGAAATGAATTCCTTGAACGAGCCGGGCACGGTGCTGACACTGCCCTCGATTTCGGCGGGCAGCAACTGGGCCAGCAGGTCAAAAAGCAGGTTTGTGTAGGCGAGACGCTCCGGCGAAGTCCAGTCGGGGCGATAAACCTGCTCCTTCACGCGCTCGCCGTGAAACTGGCCGTAGGGAAATCCGTTGATCGTGAAAACGTAGCAGGAATTTTTTCCGAGCCATTTTTGAAATTCCAAAATGACCGCGCGTTCGCTCAATTCAATCGCGGCCTGATTGCTCAAACGCAATCCGATGGCAAACGGCGAGCGGGGACAGGTTTTTTCGCGCACGGCGAGCGTGTAATTTTTGAGTGAATCAAAAGTTTCGCGCCACGTTTCGCCGCGATGGATGTTCGTGCAGTAGGCGAGATGCAGGTTGTGGTTCAATTTCACGCGCGGAAAATGAGATGAAATTAATCGTTTGCAAAGCGGAAACGGCGTTGACACTTTCGGCGCAAAGGTTTAATTTGTCGAAAACCAAATCAAATCATGTTGACTCGCATTTGTCTGATCGTGGCGATTGTGGCGGCTTTGTGCGCCGGAGTGCTGAATTTTGTCGTGGTGAAGGACAAGATCACCGCGCTGACCACCGACCGCAACACTCAACGCGACGGCTGGACTGCGACGAAAGGCGAACTGGACAAGACCCAGAAAAATCTCGTCCGGACCCAAAGCCAGTTGACGCAGACGCAGCACAATTTGGCGGATGCGCAAGCCTCGGAGAAAAAAGCTGAAGCTGATGAAACTGTCCAGATTCAAAAAGTCAATGATTTGTCCAGCAAGCTCACCTTGATGACGCAGGAACGCGACAGTGTCCAAAATGATCTGTCCGCCTACAAAAACACCGGCGAGACGCCCGACCAAGTTCTCAAGCTTGTCGGCCAGATCAAACAGGATAAGGCGGCCATGGACGCCATCACCGACGAAAAGAAGGTTCTCACGCGGACGGCCACGCGGTTGAAAAGCCAGTTGAACGAACTGATTGGAACGAGTAATTATGTCGTGACGCTCCCATCCGGACTCAAAGGCAAGGTGGTTGTGGTGGATCCGAAATGGGATTTCGTCGTGCTTAACATCGGCGAAGACCAGGGCGTGCTGGAGGACGGCGAACTTCTTGTCAACCGCGACGGCAAGCTCGTTGCCAAGGTCATCGTCCGCAGCATTGAGAAAGACCGGTGCATCGCCAACATCGTGCCCGGCTGGAAACTGGGCGAAGTCATCGAGGGCGATGAAGTCATTCCGGCAAATCCGGCCAGTTGAAATGAAATTTCGCGCCGTCCAGTGGCTTCTGCTTCTCGCGTTCGGATTGCTTCTCACCGTCGTCAGCGGTTGCATGACCGAAGAGGCGGGCAACGATTCCCAACGCCCGTGGGACGCGCCGCAAGGCTGGGAAAACGGAATGCCCCTGATTAACAACCAGCAACATTCGCAGTAGTTTTTGATTCACCGCGCGGCCTCCGCGCAACGCGCCGGCGTCAAAATAAAATCCACCGGCACGTCTTGTTTTTCCGCCGGAACCTCCTTCACAACCTGCTCGTCAAAGGCGATTCCGCATTTCACACCTCGAACATCTTGCAACAGCCGGTCGTAAAATCCCCCGCCGCGGCCGAGCCGGTTTCCCCGCAAATCAAAGGCGATTCCGGGAACGAGAACCAGGTCAAATTTTTCCAGCGGAATTTTGGAACAACCGGACTTTGGCTCGCGCACCCAGAATTGTCCCGTCACAATTTCGCCTTGCAGATTCTGCACGCGCCGCGCGACGTAGTTTTGCGTCACGGCGTCGAATTGGGGCAGGGCGACAATTTTTCCCGCCGCCAGCGATTCCCGCAGAAGCGGCCAGACATCCGCTTCATCCGGCAGCGGCGCGAAAAATAAAATCGCGGCGGCGGTCTGAAAAAAAGATTGCTCCTTCAGTTTTGCGCAGAGATGCACCGACGACGCGCCACGTTCGGCGGCGGAAATCTCACCCACCCGCGCGCGAATTATCGCGCGCAAGTCCGCTTTCTGTTTTGCCAATCCAAGTTTATCCGTCTCCATCCGTGGTTTATTTCTGTTTGTTGATTTGAGAAAATTGCGCCCGCCATTTCTCGACTCGCTCCTTGATTTTCTTTTCCACGCCCTGTTCTGTCGGCTCGTAATAAACCTTGTCGGCGCCCAGATAATCCTGCGGAACAAAATGATCTTTGCCGTCATGCGCGTATTTGTAGCCGGTGCCGTGACCGAGTTTTTTTGCGCCGGAATAATGACTGTCGCGCAAATGTTCCGGCACGGAAATCGTGCGCCCGGATTTCACGTCTGCGAGCGCCGCGTCAATTGCCAGATAGGCGCTGTTGCTTTTGTTCGCGGTTGCAATGTAAATCGTCGCCTCGGCCAGCGGAATCCGCGCCTCCGGCCAGCCCACAAATTCCGACGCGGATAAGCAGGCGTTCGCCAGAACCAAGGCCATCGGATCGGCGAGGCCGACATCCTCCGCCGCGCAAATCACAATCCGCCGCGCGATAAATCGCGGGTCTTCGCCGGCATGGATCATTTTCGCCAGCCAGTAAAGAGCGGCGTCCGGGTCGCTGCCGCGCATGGATTTGATGAACGCGGAAACCGTGTCGTAATGCGCGTCGCCGTCGCCGTCATAAACCACGGCTTTTTGCTGGATGCTCTGCCCGGCGACTTCCAGCGTGATTTGCACGACGCCATTTTTCTCCGGCGCAGTCGTGAGCGCGGCGATTTCCAGCGAGTTGAGCGCCTTGCGCGCATCGCCGTCGGAAATTTTGGCGAGATGGCGCAGCGCATTTTCGTCGGCGGAAATTTTCATGAAGCCGAGTCCGCGTTCATCATCGGCCAGCGCGCGTTGCAGCAGCGAAAACAATTCCTCCTCGCCCAACGGGCGCAGTTCAAAAATCTGCGAGCGCGAGACGAGCGGCGAGTTGACGAAGAAAAAAGGATTATGCGTCGTCGCGCCGATGAGTTTCACGACGCCGCTTTCGACATCCGGCAGCAGCACGTCCTGCTGCGCCTTGTTGAACCGGTGGATTTCGTCAATGAAAAGAATTGTGGATTGACCTTTATTTTCAAGGCGATTGGCGGCAGACGCCAAAACGCGGCGCATGTCGGCGACGTTGGATTCGACCCCGCTTAATCTTTCAAATTTACTTTTGGTCTGGCGCGCGATGATTTGCGCGAGCGACGTTTTGCCGGTTCCGGGCGGGCCAAAAAAAATCAGCGATTGGATGCGGTCGGCTTCAATGGCGCGGCGCAGTAATTGTCCGAGCGCGAGAATATGAGTTTGCCCGGCATATTCGTCCAAATTGCGCGGACGCATTCGCGCGGCGAGCGGCTGGTTGCGAAAATTTTCCGGCACAGGCTTGTCGCGCCAGAACGGGCCGGCGGCGGACGCGGTTTTTTCTTCCGGCTGATTTTCAGCCGCAGCGGAAAATAATTCGTCGCGCGCCATGAATTGAAATTAGCATTGCGGGAAAGATTTGCCCAAAACAAAAAAGCCCGCAACGGGTGGCGGGCTTTGATTGCAGGGTTGACAATGCAGTCCTGCAATCTTGAAAGAACCCCGCCGTTGCCGTGTGCCACCTGATCCTTTGAACTTGTTTTACAACAAGTGGAACTCGCGCGGCGGCTTTCGACTTCCAGTGAAGGCGTGCCGGCCACCGCCGCAACTTCATTCCGGGATTCGTTTAACTACGGTTCAAGGACAGTTGCTAATCACGAACAGGGCAGGGAAATTATTTTTACAAAGATCGTCGCTTGCTTCTGATGAAGTTATCGTCCCGCAGACGAAATTATTCAAGAAATTTATTTGAAAAAATTTTCGTTTCGCAAGTTGACAAATGAAGATAAATGGTTTTACGCGGGCTTGAACGCACTGCACCAGTGCAGTTTTTGAAAACTGGATTCTGTTCAGGGATTTTGCCTGTCCAGCACTTCGCGCAGCTTGTGGGCGAGCGCGGACGGTGTGAACGGTTTTTGGAGCAGCGCCACGCCCTTGTTCAACACGCCTTGGTGGATGACGGCGTTCTCGGTATAGGCGGAGGTGAAAAGAATTTTGGTTTGCGGAAACAACGCCCGCACGCGGCCGGCCAGTTCGTTGCCGCTCATGTGCGGCATGACGACATCGGTGAACAGCAAGTCAATGTGCCCGCAGTTGCGCTGCTGTTTCACGCTCAAGGCTTCGACGCCATTGGCCGCCGCCAGGACCGTGTAGCCCAGCCGGCGCAACAATGTCGCCGCCATTTCACGCAAGGACTGGTCGTCCTCGACCAGCAGGATGGTTTCCGTCCCGTGCGGCAAACCCGGAGCGTCCAGCGGCGCGGCGGTCGCCAGTGGCAGCGGTTCCATCTGTGGCAGATAAATCTTGAAGGTCGTGCCCCGGCCCGGCTCGCTGTAAACGCTGATGTGGCCTCCGCTCTGTTTGATGATGCCGTAACAGGTGGACAATCCCAGACCGGTCCCCTGGCCTACGTCCTTGGTCGTGAAGAACGGCTCGAAGACGTGCGCCTTGACGCTCCCGCTCATGCCCCGGCCGGTGTCCGAAATGGCCAGCATCACGTAGCCGCCCGGTTTCAATTCAGGATAACGACCCACGTCATCCGGCTCGAACGTGACGTTGGCGGTTTCCAGCGTGAGTTTGCCGCCGCCGGGCATGGCATCGCGCGCGTTCATGGCCAGATTCATGATGACCTGTTCAATCTGTCCGGCGTCTGCCTTGACGGTTTTGATTCCGGTGGCGGGCATGATGTTGATCTCCACATTTTCCCCGCCCATCAGATGGCTCAACACACCGGTCATGCCGGTGATGATCTGGTTAAGGTTGATGGCTTCGGGCCGGAGGAACTGCTTGCGGCCATAAGCCAGCAACTGGCGGGTCAAAGCCGCAGCGCGGTCGGCGGCATGGCTGATGGCGGTCGCGTTTTGGGCCAGCGGGCTGCCGGCGGGCAGGTCTCCGAGCAGCAGTTCGGCCTGGCCGATGATGGCCGTGAGGATGCTGTTGAACTCGTGCGCGACGCCGCCCGCGAGTTTGCCGACCGTTTCCATCTTCTGGGATTGGAACAATTGGGCTTCCATCCGTTTGCGTTCGGTGATGTCCTGAACCGTGCCGATCAGTTTCACCGGGCGACCCTGATCGTCAAATTCCAGTTTGCCCAGCCCATGCACCCAGCGTTCGGCGCGGTCATCGTGCCGGATGATACGGTATTCCTTGTTGAATGGCTGATGCTGTTCCAACACTTCTTGGCGCAGATGATCTGTCATCATCGCGCGGTCGTCCGGATGGATCAAATCAACCCAGCCGGCGACCGAGCGGTCGTAAGCCGTTCCGATTCCGAACATCAGGTTCAACACCTCCGAACTGCTCCATTTGCCACTGGCGGCATTGAACACATATGAGCCCAGATTGGCAATGATCTGTGATTCCTTGAGCATCGCCTCACTTTCCCACAGCGCCGTCTCCGCCTGTTTGCGCTCGGTGATGTCGCGGCCAACGCCAATGAGTCCAATCACCTCGCCCTTATCGTTCTTGAATGGAACCTTGGTGTTAAGAGTCGCCAGCTCCTGCCCATTGGGAAAGAGCATCACGCGTTCCCGGTTAAAGAACGGGCGGCCCGCAAAAACATCCTGGTCAATCTTGTCAAAATCAGCGGCCGTGCTCGTAGGATAAAAATCGGCATCCCGCTTGCCGATCAGGGCGGACGGACGTGGAACACCCATGAGCCGGGCAAACGACTCGTTGGCCAGGATGAAGCGATTGGACAAGTCACGCACATAAATGTAATCGGGGATGCTGTCAATCAGAGTGCGCAACAGGTTGCGTTCCTGTTGCAGCGCCTCCTCCGTCCGCTTGCGCTCGGTGACGTCGCGGAACGTCCAGATTCTGCCATAATATTTACCGTCCCTGCCGATAACCGGGGCGGAGTATCGGTCCAGAATTGTCCCGTCTTTCAGTTCAACTTCATCCCGGCTGATTTCGTCCGGATGCGAATAGAGATGGCGGACTTGTTCGACGAACTGTTCTGGATTCTTGATCTTGTCCGCGACACACCGGACTTGGGCCGCATCATCGCTTCCATCGGCGACCGCCTGGGGAATTTTGAACAGCTCGACGGTCCGCTGGTTTTGGAAGATTTTCTTTCCCTGCTCGTTGACGACTAAAACTCCGTCAATGGTGGAATTGCTTTGGGCCTCAAGGAACGCCGTCTTCCACTGCAACTCGCCGGTGCGCTCGGCGACCATGCCCTCCAGTTCTTCCATTTTTTCATTGGACTGCCGTTGCAACCACCATTTTTCGGTGAGCGCCTGCGCCAGTTGGAGCGCTTCCACGGTGTCAAACGGCTTTTTGAGAATGAGCAGTCCGTCGGAATCGCCGATTTTTTCAAACATCTCGTCCCACGAATAATCGGAGTAGGCCGTGCAGAGAACGATCTGGACTTCCGGGTCCACGGCCCAGATTTTCTGGGTGGTTTCCACGCCGTCCATGCCCGGCGGCATGCGGATGTCCACAAACGCCATCGCGTAGGGGCGGCCTTCGTCGAGCGCCCGTTTTACCATCACCACGCCATCCTGCCCCTGATAGGCCGAGTCAATTTCATAGTTGCCTTTTTTGACCGCGTTCTCCTGCTCGCCAAACAATTCCGACTCGGCCACGTCCAAGGCGGCGGCGGCGGCGGTGACGGGAGAAAGTATTTTCCGAAAATCATCATGGATCGCGCGGTTGTCATCAATGATGAGGATCCGGCGGTTTTTTTCGGCAGGTGAATTATTCATTTGAGTCCTCGTTTCTTTTGCAAGGCAGCTCCAATGTGAAGGTCGCGCCCCTGCCCGTTCCCTCGCTGGAAACCGTCAGTGAACCGCCTAGTTCCTTCGCCGCCAGCGCGCCGCTGTGCAGGCCGAAGCCGTGGCCGTTTTTCTTGGTGGTGAAACCGTGTGCAAAAATGCGGGTCAGGTTTTCGGGCGATATGCCGACGCCATTGTCGCAAACGGCGATGCGGACATGGCCTGCTCCGTTCGTGGTGCGGACGGTCAGCTTTTTGCCCTTAAGCCCTGACGCCTCGCACGCGTGTTTGGCGTTGCTGACCAGGTTGACGAGGATTTGCAGCACTTTGTGCTTCTGGACTGTGAGCGGCGGCAAGTCCTTGAATTCCCTGATGACTTGGACCTCGTGCCGCGTCAACCCGCTTAAATTCATCTTCAAGGCGTCCTCCACCAGGTCGGTCACGTTGACGATTTCCGTCACGCCCGACGTCCTGGCAAAGCTTTGCTGCATCGTCACGATGTCCTTGATGTGCTCGATGTTCTTTTGCAACTGCGCCAGTTCCTTGAGCGCGCCGGCCTGTTCACCGGCCAGATGGCCGGCCAGTTGCGCGAGGTAGCCGGGAATTTGTTTCCCCTTGGCGTCACTGGTGAGGAACGCGCCCAGGTCCGCCTCATGCTCGCGCAGCAGCGTGACGACTTTGGACAGGTTGGCGGCCTTCGATTTTCGGAGGCTGTCGGCGACGCAGGATGACGCGATGTTGACGCTGTTCAGCACGTTGCCGACATTGTGCAGGATGCCCGTGGCCACTTCCGCCATGCCCGCGCGCCGCGATGTTTCGAGCAGTTCATGATGGGTGCGTTCAATCTCCAATTGCATCCGGTTGCGCTCCTTGATTTCGTTTTCGAGCATTTTGGTTCTTTGCTTTAACTGTGCTTCCTCGTGTTGCAATGATTCATTGGCCGTGGCGAGTTCTGACGTCCGGCTGGCGACTTCGGTTTCCAGGAGATCGCGGGTTTTTTGCAAGGCCCGTTGTTTGTCCATCAGATGCCGGACCCGCCAGGCGTAGCCTCCGCCGAGCGCCGCCAACGCCAGCACGCCGCACAAAATGTCAAACCAGACGGTCTGATAAAAATAGGGTTGCAGTTCGAGGCTGACGGAATCCCCGGTTTGATTCCATACACCATCAACGTTGGCCGCGATGACCTGGAAACGATAGCGCCCTGGTTTCAGGTTGGTGTAATACGCCATGCGACGGTCCCCGGCATCCACCCAGTCGTTGTCAAAGCCTTCAAGACGGTAGCGGAACTGCATCTTCTGGGGAGCTATGTAGCTTAAGGCCGCATAAGAGAATTCCAACTCGCTCCGGCCGGGCGGGATGATGATCTGGTTGGTCGGCGACAGTTCCGCGCCGTTGACGCGGATGCGTTGTATAGTCACAGGGGGCAGAATCACATTTTTGGGGATGTGAGCCGGATCCACCATCACCACCCCGTTGGCATTGAGAAACCAGATGCGGCCATCGGGCGTGCGGCAGGCTGAAGATTCCTGGTTGTCCTTGTCGGCCGGCTTGACCGCCTCCGGACCGTCATACGCCACACATTCAACGTGGTCCGTCTTGTGGTCGAAAAAATCCTCGATGTTTTGCTTGTTCAAGCGGCAAAAACCGATGGCAGTGTCCACCCAGAGATTGCCCTGATCGTCAGGCACAATGGACCGGATGTTGGCGCTGAACAGGCCGTCCTGCTTGCGAAGATTGCGGATTTGGTTGTTCTGCAGGCGGCTGATGCCGGTGGCCGTTCCGATCCAGACGGTGCCATCGTCTTCTTCCCAGACCCAACTGACGTTGTTGTCGGCCAGGCCGTCGGCCGTTGTCCACTGCTTGAACTCACCGTCCTTGATCCGGCAGATGCCATTGACCGATGCCACCCAGATACTGCCATCGCGACCGGCGGACAGATTCAAAATCCAATATAAATCCGGCTTTTGGCCGTTGAATTGATAAGGCTCAAGCCCTTCCCGGCTGACGCGATACAAACTTCCCGCTGCGGACACAATCACTCCTTTGGCATCCTCGATCATGGCCACCGGCATATCCGGAGTGGCGTGCCGCGCGACTAATTTTCGATCATGCAATATCTCGATTTCGTCGCGGACCGAGATGACAAAGAAATCCCCGTTGCTGGCTTCCAGAAATCGTTTCACGTATGAGTTGGTCAGGCCGGCATTCACGTCGTAAAGCACGGCCTGGTTGTTTTCCCAATGGACGGCACCCTGGCTGGTGGCCACCCAGAGGCTGCCATTCGGCGACACGCTGACGGAAAGTGCAGACTTCAACGGAATCCCGCCCATCGTTTCGTAGGTTTGAAACTTGACATCGGTTAGCTGGTTCAATCCTTCCGAGGTGCCGACCCAAATGCTTCCCTCCCGATCTTCAGCCAGTGCCAGCACCGTATCGCTCGTCAAGCCATCGGTCTTGTGCAATGAAGAAGTAAAGACTCCATTCTTGCCCCGGAACAGCCCTTTCTCGGTTGTGCCGACCCAAAGGTCGCCATTATGGTCAACCAACATGCAGGAGATCTCGTATATGGGAAACTTTGCTGCGCGGACACCGGCACTGATGTCATACGAAAACAATCCGATATTAGTCCCGATCCAGATTCGACCCTGTTTATCTTCCGCCAAGGAGCGGATGATGCGGGAATCCAATGAAGCATCCGGGATGTGTTTGAGCGTGCCGTTCTCCCAGCAAAACAAGCCTTTTAAGACGGTTCCAATCCAGATCCGTCCCTTGGAATCCTCGAGCAGGCTGCTGACAACGGCACCATTCGTTTCATCCGGAAACAGATGCTGTAGCTTGAGTGTATCCAGAGAACCGTAGGCGGCGTGCTGGCCGCCCACCCAAAGAACCTTCCGGCTCGTTTCCAGTATGCACGGGACATCCCAGTCCCAACCGGCTTCAGGATCGCTGCCGACCCGCCACCCGCCGTCCGGCGCATGAAAACCATAAGCACTCCTTTGCAATCCAAACCAAAGGCCGCCGGAGCTTGATGGGCACAAAGCCTGCACGCAGGTGCTGCGAAGTTCGGAGGCCGGTGGCACACCCATCAGGGTGAAATCCACGCCGTCGAAACGCACCAATCCCTTTAACGTGCCCAGCCAGATGTAGCCGTCCTTCGTTTGCGCGATGGCGCGCACACTCGTCACCGGCAGCCCGTTCTGGTAGTTCCAGGCGCGGCAGCCATAGTGGTCAAGGTCCTGGTTCGGATCGAGGGCAAAGCCGCGCGTCGCCAGCATGACGCCCGCCAGCAGCATGGCGCTGCATAACCAGTCCCGAAAACGACGGCGTCCGCTCATGGTAAAATGGATTGTTGGTGTCATGGCTGGTGAATCTTGCCAGAAGGTTGAATTTCTGGCTGCCCGGGCAATTCCAGCGTGAACGTGGCACCGCAGCCGGAGCCGTCGCTGTGAACAGTCAGGGAGCCGCCCATTTCCTTCGCCGCCAGCGCGCCGCTGTGCAGGCCGAAGCCGTGGCCGTCTTTGCGCGTGGTGAAGCCGTGGTTGAAGATGAGCGCCAGATTCTCCGGCGCAATCCCAACCCCGTTGTCCGTCACAGAGATTTTGATCCGGCCTTCGCCGTTGGCCACGCGCACCGTCAACCGCCGGCCCTCGCACTCCGAATCCTGGCAGGCGTGCTTGGCGTTGCGAAACAGGTTCAAGAGTATCTGAAGGACTTTGTGCTTGTCAACATTGACCAGCGGCACTTCTTCAAATTCGCGGATGACTTCCACCTGATGATGATGCAGGGCGTCCTCATTCATGCGCAGGCCGTCCTCCACAAGTTCACTGATGCTTATGATTTCCTTGACGCCGGAAATCCGCGCATAACTTTGCTGCATGGCCACAATCTCCTTGATGTGTTCGATGTTCTTCACGAGCAAATCCAGTTCCTGAACAGTCGTCAGTTGGTCGGCCAGAAGATGGTCCGAAAGCCGGGCAAGATAGTCCGGCAATTGCCTGCCCTTGGGGTCGGTGGTGATGAACGTCCCCAGATCGTGTTCATGTTCCCTCATCATGGCCGCAACCTTGGCGAGGCTGGCGACCCTGGATTGTTTCACGTTGTCCACGACCAGGCTGGCCGAGACGTTGACGCTGTTGAGGACGTTGCCGATGTTGTGCAGGACGTTGGTTGCAATTTCCGCCATGCCCGCCTGCCGGGAAATTTCGAGCAGTTGTTTGTGCGTCTTCTCGATCTTGGCCTCGGCATCCTTCAGGTCGGAAATATCCTTGGAAGTGCCAAAGGTGCCGATGATTTCACTCTCCTTGTTGCGCCATGGCACTTTTGTGGTCATATGCCAGATGCTGCTGCCATCGGGACAAACCGTTTGTTCAATTTTCCCAAGCATCGGCCGGCCAGTGCGCATGATCTCCCGCTCATCCTGACTGAAATTGAGGGCATTTTCGCCGCCATAGAAATCGGCGTCCGACTTGCCAATGGCATATTCGCGGAATCGCTCCAGGCTCGTCAGATGGGCCGGCAATTGGTTCTCACTCTCGCCGGGATGCGCGGCGTGATGTCGGCTCAAGACGATCCTGAACAAGTTTGCCGCCTCGGACCGGCTCAAATTCACCAGCCGCGACTGCAAATCCTTGAAAAAGATGGAGTCGGGTGAATGATCGAGCAGCGTCCGCAACAAATCGCGCTCGTAGACGGCCGCTTCCTGCGCCTGCTTGAGGTCGGTGATGTTCTTGGAGATGCCGAACGTGCCGATGATCTGGCCATCCTTATTGCGGAGCGGCATTTTATTCGTGAGCACCCAGGACACCTGCCCGCCTTTCATAATCTCCTTCTCCACCTTGCCGATCAAGGGGCGGCCCGTGCGGATGACTTCCTGTTCGTCCTCGAAGGCGAGGCGCGCGTGTTCTTCCGTGAAGAAATCGAAATCGGTCTTTCCCACCACGTCATCCGCGCTCTTCAACTCGAAAAGAACAGCCAGGGCGTGGCTGGTTTTGATGAAACGGGACTGGGCGTCCTTGAAATAAATCTGGTCCGGCGAATTATCGAGCAGCGAACGCAACAAATCGCGCTCGTAGGACAACGCGGCAACGGCCTCCTTGGCGGCCGTATTGTCAAATTGAATTCCCTGCGTGCCCACGATCCGGTTGTCGGCGTCAAAGACCGGTGATTTGACCACGTGCAAATGCTGTGTCCGGTCATCCGGTCGGGAATGGTGTTCTTCGACTTCGATGATCTGGCCGGTCTTCAGGATCAATTCGTGGTGGGCATCGCCTTGGATCAGCCATCTGGGATCGGGATTTTGGCGTTCGTCTTCGGCAAGCTCCGAAATGGTCCGGCCCAGAATTTGCTCCGGCGTCATTCCTTTGAGCTTGCAGAACGCGACATTGACGAAGACGAAGCGGCCTTCTTTGTCTTTGCGGAAAACACCGGCAGGCATTTGATCCACCAGCGAAAGATAGAGCGCCTGCGATTCATGGAACGCCACCTCAGCCAGCTTGCGTTCGGTGACGTTGAACAAGATGCCCTGGGAGCCGACGATCTTTCCGTCCGCGTCAAACACGGGCGATTTGACCGTGTGATAATAACTCCGCCGGCCATCCGCGCCCACATATTCATCTTCCATCTCAATGTGCCGCCTCGTCCGCATGATGGATTCATGATGGCTGATGCCAAGCGTGTTCTGCCTGTCGGACACCAGTTGGCTGGCAGTCCCAGTCTCCTTCATGCGCGCCAGCAGTTCGGACGCGGTCTTGCCAAGAATCTCTTCCGCAGACATCTCCACCACGCGACAAAACGCCGAGTTGACGAAGACATAGCGGCCCTCCTTGTCCTTGCGGAAAATGCCGGCGGGCATCTGATCCACCAGCGAATAATAGTTTGCCTCCGTTTCCCGCAACGCCTCCGATATTCGTTTCTGTTCGGTGATGTCATGGATGACGCCGACTATGAATTTTTCTCCCGTTTCATCAGTATAAAGCGCTTTTTTGGTGATGACCAAATGGACCGTTCCATCGGCCGCAGTGATTGTCTCCTCGTTGATGTTCTCCTTCCCCGTCGCGAAAACCAGCTCGTCTTTTAACCTGAACTCGTCCGCTTGCGCCCGGGTGAGGCAATCATGGTCATGATCCGATTTTCCGATCAGTTCTTCACGCTTGACCCCCATGAGATGGCAGAAGGCGTCGTTGACCAGCACTCCCCGGTGTCGCCGGTCTTTGACAAAAATCGGGTCGCTGATGGAATTGATGATCCGATCCAGAAAATTCCTGGATTCCGTGAGCTTTTGTTCCGTCCGCTTGTGTTCGGTCAGTTTGGTTTTCAAGGTGGACATCAGTTTTGATTTACCGCCATTTTTTGTTTCCGAAAGAGGCTGGTGTCGGTTTCATTATCCAGCATTTCGCGCACTTTGCGGGCGAGGGTGGCGGGCGTGTAGGGTTTTGAGAGAAATGCGACGCCCGCTTCGAGCACGCCGTGCTGGACAATCGCGTCGTCGGTATAGCCGGAGGTGAAAAGGATTTTCATGTTTGGATAAGTCGCCTTGAGCCATTCGGACATCACCTTGCCGCTCATCTGCGGCATGATGACGTCCGTGATGACGAGGCGGATCGGCTGGCCCTTGCACTCGCGCGCCACGCGCAGTCCTTCCTGGCCGTTGCTTGCGCGCAAAACATTGTAGCCCTGCGCTTCCAAAATACTGCAGGCGAGATGGCGCACGGATGGTTCATCCTCCACGAGCAGCAAGGTTTCCGTCCCGCGCGCGGGAGGTTTTGCTGCTGCGCTTGTTTTGAACATGTCCACCGCGTCCGCCGGCCTGTTGACGCGCGGCAAATAAATTTTGAACGCCGTGCCCCTGCCCGGTTCGCTTTGAACGTCAATGCAGCCGCCGCATTGCTTCACGATGGCCTGGCACGTCGCCAGTCCCAGTCCCGTGCCTTTGCCTTTGGGCTTCGTCGTGAAAAACGCCTCGAACAGGTGCGCCTTGACTTCGTCGGTCATCCCGCTTCCCGTGTCGGTGATGGCAAGCATCACATAATCGCCAGGGGCCGCGCCCTTGTGCGTGCGCGCGTCATTTTCATCGAGCGTGACGTTGGCGGTTTCAATGTTCAATTTCCCGCCGTTGGGCATGGCGTCCCGGGCGTTGACGACCAGGTTCATCAGCAACTGGCTGATCAGGCCGGAATCGGCCTTGATGCGTCCGCCTTCTTTTCCGTGAACAATGGCCAGCTCGATGTTTTCGTCAATCAGCCGGTGCAGCATCTTGTCCATGCCGCCGACAACATCGTTAAGATCGAGAACGATGGGTTGCACGGCCTGCTTGCGGCTGAAAAGCAGAAGCTGCCGCGTCAATGCCGCCGCGCGCTCCGCCGCCTGCCGGATTTCCTCGGCGCATTTGTGAGACAGGCTGCCGGAGGCAAGTTCAGGCATCAACAAATCGCTGTAGCCGATGATCACGCCCAGGATGTTGTTGAAATCATGCGCCACGCCGCTGGCAAGATGGCCGATCACCTCCATCTTTTGCGCCTCAATGAACTGCAATTCCAGCCGCCGCAGCTCGGAGCGTCTCGCGACTTCCTGGATGGCGCGGCGCACTGCGGGGACGAGGCGGACGAGGTTGTTTTTCAGCACATAATCCGCCGCGCCGTTTTTGAGCGAATCAATGGCGCGTTCCTCACCCAGCGTCCCGGAAACGAGGATGAACGGCACGTCAGGATGACCGGTCCGCGCGATCTTCATCGCGGTCGCCCCGTCAAATGCGGGCAGTTTGAAATCCGAAAGAATCAGGTCAATGCCGCCACGTTCGAGCACCGCCGCAAAATCATCGCGATTGTCCACGCGGATGATCGTGCAGGCTATGCTCCCGGTTTCCAGGGCGGACCGAATGAGCGCGGCGTCGTTTGGATCATCTTCCAGATGCAAAATGTTGAGCATGGATTTCATTTTAACTTTTTTATTTTTTTGGCGGTCTGGGTGCCGGTTGGACTCTGGCTTCCATTCTGCAACGCGGGCGGAAAACCAAGGTCCGGCCTGGCGGGACAAATCACGGCGAAAACCAAGCTTTTTTCCGTGCAATCGCGCGGGCGGGCGAAAGCGGTGCGCTCCGGTGATGTCCAGAGTGTCGCACGCCTTTTATCGCCTGCTTCCGTTAAGGCCGATGGTGTGGCAATAGCTGTTTCCATAAACATCACGGTTGACTGACGTGCAGCGGCAAGGGATATGACTGATCACAGTGTAACACCCGCATTGCCAAAAGACAACGATTTTTCCCAACTTCCAACTCGCGTTGCCCCGTTGTTTTGCCTAGCCTCTCCGCCGTTTCATTTTTAATTTTGAACCAAACGTGATGACCAGCGCGCAAATACGGCAATCGTTCCTCGACTTTTTCAAATCGAAACAACACGCCATTGTCCCATCAAGTTCGCTCATGCCCGGTTCGCCGAATTTGCTGTTCACGAACGCGGGCATGAACCAGTTCGTGCCCATCTTTCTCGGCCAGACCAAATGTCCCTACACGCCCGGTCGCGCGGCGGACACGCAGAAGTGCATCCGCGCCGGCGGCAAGCACAACGATCTCGACGACGTCGGCCTCGACACCTATCACCACACGTTTTTCGAGATGCTCGGCAACTGGAGCTTCGGCGATTATTTCAAGCGCGAGGCGATTGACTGGGCGTGGGAACTCGTCGTGACGATTTGGAAATTTCCGCCGGCGCGACTTTACGCGACAGTTTATTCGCCTGACAAATCCAAAAACGATCCGAGCGAATTCGATCAGGAAGCGTGGAATTTCTGGGCCGAGAAATTTCGCAGCGCCGGGCTCGATTCGGCAATTCACATCGTCAATGGGAACAAAAAAGATAATTTCTGGATGATGGGCGAAACCGGCCCGTGCGGTCCTTGCTCCGAACTTCACGTTGATCTGACGCCGGACGGCGACACGCGCGGAAGCCTTGTGAACAAAGGCGATGCGCGCTGCATCGAAATCTGGAATCTCGTCTTCATCCAGTTCAACTCGAATCCCGACGGCACATTTTCGCCGCTGCCCGCCAAGCACGTTGACACCGGGATGGGCTTCGAGCGCGTGACTTCGATCATTCAAGGCACAAAGAATTTTTCCGATTTTGCCAACGCAAAAATTTCCAACTACGAGACCGACATCTTTCGTCCGATTTTTGACGAACTCGAAAAATTTTCCGGGAAAAAATATGCCAGCACGTTGCCCGTAGGACAGGCGTCGCGCCTGTCTCAAACTTCAGAAAACAAAGATGGAGACAGGCGTGACGCCTGTCCTACGCCGGAACAAATCCAGCTCGACATCGCCTTTCGCGTCATCGCCGACCACATCCGCACGTTGAGTTTTGCGATTGCCGACGGCATCCAGCCCGGCAACACCGACCGCAACTACGTTTTGCGCCGCATCCTGCGCCGCGCGGTGCGCTACGGCCGCACTCTCGGCTTCCACGAACCGTTCTTCTACAAACTCGTGGACGTGCTCGCCGACACGATGGGCGACGTCTTCCCCGAAATCCGCGCGCGCAAGAAGCAGGTGCAGGAAACCATCCGCACCGAGGAAGAG
>Ga0207933_1001029_pt1 | contig 23186 bp, 19 predicted proteins | sample NGESurdeep092012_4_FD_184488 | JGI IMG/M metagenome (GOLD analysis project Ga0207933, IMG submission 184488) | Arctic peat soil microbial communities from Barrow, Alaska - NGEE Surface sample F53-3 deep-092012 (SPAdes) | ecosystem: Environmental > Terrestrial > Soil > Wetlands > Peat ...
CTTTGAGCTTCTACCGGCAGTCGCAAACGGCGGTTCCTGTTTTCATCTCCGATCTCATCGACAACGTTTTAGAGCTGCAGCAGCGGCCACTTCAGATGGGCAACATTAAGCTCGAGAAGCGCTACTTCGCCAAGGGCATGATTCATGGCTTCCCGTCGGAGTTGAAACAGGTGTTTATGAATCTCGTCAGCAACGCGATCCAGGCGATGCCGGAAGGCGGCCGAATGCGCATCTGCGTCAAAGAGGGCACAGACTTCAATGGCACCCCTGTGGACGTGCGCATCTACATCTCCGACACGGGCGGCGGAATTGCACCGGAGCACGCAAAGAGGCTCTTCGAACCGTTTTTCACTACGAAATCCGCTAAAGGCACTGGGCTAGGCCTTTGGATCAGCCGGGGCATCATCCAGAAGCACGATGGAACACTTCGCTTCCGGAGCATCTTAGGCAATTCCGGGTCGGTGACCTCATTCCAGATCAGCCTTCCAATCGGATCGAAACCGGGATAGCGATCTCATCGAATATTGCGCTTTCAGCCAAAGCTGTTTTGCCAAGGGAATCGCTTGCGATTTCCGTGGTTCCTTGCGACCTGAGCCCCGGCTGGTTGGCATGGCGCGTTCACGAAGAGGAACCGCATGACCTACGATGAGAGATGAGATGAAGAACGGGAAGATGATGAACTTGCGGCGCCTGGTGCTGGCCGGCTTTTGCATGGGAGCTGCTTCGGCGCCTGGAGCGCAGCAAGTTGGCGCGGCGGTCGCGCCGGCTCCCAGTGCATCGGCGGAGCAGATCTTTCGGATCGATGGCGGCGACGTGACCTACGCCATCGGCGTGACGAAAGAGGGAGCGCTGCAGACGGTCTATTGGGGAGCAAAGCTGGGCGGGAACGATCCGCTGCCTCGCCCGCAAGCCGTCGGCAGGGCCTTCGAGATCAATGATTCTCCGCAGGAGTTCGCAGGCTGGGGCGGGGGATGGCTGTCCGAGCCTTCGCTGAAGATTACGTTTCCGGACGGCAATCGCGATCTCGTTCTGCATTATGTATCGCACCAGATGCAGGCCCATGGCATGACGGTGGTCTTGAAGGATATCGAGCGCGATGTCCTTGTGACGCTGCACTATGATATGGACCCGGCAACGGGCATCCTGGGGCGGTGGGCGACGATCGAGAACCGGACCGGAAGGCCGTTTCTCATTGAGCAGGCGGAGTCGGGAGAGTGGAATTTGCCGCGCTCCGGAGCGTACGTACTGCGCTACCTGACGGGCCGATGGGGCGGCGAAGATCAGCTGAGGACTCGACCGGTCGTGCCCGGGGAGACGGTGCTCGAAAGCCGGCGGGGGCTTACCGGACATGAGTTCGCGCCGTGGTTTGCGATAGCGCAGAACAGCCGCGTGACCGAGCGGGACGGCGAGGTGTGGTTCGGCGCGCTGGCCTGGAGTGGATCGTGGCGAATCACGGTCGAGCAGGATGAGATGCAGCAGGTGAAGATCACCGGCGGCTACAACCCATTCGACTTCGGCTATGAGCTTGCGCCGGGCAAGACGCTGAACACACCGGTGTTTTATGGCGGCGTGGCGCAGCACGGGTATCAGGAGATGTCGCGGCTGGAGTCGGAGTTCCAGTTGGCCAGGATTCTTCCGCAGGCTCCACATCCGAAGCTCCGGCCCGTGCTTTACAACTCGTGGGAGGCCACCGGTTTTAATTTCGATGAGACGACGCAGGAGCGCCTTGCGGACAAAGCCGCCTCGATCGGCGTTGAGCGTTTTGTGATGGACGATGGATGGTTCAGTACACGCACGACGGACAAGGAGGGGCTGGGCGACTGGTATCCGAACCCGCAGAGGTTTCCGCATGGTCTGAAGCCGCTGATCGATCACGTGCACTCGCTGGGCATGGACTTCGGCTTGTGGGTCGAGCCGGAGATGGTGAACGAGAACAGCGATCTCTACCGCAAGCATCCCGATTGGATCGTCCACTTCAAGGGGAGGCCAGAGACGCAGGCGAGGTCGCAGTTTGTGCTCAACCTGGCGCTGCCCGAGGTGCAGCAGTACATTCTCGACTTTCTGGACAAGCTGGTGAGTGAAAACGATATCGCTTTTCTCAAGTGGGATGCCAACCGTAACTTCTCCGAGCCGGGCTGGGTGCAAGCGTCGCCGGACGAACAGAAGAAAATATGGGTCGCGTACGTCGAAGGCTATTACCACGTTCTGAGCACACTCCGGCAACGCTTTCCCAGGTTGGAGGTCGAGTCATGTTCGGGCGGCGGCGGAAGAGTCGACCTCGGGGTGATGCATCTGACCGATGAGGTGTGGCCTTCGGATAACACCGATCCGTTCGATCGCCTGTCGATTCAGGACGGTTTTACATATGCCTACACACCAGAGGTGATGATGGCCTGGGTGACGGATTCGCCAAACTGGTATAACGGCCGTGCGACATCGCTGACGTACAGGTTTCTGTCATCGATGCAGGGCTCGCTGGGCGTGGGCGCAAATCTGAACAAGTGGACGCCGGAGGATTTCGCGACGGCCAAACAGATGATCGCGGTCTACAAGGAGATTCGGGGAATGGTGCAGCGGGGTGTGCTGTACAGGCTTGTGTCGCCGCGGGATGGCAGCAATGTGTCCTCGACGGAGTCGGTCGCGAGGGACGGAAAGAGTGCGGTTGTGTTCGCATTCCTGCACAGCCAGCAGATGCAGTATCCGTTCCCGACCATCTTCCCGCAGGGTCTCGCCTCGGATACGGTGTACTCGATCCAACCGATCGGAGGAAGATTGCCCTCAGGGACACCGGAGAAAGCTTCGGGCGCGTACTGGATGCACCACGGCATCGACTTTCCGCTTCGCGGCGACTTCGCGGCAGAGGCGGCCGTGCTGACCGCTGAATAGCGTCTGGCGCGGGCCGCAGGGCAGGAGGACCGACTATAGATTTCGGGCGGGGCCAGCAGGAGCGAAGCATGCGCGGCCTGCGTCCCCGGCCATGTGCAATTTTTATGACACAGAAAAGAGCCACCCTTGCGGGCGGCTCTTTTGTTGTTTGCGATGGAATGGTACTAGGCGTTGAAGCGACGGCGAAGAATGCCGGCGCCGCCAAGGATGGCTGTTCCCAGCAGAGCCAGGCTACCGGGCTCCGGCGTGGGAGCAGGAGTGACGCATTCCGAGATGAACTCTGAGACTGAATTGGTTCCGTCGGTTGCGGTAGAGCCGGGAGCAACGAAATAGAAAAACGTGTTCAGGCTAACTTCATAGCCGTTTTGCAGAGAGAAGGCCAGACCGTTGCCATCGAAGTAGCTTGTTTCGCCCGACAACGTGCCGCCGCCTGGATAGTAGAGGATGTTGTCATTGTTGAGATACGTTCCCGCGGTGAGGACCGAGGCGATGTTGGACGAGTTGGAGCCGTTGTCATTCACCGAACCGGTGATGCCGGTTACGGTAAATTCTCCCGGGCTCAATGGGCTGGCCTGGAGAGTACCCGAACCGGAGTAATACAGACCGTTGAAGGAAAAATTGAAGGAATCGGCAAGAGCCGGAGATGCCGCCAAAGCGAGCGTGGCAGCACCAAGTGCGCAGAGAAGTAGAGCCTTCTTCATGGGACCTCACAAAAATAAAGTTGAAACTGGTTATAGAGGAAGCAATTGGCGCGCCAATTTGACGGCTCGGTGAGGGCAAAAAAAGCCCGGTAAAACGATATATTGTGGATAATCGTTGCGGGAATTGTGCAAAGAATTGCAAGGGAATAGGTCAATAGCTACCCTCCGGCGGTACTTAAGTCTCTAATCCATCGGGTCGATATACTGAGGGCTGAGACCCAGGAATGCCGATGACGAAGACGTTTTATCTTGAGACCTTTGGCTGCCAGATGAATGCGCACGACTCGGAGAAGGTCGTGGGGACGCTGGAGCATGAGGGCTATACACAGGTCGCCGACGAAGCTGTCGCTGACCTGATTCTGTACAACACCTGCTCGATCCGCGACAAGGCGGAGCAGAAGGTCTTTCACCGGCTGAATGAGTACAAGCGGATGCAGGGCGAGGGCAAACGCTTCGCCGTGCTGGGATGCGTGGCACAGCAGGAGGGCGAGAAGATCTTTGAGCGCGCGCCGTATGTGTCGCTGGTGGCCGGGTCGGCGAGCTATCGAAATTTGCCTGACATGCTGCGGCGGATGGAGGCGGGCGAGACTCGGGTGACCGGGCTCGACGACCGGCAGACCGACGAGGCGTTTGACACGGAGTTTACGGCGCGATCGAATCCGCATCGCGGGTACATCACGATCATTGAAGGGTGCGACAAGTTCTGCGCGTACTGCGTGGTTCCGTATACGCGCGGCAAGGAGCGGTCGCGTACGTCGGCGTCGGTTCTGGCGGAGGCGCAGCGGATTGCGGGGCTGGGATATACGGAGATTCAACTGCTCGGGCAAAACGTGAACAGCTATTGCGATCCTTCAGAAAAGCGGACGTTTGCGGAGCTGCTGGTTGCGGTGAGCGAGGTGAGCGGGATCAAGCGGGTTCGATTTACGACTTCGCATCCGAGGGATTTTACGAAGGATATTGTGGAGGCGATTGACGCGTATCCGGGGCTGTGCAACCACGTTCATCTGCCGGTGCAGTCGGGATCGACAAATGTACTGCGCGCGATGCAGCGGGAGTATACGCGGGAATGGTACCTGGAGCGGATTCGGTGGACGAAGGAATCCAAGCGGGATATTTCGCTGACGACGGACATTATTGTCGGGTTTCCGGGGGAGACCGACCGGGATTTTGAGGAGACGATTACGTTGCTGGAGGCGGTGGGGTACGACGGCGTGTTCGGCTTCAAGTATTCGCCGCGGCCGAATACGCCCGCGATCCATATGGACGATTCGATTGCGGATGATGTGAAGGCGCAGCGGCTGGCGATTCTAAACAACCGGCAGAGAGAGATCCAACGCGTGAATTATGCGCGGCATCTGTCGAAGACCGTTGAGGTTATGGTGGAGGGCCACAATACAGCGCGGGGGCAGGTTACAGGTCGGTCCACGCAGAACAAGACCGTGAACTTTACCTGCGATTCTTTCGATTCTTCGCCGGTGGTTGGCAGCTATGTGGATGTGAGGATTACGCAGGTGTTTCCCAACTCCCTGGTGGGAGAGGCGGCGTCGGCGCCGGTGATGCCTTCGGCGGCGCTGCTGGCGCATCAGGCGTTGAGTGCGAGAGTAGTGGCGTGAGTTTCGCGAGGCTGGCGTTTGCCGATACACTGTGAGGGCCATGAATCTGCCTGGATTCAAGCCGGAGCCTGAGGCGGAGCGACTTTCCGACACTGAGGTTGAGGTGCGGATTCGCGGGCTGATGATGGATCCCTCGACGCACCAGCCGATTGTGGTGCTGAACGACCTGGCCGGCGAGGTGGTGCTGCCGATCTGGGTGGGTCTTTTCGAAGCGAATGCGATTGCGCTGGAGATTGAGAAGGCGACGATGCCTCGGCCTATGACGCACGACCTGTTGCGCAATACGATTCAGGGGCTGAATGCGCGGGTGACGCGCGTGGTGGTGGGGTCGCTGCGCGAAGATACGTTTCACGCGACGATCTGGATTGACCAGGCAGGCGAGGTGGTGGGGCTGGATGCGCGGCCATCGGATGCAATTGCACTGGCGCTGCGCGCGGATTGCCCGATCTTTGTGAGCCGGCAGGTGCTGGAGCAGGCTCGGACGGCGGCCAATGGAGCGGCGAACCCTACGGCGGAAGATCTGCGGCGGTGGCTGGAAGGTCTGAACGACGACGAGATGGGCCGCTACAAGATGTAGGTGAATGAAGCTCTGGCGTTCTGCGTGACCGAGCAAACAGCAGGTCCTTCCCCTTCGACTTCGCTCAGGGTCAGGATGACAATTCATTGAATCGCGAAATAGCTGAGAACTAAATCCAGTTGCAGAGCGTGGCGACTCGCTCGGCCCATTTGTCTTCTGTGGGGAGGGACGGAAGAGGTGAGGTCAGATGCGCGCCTGTGACCGTGGTGTCGATGGCCCGGCGCAGACCGGGGAGCATGGAGTCCTCGCTGCCTTCGATGACGGTGGCCCAGGGAGTTGTGCGGAGGATGTCGCTTACGCCGGAGTCGCGGTGAAGCAGAACGGGGATGCCGCGGCTGAGGGCTTCGATGGCGGGGATGCCGTAGCCCTGCACGGCGGGCATCAGGAACAGATGCGCGTTGTCGTAGAGATCTTCTAAATCCTCATCGGGGATGTAGCCGTGGAAGTGAACGCGCACGCCGAGGTTGAGCGACGCCGCGAGGTGCTGCATGGCTTCGAGAGCGGAGCCGCGGCCGGCGATGTCGAGCCGCCAATCAATGCGGGAGGAGAGTGCGGGCGTTTCCTCTTCGAGTGCGGAGAGCGCGCGGAGGAGCCAGTCGATGCGTTTGTTGGACTCGATGCGCGAGACGCTGAGGAGGCGGAGCTCTGTGGTGACGGGGCGAGGACGAAAGGTGGTTGCGGCGGTGAGGCCGCCCATGCGGGCGATGTCGGTGTGGAGATTGAAGAGACGGCGGCACTCGCGACGGAGAAATTCGCTGGTGACGATGGTGTGGCCACCGCTGCGCAGGCCGTAGCCGGTGATGGTGTCGGAGAGACGGCGCGCGAGGCGATGTTTGAAGGCACGAGTGGATGGATCTTCGGGATTCTCGAAGAGGCTGGGCGTGTCGTGCATGAGACAGTGGAAGCCGCGCAGACCGGCGAGGGTGGCGTGCAGCGCGGGTTGGTAACCGGACATCAGCGGCTTGGGCACCGTGATTGGCTGCGAGGCGAAGTAGCGGCGGAGTGCGAGGATCTTGTGGCGCGCGCGCATGGGTGGACGGAGCTGGATGACTTCGAGCGGATGGCCGGCGTGGCTCGCGAGGTCGATGCGGTCAACGCAGGTGACGATGTGGTTGGGGATGTTGCGTTGATAGAGCCAGCGGGAGAGCGCGAGGACGCTGCGCTCGGCTCCTCCCATCGCTTCGATCTCGGTGAGGACGATGGCTCGGGAGTTGGGTGAGGGTGGCATTTTGGGGGTGTCACCAGCGGACCTGCGGTTCTCAGCGCGCGACTGCAGGTCTCTCCACTCCGCTGCGCTCCGGTCAGATGACGGATATGCCGCGAAGTCTGTTGAGGAAACTTTACCGGACGGCGAGCTCATCGAGCCAGTCGAAGAACTCGGGGAAGCTGATGCTGGCGGCTTCGGCTCCGTGGATCTCGGTGTCGCCGGTGGCGCGAAGTGCAGCGATGGAGAACGCCATGGCGATGCGGTGGTCGGAGCCGGAGTCGATGACGGCGCCGTGAAGCTGCTGGTTGCCGGGGATGTCCATGCCGTCTTCATGCTCAGTGACCTCGGCTCCCATGGCGCGCAGATTTTTGACGACAAGGGCGATGCGGTCGGACTCTTTGACGCGAAGTTCGCGCGCATCTCGGATGCTGACGCCGTGCGCGGTGTAGGGGGCGATGGCGGCGAGCACGGGGAGCTCGTCGATGAGCTGGGCGGCGAGCGCGCCGGCGATGTCGACGCCGCGGAGACCGCCTGGGGCGCGGTTGATCTGGAGGGTGCCGATCATCTCGCCGTGCTGCTCCTCGACGTTGAGGACTTTGATCTGGCCGCCGAGGGTGGTGATGACATCGAGTAGCGAGGCGCGAGTGGGGTTCATGCCGAGCGAGTCAAGGACGAGGTTGGAGTCGTCGAAGAGCAGAGCGGCGCAGAGGAAGAAGGCGGCGGAGGAGATGTCGCCGGGGACTGTGGCGTCGATGGCGTGAAGTTGCTGGCCGCCGGCGATGTAGAGGCGGTCGTCGCGGCGGAGGAGCTCGACGCCGAAGGCGCGGAGGGCGTGCTCGGTGTGGTCGCGGGTGCGGACGGATTCGGCGAAGGAGGTTGTGCCGTTGGCCTGCAGGCCGGCGAAGAGGACGGCGGTTTTGACCTGGGCACTGGCGATGGGAGCTTCGAAGTCGATGGCATGAAGTGGGCTGCCGTGAATGGTCATCGGCGCGTGGCCGTCGGTGAGCGAGACGCGCGCGCCCATCTGCTCGAGCGGTTTGCGGATGCGCTCCATGGGACGGATAGAGAGCGATTCGTCGCCGATGAAGCGATAGGTTCCGGGCTGTGCGGCGACGAGACCGCTGAGCATGCGCATGGTCGAGCCGGAGTTGCCGCAGTCGAGATCGTTTTCCGGTTGCTGGAAGGTTCCTGCGGTGCCGGTGACTTCGATGGAGCGGCCTTCGGTCTTGAGCTTCGCGCCCATGGTGGTCATGCAGGCGAGAGAGCTGTGTGGATCGGCGCCGGTGGAGAAGTTGGTGAGGCGCGAGGTGCCTTCGGCAAAGCCCGCGAGCATGGCGTAGCGGTGCGAGATCGACTTGTCGCCGGGGAGAGTCAGCGAGCCGCGGAGGCTGCGAGCGGGAGAGACGAGGCGCGTTGTTGGCTGCGTGTGGGTTGCTGAAGGCATTGCAACTATTGTAGCGAGTGCCTGCCCATCGCTGTGGAGTAGGCGAGGGCCAGATCGTCGCGGAGGTAATGGAAGAGCTGTTCGTGGTCGTGCGGATCGCGGTTGCGCAAGACGGCGGAGGGATGGATGGTGGCGAGAACGCGTTCGGCGTAGGGTGTGGATCGGATGTGGCCGCGCTCTTTCATGAGCGAAAACTTGGCGCCGAGGAGCGATTTTGCGGCGCTGGCACCGAGGCAGACGACGACGCGGGGTTTTAAGGCGTCGATCTCGGCGAGCAGCCAGGGGCGGCAGGCGTTGATCTCGCTGATGCGCGGGCTTTGGTGCAAACGGAAGCTGCCACGCTGGATGTATTTGAAGTGCTTCACGGCGTTGGTCATGAAGATTTCGGCGGGCTTGATGTGGAGCTCGTCTAAAGCCTTGCGCAGAACGTTGCCTGCCGGGCCGACGAAGGGGGCGCCCTGCTTATCTTCCTCGTTGCCCGGCTGTTCGCCGACGAGCATGAGGTGCGCGCGGCTGGAGCCTGCGCCCGGGACGACCTGGATGGCGTGCTTGTAGAGGTCGCAGCCTTTGCAGTGCGGCTCGGCGGCGGCGAGGATGGGGAGTTTGTGCTCGGAGGGGATGAAGGGGGCGGCGGTAGGGAATTGGACGCGAGTGGCCATACGAGTCTCTTGCTGTGAGACGCGTCTGGCGTGCATGAGAGCAGCCCGCGATTAGTGGCCGGCCGGGATTTCCGGGAAGATGCGGATGTCTTCAACGCCGCGGTAGCGTTCGGCGAAGTCCATGCCGTAGCCGATGACGAAGTGATTGGGAATTTTGAAGCCAACGTAGTCGGCTTCGATGGGGACGAGACGGCGGTCGGGCTTGTCGAGGCAGGTGGCGATCTTGAGCGAGGCCGGTTTGTGTTGCAGCATGAGCTGACGCAGGTAGCTGAGCGTGAGGCCGGTGTCGAGGATGTCTTCGACGAGGATGACGTGCTTGTCTTCGATCGAGTTGTCGATGTCCTTGATGAGTTTGACCTGGCCTGAGGAGACCTTGGCTCGGCCGTAGCTGGAGACAGCGACGAAGTCGAAGGTGTTGTCGACGGTGATGGAGCGCGCGAGGTCGGAGAGGAATATGGCTGCGCCTTTGAGGACGCCGATGAGGACGATGGGGCGGCCGGCGTAGTCGGCGGAGATTTGCTGGCCGATGGCGCGGACGCGCTGGGCGAGCTGGTCGCGGGAGAAGAGGACTTCCATGGTCTCGGGCGGGACGTACGCGGGCGTGGGCATGGGCGTAGGGTAGCGGATTGTTCAGGCTTGCGGCTGAGGAAAACGGGGCACGACGGCGGTGAGCGGAGTTGCGGGCGTGTAATCGGGAAACGGCGCCATGCTGGCTATACTTGGACTTGTCATGTATCCGTACCTTAATTTTGGCTCCTTCCACATTGGTACATTTGGCCTGCTGCTCTGGTTCGCCGCGGTGTGCGCCACGGTTGTGCTGCATCGCAATTTTGTCCGTAATGGCGTGGATGCGGATGCGCTGAATGTTGTCGCGCTTGCTGTGATCGCCGGGATAATTGGGGCAAAGTTGTGGCATGAGTTGCAGAGTCCGCATGAGCTTGCCATGGCGTGGCGCGAGATTCTGCAGCCCGGATGGCATCATCCGGTGGATGTGGCGATGGAATTTTTGCGCTGGTTCCAGGCCGGTTTTGCGTGGTTTGGCGGATTGCTGGCCGCGATTGCCGTGTTGATGTGGCAGGGAAGAGTGGCGCGCTTCAAAGGGCCGCGCGAAGGGACGAAGGGTGGGCGGGTTGGAGCGTTGCGCATGCTGGATCTTGCCGCACCGGCGGCGGCGCTTGGGTATGGCGTGGGAAGGATTGGATGCCTGCTGTCAGGCGATGGCGATTACGGCATCAACACCACGCTGCCGTGGGGTGTGCACATGGCGAAGAATGCGCTGGTGCCGCCGAACCCTCCGAGTGCGCTGGTGCAGCCTACGCCGGCGTATGAGTTGTTGTTTTCATTGGTAGTTTGCTGGATTCTGTGGAAGCTGGGCGAGAAGCATAAGCCGATCGGCTGGCTGACGGGGATGTATCTTCTGCTGAGCGGCTTAGGCCGGTTTCTTGTAGAGTTTGTGCGCATTAACCCGAAGCTTTACTTCCACAACACAATGTCCAATGCGCAGGTGGCTGCGATGGGGAGTTGTGTGGTGGGAATCGTGGTGATGGTGTGGGCCACGCGCATGGACTGGCAGTGGGCTCCGGAGCTGGCGGCCGATTCGCGAACGTGACCGGACCTGAACGGATTCAGAGGCGCTTGAGGTAGGCTTTCGCCTGTTCGAGCTCGGGGAAGAGTCTTTCTTCGGCCTGGAACTCGCGGGAGTGGACGCAGCGGCGGCCGGCGCGCACGCGGACGGGGTGCTTGAGGTGCAGCATCTCGTGATAGAGCAGATACTCGACGGCGTAGAGCGGCGTGTTGGGGCGGTCGAAGACGCGGCTGACGACGATGGTGTTGTGTGCGGCGTCGTAGTGGCCGAGCATGCGCTTGGCGGCGTGGGCGCTCCAGGTGAGCGTGGGGCGGCCGAGCAGACCGTGGAAGAAGCGCGTGTTGATGGACTCGAAGACCTCGTCGAGGTTGTAGTGCTGGCCCTGCGCGGAGCTGATGCGCTTGCGCCCGCGCTGCTGGCGAATACGCTCCGCATGTTTGGAGACAGCTTCGGACCGCGTGTAGCGGCGGTAGCGGTCGGCGAAGACTGGGACGATGGGTTTGCGGTAGAGCTTGGCCAGAAGGATGTGCGCGATGGCCTGGTGGACACTCTCAGGCGCGTCCTGGAGGAGGTCGGAGAGGCGGATGATGAGCCTTCCGTCGCGCAGACGGATGGTGGTGTTGAGGCTGGTGAAGCGTCGAAACTTGATCTCAAGCGGAGGCATGGGAGCGCGCGGGCGAAGGGCGCGGTACTCGGCCTGAAAGAGTGCGATGAGTTCAGGCGAGGCAGGGGGAAGAGCAGGGTGGGACACGCTGAGGTCAGGCTACCATGCGCTACGCCATATTCCTCGGGGGCTAAAGAGAGTGCTGAAAAGTGGCGCCCAACGAGAAAAGCATACCTCAGGGGCTGAAGCCCCTTTCCCTGGGCGGTGTATGAGACCCGAGGCTGAAGCCTCGGGGTACCCAGAAGCAAAGAGCCATTCTCGTCGATTCGTCAGACGCTGCCCAAAGCCCCGCGATCTCATGGCGCTGATGGACGGGCTGAAGCCCGTCCCCTTCAAAGCGGCCAGGCCTAATTGGGGCCTTCGTTGGGGATGGGGGCGTGGTTGGGGTCGGCGCGCTCCTTCTCCAGCTTGGCGGCGTCGGGGTGGGCTTTGAAGTAGGCGGCCTGCTCGGTCTGCATGCGCGAGGCAGCGGCGCTCATGTCCTTCAGGTTGTCGAGCGCGAGGCGGCGAACTATGTTGTAGGCATCGTCGTCGGCTGGGGCGCGCAGAGTTGTGGACCAGCGTTCAATGTCGCTGAGGAGTTTGGGAAGGGCTTTGCGGATGTCGCGGTGCTTGCTCGCGTAGTCGTCGAGGTTGTCGTTGAACTCGTCGGCGATGGAGGCGAACTGGTCGATGTAGTCGTGCATGTCCTGGCTGTAGCCGACGTGATGCGGCTTGGCGAGGAGCTGTTCGATCTGCTGCTCGCGAGTGTTAAGGATGCGCTCGAAGGCGACGATGCGGTTGGTGGGGATATAAGCCGCGTCACGCAGGGATTCGATCTCCTTCTGGCTCATGGTGTCGTCATCGTCCTGCGCGTGAAGACGCGGAGAGGATGCGAGCGCGAGCAGAAGCAGCGCAGTCATCGCGAGCCATCGTCTCATCGAGCGAAGACCATCGCCAGGAGCTGGGTGTGGACGCGATCGACGTGCTGCAGTGTCGTCTGCATGACGGCGCGCTCGGAGCCGGAGACGATGTGCGCCATGTCGGTGAGGCGGCGCGTGGTGTAGTCGAGCAGCATCTCGGCGTTCTTCAGACGCTTGGCATTGGCCGAAGAGGTCTGCTGGACCTTGGCGGCGACTACATTGATGCGATCAAGCGTTGTAGCCGCGTCGGTGTCGTCACCCGCGGCGAACTGGCGGCCGGCAAGTTCGGTGAGGCCGTGCAGGACCTGGGTGAACATGTAGCACTGGTCGCGCGGCTGGGCGGCTTCGGCGCGCTGTTCCATCTGGGTCAGAGCAGCGGCATCGAGCGGAATTCCGTCAGGGCTGGAGGCGTGTGCGGAGGAGGAGAGGGGAAACAGAAAGAGGAGACTGAGGAGAACGAGGTCCGCCCCCTGGCGAACCCGACTTGAGGACCCACACTGAAAGACCATAACGCACCCCCTTTCGAGTGCGACCGGTTACCTCTCGTGCTCCAAAGCGATCAGGCGGTGGCGTGCCTGAAACTCTTCATCGGGATATTTGCCGCCTGCCAGCGCAAGGAATGCACGATAGGCTCGTTCCGCGTCCTTAGTCTGATGCAGCGTGTCGTGGGCCGTTGCCTCAAGGAAGAGGGACGCAGGCGAGTTGGGCAGAACTGTAGCACGTGCAGCGACCGCCTGCAATGTCGTTTGCGGGTCATGATTGTTTGAGGCGGCAAAGGCGAGACGTCCGGCGGCTTCGGCCCAGTCGTTTTCGCTGGGAAAAGCGGATCGCATGGCGACGGCTTTGGTGAGCAATGCCTGGGCTTCCGCGAACTTTTGCTCTTCGACGAGCACGCTGCCGAGGTCGTCGAGGAGTGTGGGGTCGGCGGGGCTCTTGGCCGACAGATCGCGGTAGAGCGCTTCAGCCTTGGCGTTGTCTCCGCTGAGGGTATAGAGGTGGGCCAGAAGGCGGGACATGGCCGGATCGCCAGCGGCGGCGGGGTTGGCGGCGCGAAGCTGTTCGAGCAGCGGAATTGCCTGCTGCGGCTTGCCTTCGGCGCCGTAGACGGCGGCTAGCTGAGCGAGGAGGCGGGGATCGTTGGGATTCGTCTTGAGAGCGGTGTTGAGGAGGGTTTCGGCTTCTGTGGCCTTGTTTTGAGCTTCGAGGGTGTGAGCGAGGCCGGCGGTGGCGTCGGGGTCGTTTGGGGTAAGGGCGAGGAGGCGGCGGTAGGCGGTTTCGGCGTCGGGCATGTCGTTGGCGTGCTCGGCGAGGCGGGCGCTGAGGAGAATGTCGGCGGGAGTTTCGGGGGAGAGCTTGAGGGCGGCGAGGAGCTCGTCGCGGGAGGCGTCGGGGTCGGCGGTCTCGTCGAGGACGGCGAGGGAGCGGAGCGCGCGGGCGCGAAGCTCGGCGGATGCGTTGGGGAGCTGGCTGGCGGCGAGGAGCTCGCGGTGCGCGGCTTCGAGATGACCAGTACGGGCGTCGAGCAGGCCGAGCGCGATGCGGGGTTCGGGGAAGGCGCTGTCGGCGGCGATGGCCTCGGTGTAGGCGGTGGCCGCGGCGGTGTCGTCGTTGTTGTGCTCCTGGGCAAAACCCAAATCGTAGAGGATGTGGGCGTCGCGCGGCTGGGCGGCGGCGAGCGTTTTGAGCGCGGCGATGGCTGCGGTGTAGTCGCCGTGCTCGAGCGCAGACTCGGCGGAGCGGAGCTGCGCGTTGGTCGCGTCCTGAGTTTTTTCCTGGGCGGAGGGTTCGTCGGCGCTGTGGGTTCCGGCGGGAAGATTTTGGGCGGCGGCGAATCCGGCGAGGAGGAAGGTGAAGAGGATTGTGAGCAGGGCGGGGCAGCGGCGGAGTGCTGGGCCGGTCGTCTGCTGTTGCGTCGTCATTGCCGGTTAGACCTCCTTCCCGGTTGAAAGTGTGGAACATCTTCGGGCGAAAAGATTTGGGTACGAACCTCAAGGAGCGCTTAAGTACGGAGGCCCGGCTTGACGGCCGGGCCTTCAAGAGCTTTCTCTGGTCCAAGGATAACAGGCGCGTCATGGAGTAGACGAGTCATGGGGCAGTCGCGTGAGCGGAGCTCTATGCGATGCGTCCGTTGCTACTTGATGCCGATGACCATGGAGTCCGGGCCTACGAGGTGCTCGACGTGGGTATCGCGGAATCCGGCCTGCTTCATCCATCCGATGCAGTCGGCGCCGGTGTAGTCGAAGCCTTCGGGAGTTTCGATGAGCATGTTGAGGCTCATCATCAGGCCGAAGGCGTTGGTGGAGCGGTCGTCGTCGATGATGGCGTCGTAGACGACCAGCGCACCTCCCGGATGGAGGGCCTTGTGGGCTTTGGCGATGAGCATTTGTTTGTTGTCGAGGCCCCAGTCGTGGAGGATGTGGCCCATCGTAATGACGTCGACGCCGGGCAGCTCCTGGGCGAAGAAATCGCCGGGCTGGAAGCGCAGTCGATCGCCGACGCCGTTGGCCTGGGCATACTTTTCAAAGACAGGGCCAACCTCGGCGAGGTCGAAGCCGATGCCCTGCAAGTGCGGATTGGCGAGCGCGATCTGTACGGCGAGATCGCCTTGCGCCGTGCCGATGTCGGCGTAGGTCTTGTAGTTGGCCCACGGAAATTGTTTTGCGATGGCCATGTTCGCGCCATGGCTGACGCCGGACATGGCGGCGAGAAATCCCTTGAGGCGGACCGGATCGGCATAGAGGGCCTGAAAGGGCGAGACATCGCTGTCCATCTTGGCCTCGTTCTGCGGGCGGCCGGTGCGCAGCGCTTCGGTGAGATGGTTCCAGAAACCGAAGAGGCGGGCGTTGGCCATTTCGAGGATGCCGCCGATGTAGCTGGGCTTGCGGCGGTCGAGGAAGAGACCGGTCTCGGATGTGTTGGAGTAGGTGCCGTTGGTGCGCTGGAGGAGCCGGAGCGCGACGAGTGCGTCGAGGAAGTCGCGCGCCGAGCGCGGGTGCAGGCCGAGGCGTCCGGAGAGCTCGCCGAACTCCTGCGGGCCGTTGGCGAGCTCGGTGAAGAGGCCCATTTCGACTGCGCTCAAAAGTATCTTCGATGACCAGAAGCCAAGGCCCATATGAAGGATGCGGCCCGGGTTGATCTCTGCCGTTGGATTCAAAGTGTTGTCTCCCTGGGAATGATTTGCCGGATGATCGTACGCGAGGCGGCAATGTGGAACAAGCTGTCACGAGGTTCAGAGGAGTCCGCGCTAAATTCGGGGAGTTAAACAAGCGCGCGCCCCACCCGGGACGCGATGAGGCTGCGCAGGGTGGAGCGCACGGCAGTTGCGTTTGCGTCAACGCGATGGTCCGCGAAAATTTAGTGCAGCAGGTTGAAGGTGTTGGTGGCGTCATCGACGAAGTAGACACCCTCTTCGGTGGTGATGAGACCGAAGAGCGCGCCCGCTCCCGGCGGCGCACCGGAGCTGTCAACGAGCTTGACGTCAACCTGTGTGCGGGTCCTGGGGTCGATCTCGACGAGATTGCCGTCGTCTCCGTTGGCGGCGAGGACGTTAAAGTTGGGAGTCATTGTGAGGCCGAGCGGGTCGTTGAGCGCGCCGCCGCTTGAAACCGTGGAGCCTGTGCCGGCCGAGGAGAAGCGGAAGAGCGCCTCCGGAATTGCGGCGATGCGATTACCAACACTGTCCGCGACGTAGAGGACGCCGTTGCGGGCATCGAAGGCGACGCCGGTGGGGCCGATGACGAGAGCGTTGGGATCGGTGCGCTCGGGAAAGCCGGAGCCGATGACGACGCTGTCGAGCAGGATGGGCGGACCGAAGTCGAAGTTGGCGAGGGTAAGACGAATGACCGTGCCGCGGTTGACGACATCTCCGCCGGCGGCCACTGTGCCGTTGAGCACGTTGGTGACAAAGAGAGTGGAGAACGGGCCGAAGTCAACCGCGGTCATGTCCCATGGGCCGTTGATGCCGTGACCGAAGAGCGAATCGATGACCCTTCCCCTGCTGTCGAGGATGATGAGGCAGCCGGCTTCCGCGGTATCTGACATGCCGTCGGTGGTGGGGAGGCTGCCAACGACGACGTATCCGTTGCGGAGCACGACGAGAGCGGTGGTGAGGCCGATGCCGCCGGGACAGAAGACGCTGTGCGGGGCGATCTCGGCGAAGAGATGGAAGTCGCCGTCAGGAGATATCTGCACGATGGTGGTGCCGGTGCCTTGCTGGTTCATGCTGTTGTTGAAGTCGCTGATGAGGAAGTTGCCGCGCGTGAGCTTGCCGCGGGTGACGGGAACGCGAGCGACGCCGTAGGGGTTGACGTCGCCGTTGGAGGGAACGGTCGTGCTAAGGACGGTGACGGTGTTGAGTGGACCGATGAACGAGCTGGCGTGCGCGATAGATGCGGTGCTGACGGCGAGCAGCAAAAGGTTGAGGATCCGGACCCGGGCGGCGAGAGCGTGAGAGAGTTCCATGCTGTCCTCCTTGGGAAGCTGGAGCAGTGGTGCTGCATGCTTCGAGATGCTTGGAGCGCATAGGGGTTGTCACCGCAAATGTCACGATGTTGTAACTATTGGGTGCAGTGGGCTACGCAGTACGAGAGAAATTGGGTGTGCGAGGTTGGCTCACGGGAGCGAGGCGGCGGGCTGGTGGAGACTCGAAGAGAGTGTGGCCGAACGGGAGCTTGAGTAGGTCTGGCTTACTAGCCAGCGATAGCGTGCGCAGCCCTGACCCACCATGCAGGAGCGCCGAGGAATAAATATACGGCGGTGGCTTGCAGGACGATCAACGCCGGCAGAGCGATGCGATAGATGGTGTGAACGCGGCGGTTGACGAGAAGATCGCGAACGACGCCGAGAAGGATGACTGCGTCCACGCCGGCGTAAAAGAGAGTGTGACTGGCTATGTAGGGAAAGCGCCCGAAGGCCGCGGACAGCAGGACAGCGGTTGCAATAAAGATGAAACGGCGATGCAGCTCGGGCTTTTTGCGCCAATAGACGGCGAGCACGAAGAAGGTTGCGAAGCAGAGCATGTCAGCGAACTGGATGCTCTGGAAGACGGCCGCTCCGGGTCTGTGGAGCAGATGAACCTTAAAGCGCGTCATGATGATGCCGGTGGTGACGCCCAGCGGAACCATGAAGGCGCCGAGTGCGGCGCCGAACCAGCCGAGGGTGCGATGGATGCGAACGTTGTGCGTGCGCACCAGAGCGGATTGCAGGATGAAGAAGAGTATCCAGGCGGAGAAGGTCGCGGCATGAACCCAGAGAATGAAGGGGCGCGGAACGGCGGCGTGAACCAGGTTGGCGTCGACCGTGCGGCCGAAGCCCGCAACGACGAGCGCGGCCGCGAGCAGCGACATCGCGAAGTAGAAGTATTTGTCGATCAGGCCATTGCGGCCGGTGATTGGATGGGAGGGACGCGCGACGACGGTTTGCGATACGGAAGCCATGAACAGACCTCATGCTCTCGCTCTTTTGAAGAGCGGAGGGGATTTTCACTGCATGGGCCCTGGGGGTGAAGTTTCGGGAGAAGTCTAGCATGCGATGGTTCGGAGCGAAGCAGCGGACCAATTCTTCGCGCTGCGAAGAGGTCTCCCATACCATGAAATTGTGGCTGGAACGGAATCCATAACACGGGAGATGCCGCGCCCCGATGCGGAGAGCGGCGCCGTAACAGTCGGCGTACAGGCGGACAAGTGGGCGCGCTGGATGATCGCCTTCGCGGTGATGGTCGCCGCGGTCATGGAGCTGGTCGACACGTCGGCGGTCAATGTCAGCCTGCCGTACATTGCGGGCAATCTCTCCGCGTCCGTCGATGAAGCCACCTGGGTGATCACGTCGTATCTGGTCGCGAACGCGATCGTGCTGCCGATCTCCGGATGGCTGGCCAATTATTTTGGCCGCAAACGCCTGGTGATGATCAGCGTTGCCGGCTTCAGCCTTGCAAGCATCCTGTGCGGGATGGCGTGGTCGCTGCCGTCGCTGATTTTCTTTCGCGTGCTGCAGGGAGCAGCGGGCGGCTCGCTGCAACCGACTACGCGCGCGATCATGCTGGAGGCCTTTCCGCGCGAGGAGCGCGGGCAGGCGATGGCGCTGTGGGGCGTCGGCATCGTCATCGCGCCGATTGTGGCTCCGATGCTGGGCGGATGGCTTACGACGGATTATTCCTGGCGATGGATCTTCTTTATCAATCTGCCCATCAGCCTGCTTGGTTTGTTTCTGGTGTGGACCTACGTCTTCGATCCGCCGTACATTCGTCGCGCCTCGACGCGGATCGATTACTGGGGCGTGGGTCTGCTGGGGATAGGAATTGCGGCGCTGCAGATCGTCTTTGACAAGGGGCAGGAGGCCGACTGGTTCAGCTCACACTTTATTGTCACGATGGCGGTGACTGCGGCGGTCTTCCTGATTGCCTTCGCGCTTTGGGAGTTGCACACGCGTCATCCCGTGGTGCACTTCAACCTGTTTCGCTATCGCTCGTTTCTTGTGGGCACATGCCTTTCGATGGTGCTGTTCTTTTCGCTCTACGGCAGCATCGTGCTGCTGCCGCTGTTTATGCAGGAGCTGCTGGGCTTTCCGGCGATTACAGCCGGGGTGTGGAGTGCTCCGCGCGGACTTGCCACGCTCGCGCTGATGCCGGTGGCGGGCTTTCTGATTGGAAAGCGATGGGACATGCGCACGATGTTGACCAGCGGTTTGATCGTCTCCGGGATTGGCGCTTACATGTTTTCGTATCTAAATATCAACGCTGGGCCGTGGAACTTTTTCTGGCCGCAGGTTGTGATGGGCGCGGGGCTGTCGTTCATGTTCGTGCCGCTGGCGACGATTACGGTCGATCAGATACCGCAGGAGGAGATGGGGTATGCGACGAGTTTGATTGGGCTGGCGCGGAACCTTGGCGCAGGGATTGGGATCTCGGTATTTGAGGCTTTTGAGGCGCGCCGCGAACAGTTCCATCAGCTTCGATTGTCAGCGGGCACTGGGAATGAGCAGGCACCGATTTCGCATATGCTCGCAAGGCTGCAAGCATCGCTGGGCGGAGGTGGCGGAGGAGCAACGCATCGGGAGATGGCGTTGCTCTATCACCAGCTACAGCGACATGCCGCTGCGCTGAGCTATCTGGACGGCTTTCGTGTGATGGCTGCGCTGTTGTTTGCTGCAGCGCCGTTTGTGTGGATTATGAAGAAGCCGCACTTCAAATCGTAGGATGGTCGGGATGCGGTCTGTATTGAGCCGAGCCGATTCTCTAACCCCACTCATGCGCGATGAAACTGCGCATGAATGGGGCACCCAGCGCCCGGCAGACAGAATGCGCTCGAAGATGCGGTAAAGTTGGCGTGGAATTAATCCGATATAGAGGACAATATGGCGACGTTTCGTTCGTGGTTGTGGCGCATATTCCTGGTTGGGCTTTGGATTGTAATGTATTGGGTTCTTCCAGAACCGTTCGATACGTACCTTGCGCTCCTTACCGGATTGTCGGTTGCGATCTGGCTCTACAACCGCCTAAGCGGTCGCTTCACGCTCCCTCCTCTCAAAATCAAATTTGAAAGACTCGAAGCGGTTACTCCTACCCATATTTTGTTGGCACTCATTCTGCTCGTCATGCTAGCCAACCATACCGAGTTGGGGCATGTGAGGAAAACAATAGTTGATGTTCAGGATTCCGTCACCGATCTCCAGAATGCCGCTTCAGACAATACCGACGCGATCACGAGCAGCCTCGATGATGTGAAGACAGCCATCGAAGCAAATCAATAGGTAGCCATTGATTCCCTTTGCCGGGTGCCGGGTGCGGGGTGCCCCATTCATCGCGGCCTTATCGCGATGAGTGGGGTATTGAGGAGCTTTCACGCTTCGTCCATGTCCAGTGAGATTCGATCTCAACCGGTCCAGCTTCACCAGTGAGCCAATAACGATAGCTGCTCCATTGCCAATCCTCAGGAGTTTCGACCAATCCGCGTGTGACGGGGTTTCGATGGATGTAGCGAAGCTTTTCGACGAACTTGCGTTGGGTGAGGACGTTGAAATCGTAATAACGAGTTTGCCAGAACTGCAGACGCTCGCCTTTCAGCTTGCGTGACGTCTGGGTTTTGAGGACGCGGAAGGTGTCTTCTAGTTTTTGGTACTTCGGCTCGCTGATCAGAAGGTGAATGTGCTCCGGCATGAGGACGTAACCGAAGAGATAGAAGCCGTGGCGCTGACGGGTTTGTTCGAGGATGTCTAGAAAGACGGTGCGGGCGTGGTCGTCGTTGAGGAGCGGAAGCCGATGGAAGCAACTGAAGGTGACGAAGTGATCGTGACCGGAGGTGTGGTATCGCTTGAGATTGCTCGGCATGCGGAGTCGGGCGGGGGCATACCCCACTCATCGCGATGATACCGCGATGAATGGGGCACCCAGTGTGTTGGTAGCTCATGGTTGTTTGAGCACAGGTGCGAGCCAGTGGCCGGTGTGGGAGGATTTGACGCGGGCGATCTCTTCGGGGGTGCCGGTGGCGACGATCTGGCCGCCGGCGTTGCCGCCTTCGGGGCCGAGGTCGATGACCCAGTCGGCGCACTTGATGATGTCCAAGTTGTGCTCGATGACCAGAAGGGAGCCGCCGCCGTCGATGAGCTTGCGGAAGGCGGTGAGGAGCTTGGCAATGTCTTCGAAGTGCAAGCCGGTGGTGGGCTCGTCGAGGATGTAGAGGACGCGGGACGCGGCGCGGCGCGTGTCGCCTGCGGGGGAGCGGGACGAGCGGACGGTGGCGAGGTGTTGCGCGAGCTTGACGCGCTGGGCCTCGCCGCCGGAGAGCGTGGTGGCGGACTGGCCGAGGCGAACGTAACCGAGGCCGACCTCGTCGAGCACGGAGAGCTTGTCCACGATCTTGGGATGGCCGGCGAAGAAGTGGATGGCCTCGTGCACGGTGAGGCCGAGGACGTCGTGGATGTTTTTGCCCTTGTACCTGACTTCGAGGATGGAGGATTTGTAGCGGGTGCCGTTGCACTCCTCGCAGGGGAGCTCGACGTCGGCGAGGAACTGCATCTCGACGGTGACGGTACCGTCGCCTTCGCAGACGTCGCAGCGGCCACCGGGGACGTTGAAGGAGAAGGAGCCGGGGGTGAGGTTTTTGCGCTTGGCGTCGGGCTGCGCGGCGAAGAGCTCGCGGATGGCGTCGAAGGCCTTGATGTAGGTGACGGGGTTGGAGCGCGGGGTGCGGCCGATGGGCGACTGATCGACGAGCACGACGTCGTTGAGATATTGAGTGCCGGAGAGCGCGCGGAAGGTCGAGGCGATGTCGCCGCCCTCTCCCTGGCCGAGTGCCTGGAGCAAGGCGCGGTAGAGGACCTGGTGGACGAGCGTGGATTTGCCCGAGCCGCTAACGCCGGTGACGCAGCAGAGCAGGCCGAGTGGGATTTCGACGTCGACGCCGCGCAGGTTGTGGATACGCGCGCCTTTGAGGACGAGTCTTTCGCGGCCTGGCTCGCGGCGGAGCTTGGGGACGGCGATCTGCGCGCGGCCAGAGAGATATTTTCCGGTGAGCGACGCTGGGTTGTTGAGGACTTCGGCGACAGTTCCGGAGGCGAGGAGACGGCCGCCAAACTCGCCGGCGCCGGGGCCGAGATCGAGGAGGTGGTCGGCGGCGCGGAGGACGTCGGGGTCGTGCTCGACAACCAGGATGGTGTTGCCGAGGTCGCGGAGCTCTTCCATGATGCGGATGAGCTTGGAGGTGTCGCGCGGGTGGAGACCGATGGAGGGTTCGTCCAGCACGTAGAGAGCGCCGACGAGACGCGAGCCGAGCGAGGTGGCCAGTTGGATGCGCTGCGATTCGCCGCCGGAGAGCGTGGAGCTGAGGCGGTCGAGCGTGAGGTATTCGAGGCCGACCTGCTCGAGGAAGCGAATGCGCTGGCGGACCTCTTCGAGGATCTTGCCGGCGATCTCCTGTTGCGTGGGCGAGAGGATGAGGTTGTCGAAGAAGTTTTTGGCTTCGGTGATGGTGAGGGCGGAGGCTTCGCAGATGTTCTTGTCATTCAACAGAACGGCGCGGGCCTCGGGGCGGAGGCGCTGGCCGCGGCAGTCGGGGCAGGTGGCGTAGCCGCGGTATTTGGAGAGGAAGACGCGGACGTGCAGCTTGTATTTTTTGCGCTCGACCTCGCGGAAGAAGCCGCGCACGCCGGGCCATGGATTGGGACCGGACTCGCGGCCGTCGTAGATGAAGCGCTGTTGCGCTTCGGTGAGGTCGTACCAGGGGACGTTTGTGGGGATGCCTTCGGCCTTGGCGGCGCGCTTCATCTCGGCATGCCAGGGCGAGCGGTACTTGGGCCTGGTCCAGGGGTCGATGGCGCCGGCGTCGAGCGAGCGGGAGCGATCGGGGATGATGAGGTTGGGGTCGAAGTCGATGGTGTTGCCGAAACCCTGGCAGCGCGGGCAGGCGCCGTAGGGATTGTTGAAGGAGAAGAGACGTGGCTCGGGCTCGCGATAGGCGCGGTGGCAGGTGCTGCACTCGAAGGCGGAGGAGAAGCGGTACGGCTGCGGCGTCTCTGAATCTTCGCGCGGTAGTGTGCGGAAGACGATCTCGCCGGATTCGCGGTAGCCGGTTTCGATGGCGTCGACGAGGCGTGAGCGGATGTCGGGCGAGAGCGCGAGGCGGTCGGCGAGGACGTAGATGGGGCGCGCGGTCTGGGCGGCGGTGAAGTCGAGCTCGAGGAGCGACTCGGGTGTCGAGAACTCTACGATGCGGCCGGAGGAGTTGGGATCGGCGTCGGCTTGCCAGAGGCGGTTGTAGCCGCGGCGGCGGAGCTCGGCGAGGCGCTCTTTGAGGGCGTCGGTGATGTTGATGGTTGGGGTGGTTTGCGATTTCTTGCTGGCCTTCGCTGATTTCTTTGCGGGCTTCTTCGTTGGTGTTGGTGCGGGAGATTCGAGGTCAATCGAGGGGCCTTGCATGGGCTCAAGCTTGATGTCGCGGCGCTCGACGGGGAAGAG
>Ga0207933_1001031_pt1 | contig 23179 bp, 19 predicted proteins | sample NGESurdeep092012_4_FD_184488 | JGI IMG/M metagenome (GOLD analysis project Ga0207933, IMG submission 184488) | Arctic peat soil microbial communities from Barrow, Alaska - NGEE Surface sample F53-3 deep-092012 (SPAdes) | ecosystem: Environmental > Terrestrial > Soil > Wetlands > Peat ...
GACTATAGAATTAAATAATACAGGAAGTGGGCAAATAACGCTTCAGACAGCATCACTCGCTTCGGGCAATTATACCTATTCGCTATATGTGGATGGTAATTTAATTGATACGAAGGTTATGGTTTTGGCGAGGTGATTTATTTCTTAGAGAGTTTCCCGCATTGTAGTTGTAATGATTGTTTTGCGGGAAACTCTTTTTCTAAAACTAAAAGCAATCTATGAAATCCTCAATGATCAAAGAAGTAATGTTTCCGGAGGTTAATCCTGAACAGTCATCCTTTTTCAAAAAAGATCTGAAACGATTAATATCTCCCTGCATATTTCTTTTTCTTTTTTATTATACCCATCGACAAAAGATTGCATCCATGAAATGAGGACAGTTTTTTTCCTACATCAGTCGCAATTCTATAATCATGCGCTGGAATTTCTGCTCCCCTGGCAATTGCAATTTCTTCAACCTGTTGCCATTTTTTCTTGGTGTGCTCCTGGCCCAAAATTGTTGATGCCTTTCCAAGTTGTAGATGTTTTAATGCCTCAATTTTCCTTTTACCATTATTATAAATAGGAAGGCATAATGTTATTCTGCCGTAAGAATTCTTGGTTTTCCTAAGTTTTACAATTATCGCTTTGGGTTGATGTTTGTTACCTAAGGGTATGAAAAAGTTTTACTCTTATGTACTTTGAGTCACATAAGAGATACAAAAATTGAGAGATAAAGGAATAATCAGAGTAAATGAAAAGAAAAGAATTGCCTTGAAATGACTATTTGTACTATATTATTAAGCATAAAAAAACCACTTTAAAAAAGTGGTCTGGTGCCCGGAACAGGAATCGAACCTGCACATCCTTGCGAACGGCAGATTTTGAGTCTGCTGCGTCTACCAATTCCGCCATCCGGGCTTCTTCATAACCAGCTAGTTATTTTCGGGAGGCAATATTACGCATTCCCGCTAATTTCCCCAAATACATTCCACGTATTTTCGGGTTTTGCAAAATAAAAATACTGGATATAAGTTCGTTTACTGCTTATAAATAATCCTTGGTAGCAAACCAAGTTCTCCGGTTATTGTAAATTGCTGCTTTAAAAAATGAATACATGAACCTGAAAATTGGATTAATAAAAGAAGGTAAGATACCACATGATAACCGTGTTGCACTTACTCCTGCACAATGTAAATGGATCCAGGAAAATAAAAATATTTCAATCGTTGTGCAGGCTTCAGCCACTCGTTGTTATTCAGATGCGGAATATTTAAAAGCCGGAATAGAAGTTAAAGAAGATGTTGGTGAATGCGATATTTTGTTTGGCATAAAAGAGGTTCCAATTGACATGCTGATTCCAAATAAAATATATTTCTTTTTCTCACATACACGCAAATTGCAATCTTATAACCAGAAACTTTTACAAACAATTATTGATAAAAAAATCACTTTAATAGATTATGAATGTTTGGAGCACGCAGACGGCACGAGGTTAATAGGATTTGGATTTTTTGCAGGCGTAGTTGGGGCGCATAATGGAATGATGGCTTATGGAAACCGCACATCTGCTTACTCTTTAAACCGGGTTTATAAAAAGAAAAATTTCCAGGAATTAATTCATACTTATTTTGGACTGAAACTTCCAAACGTAAAAGTGGCAGTGACTGGTAGCGGAAGGGTTGCTCATGGAATTCTTGAAATTATGAACCTGATGGAAATTCATGAGGCAGAACCTGATGAGTATAAAACTACAAACTTTTCTTACCCCGTGTATGTTCATTTAAAAGGAGCTGATTTATATTTGAACAAACTAACAGGGAAGTATACACGAAAAGAATTTCACGAGCATCCTGAAAAATACAAATGCCTTTTTGATGATTATATTTCTGAAACAGATATTTTATTAAACGGTGTTTATTGGTACGAAAAAGTTCCGCGCCTGTTCGAAATGGAAGATATGAAAAAAGAGAATTTTAGGATAAAATCCATTGCGGATATTTCGGATGACAAACATGGTTCCGTTCCCTGCAACCTCGGTGAAAACACAATGGAAGATCCTGTATACGGAGTAAATAAAATTAGCGGAAAGCGCACTGATCCTTATGTTGATGGCTCTGTTGACGTAATGGCGGTTGGTAATTTGCCCAATGAATTACCGAGAGATGCATCAAGGTATTTTGGCGAACAATTAATTAAATTTATTCTCGATGGGCTGCTTGGAGGGAACTCAAAAATTATTGAAGATGCTACAATAATTGACAATGGAAAACTAAGAGAGAATTTTGAATACATGAAAGAGTATGCGGGTTTATAAATAATACCGATAGTAAATTCTTGGAAGCCCAATTTCATTGGAGTAAAGGGCTGTATCACCGGCATTATACCGGATTTTTTTTGACTAATTAATAATTCAATTTGGTATAATAATCCTTCAATAAATATTTAAATTCTTCTGTATAATCCCCTTCGTTTTTTTTTATAATTAATTCTTTTGAGGTTAAAGTTTTTTTCTCTTTTGCGAACAATAAAATACCCCGAAAATAGGAATGATGAGGAGATTGCTTTACCAGTAATTCATTAATAAGAAAAAAATTATTTTCTGCTGCCAGGTTTTTAAAAAGATCAATCCGGTGAAAGGGGAGGAGCACGGCAAAATTTCCATTGTCCGCCAAATTGGTTTTTATAGATTGAATCAATTCTTTTAAGGTTAACGTGTCGTGATGTTTTGCCTGGTTCTTAGTTTGATTTGTTGACTTTAAATCGTTTTCATAAAAAGGAGGGTTTGAAATAATGAGATCATATTTATTTGGTGAACCCCAATTTTTTATATCTCCATGAAAAGCCTGTAACCTTTTATTCCAGGGGCTTTGCATAAAATTTTCTTTTGTCTGTATAAATGAGTTTTCATCAATTTCAACTGCATCAATTATTGCAAAAGACTTTTGAGCTGTCATTAAACTCAGCAAACCAGTTCCGCTACCAATATCTAATATTCTTAAAGGATTTATTTCCTTCCCTTCGCTTTTTTCAGCAACCCACGCTCCAAACAAGTAGGAATCGGTACATACTTTCATACTACTTTTTTCCTGTTGAATTGTAAACTGTTTGAATTGAAAAAAATTGTTAGGCATTAGGGAATTGTTAATTGATAATTGTTAATGGTAAATTGTAAATGGCTCGATATTTCCCAATTTTCGTTGAACTTTATTATTCAACATTTAGTATTAAGAATCTGCATCACAAACTGGTTCTCGCTGATGGCACCACAGATAATTCTGAAAATTGAGAATCTAAGAATTTATAATAAGCGGTTATTGCAATCATAGCAGCGTTGTCCGTACAGTATTCAAATTTAGGAATGTAAGTATTCCAGCCTGCTTCTTTTCCTGCCTTTTCAAATTCGGTTCTTAAACTACTGTTAGCGCTTACTCCGCCAGCAATACAAACTTCTTTAATTCCGGTTTCCTCTGAAGCTTTTTTTAGTTTGTTTAATAAAATAGAAACAATTCTTGACTGGATTGAAGCGCAAATATCATCTATATTTTCTTCCACAAATTTTTCATTTTTTAATTTTTCGTCGCGGATAAAATAAAGAAAAGCGGTTTTTAATCCACTGAAACTAAAATTCAAACCATCAATTTTAGGTTCAGGAAAATGGTATTTATTAGGGTTCCCGTTTTTTGAATATTTATCTATTAACGGGCCGCCCGGATAAGGAAGCCCTAAAATTTTAGCAGATTTATCAAAAGCTTCTCCCGCAGCATCGTCAAGGGTTTGCCCGATTATTTTTTGATCTAACGGTGATGAACATACGATAATTTGCGTATGGCCACCGCTTACTGTAAGGCATAAAAAAGGAAAAGATGGAATTTTATTTTCGCTTTGTGGATGTTGAATTAAATTAGCCAAAACGTGTGCCTGCATGTGATGTACTGCTATCAATGGTTTATCGAAGGCTAATGCAAGTGATTTGGCGAATTCTGTACCTACTAACAGTGCGCCAATTAATCCGGGAGATTGGGTAAATGCAAATGCATCAATATCTTTTAATTCCAGATCAGCGATTTTCAAAGCCTCGCCAACTACAGGGATTATTGATTGCAGATGTGCCCTGGAAGCCAGTTCCGGAACTACGCCGCCGTATTTCTCATGTATTTTCTGACTTGATATTACATTGCTCAAAATAATTTTACCACTGCTAACGGCAGCGGCTGTTTCATCGCACGAAGATTCAATGGCAAGAATGGTAATCATAATTTTGCAAATTTATGGCTTCACCAAAAAACTCTCTGAGAATTAATAAAAGAGTTTATAAATTCATAGATAAGTACAGTTGATATTATTTTAGATATTTTTTGCAGTAAACAAACCTGCCTGCCGGACAGGCAGGGAAATAAGCTGAATTTTTGTTTTGCATTAATTACTTTTTTCTCCTGCCGGGTGATAATCAAACGGGAGCAGATCGGAGATACGCGAATCAATCCAATAACCATACATAATTACTTTGGAAGGATCGTTTGGAAGCCCGTTCTCATTAATTTCAACAGGCTGTTCAAGCGAAATAATACTTGTTTTTGCACCAGGTTTATAAAAATCTGTTGAATGAACGCTATTTTTAGCATTCGTTGCATCCACGCTAATCATTCCTGAAAAATTAAGCCGGTATTTATGCCCTGGCAGAGCGGTTATTAACCTGTAATATGGAATTTCAGGCCATAATAGAGTATCAATATATTGCTGGCCGGCTACCGTTAATAAAAACCCGTTTGTGGGGACATTTATTTTTTTTGAAAGGCCGCCACCTTGTGAAGCATTGTTTCCTTCTGGCAGAAGCAACTGCCCGATGATATAACCCTCTTGAATTAAATCCCTTTTACGCAGCGTTCGGTAAAACCGCAGCAGCGATGACTGATAGATTTTTTCCCTGTTTTCATCCCAATCTTTTTTTTGCGATTTTGAAGTGGGCTGCATTTCTTCAAATAAGGGGTAACCAAGATAGTGAAGGCCTCCACTTTTTTTATCGTAAGAAAATTCTTTTAAAAGGTATTTAATTTTATACCCTAAAGCGTTGTTGGTAATTTGAAGCAAATCATTGGTATGAGCTGAGATTTTACCTTCAGAGGTGGTGTGCAATTTTAAAATACTATCATTTAAAATTTGAGTTTCCTTTGCATTTTTATCAGTGCCAATAAATGCTTTTCTAAAAGTTTTTAATTGATCATTTCTGTTTCCGTTTTTTAAATTAATTACCACATCCTCCAATTCCTTTTCATTTTCTTTCATCACAAATAATACGCTATCGTTTTTACTATCAATCGCGATTGGGTAAATCTGAGTTTGGTAACCGATAAAAGAAACAATAAGGTTATAATTTCCGTTTGACAATCCTTTAATAGAAAAATTTCCGCTAGAATCTGTCGTTGAACCTTTAGTAGAATTGCTTACAAATACGCTGGCCAATGATAAAGGAATACCTTTTTCATTTTTTATTTTTCCAAATATTTTCCAATAGCTTGTTTGGGCTTTACAAACATTTGTAAAAAAAACTGAAAAGATTAAAAGCAATAGAAACGTAATTATTTTTTTCATTATTAAAATCGCTACTGATAATTTGATTAAACGGCAAAACTAAATTTCTTTTATGTAAAGTAAATTGCCAGAATAAATATATGGATTAAAATACAACAAGAATTATAACCCACTACCCAAAAATGAAATAATGGAGCAAATTTAAAATTGAGGGAATTTGCTCGTTTACTGTAAGCCAACTTCAATTAATTGTTTTGTGGATTATTTTATTGCCTAATTTGTTTAGGAAATCACTAATTAGGTTGCATACTTTTTTTTAAAGCACTATTTTTGCCTCTTAATTCGTTAACACCCGGATTAGGATTGATGATAAATTTGGTGAGTTTTTTGCCATATAATTAAATTTTCAATTATTAAAATTTGCATTTTAAACTAACATTTTGCCATGTGTACAAAATTGGAGCATTACTTTTATGCTTAGTGGTTTCTTGTTTTGCCTTTTCCCAGACTGTTGATTTCACCTATACAACAAGCACCGGTTTGTTTTGCAGTCCCTCCGTTGTGCAGTTTTCTGCCACCTCTTCCGAAAGCCCAAAAGCTTACATCTGGAATTTTGGAAACGGCACAATCACAAATGGCCAGAACCCGGAAGTAGTTTTTAGTAACGCCGGGAATTACACTGTAAAACTTGTAGCTGTTTATGAAAATAATGCGGTGGCTATTACCAAAGTAATTACCATTAACCCGGTCGTGGTGGCTAACTTAAAAACCGATAGGAATTTTATTTGTACCGCGGGTAATATTAAGTTTACGGCTAATGCTACTGGCCGTTCAGATACCTATTATTGGGATTTTGGAGATGGTTCTTCACCAATAACAGGAAATTCAGATACGCTTTCCCATACTTTTTCGGCTAAACAAGTTTATAATGTTCAATTAAAAGTGGTGGATTCTTCCGGTTGTTTTGATACAGCCAGCACTAATGTATCTTTGATGGACCCTACTGTTTCCGGCGTGGTAACCCCAGGGTCCGGATGTATTCCTGCAACGGTATCATTTAATACCAAGGTTGGCATTCCACCCTTAAGCACTGTTGCAAATTATAATTGGGATTTTGGCGATGGGAATTCTTTTTCTACTAATGCAACATCTTCTACCAGCAATATTTATTCCGCTACTGGAAGTTATTCTCCTTCAGTAACCATTACAACAACTGAAGGTTGTAAAGGAACCTTTAAATATTCATCAATCGCTTTCGGTACACCGCCGACTAACCCGGTAGCTTCTCCTGCTAAAACAGTTATATGTGGCTCTGAAACCGCACAATTTTTCTCAAAAGCAACTAATGCCAACTCCTATATTTGGAATTTTGGTGATGGAACAGGCTCAACGGTTTCTGATACCATTGTAGGTCATAAGTTCAAAACGCTTGGCCCTAAAAATGTTACCGTTACGCCAGCTTTTAATGGTTGCAGGGGTGCAACACTTACCTTTCCGATTCAAGTAATAGGAGTAATTGCTGATTATAATTATTCAAATATTTGCACAGAGAAAAATTCCTTCACTTTTACTAATACCAGCCAGGGGAATTTATCATCCAATCTTTGGAATTTTGGTGATGGGTCGCCTATGGATACTACTAAAGATGCAAAACATGTATATCCGTCCTCTTATGTTTCCGGTACTACCCTGATCGTTCATGATAGTATGACCGGTTGTAGCGATACTACCAGCCGTGCCATTTATACAGCGCAACCTGTTCTGGCCAATTCTGATTCCTCAATCTGTAGAAACACAATAACAACTTTTACAGTCCTTAATAGTTATGTTAACCCTGACGCTACTTATACCTGGTCTACAACCGGTAGTACATCAACTGCCCTGAAAGATACTGCCTATACTACTAAAGCTTCTATTTTGGGGAATTATGATAATTTCGTTATTATTAATAATGGTTCCGGATATTGTAAGGATACGGTTTCCCTTGATCATAAAATTTTAGTAAGGGGCCCCGACCTCAGTTTTACCTCTTCACCTGCACTTTGTTTTGACAGCTTATTTACGGTAAAAAATACTTCAAAACCTTATATTCCTGCAGATTCTATCGTCTCCTGGTATTGGAATTTTGGTGCCGGTACTACCACTTACAATGTTTATCAGCCAGAACCATTTTCTTACAATAGATATGGCAATTACAATGTGAAACTGATCGCTACCGATATTAATGGATGTGTTGACAGCCTCACAAAACCTGTAACTATCAATCCATTGCCTTTTGTACAAATGATTCCATCTTTGGACACGCTCTGTGCAGGCTCCCCGGTTACTTTGATCGCATTTCACAATAATTCTATCTCGTGGTCTCCCAATGCAAATATCTCTTGTGCCACATGTGATACGGTTCTCGCGAACCCTTCCGTAAATACTAAATACTATGCTATCGCAACCAGTAGATATGGATGTACGTACAAAGACAGTGCGATGGTCATGGTATATTTGCCTTTTGTAGCAAAAGCCGCGGATAGCAATCCTTATATATGCCAACAGGATACTATTGTTTTAAAAATGGAACCTCCAATGGAGAAAATTGTGTGGTCACCCGCGTCAGGCCTTTCCAATGCTAATGATTACAATCCTTTAGCTTTTCCGTCGTATAATACAACCTATACGGCTACTTTAACAGATTCTGCAGGGTGTTTTACAAGCAGCGCAGATATCAATGTTCATGTAAAAAGTTTACCAACGGTAGAGGCTGGCCCCGATGTTAGCTACCCTTTTAATGCTTCCTTTTCAATAAAACCTGAGTATAGCAATAATATTGCTTCTTACAGTTGGACTCCATCAACATTGTTATCATGTACTTCCTGTGCTAATCCAAATGGAACAGCTTCGCAAAGTGAAACCTACCACATCCGTGTAATTTCTGACAGCGGTTGCATTGCAAAAGATAGCATAAGCATCTTCATTGAGTGTAAAGAATCTTACATATTGATGCCTAATGCATTTACGCCAAATAATGATGGGCTTAACGATTATTATTATCCTTTAACGAGAGGTATAAAAACCATTGTAAGGTTTTCAATTTATAACCGTTTTGGCCAATTGGTTTATGAGGCTAAAAATTTTCCACCCAATGATAAAACTTTCGGCTGGAACGGTAATTTAAAAAGCTGGGATCAATCTTCATCGGTTTTTGTTTACTATATTGAAGCCATGTGCGACATGGGGCAAACTGTTTATAAAAAAGGAACGGTTACCTTGTTGAAATAATTGACAGCGGCCGGTACGCCTGGCGTCAGGCCGCAGTTTCATATCTCAACCTTTTACTTGAACGGTAATCTTTCTTCAGCGGGTGGGCCGATTACTCAAAATGATTCAAAATAAAAATCCCTGTTTTTTCTTGCTTTACTGTAATACCATCTTTATTTATTAAATACTCCAACGGACTATGTGTAAATATTAGATGGTATTATGCCGACAGAAGAATAATTTGGTTTACATATTATTACATTCGGTATAAAAGCAACTCTTTGCCCTGAATAAAACGAAGCGGAAGCGGCCGGTATGCCTGGCGTCGGACTGCAGTTATGATCTGCCAGGAATATTCAACCAAACAGACTGCAGTGGCTATGATTTTGATTAAAAGGACTATTGACTAGTATCGTACACGAATAATGGAAAAAGTGGGGGTAAAAACTCTTGCAGGCATGATCGTATATTCAATGAGGTATAAAATATTTGATTTCGACGAGTAGGTTAGTGGGGGAATGGGAGGGGACGGGCTTTGCGAAGTGTCAATCTGTTTATTTGCTAAAAGCCTCACCCCGTCCCTCTCCTAAAGGAGAGGGGGAAGCCAGCCTTCATTTCACAAACAATTTCGCTTTCTTCTCCTTTCCCATTATACTGGCTTCCAGGAGGGAGACATACAACTGCCAAAAGTTGGCTCCGCCTATCGGGTAGAGATAGGGGGCCAGCCTGCGCGGATCTTTTTCATTACCGCAGGTTAATTGCACATAAGCCGTTATTTCTGTTGCATCTCCCTTAACGGGTTTAAGCGAAAAACTGTAACCCGGCAGTAAGGCAAACCCTTTAAGCGCTTCTATTCTAAAATACCTGTCTTTTACAAAACCGGTTACGTGCATGCTGAATTTGCGCGGCATTAAAATTCTTATTGTTTGAACGATCCTGGAACCCAGGACAGGGTTTCGGGGCGCTTTTCCGGCTACCAGCACGTCTTTTAGCTATAGTGGAAAACTGCCTGGTGTGGTAAGGTATTGGAACACTACTTGAGGAGGGGGGGCTATGGTGATTACCTTTTTATAGATATACATAATAATTTGATTTAAAAGTGATAAAAGAAAGCTTAAATAAAAAAAGGCAAGCCGTCTTAAGCCGGCTTGCCCTGGATGTGGGTTTTTAACTCACTGTTACTTCACCGGTAAAAATACTGGTGGCAACATTCCGGCCATTGGCTGCGATAAAACCGATCCAGGTTTGTACCTGCAGGCCCGAAAAAGGCGTAAGGCTTAAATCGCCTACCATGCCACTTCTTGCTCCGCCCGCTGTAGTGAAGATTGCCTGCTTTAAGCCAGGGCAATACGCTACGAGGATGGCCTGGTCGGTGGCTTTGGCGCTGCCTACACCTGAATTGTCTGTCCAGCTATAAGTAAGCACACCGCCTGCACCTGCAGTTACAGCGGGGGTAAGCGCGTTAGGAAGGTCGCCCCTGCTTACCAATGCCAATGAATAATCAATGGCAAAGGTGGGGTAAACGCCCGTAACGGCATTTTTGATGGAGTAGGCAAATGCACTGTTGATGCCTGTCATCTGGATTGCAAAATTGCGAAAGCTTACATTCAGCAAACCTGCCAATGGCTGTACAAAGCGCATGACGAGTGCAAACTTAAGTTGCTGAGAAAGCTGTTTTTCTGATGGGTTCAGGTTACGGTTGTTGCCTTTGCTGCGCATATAGTCTATGCCTTTCCAGCTTCCGCCTACAACTGAACCTACTTTTCCGGAGAAACCTCCGAGGATCCCTTTGTTAATGGTTCCCATGATAATTGAATTTAATTGTGAAAAAAATTGTTTCTGCTTCAGCCGTTTTTGCAATTTCGTACCATGGCTGTTGCGGTAAAATAACGGTGGATGAGTAAGGAAATTATTTGCTTCAGGTTTACGGTTACCACTTTGCGCCCTGTTATATTATTTTTCCGGTAACCACTTTTAAAAATGTATTTTTTTTCTTTCTTTTTCCGCTATTTTATAATAGCACTACCCCAATTTTAAACAATTGTTATTCAAAAAGTACGATTTCAGCGCTTTTCTGCCCTTTGCTTTTACCTGTATAATTACGGGTGGGGCGTTCTTTTTCATATTTACCTTTAAGCAACCAAAAAAAATAGTATGAAATCAAATGCCAGGGCTGAAAAAAGTAAATCTGCAAAATCGCTTGCATCAAAGTTTAGTTTATACCTTCCGCCGGGTGCCAGCCTCAGCGATTTTTTTATTGATGGTTCACAGGTGGTACAGGAACTTTTTATTACCAAGCGCACCTTGCTTAACTGGCGCAGCACCGGACGGATATCCTATTCTGATGAATTTGGTAAAATATTTTATTTCAAACAGGAAATAGCCGGGATACTGCTTGAGGGCGGGAAACGCTTCGGAAAGAATGCGGCAGGTAAAGCCAGGAAGGCCGGTACGGATACTGAACCATAAATTGATGTGTGGTTTTTGGTGCTGTTCATATATCAGGTATTTTTCCCTTTTCCCGCTGTTTCAAAGGTATTTCATTACTACCTTCCTTGGAGTTCCTTGCAGGCATGTTGCAGGATTTAGCAAGGTGGTAGCTATAAAACAGTAATAGATCAGCAACAAAGCAGCAAGAAATCTTTCCCGGTGCGCCCCGAATTGAAATGGGTATAGGCTTTTTAGGCGAAGAGGAAAGTGAATGTTGGATTGCCCTGTTGTTGCCAGGCACAAGGGAAATGAGTTTGGGAAAAAATATTAAACGATAGGATTAGGTAGATTAATCGCAAAGCTTTTGCGAATTTCATTTTGGAAGCATGGCTTCCCCAAATGAATTGCCACTTGTGAATTGCCACTTGCTTTAGCAGGTGGGCAATATTTATAAAGCCAGCAGGCTTTAGCCAAAATTATAAATAAGAGTCCACTTCGAAAAGTAATACTTCAACCACGAAGGGCACAAAGGGCACAAATAAAAAATGCGAAGCATTTTTTATTTATTCCGAAGGAATAAATTCTTAGTGTACTTGGTGCTCTTAGTGGTCAAATTTTTATTCTTTTTCTTCTACTTCTACTTCCTATTTGCCTTATTGACTATTTTCTTCTTTTTGACTTTCCGGAGTGTACTCAAATAAGGTTTTTTATTCTCATGCTGCAAGGCATTCAATTCATGATTGGAACATTGTTAAGGAAACTTCCTATATATTTGAATTTTTACACCGGCTTATAATTATGGAATATGGAACAACCTTTAAAAATAGTAATTGCTGATGGCCATGAGATTTTCCGGGACGGGTTTAACCTGATATTCAGGAATATTGATGAAGTCAAACAGATAGCCGAAGCCTCAAATGGAAAAGATTTGATAGAAATAGTGCGGAAAAGCCAACCGGATGTGGTAATTACAGATATACATATGCCTGTAATGAACGGCATTGAAGCTACGGGGTATATAACTGCTAATTTTTCCTCAGTGAAGGTAATTGGGCTGGCCATGTTTAATGAAATAAGTGATGTGGTGGAGATGCTGGCAGCTGGTGCACATGGGTACCTACTTAAAAACGCTGATAAAAGCGAGGTGGTGGAAGCGATTCTTCATGTAGCAGAAGGCGGCAATTATTTTTGTAAAAGCACAAAGGCTAAAATTAGCAAGATCTTTTCGCTGAAGGCTTCTAACCATGCAGGAAAAAAGATTGACGGGTTGTTTTCAGCAAGGGAAAATGGTATCATTAAAATGATCTGCCAGGAATATTCAACCAAACAGATTGCAGGGGCTATGATTTTGAGCAAAAGGACTATAGACTGGTACCGTAAAAAGATAATGGAAAAAATGGAGGTTAAAACACTTGCGGGAATGATTGTATATGCTATAAAGTATAAAATTTTTGATTTTGATGAGTAGCCTCACCCCACCCCTCTCCAAAGGAGAGGGGGAAGCATGGGGCGGCTTTGCGCAGTAGCAATCCCCTAATTAATGAAAAGATTGCTTCGTCGCCATCAGCATCCATTATAATGAAAACCTCACCCCGTCCCTCTCCAAAGGAGAGGGGGAGGGCATGGGGACAGCCATGCCTAATGTGGAAGAACTTGCACACTTTCACGCAAACCGGGATTTTCTTTACCAGAATGCCCCTCGATTTGTAATTTCTATAGTATCCGAAATGAATTGTGGTAAAATGGCGAATAACGGTCGTTTAGTTCAATGGATTTGGGCTATTACGGATGTATAATCGTGAATAAACAGGCAGCCCATAAAAAAGGCCTTCCGGAAACCGGAAGGCTTTTTTTTATTTCAAAGTCTTAAAATCGAGATTATTTTGTTTTAATATCTACGGTATTTACATCGCCGCCACCTACTTCACAATTAGTATCTATACGGTCTGCGCTGATACCTTCTGTTTCAGTTAAGTAAGCTTTGATTGCATCTACTCTTTTGTTACACATTGACTGTGATGCTTTTGTAGCAGCAGGGTAACCTGTAACAATGATATGGCAATTAGGGCTGTTTTTCATTTGTGAAGCTACGCTGGCTAACATTGCTTTAGCATCGCTGGTAAGAGTTCCCCTGTTGCCTCTGAAAGAAATACTTGGCAAATTGAGGTTACAAGCATTCATAGCTGCTAAAGTATCCATGATGGCTTTACAACATGCTGGTTCAGGGCATTTACCTACGCCATCCGCATCAACCGGCTGGCACTGTGTTGGAGTTATCAGTTCTTTATCTTTACAATCAGGAACGCCATCACCATCTGTATCGCGGCTAACACCGTGTGAATCTACAGGGCAACCGGCGGGAGTATTGGGTTCTTTATCAAACATATCAGGGACACCATCTCCATCAGAATCAGTTGATAATTGTTTAACCTGTTGTTTTACGGTATCAATCTGTGTTTGCAGGTTGTTGTTCAAACGCGCAACAGGGTTGTCAAACACCAATTGTGGTTTGGATTGTTTGCCCAGTGCAAACTGAAGGCCTACATGGCTGTAACTCCATTTGTCCATATGTGTAGGGCGATAAGAATATCCGTCAAGGTAATCATTGTCCACAAAATTCATACGGTATCCCAATTCCAGGTTAATAAGGCTGGAAAGGTTAAATTTTAAACCCACTTCAACAGGGAAAAATAATGGGTGTTGCTGGGTAAGAGGCTGGCTAAAATCTGTTTCAGTGGTAGAACCAACATTCATAATCTTAGTGCCGGTTCCAATAAAACCAACTCCCGCGCTTGCGTAAGGAAGTACTTTATTTTTCAGGCTAAAAAAGTTCAGGTTCCCGAAAGTAGCAACTCCACTCAAGCTAATCGCATACTTCAATTTGGTATCAAAAGAGGCAACCGTGCGGCCGGCAGCATAGGCCTTAGCATCCTGGTTTCCTTTTAAAGTTCCACCAAGGTAATCAGCCTGCAGGCCCAGGTAATGATTAATCTGGTAACCAATATTGGCACCATAACCTAAAGTAGCCGTATTTTTAGCAAAATCATTGGTACCTCCAAAGAGGACTGAGGGAGTCATCACTCCTGCGTTCACACCAATGGTGAATTTTCTGAATGGGCTGGTACCGCTAAAAGGCTGAATATTATTATCCATGCCCATATTATCATTCATGCTCATGCCGGATTGTGCGGATACTGCAGATACGAATCCGGAGAATAAAAGTAGAAGTACAATTTTCTTAATGTGTAACATAATTTAGTAATTTGGGTTTAGTCAAAAGTAAAAAAAACAAATTTTAAAGTGTAAAGCTATTCATAAACAAGATGTAAGACAAATTTTTTTCTGAATTAACATTTTGTTGAATTGTGTTAGCAAAAAATAAGCCAATCCATTTTGTGTGGTTAATTTCTTAAATTCGGTATTGGTATAATTTTTGAAAAAACTGCGCCTTAATAAAAAATTACTTTTAAAATAATAGGATTAGGTAGATTAATCACAAAGCTTTTGTGAAATTCATTTTGGAAGAATGGCGTCCCCAAATGAATTGCCCCTTGTGAATTGCCACTTGCTTTAGCAGGTGGGCAATAGTTATAAAAGCCTACAGGCTTTAGCCAAAATCCTAAATAAAGTTTTTGGCTAAAGCCCATAAAAAACTCCATCCAATTTCCCGGGTTGAAACCCGGGACAATTGAAAAAATCATTGAATTGCCAACAATCTACCTTATCCTATAAAAATAATTTTTATCAAAAAATAAATAGAAGATTGTGTCATTTGTAAAATTCCTTTAAAGAGAATGATTTAATTTCGCCGCCGGCTGGGAAACACTGAAAAAGAGTATGATAAAATAAATTCTCAAAAAAGAGAAAGGCTGCATTAGCTGCTCTATTATCATATATTCTTTTCATTATTTGATTGTATTTGTTATATCTTTTATCTGTAACTGAGGGAGGCGAAGCCATATAATTTTCAAGCCAGGTTAAATAACAATTACCTTATCTTTATTACGCCTGTCACAAAATATTTTTAGCCATTGATTAATTCGTGAAAATCCTCGCCTGAACGCTTTCATTCGGGCAGGTGTGGCAAACAAATAATTCAGGCAGCATCTATTTTATTTCTATTTGTAACTGAGGGAGGCGAAGCCATATACTTCTCAAGCCAGGGTGAATAATAATTATCTTATCTTTACTATGGAAGTCACAAAATATTTTTAGCCACGGATTTATCCGTGAAAATCCGTGGCAAAATAAACCGGTAATCTGTGGCAAATAAATAATTCAAGCAACATCTTATATATATTTGCTCAATTTTTTTAATTCCTTCTAAAATATTTTAATGATTAAAATACTCAAAACAACAAAATACCTGTTGTTTTATTTTCTTTTAATTGCCTTGTTTTCCTCATGTGTTAGTACCCAAAAAGTAACTTATTTTAATGATGTAAAAGACTCCGCCCGGATTTTATCAAAGGCAAGCCTTGAACCCATCATTCAAAAAAAGGACATTTTGAGCATTACGGTGAGCAGCTTAAGTAATGAGGCAACCATAATTTTTAATACACCTAACTTACCTGTTAACCCCAGTGCGGCAAGTAATCCGAATAGCCCCCAAACGGCAGGGTACCTGGTAGGGGACGATGGAACTATCAAATTCCCCATTCTCGGAAATATACCGGCTGCCGGGATTACCCAAAAACAATTAGAAAATAATATTACCCAACAGCTTATTGATAAAAAATTATTATTCGATCCCATTGTCAGTTCCCGGTTCTTAAATTTCAGGGTTACTGTATTGGGCGAAGTAAACCGCCCGGGAGTAGTAACCGTTCCCAGTGAACAGATCAGTATTTTTGAAGCGATTGGCCAGGCAGGTGATTTGACAATTTACGGCCTGCGGAATAATGTGATGCTAATAAGGCAGGAGGGGCCTGATAAGATTATCAAAAGGCTGGACCTCAATTCCTCCAGATTATTGCAATCTCCCTATTATTTTCTAAAATCCAATGATATAGTATATGTAGAAGCCGGCAAGAACAAAGTAGCCAGCACTAGCATTACCCAGCAACGGTTACCGGTAATTTTGAGTGGGCTTTCCCTGCTAATTATATTACTTGTCAACGTCTTCAAATTGTAATGCTAAACCAACTTATTAATTATTTAATATCTGAATGAAACCATCAGCAAACAACAATGAAATCGAAGAATCACAGGAAGTTTCCCTGGGTGACTTAGTATACAAATTTCTTCCCTATTGGCCCATTTTTATTTTGCTACTCATAGTTACACTTACGGGAGCCTGGATATACCTGCGTTATACTATGCCTGTTTACCAGACCACTGCAACACTTTTAATTAAAGACGATAAGAATACACCTCCAAGTGGCAACGATATGATGCAGGCATTTGATTTGTTTGGTTCCAAAAAAAATGTAGAAAATGAGGTAGAAGTATTACAATCAAAAACATTGATGCAGCAGGTAGTGAAGGACTTACACCTTTATGCCCCGGTATTTGTACAAGGAAGGGTTTTAAATCAATCTGCTTATATTTATTCTCCAATTGTAATAGAAGCCAAAGACCCTGATTCTGTTAAAATTATTAAAAAAGTTCCATTTACCTATAATAATAGTATAGCCACAGTAAATTTTGATCATATTGCTTATCCTATCAATCAGTGGATAAATACTCCGTATGGCATTTTAAAATTTCTCCCCAATAAATATTATAGGCCTTCAAATGATATTGAGAAGCAAAAAGAAAATGAGTTTTATTTTTCCCTTACTGCCGTAAAAAATGCTGCAAACAGTATTCTTAATGACATAACAATAGCTCCATCCAGTAAACAATCTACTGTTATAGACCTTAGTATCAATGGAGCGGTTCCCAGAAGGGGCGAAGATATATTAAACGATTTATTGAAAGTATATACACAAGCTGCAATTTTAGATAAGAATGTCCTCGCAGCGAATACTCTGAAATTTGTAAATGAGCGCTTGAAATTTGTCGAAAGCGACCTGGATTCAGTAGAAGGAAGCCTGCAACGGTTTAAATCCAAAAATAAGATAACGGATATCAGCGCCCAGGGTCAGATATATCTCCAAACGGTAGCAGTAAATGACCAAAAAGTAAGCGATATTAACGTGCAGCTTGCCATGCTGGATGAGGTAGAAAAATACATAACTACGAAGGGCGATATTGGTGGTATCGTTCCTCCCTCTTTAGCAACGCCAAGTATGGGAGAAACAGGCAGCATGGTACCATCCACTTCAGGTGTCCCAGATCCGGTTCTTACTAATTTATTACAAAAGTTATCTGATCTTCAATTACAATATACTCAAACCAAAAAGATAGTACCGGAAAATAACCCGGCTGTTGTAGCCTTGGTTGATGGCATCAATAAGCTCAAACCCCAGATATTAGAAAATTTAAAAAGCCAGCGCAGAAACCTAATTGCGGGCAGGGATGATATGGCGGCAACCAATAACCAATATGCTTCCATGTTGAAAACCATTCCGGAAAAGGAAAGGGAACTATTGGGTATTAGCAGGCAGCAGGCGATTAAAAATAATATTTACACCTTTCTTTTGCAAAAGAGAGAAGAAACGGCTTTGTCCTTTGCATCTGCTGTAGCTGATAGCCGGGTCATTGACCAGGCCGAATCCGGCGATGTGCCGGTAAGCCCCAAAAGAAAGCTAGTCTATCTGGCTGCAGTTTTGGCTGCACTGGTACTTAGTGTAACAATAATTTATATCAAAGATATATTTACCCGTACGATCCAGAATAGGGTGGAAATTGAAAAATTTACCCAGATCCCGATACTTGGAGAAGTGAATTATGATAGATCCAAATCTCCTATCGTGATTTCGGAAGGGAAAAGAAGTTTTATAGCAGAACAATTCCGGCAATTAAGAACTTCTTTGGCTTATATGGGGGTAGATGAAGTACATAAAAAAATCATGATCACCTCTAGTATCAGTGGCGAGGGAAAAAGCTTTATTGCCATTAACCTGGGAATGAGCCTTTCGCTAATGGATAAAAAAGTAGTGTTGATAGAACTGGATTTGCGTAAACCAAAACTAAGTGAGCAATTTAATGTTTCACGTCATACAGGGCTTTCTAATTACCTTATTGGAAAAGTTCCAATGGAGGGTGTAGTAAAGGCAACAGGTACTAAAAACCTTTCATTGATTCCTTCGGGCCCTATTCCACCAAATCCTTCAGAATTAATTTCTAACGGAAGATTGATTAAATTGCTGGGATACCTGGATACTCATTTTGATTACATTCTGATAGATACAGCACCTGTAAATCCGGTAACGGATGCATTCATCATTTCCCCTATGTGCGACGTAAGTTTATATGTAGTCCGGGATTCTTATACCCCAAAAATATTTTTAAAAAAATTAGCTGAAAAATTACAAACGAAAAGCCTTAAAAATCCGTCTATTGTATTTAATGGCATTAAAGGAAAAGGATTTAGTAAATATGGATATGGATATGGTTACGGATATGGATATGGCTATGGCTATACAGAAGAAGCAGGAAAAGAAGTGTGGTGGAAAAAGATTTTCAAGAGATAAACAGGAAAATTTTATTTCTTCCATAGTGAGGGCTTGAAAAAATGATATTTGCTTTTATAGTTTTTTTCAGACGAAAACACAAGAGAATACTAAACCTCTCCTCCTTTTTTAATCAATGGCTATTTGGACTGGAATTTGATGTAATGATTAAAGGCTACTATAATAAAATCCCAGTAAAATCACAAATAATGATAATTGTTGTTTTTAGGAGTTTTGCCACTCTCGCTTTGCTACTTTCTTCTTGCATTAATTTTTAAAAAAAATAGTTATTGTCTCTAAGAAAAACTGCTGTATCGGGTATAATGTGGACTTTTGGACAGCAATTTGGTATCCAGGCGATTAGTTTTCTTGTTTCTATTGTTCTTGCCCGTGTTTTGTTACCAAAGGAGTTTGGGCTTATCGGCATGATCAGCGTTTTCATAGGAATAGGCACTTCCTTAGTCAATAGTGGATTAACTCAATCATTAATAAGAACAATTGACCCGGATCAGGAAGATTACTCTACAGTATTTTTTTTTAATCTTATTGGAAGTATTATTATCTATTGGGTGTTATTTTTCGTTGCTCCCTTAATTGCCGCTTTTTTTTCACAGCCTATTCTAATTGAAATTATACGAATTTATTGCCTTACTTTTATTATTAATGCTTTTTCTGAAGTTCAATTGACAAGGTTAACAAAAGAAATGAATTTTAAATTACAGATGACTATTGCTATTCCATCTTTAATTGGTTCTGGCTTATTAGGTATGTTTTTGGCCTATAAAGGTTATGGAGTATGGAGCTTGGTTTGGATGGGAGTATTACAAACATTTTTAAATACAGTCCAATTATGGTTCAGAACGGGCTGGATGCCTTCTTTTGTTTTTAATATGGCAAAATTCAGGTATCATTTGAAGTTTGGTTATAAATTGACGCTTTCTGGATTATTAGATACTATCTTCACTAATATTTATCAAATTATTATTGGAAGATTCTTCTTGCCGGCACAAGTTGGCTTTTATACTAGAGCAGATTCACTAAAGCAATTGCCGGTAAGTAATATTTCAGTTGCGCTCAATAAAATATCTTACCCTCTTTTTGCTTCTATTCAAAACGATAATGTGAGGTTGAAAAAAGGATATAAGCAAATCATGCAAATGGTGATATTTGTAGTTGCTCCGATATTAGTTATTATGGGAGTATTGGCAGAACCTTTATTCCGCTTTTTGTTTACTGATAAATGGCTGCCGGCAGTGCCTTACTTTCAAATCTTGTGTTTAACAGGTATTTTATACCCTTTGCATTCCTACAATTTAAATATCCTTAATGTTAAAGGGAGAAGTGATTTGTTTTTGAAATTAGAAGTTGTAAAAAAAATTTTAGTTGCTATCGTAATCCTTGTTTCGATAAACTTTGGTATTCTTGGATTGATTTGGGGACAAGTAGTGACTTCAGTATTAGCATTTTTTATTAATACTCATTATTCAGGCAAGTTTTTAAATTACAATGCCTGGCAACAAATAAGAGATATAATACCGTTAATAGGATTAGCTCTTGTAGCTGGTTTTTTTGTTTGGTGGTTAAATTATGGATTAAGTAGTTATTCTGATATTCTTAGATTGACAATTAGCAGTTTTGTTGGGTTACTGATTTATCTGGGTTTATCACTATTTTTTAAAATCGAAAGTGTGGATCAATTCAAAAAAATAATTTTAAGAAAATGATACCAATAACAAAACCGTTTCTTCCGCCTATTGAAGAATATGAGAAATACTTAAAAGGTATTTGGCAAAGAGATTGGTTAACAAATATGGGGCCTTTAGCGAATGAATTAGAATTAAGACTTAAGGATTATCTTAAGGTGAATCATTTGCTATTTGTTACAAATGGAACAGTAGCACTTCAAATGGCCATTAGAGCACTAAATCTTTCAGGTGAAGTAATCACCACACCCTTTTCTTTTGTTGCAACTACCAGTAGTATTGTTTGGGAAGGTTGTAAACCCGTTTTTGTAGATATTGATGCAAAAACTTTAAATATGGATCCATCAAAAATAGAAGAAGCAATTACTGAAAAAACAACTGGTATATTGGCTACACATGTTTATGGAAATCCATGTAAAGTTGATAGGATTGGAGAAATCGCAGAAAAGCATCATTTAAAAGTTATTTATGACGGAGCACACGCTTTTGGAGTAAATATTAATAAAAATTCCGTTTTTGAATATGGAGATATTTCAATCTGTAGCCTGCATGCCACTAAGTTGTATCACAGCGTAGAGGGAGGTCTATTAATTACAAAAAATCCAGCTTTATTAAAAAAGCTGGCATATATGAGAAATTTTGGTTTCGACGGACCTGAAGCTTTTGCCGAATTAGGTATTAATGGTAAAAATTCTGAATTTCATGCTGCTATGGGCTTGGCAAATTTGAAGCATATAAATGATTTGATTGGGAAAAGAAAAGAATTAACTGAATATTATTCTGAAAAATTAAAAACAATTAAGGGAAAAATTCCTGAATGGAACGACGATGCAACAAATAACTATGCATATTTTCCAGTTGTCTTTGAGACGGAGTCACTTATGAAAAAATGTTTAGAAATACTTCAATTAAATGAAGTTTTTGCAAGAAGATACTTTTATCCATCTCTTTCGAAGGTTTTACCTTATTTACCATCTACAGAAATGCCGGTGGCAGATGAAATAGCTAAACGAGTGCTATGTCTTCCCTTATACAATGATTTGTCCTTTGAAGAAATTGATTTAATAACAAGGCTTTTATTAAGAGTTCAAAATAATTAGAATGTTGATTATTGGTGCAGGAGGTTTTGCAAAAGAAATATTAGGTATATTACATAATGCTACACAATTACACGGATTAGCCTTTTACGATGACATTAATAAAGATAAAGACAGTCTATTTGGACACTATCCAATTATTCATAGCGAAAAAGAGGCTGTTTGTCATTTTAAAGAATATAATTCTAATTTCATTTTGGGTATTGGTAATTCGATATCAAGGTATAGAATGTACAAAAAGTTTAAAAGTTTGGGGGGAATCCTTTCATCTAGTATTAGCCCATTTTCACTAATTGGAAATTATGATGTTCAAATTGGTATTGGAACCAATGTCCTCGACCATGCAATTATTTCTAACTCTGTCACAATTGGTATTGGTTGTATTGTTTATTATAATGCAGTTTTAACGCATGATTGCACAATCAAAAATTTTGTTGAAATATCGCCTAGCGCAAACCTTTTGGGACGTTGTCTAATTGAATCTTATACCCAAATAGGAGCAAATGCAACGATATTACCAGATATAAAAATAGGCAGGAATGTAAAAATTGGTGCTGGTTGCGTTGTTACTGCGGATATACCTGACAATTCGATCGCCGTTGGAGTTCCCGGAAAGGTTATCAAATTCGTTGAAGCTTTAAATGAAACTTATGAATAATCCATTAGTTAGTGTAGTAATGATAACTTATTGTCAAGAAAATTATATTGAAGAAGCAATTAATGGGGTGTTAGGGCAAGAATGTAATTTTGAAGTAGAATTGATCATTGCTAATGATTTTTCTCCTGATGGAACAGATACTATAATTAGAAATATTATTAAAAAACATCCCAAAAAAAATTGGATTCTATATTTTAATCGCAATGAAAATATGGGTATGATGCCAAACTTTATAGATGCGATACAGAAAACAAGAGGTAAGTACATAGCTTTATGCGAAGGAGATGATTATTGGATTGATCCTCTAAAATTGCAAAAACAAGTGGATTTTCTGGAAGCAAATCAAAATTATAGTTTTTGTTTTCATAATGCAGATACGATATTTTGTGATACAGGTGTGATAAAGCCTTTCAATAAAAATTTAAAACCTGGTAGTTATACAACTAAGGATCTTTTGCTAAAGGGTTGGATTATTCCCACTGCTTCTGTTATCTTTAGAAAGCAAAGTCTTCCTAAGACTATGCCTGACTGGTATTCTACTGTAAGAAGTGGAGATTATGCGCTTGAACTTTTATTGTCAACTCACGGCCCCTTTTATTATATGAATGAAAAGATGAGCGTCTATCGTAAGAATGCTATTAACAGCTTGAGTGTCAATTCATCTAACGGAATAGAAATAGTAAAACATCATTTATCCCTGCTTAATCATTTTAAAAAGGACAATCCTAAAAAAAATGGGTTAGGAACCAATTTGGCAATTATTAAAACCAGATATAATTTGATGAAGGTTTATATTTATGATATGTTGCCTTTTGTTGTTACTTTAAAAAATAAAATATTAAAGTAACCTGTTGTGCGGTTAGAAAATAAAATAAAAAAAGATGTTGTGCTACCATAGTTTAGCATGGTTTTTGCTTGTAATAGTTTGAACACCAATTACTTACAAATGCACAACATCAAAACAAATTTCGA
>Ga0207933_1001032_pt1 | contig 23148 bp, 26 predicted proteins | sample NGESurdeep092012_4_FD_184488 | JGI IMG/M metagenome (GOLD analysis project Ga0207933, IMG submission 184488) | Arctic peat soil microbial communities from Barrow, Alaska - NGEE Surface sample F53-3 deep-092012 (SPAdes) | ecosystem: Environmental > Terrestrial > Soil > Wetlands > Peat ...
GTGAAGTCGATGGATCAGGAGTTCGCCCGCCTGGAGATCCGGTATCAGGCCGGATACGTCCAGGCCGAGCGCACCGCGCTGGTCTGGCCGGAGCGGGTGGAGGATTTTCTGGACCGGGGTGGGTTGGAGTTGGCGTCCCTGCGCGGCAGCGATCCCGGCGCCGACCTGGAGCAGTGCCCAAGTTACCTGGTACTGGCCTCCCGGGCCCCCGCACCCCACTTCGATGGCGTCTTGCCCGGGCAATGACGGCGCCGCCCCCGGCCCTGGCCGACATGCTGCAGCCATGAAGATTCGGGCCTGGAGGGAAGCGGTATCGCAGGGCGGGGAGCGGCCGAGCCCGGCCGACGAGGTGCTGCAGCGCGGCTCCCGGTCCGAGGTGGCCGAGATCCTGGGTCCCTGGTATCGGTCCCAGGGCTGGCGCGTGGGAGCTTGGCCGAGCGGGGGCGTGATCGACTTCGATCTCACCCGGGAGGGCACGCGGACGCTCGTCTCACTGGATCCGTTGCTCGCCCTCAGGGTCAACGAGTCCTGGCTCCGGGAGACTCTCCACACCACGCTGGCGCTGGGAGCCGACCGCCTCATCGTGGTCAGCGGTGGCGGTAGCACCTGGGCCGCCGACGCCCTGGTCAGCTCCCACCGGGAGTGCCTGGAACTGGTCGACGGCCCCGCGCTGCGGCGCCTTCTGCTCCGGGCCCTGAACCGGGCCCCCGGGCCGCCCCTGGACCGCCCCGTCGTCGCCGCCTGATGTAGCCCACGGCGGACGCGATATGCTGTCAAGGTATGGACCTTGACAGGCTGCAGGCCCGCCAGATCAATGTCGAGCTCTTCGATCGCTACGGTCCGCTCCTGACCGATCACCAGCGGAGGGTGCTGGGCCTCCACCTGGAGCAGGACTGGTCGCTGGCCGAGATCGCCCTGGCTGAGGGCATTTCTCGAGCCGCCGTGCACGACATGATTCAGCGCTCGCAGCGCACCCTGATTGAGCACGAGCGACGCCTGGGCCTGCTCGCCGAGGCGGAAGCGCGGGGCCAAACCCGGAACCGGCTGCTCCGCGAGCTGGAACTGGTGCAGCGCAAGGTGAGCCATCTGGAAGCCCTGGTGGGAGCGCTCTAGAGCCCCGTGTTCGAGACCCTAAGCGAACGCCTGACCCAGGTCCTGCACCGCCTCACCGGGGGCGGGGTGCTGAAGCCCGAAGAGGTGGCGCTGGCGCTGAAAGAGGTGCGCATGGCGCTACTCGAGGCCGACGTCAACTACAAGGTCGTGCGCCAGTTCATCGACCGGGTCCAGGCGCGCTCGGTGGGCGCTGAGGTCAGCGCCAGTCTCAGCCCCGCCCAGCAGGTTGTCAAGATCGTCCGGGAGGAGCTGGTGGATATGTTGGGCGCCAACCAAGAGGGCCTGCACTACGCCGCCGCGGGGCCGACCACCATCATGCTCTGCGGGCTGCAGGGCGCCGGCAAGACCACGACCGCGGTCAAGCTGGCGCTGCTGACCCGGCGCGAAGGTCATCGTCCCCTCCTGGCCGGACTTGACCGGCAGCGGCCGGCGGCGGTGGAGCAGCTTCGGGTCATGGCCGACGCCCAGCACATCGCCTTTGTTTCGGCCGATGTCGCCGCCGACCGGGGCGCCGAGCAGGCCGTGGCGGAGGCCGCCACGAAAGGCCTGGACGTGGTCATTCTCGACACCGCCGGGCGCCTCCACATGGACGGGGACCTGCTCTCGGAGCTGGGTCGGATTGCGGCTCGGGTGTCGCTGACCGAGACGCTCTTGGTGGCCGATGCGATGACCGGACAGGAGGCGGTCAACGTGGGCACCGCATTCGCCCAGGCGGTGCGCCTGGACGGCATCATCCTGACCAAGCTCGACGGCGACCCGCGCGGTGGCGCGGCGCTCTCCCTGCGCCACGCCACCGGACAGTCGATCCGATTCGCCGGGGTGGGTGAGAAGCCGGCTGACCTGGAGGTCTTCCACGCCGATCGGATGGCGTCTCGAATCCTGGGCATGGGCGATGTCCTGAGCCTGATCGAGAAGGCCGAGCGCAGCGTCGACCCGGGTCAGGCGCGCCAGGCTGAGCGCAACCTTCGGGCGGGGCATCTGACCTTCGACGACTTCCTGATGCAGATCCGGCAGCTGCGCGGCATGGGGCCGGTGAGCGGGGTGCTCGACATGCTGCCCGGAGCCGCCCAACTCAAGGCCGCCAGCGCCGGCTCGGACCCCGAGGCGGAGATGCGCCGCATGGAAGCGATTATTCTTTCGATGACCTCCGCCGAACGTGCCCGACCGGAGCTCATCAACGGATCCCGCCGCCGCCGCATCGCTAGCGGCAGCGGGGTCGGAGTTAGCGACGTCAACAGGGTGTTGCGAGCGCGCGAGCAGATGCAGCAGATGGTCAAGCAGCTGGGACTGGGCGCCGGCGGCCGCAGGGGTCGCATGGCCCTGCCGGGCGCGGGCGGATTGGGCCGGATCTTCGGCCGATGAAGGAGGATTGGACTTGGTAAAGATCAGATTGCGTCGGATGGGGGCCAAAAAGCGCCCCTTCTACCGACTCGTGGTGGCCGACGCGCGGAGTCCGCGCGACGGTCGCTTCATCGAGCAGTTGGGGTTCTACGATCCCCTCACCGAGCCGGCCACGATCAAGATCGATGAGGCCAAGGTCGTGCTCTGGCTGAACCAGGGTGCGCAGCCGTCGGATGCCGCCCGCACGCTCTTGAAGCGAGAGGGAATCTTGGAGCGACACGCCGCCGCCCGGCAGGCCTGAGATGGAGTCAACCCCCGGCTCGGTGTCCGGATTCAGCCAGGTTCCACCCCGGGGTGATTCCCCCGCCCGCGGCTTTCGACGCCCCGAGCCGGATGCGCCTCCCGCCATCGACTACGGGGCGCTCGTCGACTACGTCGTGCAATCGATCGCCGACCAGCCGGAAGAGGCCCAGGTGACGGTGCTCGATCGAGGGCGCGGGACGCTGGCGGTCAAGGTCAAGATGGCGGATTCGGACGTGGGCCGGCTGATCGGTAAACAGGGTCGCAACATCGAGGCCCTGCGCACCCTGGTCCGGGTGGCGTCCTTGCGCGAGCACCGCCGGGTGTTCGTGGACCTGGCGGACCAGAAATGATTCGAGTCGGCCGGGTGGTCACCGCCTTCGGGGTCAAAGGGGCCCTGAAGGTGCATCCCCTGACCGATTTCATGGATCGCTTCGATCCCGGCTCCGAACTCGAAATGGACGGTCCTCAGCGGGTGGAGTGGTCCAAGGTGCGCCCTCCCAACGTGCTCCTGAAACTGGAGGGCGTGGACGACCGCGCCTCGGCGGAGGGATTGCGGGGACGATTCCTGGAGGTGGCTGAAGACTCCCTGCATCCCCTTGATCCGGGCCAGTATTACCACCACCAACTGCTCGGACTGAACGTGGTCAGCGCCGCTGGAGTCGACCTGGGCACCCTGACCGCCGTCCTCGAACGCCCCGCCAACGACGTCTGGGTGGCCAGTGCCGGTGTCGTCGAACATCTCATTCCCGCCATTTCCGAAGCCGTACTGGGGGTCGACCTGGCGGGCGGGCGGGTGACCGTGGCGGATTGGTTGCTGGCCGTTGAGGATGTCTGAGGTGGGGATTCGGTTCGACGTCATCAGTGTCTTCCCGGAGCTGTTCGGGCCCGTTTTTGAGCGCGGAGTGGTGGGCCGGGCGGTGCAGAAGGGGTTGATCACGCTCGCCGCCCACGATCTGCGCGACTTCACCCACGACGCCCATCGTCAGGTCGACGACTCCCCCTTCGGGGGTGGCGCAGGCATGCTCCTCAAGCCGGAGCCGATCTTCGCCGCCGTCTCCGCCCTGCGCTCCAGCAACCCCGGACCGGTGGTGCTGCTGGAGCCCTGGGGCGAACCGCTGACCCAGGAGGTGGCGGCCGATCTCGCCCGCCAGCCGGGTCTGATCCTGATCTGCGGTCGCTATGAGGGCGTGGACGATCGCGTTCGCCAGGGCCTGGCCGACCGCGAGATCTCGATCGGCGAGTATGTTTTGAGCGGAGCCGAGATTCCAGCCATGGTCCTCATCGACTGCGTCGCCCGGCTCTGCCCCGGCGTCCTCGGAGAAGAGGAGTCCCTGACCCAGGATTCGTTTGGGTCCGGCCCCGGGGGGTACCCCCAATTCACGCGTCCTGCCGACTTCCAGGGATTCAAGGTCCCGGAGGTGCTGTTGTCCGGTAATCATCAGGAAATCGCCCGTTGGCGGCGCGCACACGCGCGCGGCCGATCGGGCAGAATGACGGAGCTAATCCCATGAATTTGATCGATCAACTCGAAAAAGAGCAACAGAAGGAATCCATCCCCGAGCTGCGCTCGGGTGACACCGTGCGCGTCCACGTGAAGGTGGTGGAGGGCACCCGGGAGCGGATCCAGGTGTTTGAGGGGCTGGTCATCCGACGCACCGGTGGAGGCCTGCGCCACAACTTCACCGTGCGCCGGGTGGCCCACGGAGTGGGGGTGGAGAGGACCTTTTTGATCCATTCACCCCGGATCGACAAGATCGAAATCCTCCGCCACGGCAAGGTCCGTCAGGCTCGCCTCTACTACCTTCGGGCCAAGATCGGAAAGGCGGCCAGAGTCAGCGAGCGGCGCGAGTTCCAGGCTCCGACGGCCCCGGCGGCTGTCGCCTCGGACCCACTGGAGTCCTAGGCCGCAGACACATGGCCGCCCCTCGGGGTCGCTCCGTCCGACCGCGGCGGGTTGGCCGCTGGGCCTCGGAGATCACCGCCCGGGAGATGGGGTACGGCGCCATCGCCGGAATCGACGAAGTCGGCATGGGGCCGCTGGCGGGGCCGGCGGTGGCGGCAGCGGTGGTGCTGCCGGTGGGGGCGCGCCTGCCCGGGCTGAACGATTCCAAGCGCCTCAGTCCGGACCAGCGGACGGCGGTCGAAAGCCGGATCCGAAAGCTGGCCCGAGCGATCGGAATCTGCTCGGTGGAGGCTGCCGACATCGACCGGCACGGACTCACCTGGGCGCGCCAGCGGGCCATGCGGGGGGCGGTGGAAGCGCTCTCGGTGGAGGCGGATTACCTCCTCATCGACGCCTTCGACGTACCCGATCTCGCCATTCCCCAGCTGGCGGTGATCAAGGGGGACACCATCTGCGCCTCGATCATGGCCGCGAGCGTGATCGCCAAGGTCTTCCGCGATCAGGTAATGACCGACTACGACGAGGTCTATCCCGGATACGGATTCTCGTTCCACAAGGGATACGGCACCGCTCGCCACCTCTCCGCGCTGCTGGATCTGGGTCCCTGCCCGATCCATCGCCTCAGCTGGGGCCCGGTGGGGGGGCTCCACGGAGGTCCGGTTGGGGACCCGGAAATCCCAGACCCCGAACACTCCGACCGTCGGCCGTGACCCGACCGGGCCGGGCGCACGCCGATCACGACCAACAGGACCGCGTGCGTCACGGCCGCCGTCATGAGGGCTGCGTGGGTGAGGCTGATCCCTCCCGATGCTTTCGATGCGGATCAGCGACACCGGCCCCATTCATCGACTACTGCCGCAAGGGCGACCCGGGATCAGTCCTCGATATCTCTCCGGTCGAAGCCTCGTTTGGAGCAAGTCGTGCCATGTACGGCGGTGTCTGATGGCCTCGCATGGTCACCACTGAAGGGTCCCTCGCTTTTCCCGGCACGGTGGCAGCGGCCGCTGACCTAGAAGGGAAACCGGGTCAGCCAGTAGGAGGGTGAGTCGGTCGCCGTCCTCACGCCCGCGACCACGCGGGGTCGGTGCCGTACGCACTCGGCGGGATGGACCTCGGGGCGCAGGCCGTTGAAGATCGGAAACCTAAGCGTGCTGTCTGGAGTCCACTCCGAATAGCGCGCCGAGATCACCAGCTGGGGCTGGCACCACTGCACCGGACGGGTGAACTGGGGCGCCGGCTCGAGCGGGCATTGATCGGTCAACAGCTGCTGCATGGCCTGGGCCAATTCCGCCTCCTGCACCTGATCCCAGCCGCCGCTGAGGGAGCCACAGGGGAGCAGGCGTCCGCCCTCCCAGTAGGCGACCAGGAGGGCGCCGAAGGGGGCCCCGGGCGTGTATCCGATGACCACGAAGTCGTCGCTCTTGACCGCCTTCACCTTGAGCCAGAACGGGGACCGCTGGCCGGGGACGTAGGTGCTCTTGCGGTGCTTGGCGACAACCCCCTCCAGGCCCCGTTCCAGACAGGCCTCGAACAGGTCCACCCCCTCCGAATCGATGCAGTCGGGCACGTAGATGTGTCCCCCGCCGGTGACCACGTTGGCGAGGCGCGCCCGGCGGCGCTCCAGGGGCTGACGCATCTGCGGTTTGCCTTCCATCCAGAGCAGATCGAAGGCCAGGAATGCGACCGGTATTTGGTCTCGGCCGGCGCTGCCCAAGGCCAACCGTCGCCGAAGCAGGAGGTGGTCGGGGCGGCCGTCGGAGTCGGTTGCCACGACCTCGCCGTCGAGGACGCAGCCGCCCTTCACCTGGCGGCCCAGGTGGGCGAGCTCGGGGAGCAGGTCGGTGACCGCGTGCAGGGCGCGGTCGTGGATCCGTACCCGGCCCTCAGGGTCGATGTGAACCACGCAGCGAAGGCCGTCCCATTTGACCTCGAAGAGGTAGTCAGAGGACCGAAATGGGGCCTCAGCAGATACCGCTTGCATGGGCCGGATCGTCTCCGGGAAGCCCTCCAACGCCATCCCCAACTGGCCGACGTGCACGGGTGTAAGCGTAAGACCGCAGGGTCGGATGGCCAATACCGCGCCGGCCGGATCGGAGCCCCAGTCCCACTTCCCTCGGTAGTTCATCGATCGCCCGCGTCCAGGAGGGACCCAACCCTCCGATATCAAAAATCGTTCTACCAGTGTCCGGGTCGGCGCTCCTGCCGTGCAGAATGTTGGCTATGTGGCTGGGTGATTTCGAGATCCACCTGCTGGCAGCGGGAGGCTGGCGGCCTGACGGCGGCACCATGTTCGGGGTGGTTCCCAAGGTCCTCTGGGAGCGGCGCAAACCCGCCGACGCCTCCAATCTGATCCGGGCCGCCTGCGTTGCCCTGGTCATTCGGCATCGGGGCAAGGTGATCGTGGTGGAGACCGGGATTGGCACCAAGCTGGATCAGAAGCGGGCGAGCCAGTTCGGGGTCTGGGAGCCAGACGGGCTGCTGACCGGTCTGGCTCGGCTCGGCATTCGACCCGAGGAGGTTGATCTGGTCACCGCCAGCCACCTCCATTGGGACCATTCGGGCGGCCTCACCCGGCGGGCCGGGGAGGGGGCCTGGCAGCTCACCTTCCCTCGCGCCAAGCTCTTTGTGCAGCGCCGGGAGTGGGATTTTGCGCTCAGTCCGGATCCCCGCAGCCAGCCCGCCTTCATGACCGAGGACCTGCTGCCGGTGGCCGAGGCTGGGCTCTTGGAACTGATCGACGGCGAGGCGGAGTTGCTGCCCGGGCTCATCCTGCGCCTGACCGGCGGCCATACCCCCGGCCACCAGACGGTGACGGTGCGTGCCTCGCCTGATCTGGCCTGTGTCTTCACCGGGGATCTGGTTGCGCTGCGGCCCAATTTGCGCCTCGGCTGGGTACCGGCCGCCGATCTGGACGTTCTGACCACGCTGCGCGAGAAGGCTCGACTGCTGGAGGAGGCCCAAAACCACCGCCACCTGTTGGTGCTAGGCCACGAGGTCGACCAGCCGGCCGGCTACCTGGGGCCGGGCGGGGAGTGGCAGGCCGAACCCGAACTCGACTTTGGACTTTGACGCGTTCCCGGTTAAGAGCCGGGCGGAGTCGGCAATTGGGATCCCCGGTGGGTTAAAGTGCACGGCCGCGGAACAATCACGTCCACCAAAGGGTAGGTAGGGGGCTGTGTCAGAAGGACTAATCATCGTCGAATCTCCGGCCAAGGCGAGAACGCTGAAGCGTTTTCTCGGCGACCGCTTCGACGTACGAGCGTCGATGGGGCACGTCCGCGACCTTCCCGAGCGCACGCTGGCGGTGGACGTGGAGCGCGATTTCCAACCCCAGTACGAGGTGGTGGAAAGCCGCAAGCAGACCCTGAGCGAACTCCGTAAGGCCCTACCCAAGGGTGCGCAAGTGATTCTGGCCTCCGACCCCGATCGTGAGGGCGAGGCCATCGCCTGGCATCTGGCGGAGGTCTTGAAGCTCAAGAACCCGAGTCGAATCGAGTTCCACGAGATCACCAGCCAGGCCGTCAAGCGAGCCCTGGAGCAGCCCCGCCAGATCGACATGCGTCTGGTCAACGCCCAGCAGGCGCGGCGTGTGGTCGACCGCTTGGTGGGATACAAGCTGAGTCCGTTTCTCTGGAGCAAGGTTCAGAAGGGCATCGGCGCGGGCCGCGTCCAGTCGGTCGCCCTGCGTCTGGTCTGCACCCGGGAGCAGGAGATTCGCGACTTCGTCAGCGAGGAGTCATGGACGGTCGACGCCATCTTGTCGCGCCACCAGGACGAATCCCGCTTCAAGGCCCGGCTGGTGAACGGGCCGGCCGGCAAGCTGGAGTTGAAGGCCGGCGCTGAGGCGGAGGCGGCGCGGACCGCCCTGGCGGGAGCTGGCTACCAGGTGGTCGGCGTGGAGACCAAGCAGCGCTCCAAGTCCGCTGCGCCGCCCTACATCACCTCCACCCTGCAGCAGGACGCCTCCAGTCGGCTGCGCTACGCGCCGCGCCGGACGATGCGCCTGGCCCAGGATCTGTATGAGGGGATTGAGCTGGGCGGCGAGGGCTCGACCGGTCTCATCACCTACATGCGTACCGACTCGAGCCGGGTCTCAGAGGAGGCCGAGGCGAGCGTCAAGGCCTGGATCACATCCGCGCTGGGCGCTCAGTTTCTGGGCAAGCCGCGCCAGGAGAAGGCACGCCCGGGGGCCCAGGAGGCACACGAATCAATTCGCCCCACCGACCCCACGCGGCGGCCGGAAGACGTCAAGGCGTTCCTCAAGGATGACCAGTACCGTCTCTACGAGCTGATCTGGCGGCGCTTTGTCGCCAGCCGCATGGCGCCGGCGCGCTATTCACAGACCACGGCCGAGATCGCCGCCGGCGGGTTCGGTCTCCGGGCGAGCGGATCGATCCTGAGTTTTGAGGGCTTCTACAAGATCTGGGAGCGAGAGGTCGACGATGAGGAGCACCGGCTCCCCGAGTTGCGGGCGGGCGAGAGCCTGGACTTCCACGGGCTGGAGGCGGAGCAGCACTTCACCCAGGCGCCGCCGCGCTATTCCGAGGCGACGTTGATCAACGAACTGGAGAAGCGGGGGATCGGGCGGCCGTCCACCTACGCCAGCATCGTGGCCACCATCCAGGACCACCACTACGTGGAGCAGCTCGAGCGCCGCCTGCATCCGACCCCCCTTGGCGAGGCCGTGAACAAGATCATGTCCGAGCACTTCCCGGCCATCGTGGATGAGAAGTACACCGTCCGCATGGAGGGTCGGCTGGACGAGGTGGAGAAGGGCCAGGTGGAGTGGATTCCCGTCGTTCGGGACTTTTATCTGCCCCTGGAGGCGATGCTGGGAGCAGCCGAGGCGGCAATGCCGGCGGACACCGGGGAGATCTGCCCGGAGTGCCAGGAGGGACACCTGACCCTCAAGGCGAGCCGCTACGGGCCCTTCAAGGGATGTTCGCGATACCCAAAGTGCAAGTACCGAGAGAACCTCAGCGCCAGTGGCGAGGCGGCTGGACCGACCCTTCTGGAAGAGACCTGTCCGGAGTGCGGCAAGCCGCTTCAGAAGCGGCGTGGACGCTACGGAGAGTTCGTTGGCTGCTCGGGCTATCCGGAGTGTCGCTACATCCGCAAGGAGGAACGCGCGGCGGCCGAGCCGACCGGAACCAAGTGCCCCCAGTGCGGGGAAGGCGAACTCTACCAGCGCCAGGGTCGATTTGGCGCTTTCCTCTCCTGCAGTCGCTATCCGCAGTGCAACTACCGGGCCAATCTGGCCGGCAAGGCGCGACCCGAGCCCAAGCTTCTCGACGAGGTCTGCCCGCTCTGCGGCAAGCCGATGGTGGAGCGAAAGGGGCGCTACGGAACCTTCAAAGCCTGCAGCGACTATCCCCGCTGCAAAGGACCACAGCAGAAGAAGACGGCCTGAAGGCGAGCCTCGGTAAACTGGCCGGTGGTCGCCGAGGCGACCCATCACACACGCTCAGAGCCAGTCCCCTGTCCTCCTTCGAGGCGACGCGCTGGGCGGAGGAACAACAGGGAGGAATTGTGACGTGGCCCAGGTAAGTTTGAAACAGCTCTTGGAGGCCGGGGTCCACTTCGGGCACCAGACCAGCCGCTGGAACCCCAAGATGCGGCCGTACATCTTCACCGCCCGCAACGGTATCCACATCATCGATCTGCAGAAGACGGTGAAGCTCCTTGACGATTCGCTCTCGTTCATCAAGGACGTGGCCGCGACGGGCCGGCCGGTACTCTTCGTGGGAACCAAAAAGCAGGCCCAGGAGACGATCCAGACCGAGGCCGCTCGGTGCGGCATGTTCTTTGTCAACCGGCGTTGGATGGGCGGCATGCTGACCAACTTCAGCACCGTCAAAAAGCGCATCGAGCGCCTCCAAGAATTGCGCCGCATGCAGCAGACGGGCCAGTTCGAACTGCTCTCCAAGAAAGAGGCCAAGCACCTGCAGGACGAACTCGACCGACTCATGTACCACTTCGACGGCATCGCCGACATGAAGCGCCTGCCGGGGGCGGTTTTCGTGGTCGACCCGCGCAAGGAGCACATCGCGGTGACCGAGGCCAACCGGCTCCACATCCCGGTCGTAGCCATAACCGACTCGAACTGCGACCCGGATCTGATCCAGTACGTGATTCCGGGCAATGACGACGCCATCCGGGCGGTCAAGTTGCTCACCTCGAAGACCGCCGACGCCTGCCTCGAAGGCCGTCAGCAGGCCATGGAACGGGGCGAGCAGCTGCCCTCGATGGAGGAGCGCGAATTTCTTGAGACGCCGCGCTACGAGGGCCTCCTGGAGGAGTACGTGGACGAGGAGGATTACCTCCCGGACGTGTCCGAGGACGAGTTCCTGGACCGCACCGACGATGAGGAGGTCCGATGATGGCGGAGGTGTCGATGGACCTGGTCAAGCAGCTCCGCGACGCGACCGGAGCCGGGATGATGGACTGCAAGCGGGCCCTGGAGCAGACTCAGGGGGACGTGGAGGCGGCCGTCACCTGGTTGCGCGAAAAGGGCATCGCCACGGCCGCCAAGCGGGCCGGCCGGGAGACCACCAACGGGGTCGTCGAGGCCTACCTGCACCGAACCTCGGACGACTACCCACCCCAGGTGGGGGTGCTGCTGGAGCTTGACTGCGAGAGCGATTTCGTGGCCAAAGGGGATGAATTCCGCAAGCTGGCCCGGGAGCTATCGCTGCACATCGCGGCCGCCGCGCCGCGCTGGATCGGGCGCCAGGACGTCCCCCCCGAACTGGTCGCGTCGGAGCGCGACCTCTACCGGCGCCGGGCCGAAGAGGAGGGTAAGCCGGCCTCGGTGCTGGACAAGATCGTGGACGGCCAGCTCGAAGCCTTCTTCAAGGACAACTGTCTTTGGGAACAGCCCTACGTGCGCGAACCCAAGACGCCAATCAAGGACCTGGTCGCGCAGACCAGTTCCTTGCTGCAGGAGAACATCACCGTCAGACGCTTCAGCCGCTTCAGTATCAAAGAGGGTTAGGGCCAAGTTGGGCACCCAAGTCCAATATCGGCGGGTGCTGCTGAAGCTCAGCGGCGAGGCCCTGGGTGGCAAACGCGACTACGGTGTCGACTTCGAGGTGGTGCGCAGCGTCAGCCGGCAGCTGAAGCAGGTGATCGGCCACGGCGTGCAGATCGCGCTGGTGGTGGGAGGCGGGAACATATTCCGGGGCTTGGCCGCCTCCACCCGAGGTTTTGACCGCGCCACCGGCGACTACATGGGCATGCTGGGCACGGTCATCAACGCCCTCGCCCTGCAGGAGGGCATGGAGCAGATCGGACTTGAAGTCCGCACCATGACCGCGGTGCAGATGAATCAGGTGGCCGAGCCCTACATCCGGCGGGTCGCCCTGAGCCACCTGGAAAAGAATCGGGTGGTGCTGCTGGCGGGTGGAATCGGCAACCCCTTCTTTACCACCGACACCACCGCCGCCCTGCGCGCGGTGGAACTGGGGGCGGAGGTGGTCTTGAAGGCCACCAAGGTGGACGGCATCTACACCGCCGATCCGCTGCTCGACCCGTCGGCGGTCAAGCTGACTCGGGTGGACTACCTGGAGATGCTCAATCGTGGCATCGGGGTGATGGACAACACCGCCCTCACCCTGTGCATGGACAATGGAATTCCGATCGTGGTATTCGATCTGTTGAAGGAGGGCAACATGGAACGCGTGATCCTGGGCGAGGAGATCGGGACCATGGTGGGGAGCCCCAAGTGAGCGTCGACGGCATCCTCCAAGAGGCCGAGTCGAAGATGAACAAGAGCAGCGAGCACCTGACTCAGGAGCTGCAGACGATCCGCACCGGGCGCGCCAACCCGGCCCTGGTGGATCACGTCATGGTGCCCTACTACGGCACCCCGACCCCGCTTCGCGATCTGGCCCAGATCACAACCCCCGAACCCCGACTGCTGCTGGTTCAGATCTACGATCGCAGCCAGATCGGCATCGTCGAGAAGGCCATCCGCGAATCGGCGCTGGGCCTGAACCCGGCCAACGACGGGCAGGTGATTCGAGTTCCCATCCCGCCCCTCACCGAAGAGAGGCGAAAGGAGTACGTCAAGCTGGTCAAATCTCGCGCCGAGGAGGCCCGGATCGCGGTTCGCAACGTGCGCCGGGATGAGAACCACCGGCTGCAGGAGCAGGGCAAGAGTGGAGAGGTGCCCGAGGACGCGGCCAAGCGGGCTCAGGAGCAGCTGCAGAAGATCACCGACGGACACGTGGCTCGTATCGACCAGATCGCGGCGCGCAAGGAAGCCGAGGTGATGGAGGTCTAGCGGGGGCCTCCAGGCTGTGGATCAAACCCCTTCGGTACCTCGCCACATCGGAATCATCATGGACGGCAATGGCCGCTGGGCGAGGGGCCGTGGTCGGCCCCACAGCTACGGACATCGAGCCGGGGTGCGGGCCATCAAACGGGTCATGTACGGCTGTGAGGAACTGGGTGTGGAGGTGCTCAGCGTCTACGCCTTTTCAACCGAGAACTGGAGCCGTCCACGGACCGAGGTGAGGGCCTTGATGAGGCTCTTTCACGAGACCCTGCAGCGTGAGTTCGCCGAGATCGACGCCCGCGGCATCCGAATCGTCGTCAGCGGCAGAACCGAGGAGCTGTCGCTGGCGATGCGGCGCAGCATCGATTCGGCCCAGGAGCGCACGGCCGGAAACAAGAACGGCGTGCTCAACGTATGCCTCAACTACGGTGGCAGGGCGGAGTTGGTGGACGCCGTCCGGCGCATCAGGACCGAGGGGCTGGCGGCGAGCCAGATCGACGAGGACACCATCGCCTGTCACCTCTACCACCCCCAGCTTCCGGAGCCGGACCTCATCGTCCGCACCGCCGGCGAGAGCCGGATGAGCAATTTCCTGCTCTGGCAGTCGGCCTACGCCGAGCTCTGTGTGGTCGACACCCTGTGGCCTGATTTCGACCTCCCCGACCTGAAGGCGGCCATCGCCGAGTTCCAATCCCGCACCCGCCGCTTTGGCGGTCGGCCGGCGGCGGAGGGCGGGTGAGCGCGGGGGTCGGCGCGGCGGCTCGGCCGGAACCGAAGGGGTCGGGCCTGCTGACGCGGGTCCTGACCGGCGTGGTGCTCCTGGCGATCTTGGTGGGCCTGGCCCTGAGCGGTCGCTGGGGGGTGTGGGTGCTGGTCCTTTTGGCGGGCGGGGTCGGGCTTTGGGAGTTTCGCTCCCTGTCCGCTCGAATGGGCTACCGCGCGCCGAGCTGGATGCTCTTCCCGCTCGGCTTCTACTTCGCCTTCGGCAGCACCTTGCTGAAGGGCGTCAGCGCCGAGTCGGTGCTGGCCCTGGCGTTGATCGGAGGTCTGACCGCCTTCCTGTTCCTGCCCGGCCGGCGCGAGGGTCTGGGTCGCTGGGCGATGGGGCTGGCGGGTGCGGTGTACGTCGGACTGCCCTTCAGCTACTACCTGCTGCTCTACTCGGCGCCGGCGCCGCGGGGCGTGGAGTGGGTCCTCTCCACCATCCTCACCGTCGTCACCAGCGACACCGCCGCCCTCCTCGTCGGGCGCCGGCTAGGTCGACACCCCTTCTTCTCCCGGATCAGCCCCCACAAGACGGCGGAGGGAGCGCTGGCAGGACTGACGGCGGCGGTGCTGACGATGCTGCTGCTGGGGGCGCTGGCGCTCGATCTCAAACTCATCCAGTCCCTGACCCTGGGCCTGCTGATCGGACTCAGCGCGATCCTTGGCGACCTGGTCGAATCGCAGATGAAGCGCATGGCGAAGGTCAAGGACGCCTCCCACCTGATCCCCGGCCACGGCGGCGTCCTGGACCGCATCGACTCGCTCTTGCTGGCGCCCATATTGGTCTACTTCTTCGCCTCGCTGGCCGGGGTGCTGCGATGAGCGAGCGCCTTCGAATCGTCATCCTCGGAGCCTCGGGCTCGATCGGCTCGCAGGCCCTGGAGGTCATCGATCGCTACCCGCAGTACTTCGAGGTCACCGGCCTGGTTACGGCGCGGGCGCCACTGGAGGCGCGCAGTGAGCCGGTGCTGCGGGCCTCCGAGGCGGATTCCGCCGCTCGCATCGAGGAGTTGGTGACTGGACCCAACTGTGACCTGGTGCTGGTGGCGATTCCAGGGGCCACGGTTTTGGTCCCCACCCTGGCCGCGCTGGGCGCCGGCAAGATGGTGGCCCTGGCGACCAAGGAGGTGCTGGTGATGGCCGGAAGGCTGGTCATGGCGGCGGCCGCCCAGCCATCCTTCATACGCCCTGTGGATTCCGAGCACTCGGCCATCTGGCAGTGTCTTTGGGGGGAGTCGCCCGAGAGCGTGGCGCGACTCATCCTGACCGCCAGCGGGGGCCCCTTCTGGTCCTCCCCCGAGCTCGATTGGGGCCAGGTGTCGGTGGCCGAGGCGATCAACCATCCGCGCTGGTCGATGGGCCCCAAGGTCAGCGTCGACTCCGCCACGCTGATGAACAAGGGGCTGGAGTTGATCGAGGCCCACCACCTCTTTCAGGTCGGCCTGGACCGCATCGACGTCCTCATCCACCCCCAGTCGGTGATCCACTCCATGGTCGAATTCTGCGACGGCTCCATCAAGGCCCAGCTTTCCCACCCCGACATGAGGATCCCGATCGCCCTCGGGCTGAGCTATCCCCGGCGCCTGCCCGGGGTGGTCTCCCAGCCCGCTCTGGTCCAGGCCTCGCCGCTGGAGCTGCAGTGGCCGGACCCAAAGCGTTTTCCCGCCCTCCACCTGGCCCGCGAGGCGGCCCGTCGGGGGGGCGCCTACCCGGCTGTTTTGAACGCTGCCAACGAGGCCGCGGTGGCGGCGTTTCTGGCCGGCGGAATGAGGCTCTCTGACGTCGTTCCGGCGACCTGGGCCGCCCTCGATGCGTTCAGCGGAGGCGGCGACTCGCTGGCCGAGATCCTGCTCGCCGACGAGTTCGGACGTGAGTCGGTAGCGAGAAGGCTCGGTACTCTCTAGGTATGCCCGCATTGCAGGATCTGGTCGGGGCCATCTCGGTGGCGTTGATGTTCATGCTGCTGGTGGCGCCCCATGAGGGCGGCCACTTCGCGCTCGCCAAGCTGTTCGGCGTTCGCGTCCACGAGTATTCGCTCGGGCTGGGCACCAAGCTCTGGTCGACGACGCGGGGCGGAACCCTCTACGCGCTGCGCCTCCTCCCGCTGGGTGGCTATGTGCGGCTGGCGGGCATGGAGCCCGGCGACTACGACGCCCCCGGCGGCTTCCACTCCCGCTCCGCCTGGCAGCGGGCGGGCATCCTGGTTGCCGGGCCGGCGGTCAATTTCGTACTCGCCGCGGTGATCATGGTCTGCATCTACATGACCCAACTCAATTCGGATCCGGGCAAAGTGGTGGCGGTGATCAAGAGCGGCCCCGCCTACGCTCAGGGATTGCGACCGGGAGATTCGATCGTAAGTCTCAACGGGGTCGGGCTCAAGAGCGAGCAGCAGATCAGGAATGTGGAGAGCGCTGCGCCCACCGCGACCCTGCAGCTGACCGTCCGCCATCCCGACGGGTCGACCTTCCCGGTCGCCGTCAAGCCCGCCTACGACGCCAGCTCGCACCGCTACCTGATCGGCATTGAGGGGGCTCCGGTGGTGGGGCCGGTGGACGCGCTCCGGGCCGGGGCGCAGTTCCCGATCGTGGCCACGGGGGTCATCGTGGGGGGCATGGTGGAGCTGGCCCGCGGCCAGATCCCGGGCGGATTCTTCGGGCCCAACGGGGCGACCGGGCCGATCGGGATCGGTTACGTCACCTTCCACGCCGCGCTGGCGGGCCTGACCAGCTGGTTTTCGATCGCCGCCATTCTGTCCATGGCACTGGGGCTGGCCAACCTCCTGCCGTTGCCGGCACTGGACGGAGGCCGGCTGGTGGTCGTGGCCCTGGAGGCGCTGCGGCGGCGGCCCTTCAATCGCGAGCGGGAGATGCAATTCCAGCGCGCCGGCCTGGTCGGCATGCTGGCGTTGATGGCCCTGATTGCCTTCTTTGACGTACAACGGCTGGCCGGCGGCCAGTTTCCGGGGATGAAGTAGATGTCAATACCTGCGCGACGCCGTTCGATTCCAGTCCGGGTGGGGGACGTGGTCATTGGGGGCGCTGCCCCGATCGCCGTTCAGACCATGACCAAGACCGACACCCGCGACGTACGAGCCACCTTGAACCAGATCGCTGCACTGAAGGAGGCGGGCTGTGAGTTGGTGCGCCCTGCGGTGCCCGACCGCGAGGCGGCGGAGGCGCTGGTGGCGATCGTCAAGGGCTCGCCGCTGCCCATCATCGCCGACATCCACTACGACCACCGCCTGGCCCTGATGGCGATCGAGGCCGGCGTCCAGGGCCTGCGTTTGAACCCCGGCAACATCACCGATCGGGACAAGGTGGTGCGGGTGGTCCGCGCCGCCAAGGAACGCGATATCCCCTTCCGCATCGGTGTCAACGCCGGGTCCCTGCCGGAGGAGGTGCACAAGACCCAGCGCCTGGAGCGGACGGTGGACCGCGATGATCGCGAGGCGGCCGCCCGGCGCATGGTCGAGGTGGCCCTCGGTCACTGTCAAATCCTGGAGGAGCTGGACTACGGCCCGGGGCACATCAAGGTCAGCCTCAAGGCCACCGACGTGTGGACCAACGTAATGGCCAACCGCCTCTTCGCTGAAGCTCGGCCCTACCCGCTGCACCTGGGGGTTACGGAGTCGGGACCAGTCCAGGCGGGGAGCATCAGGAGTGCGGTCGGCCTCGGCATTCTGCTTGCCGAGGGGATCGGGGACACCATCCGAGTGTCGCTGGCGACCGACGATCCGACCGAGGAGATTCGGGCCGCATTTGAGATCCTGAAGGCGCTCAACGTCCGTAATGAGAGCGCCAGCCTGATCGCTTGCCCCACCTGCGGGAGGCTCGAATACGACATGGTCCCGACTGTGCGCGAGGTCGAGAAGTACATCGCCAACCTCAAGGTGCCGATCACGGTTGCGGTCATGGGCTGCGTCGTGAACGGACCCGCCGAGGCCCGCCACGCCGACATCGGCGTCACCGGAGGTCGGGGCAAGGGGGTCATTTTCCGGAAGGGACAACTGCACCGTACGGTGCCCCAGGCCGACCTGCTCAAGGTCCTCATGGCGGAGATCGACAGCCTGGTCGCCGAGCGACAGGCGGAGGGAGACTCCGCTCCTCCCGCTCCTCCCGCCCTGGTCTGAGCGGGACCGCTTTCGGGCCAGTCGTGGAAGAGATGCCGGAGCCGGTTGAGGCGACCGCGATCCTGAGCCAGTTCTGCTCGGGACTCTCACTCGCGGACCTGCCCGCTGAGGTTCTGGACCGGGTCCGCTGGCTGCTCCTGGACAGCATCGGTTGTGCTTTTGGGGGAACCGTCTCCGAGTTTGGGGCCGTCGCCCAGGGCCTGGTTGATCTGGTCGGAGGCGGGGCCGAGGCGACCGTGCTGGGGAGTGGCCAACAGACCAGCGCCCCCGGCGCCGCCGCCGCCAATGCCCGGCTGGCGGGGGCTCTGGACGGGGATGAGACCTTCCCCAGCGCCGGCCAGACTTCGCACCACGCCGTCTCCACCGTCTTCGCCGCGCTCGCTCTCTGCGAGCGATCCGCCGCCTCGGGCGCCGAGCTGGTCAGCTCCATCGCCGCCGGATACGAGCTGGGGGCGCGGTTTGGCATCGCCGTCGGTGCGTCTCGGCCGCAGCCCGGCCGCGAGAGCACGACCTGGCGGGTGGGGGGTGGCCCGGCCGGCGTCCTCGCCGCCACGACCGCCTCCGCGCGCGCTCTGGGCCTGGATGCCACCGCCACCGAGCACGCCCTCGGTATTGGCGGGGCGCACATCGACGTGCCCCCCCTCAAGTGGCTGTCGGCCCGGCCTGCCCCCATGACCAAGTCGATGGACTGCGGCTGGCACGCCATGGCCGGGGTGACCGCCGCCTACCTGGCGTCACTCGGCATGACCGGGTACCGGGGCCTCCTCGACGGCGCTGACGGGCTCTGGCGCGCCATGGGCTACGCGGAGTTCGACTTCGCCGCTCTGCAGGCCGGGCTGGGCCGGCGCTGGTACACGCTTGACGGCTCCTTCAAGCGCTGGCCCTGCCAGCACTGGATGCACCAGCCGCTGACCGCGCTGGCGCGGGCGTTGGCGCGCCACCAGCTGGACTCGAACGAGATCCAGAAGGTGGTCCTGTACACCAACTCGCGCAGCCTGGCGCCGCGATTCCAAGATCAGGACCCAGAGGGCGCGGTGACCTGCTCCTTCAACTTCCCGCACGCGGCGACCATGATCGCGCTGGGGGTCCCGCCCGGCCCCCGCTGGTTTTCGGAGTGGGCGCTGTCGGACCCGGCCGTGGTGGCCTTGCGGCACCGGGTCGAGGTCCGCCCGGATCCCCGCTCCCAGGATCTCGGACCCCTCGACGACGGCGGCCTGATCAAACGCCTGCCGGCCGCGGCCGAGGTGGCGGCGCGGGGCACGAGCTTTCGGGAGGAGACCGAATCCGGGTATGGCAACCCCTGGTTCGAGGACAGCCGCCTGGGCCCTGACGACCTCAAAAACAAGTTCCGCGATTTCGCCCATCCCCTGGGCATCGCCGACCCGACCTGGAAGGAGCGGGTGGAACGCATCATCGAAGCCGTGCTCAGCATCGAGGAGGTGGATGATGTGCGGGTGCTGACCAGACTTCTGGCCTTCCCTCGACCCCCGGGCGGGGTTTCTTGAAGCCGACCCGGAACGCCGCCCAGAGCGAAGGGCGGGGTTAGATGCGGATTCTTCGCAGCATCCTCTACACGCCCGGCCACCGCGCCGATCTGATCGAAAAGGCCTCCGATAGTGGCGCCGACGGACTCTGCCTGGTGCTCGAGGACAGCGTTCCCGAGGCGCGCAAGGCGGAGGCGAGGGAGGTGGTCCGAGAGTCGATCGCGCGCCTTGCATCGGGTGGCCGGACGGTGCTGGTCAAGGTCAACGCCCTCGGCGCGGGCCTGGAGCAGGACCTGGAGGCCATTCTGCAGCCCGGATTGGCGGGCATCATCGTGCCCAAGCTGCAATCCCCGGACCAGATCGGGCTCCTCGAATCGCTCCTGGACGGCACCTCGGTGGAGACCCTCTTGTTGGTGGAGACGCCCCTAGCGGCGGTCAACGCCCACCAGCTGGCGCTGGCCGGCGAGCGCTGCTGCTCTCTCATCTGTGGGACCGCGGCGGGCGGGGACATGGCCCGCGCGCTCGGCTTTCAATGGAGCCAGAACGGCCTGGAGCGGCTCTATCTCCGCTCCAAGGTTCTGATGGACGCTCGCGCCGCGGGCTGCTCGCTGCCGCTGGACGGCGCCTACGGCCGCGTCCGCGATCTCGACGGGCTGGTCTCCGAGGCGGCCTTCGCGCGCCAGCTTGGATACCTGGGCAAGCTCTGCCTCAGCCCTGCTCAGGTGGGGCCCGTGAACGCCGTCTTCACCCCCAGCCCCGAGGAGCTGGAGTCGGCGCAGAGGGTGGTGGAGCTCTTCAACCAGGCCCTCGCGGAGGGCTCGGCGGCCCTCATGGTGGAGGGTAAATTCGTCGATTACGCCATGGCTCAGAGTGCCCATGCGGTGCTTGAGCTGGCGCGTGCCATTGGGAGTTTGACCGCATGAAGTACATCGATGCTCACGTCCACGCCTTTCCGTCGACGGAGATGGGATTCGATTGGCAGGAGATCGTGGGGATGACGAATCCCAAACGGGCGGGGGTGCTGAGCGAATTGGAACCACTCCTCGACGAGGCGGGCATCGAGCAGGTCGTGCTCCTGCTCTTCGCCCGATCGGGCGAGCACTACCGGCAACTGCGCCAGACCCGTCCGGAGGCGACCGAGGCGGAGATCCGAGCCCAGGTGGCCCAGGAGATTCGAGATTACAACCGCTGGGGTGTTGCCGCCGCCGGGCGCGATCCGCGCCTGATCCCATTCGTGGGTATCAACGTCCGTTACCTGGATGCCGATGAGATCCGGGCGGAAATCGACGAGCTGGTGGCCCTCGGTGCGCGGGGGGTGAAGATCATCCCGCCGTCGATGGGGCTGTACGGCGACGACCCCCTGCTGGACCCCCTCTGGCAGCGCTGCTGGGAGCTGCAGCTGCCCGTCTTGACACAATCGGGTGATGGCGGCGGACCCCCGCCCGGGCCCGGCCAGGACCACTTCGGACGGCCCTCGCATCACGAGCCCACGCTGCGAAACTTTCCCGGGCTGACCTTGATCCTGGCCCACCTCGGGCACGGCTACACCGACGACGTGGTCTCGCTCACGCAGCGCTACGAAAACGTCTACACCGACACCTCCTTCCAGTTCAGCAACGTCGGCCGGGAGGGGGGCAGGGAGGCCCGGGAGCTGGTCGATTCGATCCGCCGCATGGGCACCGACAAGGTCTTGTTGGGCAGCAACTTTCCGATGGTCAACCCGGCCGGCTACGTCCAGACGCTGCAGCAACTGCCCTTCGGTGACGCCGAGCGGGCCCAGATCGGGGCCGACAACGCCCGCCGCTGCCTGCGGCTGGGTACCCCGGACTGAGCTCCGGTGGGGGCCCTGGACGGAGTCCGCGTGGTCGATTTCACCCGCCACATGGCGGGGCCCTACGCGACGCTGGTGCTGGCCGACCACGGCGCCGACGTGATCAAGGTGGAGGCGCTGCCGGGGGGCGATCCGACCCGCCGGGCGGGGAAGGACTTCGTCGGCCAGGAGAGCGCGATGTTTCTGCTCTGGAATCGCGGCAAGCGCAGCGTCGCCCTCGACTTCCGCACCCCCCAGGGCCTGGAGGTCATTTCCAAGCTGGTGGCGGGGGCCGACGTCGTGGTCGAGAACTACCGGCCCGGGGTGGCGGACCGGATCGGGATTGGTTACCAAGCCATGGCGGCGATCAATCCGGGCCTGGTCTACTGCTCGGTCTCGGCCTTCGGGGCGACCGGGGAGTTGCGGGAGGCTGCCGGTACCGATCCCGTCGTGCAGGCCTTCTCGGGGGTCATGTCGGTGACCGGCGAGGCTGGTGGCGAGCCCCTGCTGGTGGGTGTGCCGGTGGCCGACCACACCGGTGCCATGCACGCAGTGCAGGGCATCCTGCTGGCCCTCATCGCACGGCAGCGCTCGGGGCGGGGCCAGCTGGTGGAGGTACCGATGGCGTTCGCCCTGATGACCATGCTCAGCACCCGTCTGGGCAGCTACTGGGCGAGTGGCCGCGACCCCCAGGCGGCGGGCAGCGCCCACACCGCCTACGCCCCCTATCAGGTCTTTCAAACCGCCGACGGATCGGTCATGGCGGGAGCTTGGGGCGGGGACAGCTGGCCCCGATTCTGCGCCGCCATCGATCGTCCCGAGCTGGCATCCGACCCTCGCTTCGCCAGCAACCAGGGCCGGCTCCGCAACCTGGCCCAATTGATCGATCTCATCAACCCCGTGCTGGCCGCCCGCACCACCGCCCAGTGGGCGAGCCGATTCGCCGCCGCCGGCGCACTCTTCGCGCCCGTCCTCAGCATCTCGCAGGCGCTCGCCCATCCCCACACCGTGTCGGCCGGATTTGTGCAGTCGGTGCAGCACACGACTCTGGGCACGATTCCCCAGCTCGCCCCTCCCATCCGGCTGTCCGCCGACCCAGCTTCAATCCGCCTGCCGCCACCTCTTCTGGGCCAGCACACAGTCGAGGTTTTGGGCGAGTCCGGCTATGACCTGGCGCAGATCGAGGGGCTGCTCGGCAGCGGCATCGCCGCCGCCTGGGATCCGCCCCGGCCGTCGACCGGCGAGTAGGCCCGCCCGCCCCGCCCGCCCCGCCCGCCCCGACTGCACGCGCTTTGCGGGAGTGCTGGCGGCGGGTCGGCCGGGGCCGGGGTTGGGCTCAGGGCAGGAGCACGACCTTGCCCATCGTCGCCCGGTCGGCGAGCTTGGCCAGCGCCGTCGCGCCCTCCGCCAACGGCAGGGTGAGGCCGATGGGGGGCTTGACCCGGCCCGCTCGAAGCAGGTCCACCGCCGCCGGTGCCATCTTGGTGACCAGTTCGGGGTGGGCGCGGCGCAATGCACCGAAGCTGAACGGAATCAGCGTGACGGTCCGATTTCGGAGGTCGCCAGGCTCCGGCAGGGCGGGTTGCTGGCCTGAGCTGGTCCCGATCATGACGATGCGGCCAAAGGGGGGGGCAGCGGCATAGGCCTTGGCGAAGGCCTCTCCGCCGACCCCATCCAGGGCCACATCGCAGGCCGGGAAGTCGTCCTCGTAGCCGATTGCCCGATCGGCCCCGACCGACATGGCGAAGGCCCGCTTCTCGGGCGTGGAAGCCACCGCCACCACCTCGCCGGCGCCGAGCGCCTTGGCGACCTGAATGGCGGTTGACCCGATGCCTCCGGCGCCGGCCAGAACGAGGACGCTCTGGCCGGGCTGCAAGTGGGCCATGCCCGACAGGCCGAGGTGGCAGGTGATGGTGACCAAGCCGTAGGCACCGGCCTCGGAGAGGTCCAGCTGACCGGCGTCGAAGACCATCGAGCGCGGCGCCAGGGCGAGGCTGGCGTATCCGCCACCGGCGACCAGAG